>ERZ791743.18-NODE-18-length-188467-cov-33.966515_pt1 | contig 188467 bp, 168 predicted proteins | sample MGYA00509952_ERZ791743 | MGnify/ENA primary metagenome ERZ791743 (study PRJEB30046, sample SAMN00792040) | human gut metagenome | study: EMG produced TPA metagenomics assembly of the A metagenome-wide association study of gut microbiota in type 2...
TTAATAAACTACTATATAGGAGCTTTTGTATGGAAATGAATGGAGGATTTCTTGTTACCAAAATAAAACAACTTGGAGATCGAATCTTTGAGAAGATTCTCAGCGAAAAGAATATTGATGCGTTTAATGGAGCCCAGGGGCGTATTCTTTATGTACTGTGGCAGGAGGATGGTATCTCAATCAGGTCACTTTCGACTAAATGCGGATTAGCGATAACATCTCTTACTACGATGCTGGAAAGAATGGAAAATCAAGGGCTGATAAGACGTGTTCAGTCTGAAACGGACAAAAGGAAAACACTCCTGTTTCTGACTGAAAAAGCATATGCCTTAAAGGACGAATACGATTCTGTATCTGATAAAATGGGCAGTATTTACTACAAGGGTTTTTCGGAGGAAGAAATTACCCAGTTTGAGGAATACCTCGACCGTATCAGAAAGAATCTTGAGGAGTGGCAGAAATTATGAGTATTTGTATCAAAGATCAGATTCAGAACATGAATATCGTCATTGGCTGCACAGTGGGGTGTACATATTGCTATGCCCGCAACAACGTGAAACGCTGGCATATGATTGATGATTTCGCTGACCCTGAATTCTTTCCGGGTAAGCTCAAGATGATGGAAAAGAAACGTCCGCAGAACTTTCTTCTTACCGGCATGAGCGATCTCTCTGGATGGAAGCCGGAATGGAGAGACGAGGTATTTGCAAAGATCCGTGAAAATCCACATCATCAGTTCCTGTTCCTTACCAAGCGACCTGATTTGCTGGATTTTGATACCGATCTGGAAAACGCATGGTTTGGCGTTACGGTGACGAGGAAAGCAGAACTGTGGCGTATCGACGCCCTTCGGAAAAACGTCAGAGCAAAACATTACCATGTTACCTTTGAGCCGTTATTCGATGATCCCGGCACAGTTGACCTTTCTGGAATCAATTGGATCGTTGTCGGCACCATGACCGGAGCTCAGAGTAGGAAGATTCATACGGAAACGGAATGGGCATGGTCTCTGACGGACCAGGCACATAAGCTCGGCATTCCGGTGTTTATGAAGGAAGACCTTGTCCCTATCATAGGGGATGAAAATATGATTCAGGAAATGCCGGAAGAATTTAATAAAGTGTTAGAGGTACAGAAATCATGGAAGAAGTAATAAATGGAATCCTCATTCGTGAGGTGGAAACAAAGAATATCATGACTAAGTCTAGTCTGCCGGTAGGCGGTTACTCGGTCAATCCCTATGTGGGCTGTACACATGCCTGCAAGTATTGCTATGCTTCTTTTATGAAGCGCTTTACCGGGCACAAGGAGGAATGGGGCACTTTCCTTGATGTGAAGCATTGGCCGGAAATTAAAAATCCGAAGAAATATGCCGGACAGCGGGTGGTCATCGGTTCTGTGACAGATGGCTACAATCCACAGGAGGAGCAATTCGGGAATACCAGAAAACTTCTGGAGCAGCTGATCGGCAGTGACGCAGATATTCTGATCTGCACAAAGTCGGATCTTGTGGTACGGGATATTGATCTGCTGAAGAAGCTTGGACGTGTAACCGTTTCATGGTCGATCAACACACTAGATGAAAATTTCAAGAACGATATGGACTCTGCTTCGAGCATTGAGCGCCGTATCTCTGCTATGAAGCAGGTATATGAGGCAGGTATCCGTACAGTCTGTTTCGTATCCCCGGTATTCCCCGGTATCACGGATTTTGAAGCAATCTTTGAGCGGGTAAAGGATCAGTGCGATCTGTTCTGGCTCGAAAATCTCAATCTTCGAGGCGGTTTCAAAAAGACAATTATGGATTATATCGCCGGAAAATATCCTGATCTTGTACCACTTTACGACGAGATCTATAACAAGCATAACCGCAGCTACTTTGAAGCACTTGAAGTAAAAGCTGAGAAAATGGCTAAGAAGTATGATTGTGCCTTTGTGGATAATGAAATGCCTTATGGCAGAGTCCCGCAGGGACATCCGGTGATCGTAGATTATTTCTATCATGAGGAAATCCGTGGGACAGAGAATACCGGAAAAAGAAATCGCTAACTTCAAGTTTGTCGGAGAAACACTAATACCACACAAAACTTAATATCAACACAGCGTCAGAGCGTATGGGAAAACCTGTACGCTCTCTTTTTTTATCAAAAATGGAGGAAAATCACATGGAAGAAACAAATGTAACAATGACAACAGAGAAAACGCAGGGAGAGCCAGATGCAAAAGAAAATGAGACAAAGGCGGAGAAGTTTATCCGTATTGGCGAGTACCGCATGAATAAGGCGGTGGATGCCATTGGCAGACTGGAAAATCTTGCGAAGCGCAGTTTCTATGAATACACACAGGAACAGGTAGACGCTATGTTTCAGGCATTAGAGGGGAGGGGTGTGGAAGTTAAGGTAAGGTTTATGCCTAAGAAAGCGGCTGAGAGTAAGACTTTCAGCTTTGGCATAATGCTCATGTACGGTAAGGAAGCAAGCAACCGAAAACAAGAGATAGACCGCCAGCACTACACTATTCCGAACCAAAGACCAAAAGATAAGCATTGTGGGAAAATCTAAACTTTTGGATTTTCCTACAATGCCGACTACGGCGGAATCCTTCCCACTCCTTATATCTTTATTTCCGTATACATTGAATTTGTATTTAGTAAATGCTATAATGTCCCTATTCAAATTATAAATGTGTTGAATTAGTTACATGTACATATTTTTTGTGCCGCATAAATACCCTGTTGAGGTTGTCGTTCTTTGTCCAGATGTGGAAACAATAAAAGGAAGGGAACGATACAGGGAGAAAACAGGCTATTCCGGCTTTACGGTTGAAACCTTATACGATACATTTATGCAGACAACACCACGGATCGGCTTTTGGCTGGACAATTCCAACCAAACACCACAGCAGACAGCAGAAACCATTCTGAACGCCAGAAAGTCGGTATGATTGTTACATATAAGGGGAAGAAAAATTTCTTTTAGGTACTTTCTTTCCTAAAACTAATGTGATATAATAGCATCATTCCAAAAAAGGAGTAAAAAATATGCGGCAAGGTATTCTTAAATAAAACTATAATCAAATAGTGGGAACAAAGGATTATGATAGTCCCTTTTGTGGGGGCTTGGTTTTTTGTACCCAATTTAAGAATACTTTTGCCTTATCAATTTTGACATATCCGAAAAACAGCAATCACAAACAGGTGTATGCTGTATATGTGTATGTCCGCAAATTATAATCCCCAGTGGTAAAAGTATTTTACTGCTGGGGATTTTTATGCCCTTTTGGGGCTGTAAAAGGAGGACAATCACATGAAAATAATCAATATTGGAATTCTCGCCCATGTAGACGCAGGAAAAACAACATTGACGGAAAGCCTGCTGTACACCAGTGGAGCGATTGCGGAACAAGGAAACGTGGATAAAGGAACTACAAGAACAGACACTATGATTTTGGAACGGCAGCGCGGAATTACCATTCAGACAGCGGTTACTTCTTTTTGCTGGAATGATTATAAAATCAATATCGTGGACACTCCCGGTCATATGGATTTTTTAACCGAAGCATACCGCTCTTTATCTGTCCTTGACGGAGCTGTTTTAGTCATTTCGGCAAAAGACGGCGTACAGGCACAAACCCGTATATTATTCCATGCGCTTCAGAAAATGGACATTCCGACAATTATCTTTATAAATAAGATAGACCAAAATGGGATCGACCTGCGGCGTGTTTACCAAAGCATTAAAGATAAACTTACCAGTGATATGATTGTCATGCAGGAGGTTTCCCTGTCGCCAAAGATAACCATGACCGATATTTCTGATTTGGACAAATGGGATATGATTATTTCCGGAAGCGATGAACTATTAGAACGATATGTTGCAGAGGATTCTTTGGATATACAGGAATTACAATATGAAAAGTGCAAAAGAACCAGATGCTGCTCTTTGTTTCCTGTTTATCATGGGAGTGCAAAAGACAATTTAGGAACAGAAAAACTGATTGAAGCGATTACAGAAACTTTCATTACAGAAACAGACGATATTCAGTCTGAATTATGTGGATATGTTTTTAAGGTTGAGTATACAGAGCGGAAAAAACGGCTTTCTTATTTACGCCTGTATCATGGGACGCTCCATTTACGGGATACCCTGCTGCTGTCAAAAAAGGAAAAAATAAAGATTACAGAAATGTGTATTCCGTCAAATGGTGAAATCGTCCCGGTTGACCATGCCTGTCCGGGAGAAATTGTTATTTTAGCTGATGATACTTTGAAACTGAACGACATTCTGGGAAATGAAAAACTCCTGCCTCACAAAACACGGATTGATAATCCCATGCCATTACTTCGGACAACGGTAGAGCCGCAAAAGCCGGAGCAAAGGGAAGCCCTGTTAAATGCCCTCACAGAGATTGCTGATACAGACCCTCTTTTGCATTTTGACATTGATACTGTTACACATGAGATTATATTATCTTTTTTGGGAAAAGTACAGTTAGAAGTTATTTGTTCGCTATTAGAAGAAAAATATCATGTGGGCGTGGCTATGAAAGAGCCTTCGGTTATTTATCTGGAAAGACCGCAAAAAAAAGCGAGCTACACGATTCATATTGAAGTGCCGCCGAATCCGTTTTGGGCATCTATTGGTTTGACTGTAACACCGCTTCCTGTTGGAAGCGGAACACAATATAAAAGCGAGGTATCTCTCGGCTATTTAAACCAAAGTTTTCAAAATGCCGTCATGGAGGGTGTGCGTTATGGAATGGAGCAGGGCTTATATGGCTGGGGAGTGACAGACTGCCAAATTTGTTTTGATTATGGAGTTTATTACAGCCCGGTCAGCACCCCCGCTGATTTTCGTTTTCTTGCGCCTGTCGTGTTGGAGCAGGCATTGAAAAAAGCAGGAACACAACTGTTGGAACCATACCTTTCCTTTACCCTTTTTGCACCGCAGGAATATCTTTCACGGGCTTATAATGACGCACCAAAGTATTGCGCAATCATTGAATCAACCAGACTTGAAAAAGATGAAGTTATTTTTAAGGGGGAAATCCCTGCCCGTTGTATTGGTGAATATAGAAATGATTTGAATTTTTATACAAATGGAAGAAGTGTCTGCATTACAGAATTAAAAGGGTATCAGGAAACTTCCGGCGAGCCTGTGTTTCAGCCACGCCGCCCGAACAGCCGTTTAGACAAGATCCGGCATATGTTTCAGAAGATAATGTAACATCTTGCGCAATGCAAACGTTCATTGCTGGCTATTGCGAAATATCATTGATAAAATCAGCATCAGAGAGGAGGAACCATTTTGAACCAGAAACAGACGGATATTACAACAGGAAAGCAAATACGTCATCTGCGAACACAATCGGGAATGACACAGGAAGAACTGGCTGGGAAATTGAATGTTACCCGGCAGGCGCTATCGAATTGGGAGAGAGATGTTAATGAACCCGATTTAAATACGTTGAAAAAAATTTGTTTTCTTTTTGGAGTCCACATGGACGATTTTGCGAAGGAGGTAATAACAAAAATGGAAACATGTGAAAAAAAGAGAAACGACAATTTAATAAGTATGATATGGCAATTGGACTTTTTTATGGTGTCGGGATATTTCTTGGCATTGGTATTTTCTTTGTTGGCGGTTTTATGACAATGTCGGGTGCAGGGTGGGGAGCATCACTATTTGGCGGTGGCTGTTTTTCTCTTGTATTTGGCTTGATATGCCATGCAGTTATTACATTGAGAAGAAATGACAAATGATGACATATCCTGCTTTCTAGTCTTTTCGGTCATATCGCGTAAAAAAGCCGCTGCTTTTGGCTTTCCAATAGCGGCGGCAAAGGGAAATATCCTTTGAATACCTTACAGAAGAAAAGTTTTGCAGCATTATAAAAATAAAAGCCTATACCATTTTGGAAAGAAAAGATACATAATAGTCAAGACGGCAACAATCAGAAGTTATGGAGGGTAACAATGGAATATAGTAAGGAAGATTTAATGGAAGCAAAAAGGCAAATTTTGGGAGTGGGAGAGAACATGGGAACAGAGGAAAGCAAAAAGATCTGGGAGAAAAACGCACAATTTTGGGATGATGCAATGGGTGACGAATCCAATGAATTTCACAGAGAGGTAGTACGTCCCAAAGTAACGGAACTTCTCTCTCCTGATCCTTCGGATTACATTTTGGATATTGCGTGCGGCAATGGAAATTATTCTTCGTATCTTGCACAGAGAGGCGCTTCGGTCGTCGCTTTTGATTACAGCAAAAAAATGATAGAATTGGCTAAAAGACGGCGATCACAATATGCAAAACAAATTGAGTTTTGCGTAGCGGATGCGACCAATAGAGAAAGCTTATTAGGATTAAAAAGAAATCGAGCCTTTACGAAAGCAGTTTCTAATATGGCAATTATGGATATTACGGATATTGAACCGCTTTTTATGGCTGTTTATGAACTATTGGAGGAAAACGGGATTTTTGTCTTTGCAACGCAGCACCCTTGTTTTATCACATTGACTGAAAAATATATGACACCGCACAGTTACTATGATATAGCGATCGAAGGGCAGCCGGAGGAGCAGATTTATTATCATCGTTCCATACAAGATATTTTTAACCTTTGTTTCAGAGCTGGATTTGTCATTGATGGATTTTATGAAGAATGTTTCAAAAACAATAAAGAAATTCCTATGGTAATGATAGTAAGGCTTAAAAAGGTAAAACGTGATAGCTTAAAATAAATTCAAGTTTGCCGGATAAATAGCAAACCCGGCCGAGCCAGTCAACGGTCAAGATGAACGGGCTTCGCCCGCCGTTGACAGCCCCGCCCGGTTTTGCAGTTAGGCAGTCAAGGAGCGACAGCCTAAAGTGCTGCCGCCCCTTACTATCATAAAAAGCAACTACTAACCAGCCACAGCCCTTTTGGGAGGAAAGGGGGATTTTCCATGACCTGTACAGAAGAATATCGGGAACATATCGAGTACACTTTCCATGCCTTTTGCAAAGTCGTTATCCGAAATGCAACGATCAACGCAGCGAGGACACGGAGCAGGAAGCACAAAAGAGAAATATCCCTTGAATACCTCACAGACGAAAAGCACTACCCTTTAGGCACGACAGATGAATATTTCCAAGCCCCGGAGCCGGACGAGGAATACATACTTACCCTTTGCGGCGATACGGTCATTTTCAGCAGCGGTTTACTTGCGGAAGCCCTGTCACGGCTGGACGAACGGGAGCGGGAAATGATTTACCTGTCCTTTTTCAAGCGTATTCCACAGCACGAAATTGGCAGACAGTACGGGCGCAGCCGCAGCACAGCGGGCTACCATATCCGAAAAGCCCTACGGCAGCTCCAAGCGGAAATGGAGGGAATGGCATATGAGAAATAATAGGCTTCTCCCCTATGAAACAATCGTCCAAGCCGCCAGCGGGGAGCCGGAAGCGGTGGGAACTGTATTGCAGTATTACCGCCGCCGCATACAATGTGCCGCCCGTGTGAATGGACGGGTAGACCAAGATACAGAGGACTACATCACCCAGACGCTTCTCACAGCTATTTTCAAGTTCCGCTTTGGGAGATAGCCCTACCGCCTACAACTGAATAACCGCCGCTTCGCCGGCAACCAGAAAGCAGTAAATCTATTCAACAGATTTGCTGCTTTTTTTCGTTCCTGTTTGGCATTTTTGAAAATCCCCAGTATGAAAAAACAAAAGGGAAAATAGCCGCCGCAGTTGGCAAAATCCCTTACTTATCCGTAGAGGGTATCAAAGAAAAAAATACTGCCATTGTCCGCCTATTCCGGCTTGCGTGGTGTTGTAGGGAATAGAGGGGAAATTCTAAAAATCTCCGTCCATTTTGCTTTGCGTGGTGTTGTAGGTAGTGAAAGGAAAATTTTCAAGATAAGCCGGAATAGCGGGTAGCAAAGCCCTTTTGAAACGTTTTGTTAGCGGAAAGGACGGGAGCCGGGGAACGCCGGAGTTTTTCAGAGCAAGATTCTACCGAGGTGCCAAAATTCGCTCTCCGCTTATTTTTGCCCCTGCGGGAATCTTGTTGGGGAGTGCCTTCCCCAAACCCTGCTATGCGCCCTGTCGGGCGAGAAAGGAGGTCACAGACCATGCGAAAGAAATACAATACGCCCCACCGCCGTCATGTGGTAAAGACCCGCATGACCGATGAAGAATACGCCGACTTCACCGGGCGGCTGGCGGCTTATGAAATCAGCCAGTCCGAGTTTATCCGGCAAGCCATACGGAAAGCGACCATACGCCCCATTGTCACCGTTTCCCCGGTCAATGACGGGCTGCTTGCCGCCCTCTCCAAGCTCACGGCAGAGTACGGGAAAATCGGCGGCAACTTAAACCAGATTGCCCGGAGCCTGAACGAATACGGAAGCCCCTACCGGGGGCTGGAAAAGGAAGTGCGGGGAGCCGCCGCCGACCTTGCCGCCTTGAAGTTTGAAGTCTTGCAGAAAGTAGGTGAAGCCGTTGGCGATACTCAAACATATCAGCTCTAAAAATGCCAACTACGGGGACGCTGAAAAATACCTCACATTCGAGCATGACGAGTTTACCATGAAGCCCACCCTTGACGCAGACGGGCGGCTCATACCGAGGGTAGACTACCGCATATCCTCTCTGAATTGTGGCGGGGAGGATTTTGCCGTTGCCTGTATGCGCTCCAATCTCCGCTACGGCAAGAACCAGAAACGGGAGGACGTAAAGAGCCACCACTACATCATCAGCTTTGACCCACGGGACAGCCCGGACAACGGCTTGACCGTTGATCGGGCGCAGGAGCTGGGCGAGAAGTTCTGCGCCGAGCATTTCCCCGGACACCAGGCCCTTGTCTGCACCCACCCGGACGGACACAGCCACACCGAAAATATCCATGTGCATATCGTCATTAACAGTCTGCGGATTGCGGAGGTTCCCATGCTGCCCCACATGGACAGGCCAGCGGACAGGAAAGCAGGCTGCAAGCACCGCTGTACGGACGCAGCTATGAACTATCTGAAAGCCGAAGTCATGGAGATGTGCCACAGCGAGGGGCTTTACCAGATAGACCTTTTGAACGGCAGCAAAGAACGCATTACCGAGCGTGAGTATTGGGCGCAGAAGAAAGGACAGGCTGCCCTTGACAGAGCCAACGCCCCTATTGCTGCGGACGGTATCGCGCCCCGGCAGACCAAGTTTGAAACGGATAAGGCGAAGCTGCGCCGGACTATCCGGGAAGCCCTTGCCGCTGCTTCCGGCTTTGATGAGTTTGCCGCCCTGCTTCTCCGGCATGGTGTGACCGTCAAGGAGAGCCGGGGGCGGCTAAGTTACCTCACGCCGGACAGGACGAAGCCAATTACCGCCCGGAAGCTGGGGGACGATTTTGACCGGGCTGCTGTCCTCTCCGTTTTGGAGCAGAACGCCGCCAGAGCCGCCGAAAAACCCGCAGCCATAGCGGAATACCCCGGCAGTATCAAAGACCGCTTACGGACGAAAAAAGAAGCGAAAAACGCCCCGAACAATGACGCTGTACAGCGCATGGTAGACATAGCCGCCAAGCGAGCCGAGGGGAAAGGACGGGGCTATGAGAAGTGGGCGACCATGCACAACCTCAAACAGATGTCGGCTACCCTCATGCTCTACCAGCAGTATGGCTTTTCTTCCCCGGACGAGCTGGACGCTGCCATTTCCGCAGCCAACACCGCCACGCAGGAGAGCCTTGCCGGACTGAAAGGGCTGGAAGCCGCTATCCGGGAGAAAAAGGAATTGCAGCGCAACCTTTTGGGCTATATCGGCACGAAGCCCGCCCGTGACGGTCTGAAAGCGCAGAAATCGGAGAAAGCCCGGAGAGCCTACCGGGAACAGCACGAAAGCGATTTTATCATAGCGGACACAGCCGCCCGTTATTTCCGGGAGCATGGAATAACCAAGCTGCCAGCCAGCAAAGCCCTGCAAAGGGAGATTGAGCAGCTTACCGTCCAGAAGAACGCCGGATATAACGACTACCGGGAGAAACGCCAGCGGGCGCAGGAGCTTCAGACAGTCAGACGCAATATCGACCAGATTTTAAGGGGCGCACCGAGCCAGCAGAAAAAGCGTGAACAGGAGCGTTAAAGACCGCCCCGAAATGATACCGAAACCCTACAAAAATACAGGTATGATATGAACCCTTACCGCAATACTCCCCGACTTCCAAACGGGGCTTACAGGGCAGAAAAAGCCCGAAAATGATACCGAGAACATACAGAAAATGCCCCCTATCCCGCTACACCGATAGGAACGGCAGAAAGGAGCTTACCATTGCCGAGAATGAGCAAGAAGCGGCGGCTGGAATGGTCTTTCTTCCTCAACCACCGCAACCGTATCACTTACAACGACCTATGCCGGGGCTGCACCCGTGACTGCAAACAGAGCTTCCGGGCGGTTATCATACTATGCCCTCGCTATTATTCCAAACGCTGGAAAAAGGAGGACGCAGCCTATGGCAGATAACCGCAAATATTACTACCTCAAGCTGAAAGAGAGCTATTTTGACGATGATGCAATCGTTCTGCTGGAAAGTATGCAGGACGGCGTTATCTATTCCAACATTCTCTTGAAGCTGTACTTGAAATCGCTGAAAAACGGCGGGAAATTGCAGCTTGACGAGAATATCCCCTACACCGCCCAGATGATTGCGACCATTACCCGCCAGCAGGTAGGTACCGTAGAGAGAGCTTTGAAAATCTTTATGAAGCTGGGGCTTGTGGAGCCTTTGCCAAGCGGCGCACTCTACATGAGCAACATTGAGCTTTTAATCGGCCAGTCCTCTACCGAGGGGGAGCGCAAGCGCAGGGCGCGGCTGGCTTTGCAGGAACAAAAAGCCCTGCCGCAGACAGGGGCGGACAAATGTCCACCATATCGAGCGGACATTTGTCCACCAGAGATAGAGATAGAGAAAGAGATAGATATAGAAATAGAAAAAGAGAGAGAGTTAGAAACGGGACACCCCGCCCCCGCCGCCTATGGCAGATACCACAATGTCATTCTTTCCGATACGGAGCTTGACGGGCTGAAAACAGAGCTTCCCGGCAAGTGGGAGTATTACATTGACCGCCTATCCTGCCATATCGCTTCCAGCGGGAGGAAATACAAGAGCCATGCAGCCACGATTTTCAAGTGGGCGCAGGAGGACGCAGCCAAGAAAGCCCCGAAAAAGGGCATACCCGATTATACCTGTAAGGAGGGCGAGAGCTTATGACGAATGGATTTGATGAAATGATTTTGAATATGACCGACACCACGCCGGAGCCGGAGGACTACACCGGCGAGGACGGGCTTTTATACTGCGGGAAGTGCCACAAGCCCAAAGAGGGCTATTTCCCCAAAGAAACCGCCGCATGGCTGGGGCGTGACCGCCACCCGGCAGAATGTGACTGCCAGCGGGCAGAGCGTGAGGAACGGGAAGCCGCAGAGAAACAGCGCAGTCACCTTGAAACTGTCGAGCGGTTGAAGCGGCGGGGCTTTACAGACCCGGCTATGCAGGGCTGGACGTTTGAGAACGACAACGGCAAGTGCCCGCAAATGGAACACGCCCATTTCTATGTGGAGAACTGGGAAACCATGAAAGAGCGCAACATTGGCTATCTGCTATGGGGCGGCGTTGGCACAGGCAAGAGCTATTTTGCGGGCTGTATCGCAAATGCCCTTATGGAGCGTGAAATCCCCGTGTGCATGACAAACTTTGCATTGATATTGGGTGACCTTGCCGCCAGCTTTGAGGGCAGGAATGAATATATCTCCCGACTTTGCAGCTTCCCGCTGCTTATCCTTGACGATTTTGGAATGGAACGGGGAACGGAATACGGCTTAGAGCAGGTCTACAACGTGATTGACAGCCGTTACCGCAGCGGCAGGCCGCTGATCGTCACGACTAATCTCACGCTGGAGGACTTGCAGCACCCGGAGGACACCGCCCACGCCCGCATTTATGACCGTCTGATTGAAATGTGTTCTCCTGTCCGCTTTACCGGGAGCAACTTCCGAAAAGCCACGGCGCAGGAGAAAATGGGACAACTGAAAAAGCTGATGAACAGAAAGGAGAGCCGCCTATGACCAACACCCCAAAGAATGACCGCAGCACCCGCCGCCCGGATTGCGTGACGGAAATCCGCATAGGTAATTCTGTCCTTGTCGTTTCCGGCTATTTCAAGCAGGACACCACCGCCACCGCCGCCGATAAAATGCTGAAAGTGCTGGAAGCGGAAGCTGCTACACAAAAATCGGCAATTTGACGGGACGTAAAGAAGCAGAAAGGACTGTACAGCCAGCCCCGGCGTGTGGTATGATAGTCATACGGAATAGTGGGGCTGGCTGTCGGAAATGGAGGACACTATGTTAAGACAGACCACCCGAAACCTTATTACCGCCCTTTATCCGAGATTATCCCACGAGGACGAGCTGCAAGGTGAGAGCAATTCTATTTCAAACCAGAAGCGTATTCTTGAAACCTATGCGAAGCAGAACGGCTTTTCCAATCTGCAATGGTACACAGATGACGGTTATTCTGGGGCGAACTTCCAAAGACCCGGTTTTCAAGCCATGCTTGCGGACATTGAAGCCGGAAAAGTCGGCACCGTTATCGTCAAGGATATGTCACGGTTAGGGCGAAACTATCTGCAAGTGGGAATGTATACGGAAATGATTTTCCCACAGAAAGGCGTCCGCTTTATCGCTATCAATGACGGAGTGGACAGCGCACAGGGCGACAATGATTTTGCCCCTCTGCGGAACATTTTTAACGAATGGCTGGTGAGAGATACGAGCAAGAAAATCAAAGCAGTAAAACGGTCTAAGGGTATGAGCGGGAAGCCCGTCACGAGCAAACCCGTATACGGCTACTTTATGGACGAGGACGAAAATTTTATCATTGACGGGGAAGCCGCCCCTGTTGTGCGGCAGATTTACAGCTTGTGCCTTGCCGGGAACGGGCCGACCAAGATAGCCCGTATGCTCACAGAGCAGGAGATCCCCACGCCGGGAACGCTGGAATACCGTCGGACGGGAAGCACCCGCCGCTACCACCCCGGCTATGAGTGCAAGTGGGCGACCAATACCGTGGTACATATCCTTGAAAACAGGGAGTACACGGGCTGTCTGGTAAACTTCAAGACGGAGAAGCCGTCCTACAAGACCAAGCACAGCGTAGAGAACCCCATTGAGAAACAGGCGATTTTCGAGAACCACCATGAGCCTATCATTGACACCCAGATGTGGGAGCGTGTGCAGGAGTTACGCAAGCAGCGCAAACGCCCGAACCGCTATGATGAAGTGGGCTTATTCTCCGGCATACTCTTTTGTGCCGACTGCGGCAGCGTCCTTTACCAGCAGCGTTACCAGAACGCCACCCGCAAGCAGGATTGTTATATCTGCGGGAGCTACAAGAAGCGTACCCGTGACTGTACGGCGCACTTTATCCGCACCGACCTGTTGACCGTCGGAGTGACCGACAATCTGCGGAAAGTCACCAGCTATGCAGCGAAGCACGAAGCCCGGTTTATGAAGCTGCTGATCGAGCAGAACGAGGACGGGGGCAAGCGCAGGAACGCCGCAAGGAAAAAGGAGCTGGAAGCCGCCGAGAAGCGTATCAGCGAGTTATCCGCTATCTTCAAGCGGCTGTATGAGGACAGCGTGACCGGGCGCATTTCAGACGAGCGTTTCACGGAGCTGTCGGCAGACTATGAAGCCGAGCAGAAAGAACTGAAAGAGAGAGCCGCCGCTATCCGGGCAGAGCTTTCCAAAGCGCAGGAAGCCACGGTAAACGCAGAAAAGTTTATGAATGTTGTCCGCAAGTACACCAGCTTTGAAGAACTTACCCCTACCCTTTTGCGTGAGTTTGTGGAGAAAATCGTTGTGCATGAGTGCAGCTATGACGAGAACGGCACACGCAGACAGGACATTGATATTTATTACTCTTTCGTTGGCAAGGTAGACCTGCCCGAATGACCGCCCGACCTATCCGGCGCAATGCGCAAACGCCGGATAGGAACGGCAAAATTTTTTACACTTCTACTACTTCTTTATCACACATCAGCAAACGGAATAGGAATGTAACGTGAAGTAAAGGAAAGGTAGTCATGTAGTGTATGTGGCTGCCTTTTTGTTGTATCTATGACAGGAAGGAGAACTGCGTGCGTGAGAAAATATGATTTTATATCGGCTCTGGAAAAAGAGACAGCAGCCGAGGTTGTCAAAAATCGTGAGGAATGGATGAAATACCTTATCACAGCGGCGAGATTATATAAGTATCAGTTCCGGTAACAGCTTTTGATCTATGCACAAAGACCGGATGCAACAGCGTGTGCTTCCATAGAGCTGTGGAATGAGCGTTAAAAGATTCCATTTTAATTTCATATCCTTTGACTTTCATTAAAAGTAAAAAATCTTCGTATGTGGAAGCTGACTTGATACAAAAATTGATGTTCCTTCTAAGCTGAGTTTTCCAAGTAGAGCCATTCTGATCAGACTGCCATTCTTTGTATTTTTTACCACGTTCACCACCCGGAATGATGATGGAAAGGTTATGCGCTTTGTATAGTTCATCACTTAGTTTCCGGATGTGGTAATACGACTGTTTGCAGTCGTGATATTTGTTATGCTCGATGTTATCAGCAGCACAAAATATGATGTGATTATGAATATGTCCTTTATCAATGTGTGTGGTGAGAACATACGAATATTTCCTTTCTAAAACCTTGTCAGCAAGTTCTTTTCCAATGCGGTGAGCTTCCTCATAACTGACTTCTCCCGGAGCAAAAGCCTGTATTAGATGATAGGCTTTGTTAGGACTGTTCTCCCTGCAATGGTCAAGGGTGTACTTAAAGTCAATCGCTGCTGTTTACGGCACACACGCATAAGATGAAACATAGATTTGCTCATCTGTTTTGTCGGGATTGCAGATGTAATCTATTGCTTTATCAACGGTTGCTTTGATAGCATGGATTTTTGTGTATGCCATACTTTATTTATCAACTCCTTTACTTCATTCATATCGTCCTGATAGATGTTTCCGGTACTGTTTACCCGCTTTGCAATCTGATTCAGACTTGAGCTGATTCGTCCAAGCTCTGTATTATAATTTCGCAGATAACTGTAATCGACATCATACACATATCCATATAAAATAAGTTTGCGTAAAAAGGCTGACATGCTTTTCATGCCGGATGCTTTGAACTTGGTATTGAGAATGTATTGCTCATCATCACTGAGATAAAATTGCACCGGATTGGTGCGGTTTCGGTTTGCCATTGAGTCAAGTCCTTCCTAAAAATGGGTACAAAAAAACTGCTGTAAAATGTTCGATGTTTACAACAGTCTGTTTCGTGTTTTATTTAATTTTGGGTGTAATTATCCATAGCAAATTGTAGCAAAGACGGTAGGAAAGGTCAAGGTATTCCACCGGAAAACTGAAGAAAAATCGAGAGAGGGTTAGGGATACTTCCCTATGGAAATTTAACCACACAGACGATAGGAAAGTGTGTGGGATTTCGCCTGTGTCATGACACAGGCAGTGCTTGCTATTCTTAATTAGTTAAAGGTTTTTAACTTTCCCGATTTTAAAATAATACCGATCAATAATATCCTGCAATGTAATGGATTTCATTTTTTCATCTATCATATTTTGAATTTCATGATAGAAGTCCCCAATAGCGAATTGAATGTTGATACCGATTCCACAATCCGGATTGGTATCTGTGTCCAGGTGAAGCAGCGGCTTATCGCCCTCTACGGCTCGGTAGATGTCATACATATTGATTTTATCTGCCGATTTTGCAAGAGCAGCATTCGCATGACCTTGTGTGTTGACAACAATGCCTGCATTTTTCAGGGCTGCCATAAGCTGTCTGACATAAGCCGGGTTTGTCTTGATACTTTCTGCAATTTTTGTGCTGGAGAGTTGTTCGCCATCTCCAAGAGCAATAAATATAAGAATATGAATGGTGTCACTAAGCTTTGTGGAATATTTCATTTGTTACCTCGAATTCTTCTTGAAATTTTAAAAATTACATGATAATATGATTTTGATGTTTGGTGTTAATTTAATTTTAACAAGTGAAAAAATAAAAGTCAAGCAAAATAAAAAGTGTGGAATCTGATATAAAAAAGGAGATTAAGTGGTGTATGCAAAAGGAGGAACAAGGCAGTTTCCTGGCAGAAAAAATCCGTCAGACAGATGCCGTTTTGATAGGCGGTGGTTCTGGTCTTTCCAGTGCGACAGAATATAAAATAAACATAGTGGGAAAGGAAATGTGATGAAGATGAATGTATATCAAAAGATAAGTCAAATCATCAAAGAGGCAGATGGTATTTTGATTGGAGCCAGTAATGGTTTGTCTATCGCAGAGGGATATAATATTTTTGCAGATGACGCATGGTTTCAGGAAAATATGGGAGATTTCAGAGAAAAATACGGACTGCGTTGTGTTTTACACGGATTTTCAGTTCCAATGAAGGTAGAAGAAAAGTGGGCGTTTGTAAGCAGACTTGTTAAGGCAAAAGCTATGCAGGATGAGCCGAGTGAGATTATGAAAAACATCTATGCACTAGTAAAGGATAAAGAATATTTTGTAGTAACTTCCAATGCGGAGGATCATTTTGTGCCGGCAGGTTTTGAGGCAGATCGTGTTTTTGAAATGGAAGGGAAATTAACCCAGATGCGGTGCAAGAACAGATGTCATGACGAGGTCTATCCTAATCAAAAAGCAGTTCTCGCTATGACAGAAGAGGAAGTAAACGGAAGAGTACCCAAAGAGTTACTGCCGAAATGTCCAAAATGCGGTGGAGATATGGAAGTAAATTGGGGTGATATGTCCTCGTTTACAGAAACGAAAAATTGGAAGGAAAAGGCTGCCCGCTATCAAGAATTTATTCAGAATTTACATGGAAAGAAGCTGGTAATTCTGGAATTTGGCATTGGTTGGAGAAATCAGATGATTAAAGCTCCTTTGATGCAGCTTGCAGCAGTAGAACCACAGGCAAGTTATATCACATTTAACAAGGGCGAAATTTACATTCCAGAGGAAATCAAAGAAAAATCCATCGGTGTGGATGGTGATCTTATGGTAGCGTTAAAGGAAATCAGAAAGGAAATCTAAGGAAAATGACAAGAGAAGAAAAAGCAGTATATTACAAACATAATGGATTTAATTGCTGTCAGTCGGTTATCAAGGCAATGAACGATTTATCAGATTCTGATAAGGAAATACTGACGAATGCGGCATCCGGATTTGCGGTAGGTATGGGAGGCATGGAAGCAACTTGTGGTGCATTGATTGGAGCAACAATGATGGCGGGAATTGTAAAGCCAGGGAAGAAAAGTGCGATAACGGCACGGGAGATGTTAAACAAATTTCAGGAATATTCAGGTGCAACCATATGTAAAGACCTAAAGGGAAAGGATACAGGTGTTGTACTCTGTGAATGCGATGATTGCATTCGCAATGCAATACGGGCTTTTGACGAGGTGTTGCCGATGGAAGCAGAAAGGGAAGGATAGACTAAGTAAGGCGGTTATAGATATTACAGTTGTGAGATAGGAGAATGAAAAAAATGAGCTGTTATGAAAATTTGGTAATGAAAACACAAATGAACTATTCCAGAAACTATAGTACTTATGCATCTGGTGGGACTGCTGTAGTGTTGAGCAAACAAAAACCACTTTCTTATGAGAAACAGATTCAGGAATTTGCTCGCAGAGTGCAGGAGGCAGAGTGTATCGTAGTAGGCGGAGCATCCGGTTTATCAGCGGCTGGAGGTGGTGACTTTTATTATAGTGATACCCCTTCTTTTCGTGAGCATTTTGGCAAATTTGCAGATAAGTATGGATTCAAAGGTGCTTTTAGCGGAATGATGCATCGGTTTTCTACAAGAAATGAACACTGGGGATATGTGGCAACCTTTTTAAATACTACACAAAATGCCCCTATCAGAGAGCCATATCTGGATTTGGATAGAATCTTGCAGGGAAAGGACTTTCATATCTTAACGACTAATCAGGATACACAGTTTGTAAAGATTTATCCGGAAGAAAAGGTCAGTGAGATTCAGGGAGATCATCGTTTCTTCCAGTGTTCCCAGTGTTGTCAGGATGAAACATGGGATGCCGTACAACCTGTGGCAGATATGATTGCGGCTATGGGAGAGGGGACAATGGTGCCGGATGAACTGATTCCTCGCTGCCCTCATTGTGGTGCGGAAATGTTTCCGTGGGTAAGAGGATATGGGAATTTTCTGCAAGGGAAAAAATACGAAGAAGAATATGAGAAAATTTCAAAATACATTCAAAAGAACAAAGATAGAAAAATTCTCTTCATAGAACTTGGAGTAGGGCGCATGACACCGATGTTTATACAGGAACCGTTTTGGGAACTGACAAACAGCTTGAAAGATGCATATTATATCTCCGTAAATTCAGAATATCCGTTTTTGCCGGAATTCATTGAAGATAAGGGGATGGCTATTTTGGGAGATATAGGAACGGTGTTAAAAGATTTGCTGAAAGCAAAAGAGGAAAGTGCATTTGTATAGGATACTTGTTCTTGATATTCCACTTGATTAAGAGACATTAGAATATTGATTGATACAAAACTGCACTCAGGGATATTGTGGGTGCAGTTTTGCATTAAAATTACTGATTACGATACAGTTTCTGATATGCAGTAGGTAATATCTGAAATGTATCTCGGAAAGCCGATGTAAATTTACTTTGGCTTTTATATCCCACAGCGGCGGCAATTTCCGAAATAGATTTATCTTCATGTAACAGCATATTTGATGCCAGCTTCATACGGTATTCTTTCATGTAAGAAGCGATGGGCATTCCATAGACTGCTTTGAAAATGGATTTCAAAGTAGTGGTGTTCATCAGGTACTGTTTTGACAACTCTTCAATAGTATAGTGGCGTTTTATGTCGGATGTCATCAGACTGTGAATTTCTTTGATGGTTTCCACCTGTCCGGAAACATACTGGTTCAATCTTTTTGTATTTTCTAAATCCAGCATATCTAAAAACAACAGCAACTCTTGAACTTTTAATTTGAAATAAGGTAAGTACATTCTTTCTGGTAAATCATATAATTCTGAAAAAATATGTTCGATTTTCTCGCTGGCTGGCATAGCAGTATGCCCCTCTTGTTCACAAAACTTTGTGTAGAGGTTATTTCCGTTGATGCCTGCTTCAGAAAGAATGTCTGGTGGTGTAGCAGTCAGCACATCCAAATCAATGAAGACGGATACACCTTGATAATATCCTAATGGCAGGTTCATGGCAGAATCTGCACATGAATGCAGTGTGTGGAGAGATAAATCTCCGGGACCCAAATATATTGTGGATTGATCCTGCATTTTCCAGCCCATTCTTCCACTTCGGCAGTGATTAATCTGTATAGCAGAGTGGACAGGTCTATGCTGAAATTCAAAATAATTTGCATAGTAATAATTAAAAGAAAGTTCGATTCCGGGAAAAACAGAATAGGTATTTACTAGCCCCCTTCCATCGGAGCAATAGCGAAAATTCTTATTGAAAACAGTGTTTTCATGTGTACTGTTATGGCGGTTTATGATGATTTTTCCATTTGGAATATCTTTCAAAATATCTTCCGTATTTTTATCGTGTTTTCGTGTCATTTGATACCTCCGTTTGATGCTCTGTGGAATCGGATAAGGAAATTAATCTTTCAAGGCAGCTATGCAGAGTGTGAACCTGTGGGGTATCAGCAGCTTTATAATAGACTTCCTTTCCACTTCGATGGCTGACAATCAGCCGTCGGGTTTTTAATTGTCTTAGATGATGAGATACAGCAGGACTGCTCATACCAACAAGGGAAGACAGGTTGATTACGCATTCTTCATAGTGACATAAAATCCAAAAAATACGCAGTCTGCTTTCATCACTAAGTAATCCGAATAGTTCAGAGGATGTCAGAAATTCCTGTGGAGCAGGGAGCAGAGAAAACAGCTCATCGGCTGATTCGCCATGATTATGTGGCAATGTAATTTGTGTCATATGTTGTACCTCTTTTTTGATTATGATAATGTCTGCAGCAGCAGACATAGGCGCTTGTAGTTAAATCTTTCCTCTAGTATAACGCATGGAAATCAAATTGTGCAACCTGAATAGAAATGAATTTATCCCAAACGGAAACTCACTTTTCAAGATAGTTTGAACTTTTTTTGTACCAAATGGAATAGCATTTGTCCCAAACGGAACGAACACTGTAAATTCTGTTGACGGAGAGAAAAATAGAAGTATAATAAACTCACGAACGATTAAACAAGTGTTTAATCGTTCGTGAAAATAAAAGGAGATTTTAATCATGAAAAAAACGTACAAAATTGAAGTGGACTGTGCAAACTGTGCAAATCTGATGGAGAATGCAGCACGTAAGACAGATGGTGTTTCAGCAGCAACCGTAAACTTTATGACACAGAAGATGATTGTGGAGTTTGAGGAAGGAAAAGAGCCGGGAACCGTTATGAAAGATGTTTTAAAGGCTTGCAAGAAGGTAGAACCGGATTGTGAGATTGCTCTTTAACTTTTAGCTGACCAAGTAACCGGAAAAGCACCCTTGAAAAGCCTGGACAGTTTCGAGGGTGTTTTTTTATAACAAATATTAAACTATTAAGCAATAATTGAAAGGAGATAGAAATGGACAGTGTTATTTTTAATATATTATTTTTAGCTGTTATTCTTATGGCAATTATTTTTCTCATAATTGGAAATAAACAAAATTCCGGAATGACAAAAAAGCAAAAGACCATGCTGGTGCGGATACTGGCAGCCACGGTAATATTGCTGGTATTGCAGTCTTTATCAGCAGAAACTTTTAATAAATTAGATCAATTTTTATTCCCGTATGCAGGGCGGTGGATACGGTTGCTCTGTTATCTGATTGATTACGCTATCATTGGCTGCGATATTATACAAAAAGCATTAAAAGGTATCAAAAACGGACAGGTATTTGATGAAAACTTTCTGATGGCAGTAGCCACAGTAGGTGCGTTATCATTAGCTGTTTATGAAAATGGTGAATATCTGGAAGCAATCGCAGTTATGCTGTTTTATCAGATAGGAGAATGGTTTCAGCGGTATGCGGTTGGAAAGAGCCGTCGTAATATCAGTGATCTGATGGATATTCGCCCTGATTATGCAAATGTGGAACGGAATAACAAATTGGAGCAGGTTGATCCGGACGAAGTTGGTATTGGAAGTGTTATCGTAGTACAGCCGGGAGAAAAAGTTCCCATTGACGGTGTCATTGTCGAAGGCACATCCAGTCTGAACACCAGTGCTTTGACAGGAGAAAGCCTTCCTAGAGAAGCAAACATTGGCGATGAAATTATCAGTGGATGCATTAATATGACTGGCGTACTTAGAATCCAGACCACGAAAGAATTTGGGGAATCCACTGTTTCAAAAATTTTGGATCTTGTGGAAAATGCAAGCTCACGAAAATCAAAATCCGAAGATTTTATATCAAAATTTGCTAGAATCTATACCCCGGCTGTATGTTATGCCGCATTAGCTTTGGCTCTTTTGCCACCGATTGTACGTATGTTCTTTATGGATTTGCCAGCCGATTGGGGAGTGTGGATTTACAGAGCATTGACCTTCTTGGTAATCAGTTGTCCTTGTGCATTGGTAATCAGTATTCCACTTAGTTTCTTTGCAGGAATTGGAGGAGCCAGCAAGGCAGGTGTTTTGGTAAAGGGTTCCAACTATTTGGAAATTTTATCCCAGACAAAATATGTTGTATTTGATAAAACTGGAACTTTAACACAGGGCGTTTTTGAAGTAAATGGAATCCATCATAATGAGATGGAGAAAGAAAAGCTGATTGAATATGCGGCGTTGGCAGAGAGTGCTTCTTCCCATCCGATTAGTAAAAGTTTACAGAGAGCTTATGGAAAACAAATTGATCGTTCTCGTGTGACAGACATTCAAGAAATCAGCGGAAATGGTGTCATTGCAAAGGTTGACGGTGTGGAAGTTGCAGCAGGAAATGACAAATTGATGAAGCACATTGATGTAAAGCCACTTAATTGTCATCAGGTGGGAACAATTATACATTTAGCTATTAACGGAAAATATGCCGGGCATATTCTAATTTCCGATATTGTAAAACCACATTCAAAAGAAGCGATAGCGGCACTGAAACGAGCTGGTATTGAAAAGACAGTAATGCTTACGGGCGATGCAAAGAAAGTGGCTGAACAGGTAGCTGCTTCTTTGGGAATTGATCAAGTATACAGCGAACTTCTTCCGGCAGATAAAGTGGCAAAGGTAGAAGAATTATTGAAAATAAAAGGGGCAAGAGATAAACTGGCATTTGTAGGAGATGGGATTAACGATGCTCCGGTATTATCCAGAGCAGACATTGGTATTGCAATGGGAGCTATGGGCTCTGATGCAGCCATAGAAGCCGCCGACGTAGTGCTTATGGATGATGATCCTATGAAGATAGCAACTGCCATTAAGATTTCCAGAAAGTGTCTGAAGATTGTATATCAAAATATTTCAGTAGCCATTGGCGTAAAACTGATTTGTCTGATTCTTGGAGCAGTAGGAATTGCCAATATGTGGCTTGCAATTTTTGCAGATGTAGGTGTGATGATTCTGGCTGTATTAAATGCGATTCGGGCATTGTTTGTAAAGAAACTGCAATTGTAAAGAGCCAATTTATGATGCTGTCTGGAATGAACCTTATGAAGAAGATTATAAGGTTGTGATGAGTCATATCAAAAATATAAGCAGCAATCAGTAGAAAAAATTAACCGTACACTGATTACTGCTTATATTTTGTTTTCCAGACCTAAAAGGTATTCACAAGATACATGAAAAAATTCTGCCAGAGCCACTACTTCATAATCCGGTACAAAGCGAGTCTCTTGTCCAATAAGGTTTTTGGAATTGTTTTCTTTATTCCAGTAAAGTAGAGTTTGCCCCGCTTAATATCCCGCACCAGTTCCGTTAAAACATATTTGACTCTTGGCGGCTGCTCCTGATAATCATGGAGATATGCCAGCCCATCATCAATCATTTGCCGCAGGCTGTTTGTTAAGACTTTCTGTGAAATGCCGTCAATACTACGCTGTAGTTAATTAATTCTTTGCATGTAACTTCTTATACTGCGAAGGATTTACTCCGGCTATTTCTTTAAAAACGCGGTTGAAGTGTGTGAGGTTGGAAAATCCGGTCAGCGTTGCAACCTCGGTGACATTTTTATCAGTTTCCTTGAATAAACGTTCTGCGTTCATTATGCGCGTGTGTTTTATATAGTCAACAACAGTACGGTTAGTATTTTTCTTAAATTCACGACAAAGATAGTAAGTACTTATATGAAACATATCTGCAAGAACATCAAGTGATATGTCATGTTCATAGTTGTTGTTGATATAGTTAATAATCTGCGTTGTTCTATTATGTCTTTCAATACCAATGGTGCTCTCTTTCATTTCAAGAACTATAATAATTATAAGATTCACAAGTGCTTCCATCTGTTCCTGCTTGTATGCTGAGGCTGAGTTCTGGGCTTCAAGAAAATAGTACATAAGCCTTCTTAACATTTTTAATGATTCCGTATCAGACTTGTATACACAGTATGAAGCTGCAAGCTTCTGTCTTAGGGCATCGGAGGAGATTATGTCCGGCCTGAAATAAAGTACAATCCTTGAAAATGTGCATCCTTGTTCACTGTAGGAACGATGCATAGTCTGAGGTGGGAATATAATACAATCACCAGCCTCGGTTTTATACAATTTATCGTCTATATAGTGATATCTTTCACCATTATCTAAAAAATACAATTCATAATAATCGTGATAGTGCGAACGTATCATATTATCGTTGACGCTGGCCGTATGTGCTGCAGCTATGGATTCACCAAGTGACATAAGGTTCTGTGCTACATCTATCATAATAATCTTCTCCAATTCTATGCTTATTAAGAGCTGTTCTAAAGCTGCTCTTAACATATTCCCAGATATATTAACCGTGTAATAATTGTTTATATAAAGCAATATTTATACATTTCACAACTGCATAATTATATTTAATATATTATAAGTAGTATACAACTAAAAGCTTGAAAGTGCAAGAAATGTAAAAAAACCAATTTATCCTGTCAATATCTGTATAGTTTTAATTATTGAATAGTTGTATAAATTAATTATAAACAAAACATAAACAAGAGATTATCGGATTACTGAAAGGAGATAAAAAATAGTATGAGAATATGTTATAAGGCAGGAAATGTAACCTATAACACTAACTATTATTCGGTTATTACAGATTCGGTAGAAATAAGAATATGGTTTCTCACAGATGAAATAATCAGAATAAGAGCCGGCTTTGATGGAGACTGGGATGAAGCTTCATATAGCCTTGCTATGACAGCATGGGACTCAAGAACAGATGAGTTTTTAAAGGGCTATAGAAAAAGAGTTGAAGTGGCATACTCAGAGCTTGTGGATGGAGCTGACAAGGCAGTTATTTGCGGAAGTAAGCTTCGTATAGAAATTGAAAAGAATCCATTTCGTATATGTGTATATGATAAAGATGGAACATTATTACATGCAGATATTACAGATCTTGCATATAGAGAGGATTCAAATAAAAGGCGGATACATACAAGCCAGATAGAAGCGGATGACTACTTTTATGGTTTTGGTGAGAAAGGGGGAGATATTAATAAGGCTGAAAAGTATATGAATATGGCTCCTGGTGATGCAATGGGCTATAATCCTAAGGAAACAGATTCGTTGTATAAGCATATCCCATTTTATATAAAGCTTTCAGGCTCAACCCATAAGGCAGTTGGATATTTCTATCATACAACAGCAGAATGTGACTTTAATATGGGACGTGAAAAGAGAAATTACTGGCATCGTTACTCAAGCTTCAGATCAGATGCCGGAGATATAGATCTCTTTCTTATAGCAGGACCTTCAATAGGAGAAGTAATAAGCAGATATACAGATCTTACAGGCAAGTCAATACTTCTTCCAAAGGCAGCACTTGGATATCTTGGTTCTTCAATGTATTATCCAGAGCTTCCTAAGGATTGTGATGATGCGATACTTGAATTTATAGATACTACCAGAGAAGAAGGAATTCCTGTAGATGGTTTCCAGCTTTCATCAGGATATTGTGCAGTAGAGACAGAGCAGGGGATTAAAAGATGCAGTTTTACCTGGAATCATAAAAGATTCAAGAATCCAGAAGAATGGTTTGCAAAAATGAAGGAAAAGGGCATAGTTGTTTCACCTAATGTCAAACCTGGAATGCTCCTGGTTCATCCGTATCTGGAGGATATGAAGAAAAAGGATATGTTTGTATATGACAGCATAAAGGATGAACCCGGTAAAGGTACATGGTGGGGTGGAACTGGAATATTTGTAGATTTCACCAAAGAGCAGACAAGAGAATACTGGAAAGAATACCTGAAAGAGGGACTTATAAAGTATGGCTGTGAATCAGTATGGAATGATAACTGTGAATATGATTCTATGGTTGATAAGGATGCAAGAGTGTATTTTGAAGGTAAAGGAAGTACTATTGGTGAGCTAAAGCCGGTAATGAGTAATATCATGTGCCAGCTCTCTAATGAGGCAGTAACGGAATATAATGAGAATATAAGACCATTTTCAGTATGCCGTTCGGGACACGCAGGTATACAAAGATATGCACAGGTGTGGGCAGGCGATAATCTTACATGCTGGGATGCATTAAAGTATAACATAGCAACTATACTTGGCATGGGACTTTCTGGCGTTGCAAATCACGGCTGTGATGTAGGTGGATTCTATGGAGAGTCACCAGAGCCTGAGCTTTTTGTAAGATGGGTGCAGAATGGTGTGTTCATGCCAAGATTTTCAATACATTCAGTAAATACTGATAATACAGTTACGGAGCCATGGATGTATAGTGGCATGAAGGATTATATTAGAACTGCAATTAAACTTAGATATTCTATGTCTCCTTATCTTTATTCGCTTGAATACAGGGCACATAAGACAGGGCTTCCTATTATGCAGCCAATGTTTATGGTATTTCAGAACGATAGTAATACATATAATGAAGGCGTGGATTTTATGTGGGGCGATTCATTACTTGTAGCAAATGTTGTAGAAAAGGGTGCAGAGATAAGAGAGGTATATTTACCTGATACAGGAGATAAAAATATACGTTTTTATGATTATTATACCAGAAACGAATATGAAGGCGGCCAGACTATAAAAGTACCTGTGGATATAAGTTCAATTCCAATGTTTATAAAGAGTGGGGCTATTATTCCGATGGCTGGTAATGAGCTTAACAATCTTATGAATGATAAGGTTGATTCACTTCATATAATAATGGCACCTGATATAGATTCTTCATTCACTATATATGATGATGATGGAAAAACTAATGATTATAAGAATGGCAGCTACTTAAAAACTGATATTAGTGTTAAAGCTGGTGCAAATACATATATCGATTTTGAATATGAAGGCAGTTATGAGAACACAGCAGAAACAATGGAACTTGATGTGATACATAGGGAGAAAGCACCATTCTATGTACAGCTTGATGGAAAGGAAGTGCCACATTTCCTTCATAGAAGAAAATACGAGGAAAGTGACATTGGATGGTATTACAGCCAGACTAAGAAATCAGTGCAGGTAAAGTATCCTAATCCAAAGAAAAACCATCAGGTGCTTATATCATTTGAAGTCTTTGATATGATTGGAATGTAATAGCATCAGGCAAAATCAGGCTGTTACGAAACAAGAGAAATAGTGCAATACACAGCTTCAGGTTATTGTGCGCATGGCCTGAAGCTGACATATAAAAAATGAGTGCACAGAAATGAGGTATAATATGTTGAAAAAAATGAAAAAATATATTGCTGCTTTGCTTACAGTTACACTTATATGTTCATTTGGGCTGACAGGCTGTGGAACAAATAGCGCATCAAACAGTAAGGAAGCTACTGCAGAAAATCCTATGGTATTAACGCTGGCACATGGTTTGTCAGAAAGCCATACAGTACATATAGCTATGCTGCAGTTCGCAGAAGAGGTTAAGCAGAAGACTAACGGAAGAATAATAATCAAGATATTCCCTAATGGACAGCTTGGTTCAGAGACAGAGAATCTTGAGCAGCTTCAGGCAGGTGTTATTGCTATGACAAAGGTATCAGCACCAGGTCTTGCAACATATAATGATGCTTATAATACATTTGGTCTTCCTTATATATTTAGTAATATTGATGAGTTTTATAAAATAATGGATTCTGATAAAATGCAGGATTTCTTCCTGTCATCAGAAGATGATGGATTCGTAACCTTAACATACTTTACATCAGGCTCCCGTTCATTCTACACAAAAGATAAGCCTATACGTAAGCCAGAGGATCTTAAAGGAATAAAGATACGTGTCCAGGATATGAAGTCACAGACGGATATGCTTACAGCACTTGGTGGAACACCGGTAGCAATGTCCTATGGCGACATATATACATCCCTTTCAACAGGTATTATAGATGGAACAGAGAACAATGAAACAGCGCTTACAACAGGTAAGCATGGTGAGATATGTAAGGTGTATTCGGTTGATGAGCATGCCATGATACCTGATGTTATGGTTATGAGCTCAAAGGTATGGAATAATATAGAGCCGGATGATCAGAAGATTATACTGCAGTGTGCAAAGGATGCTACACAGTCTCATAAGGTTATGTGGGACAAGGCAATAGATGAGGCAGTAGCACAGGCAAAGGATATGGGTGTTGAATTTATTTATGATGTAGATAAGGAAGCATTCAGAAGTGCAACAGCAGGTCTTGTTACCGAGTATAGAAATAAGTATACAGGTGTTGCAGCTTTACTTGACAGAATAGATGAGATAAGGAAAGGAGAGTAACTATGATTAATATACTTGTTAAAGTTAAAAATGTTATGAATAAGATATTATCAGCAGCAAGTGTTGTTCTGCTTGTGTTTATGACTTCGTTAGTATTATGGCAGGTGTTTACAAGATATGTGCTTGGCAAACCAGCGGCATTTACAGAAGAACTTGTTAAATACTCACTTATGTGGACAGCCTTTATAGGTGCTGCATATGCTTTCTTTACAAGAGACCATATGTCACTCACTATTATTAAAGATAAGCTCACAGGTAATAAACGAAAAATATTATTACTGGTTATAGATGTAATTATTCTTTTACTTGCAGTGTTCGTGTTTGTAATTGGTGGATTTAAGCTGGCAATGTCAGCAAGGGCAGAGTATTCAGCACTTCTTGGTATTCCAAGAACACTTGTATATGCGGTATCCCCTGTTTCAGGTATCTTTATAGTAGTTGCACAGATTATTAATATATATGAAGACTTAACCGGTGTTAAGGTAGAATAGGAGGTAAATATGAGTATTGCAGTAACTACAGTAATATTATTTGTTGTATTCGGTGTACTTCTGTTTTTAGGGGTTCCTATTTCAGTAAGTATTATTGCTTCGTCAATTGTAACTGCCATGTCAACGCTGTCATGGGATCAGATAACATTCATAACCATGCAGAAAATGAATTCGGGTGTTGAAAGCTTTTCGCTTTTAGCAGTTCCATTATTCATCCTTGCAGGTAATATTATGAATAATGGTGGTATAGCCAAGAGACTTATTAACTTTGCACAGATATTCGTAGGAAAGATTCCAGGAAACCTTGCACAGGCTAATATTCTTGCAAATATGCTCTTTGGTGCATTATCTGGTTCATCAGTAGCAGCAGCTTCTGCAATAGGAGGATGTATGAGTCCTATTGAAAAAGAGCAGAAGTATGATCCTGCTTATGCGGCAGCAGCTAACATAGCTTCAGCACCAACAGGACTTCTTATTCCACCTACATCGGCATTCATTGTATATTCAACAGTTGCAGGTGGTGTATCTATATCGACATTGTTTATGGCAGGCTATGTACCTGGAATATTGATGGGTGTTGTATGTATGATAGTCGCCTTCATTGGTGCAAAGAGGTTAGGCATAAAGGCTGTTGGAAGAGATAAGTCAGTAAGTATTTTAAAGATATTTGTTGATGCGATTCCATCATTACTTCTTATAATAATTGTTATTGGTGGTATTGTATCAGGTATATTTACAGCAACAGAAGGTGCTGGTATTGCAGTTCTGTATTGCCTCATACTTTCTATCATATACAAGAGCATGAATTTTAAGACATTTGTAGAGATACTTAAGAAATCAGCTAAGGTGTCAGGAGTAATTCTTTTCCTTATATCAGCATCATCAGCGATGTCATTTGTTATGGCTTATTCTGGAATACCAGCAGCCATAAGTAACGGATTATTAAGCATTTCAACTAATAAGGTTGTAATATTCTTATTAATGAATATTATACTTCTGGTTGTTGGTATGTTTATGGATATTACACCAGCTATACTTATATTTACACCTATCTTCCTTCCTATCGCACAGAGCTTTGGAATGACAGATATCCAGTTTGGTGTAATGCTTATATTCAATATGTGTCTTGGTAATATTACACCACCTGTTGGTTCTGTATTATTCGTAGGCTGCGGTATAGAAAATGTATCAATCGAGAAAGTAACACCTAAGCTTATACCTTATTTTATTGGTTTAATTATATTACTTATGCTTATTACATTTATTCCAGCGCTGTCACTTGGAGTACCAAAGCTTATGGGACTGATTTAGTATAAAATAACAAGACTTTTTTCCTGATATTATATAAAACAGACATTCGGCCAGGTCGCTTGATAGGACCTGTCCGGATGTTTTGTTAGTTATCTTAGAATTCTGTTTTATTATTTATTTTGTGTTATAATAAATTTTATATTTTTATATTTTTATATTTTTATATTTTTATATTTTTGGATTTTTAGATTTTTGTTGAAGCTTTGTCTGTTACAGGGTGCAGGAAAAAACGATTTTAAATGGGCATACAGACGGCTGACAACACAATAGAAATAAATAACGAATGTAAGAAAAGGAATTAACAGAATGTTATATATAATGAGATATGGGAAAACGGACTGCAATGTACAGCATAAGCTGCAGGGAAGAACAGATATACCAAATAATGAAAAATATATGAAAAATGTACAAAATACATATATGAAACTATTCTTATATGCTACAATATAATAACAAGATGTGTTAATAACTATACAACAACTTTTAGTGGGTAAGAATGGAGAGAAGTATGAATATATCGTTTTTTTTACAACCAAAGTGCAAGGTAGCATATATTTACAATGATGACACAATAAGACAGGGATTACAGAAGATGAATTATTATGGCTATTCTGCCATTCCTGTTCTTGATGAGAATGAGCATTATGTTGGGACAATCACGGAAGGTGATTTCCTTTGGCATATATGTAGAATTAAACAGAATAACGCAATGGAAGTTGATATAAAGGAATTAGAAAAGCAGAGAGTTAACGAGCTTTATTTCAGACGTAATTATCCAAGTGTTAATGTGGATACATCGATGGAAGCATTGATTGAAAGAATATCTAATCAGAATTTTGTTCCAGTTGTAGACGACAGAGGTGTATTTATAGGAATTATAACAAGAAAAGATGTAATTACATATTTGTCTACTAAGAAGAAAGAGACGGTGCTTCAGAAGATTTCTTAGATGAGAGGCTGAGCAGATTAATTAAGTAATGATATTTATATAGGTATATAATGTTCTATATTAGAATATGATGACTTTTAATAGTAGTATTATTAAAATATTACATTTTAATAGCGTGTAATTGCAACAGGGAAATGTCAACATTAAAAATAATTGGGTTGACATTAACAAGCTGAATAACTATACTTATGCGTATGCACGAGGGTTAAAGGATAAGGCTGTTTATTGATAGAATTATCAATTTTACCAGAGTTAGTACTAATTCAATTAGTGTGCAGGAACGGAGTAAAGTATAGGCGTTATGCAGAATGTTACAGAAAATATTGATGTTGGGAAATTATTAGATAATTGGGACGAAACACACGAATTAACCAAAGATGAGGCACTTGCAATTCTTAATTGTGATGATGTATGTCTTGACAAGCTTATTGAAACAGCGTATGCGTTAAGACTTAAATATAAAGGAAAGAAAGTAAGCATACAGCTTCTTACTAATGTCAGAAGCGGTAATTGTTCGCAGAATTGTGCTTACTGTGCTCAGTCGTGTGAGTCACAGGCTCAGATAGAGAAATATAAAAGAGTATCAGATGAGAAGTTGTATGGAGATAATGACCTTGTAGATAATAAACATCTTGCGAGACATTGTATTGGACTTAGCGGTATAAGCTTTACAGATGCTGAGATAGAAGATTTAGCCGGACGTATAAGAAAGATGAAGAAGAACGGTACCCAGATATGCTGTTCTATTGGATTTCTTACAGAAAAGCAGGCTTTAATGCTTAAGGAAGCAGGACTTAATAGAATTAACCATAACCTTAACAGCAGCCGTAGATTTTACCCAAATATATGCACAACACATACATATGACCAGAGAATTAATAATATAAGAATGTTAAAAAGAATAGGTTTTGAGATGTGCTGTGGCGGTATTATCGGAATGGGCGAGAACAGGGAAGATGTTGTAGATATGCTTATGGACGTAAAGGAAATCAATCCAGAGTCAGTGCCAATTAATTTTCTTCTTCCAATAAAAGGAACAAGGCTTGCAGACAGGGATATATCAGGACTTACACCACAGTATTGTCTTAAGGTGTTATGCCTTGCAAGACTATTAGTTCCTAAGTCAGACATAAGATGTGCGGCTGGACGTGAAGTATACTTTAAGGGAATTGAGCCAACATTATTTAAAGTTGTAGATTCAATATTTGCTTCTGGTTATTTAACAGCAGATGGACAGGGAATAGATGATACTATTAAGATGATAGAAAATGCAGGATTTACGGGTGAGATAGAGAGTAAAGACTGTTAATAGACTTGTAGGACAAGATGTGTTGATAGAACAGCCGCCAGCCTTTGAAATTAAATGGTTGACGGCTGTTTAATCTTTTTAATTAAATACATCATTGAAATAGGGCATATTATTTTTGCCTATTAATTATTACTGTTTGTTAGTTCTATCAAGTGCAGTAATTGTTTTAGTGGCTGTGTTGAGTGCTTTCGTAATTGCACTGCTGGCTTCGCCCATACCTTTGGCAAGCTTCTGTACCTCTTCAGCAACTACAGCAAAGCCTTTTCCAGCATCACCGGCTCTTGCAGCTTCAATGGAAGCATTAAGTGCAAGTATATTCTGTCGTTTGCTGAATCCGTCTATTAATTTGACCTTGTCGTTGGCTGTAGCAAGCTGGCTTGCGGCGGCACTAATTCCTGTTGTAAGTTCATTTAGAATAGTTGAGTTTTGGTGGGCAGTGTAGCTTGCACGGACAAACATATTGATAACATCGCCCAGCAGATTGGCAGAAGCGTCAATCTCCTCTTTAGTACGCACGTTTACTTTTTTCAGAGCATTGATGTACTTATCTTCATTAATTCCGAGTTCACGTGCTGTTGCCTTGAACTTTTCTTCATCTGGGTTCTCAGGAAGAACCTGTCCGCCGATAATACTTCCAAGAACAGTTCCATCATCAAGAGTAATTGGAATACCGAAATCAACTAATCCTGCATGACAAGGATAAACACCCTTACCGTCACGGTCACATTGCTCACATCTCTTGCGGCCTTCAGCACTTCCTCTGGTAAGATTGATGCAGAATTCAGTGAAATTATAACATTCGCTTATGTACTTGCCGTCTGCACCTACAGCAACAGTTGCCAGCCCGGTACTCTTTGCCCAGTTAGACATAATTTCTTCAAATTTGACCATATCACAAAAATCCTGAATCCTCATAATTAAGTCCTCCAATTAAGGTTTTTATATTTTTTATATTATACTATATTGTCGGTATATTTACATTATATTTTAATCGCAAACTCAAAGAAAAATCAAAAAATTGCCATATGATTTATTGTTAAAAATATAGAATATTATAAGTTTATTTGATTATGAAATTAAACAAATTTAATTATCGGGGTATATATTTTAAATAATTAGCCATAATATTTACAGAATATAAGCCCATATTCCGAAATAGACCTATTTGGGTCAATCGTAACTATCATAAAATCTTTAGTAATAGCATAGCTAAGAGGTTAAGGTAAATGAACAATACCCGTTACGAAGATTTTTGCAATAGAATGAGAGTATATAGAAAAAGACTTGGCTATAATCAGGCAGATATCGGAAAAGAGCTGGGAATATCACAGAATGACTATTCTAAAAGAGAAAATGGACTGATAATGATTTCGTATGATAATTTAAAAAAATTGCAGGAAATTGGAATGGACATTGATGAGCTGGTTTCGGGAAAGAGAGACGATATTGATACTAAAGATTTGGACGAGCTTATAAGTGACTGTGAAAGTGAAGAACTTAAAGATATGACTATGCGTATGGTTGCTGAATGTATAAAATATTATCGTGTTAATGACACTAAGAATAAAGACAATGATACGCAGAATGATAGAATGTTTGATTTTATGTTGAAGCAGTGGGATGATTTTTCAATGCTTGAATATGTAAGGCACGAAACGCATTATTCACAGGAGGTTATGTCTGAAAAACTGGGACTGACAAGAAAGAAGTACAGAAAATACGAAAAAGAGATTATGTATCCTGATGCAGATACTCTTGTTCAGATGTATAATTTGTACAAATGCAGACCATCAATGTATCTTAATATGTATGACAGAAGATATTACGTTATGCAGAACGTATGGATGGAGTTGGATGATAACCAGCGTGACAGAATATTAAGAATGGTCAAGGCGATAAAGAATATAATATAGAAAAAGGAGTACCTGTAAATGCAAGACACAAACAATGTTAAGCATTTGCGGGTACATTTTTTATGTAAAGGAGCTTCTAATAGAATTTCCTATTATATAAAAGGCACAATAAAATATCACACAAAATAATATTGTTGCAGCTTTACAGAGTATGATAAAATATATTGTGCATTGTACATTTATTTTATAATAAACAGATGATAATCAATGTGTGGTGGTTACAATTTCATTTGTTATAATGTAAATTTATGTGTAATAATAATCAGAGTAAGTAGAAAGAAAAAATATGAGAACAGTACAGCAATATTATGATGACAATAGAGATAAAATTCTTTTTGATGTAAGAGCATTAGAGGAGTATGAGAAAGAGACCATAGAAGCTTCCATACATTATTACTGGGAAGATATGATAAAAGTTCTTGAAGATAATAAGGAAGAATTTGAGGCAAAGTATTCAAAGGATACACCAATATATATTCTTTGCTACACTGGACAGAAAAGTGAAGAAATAGAAGATATACTTGATGAGATGGGCTATGAAGCTTACAGCCTTGATGGTGGATTTGTCGCATATCTAAGATGGAAGTTTAATAAATATCTTGAGCAGGATAAAGAAAGCGGCAATAATACTTCAGAAGAAAATGTTAAAGAGATTGAGCGAAGCATAGTAAAGAAGTTCCGCAAGCCAATATGGAGAAAGTTCACACAGGCTCTTAATGAATATGATCTTATTCAGGACGGCGATAAGATAGCTGTCTGTATATCAGGCGGTAAAGATTCAATGCTTATGGCAAAGCTTTTTCAGGAGTTGAAACGCCACGGAAAGAATAATTTTGAACTTGTATTCTTAGTTATGAATCCGGGTTATAATGACCTTAACTACAATGTAATACTTAACAATGCAAAGATATTAGATATTCCAATTACAGTATTTAAGACAGAGATATTTGATACTGTAGTAGATATTACAGAGTCGCCTTGTTATTTGTGTGCAAGAATGAGGAGAGGATATCTTTACAGCAAGGCAAAGGAACTTGGTTGTAATAAGATTGCTCTTGGACATCATTATGATGATGTGATAGAAACAATTCTTATGGGTATGCTTTATGGTGCACAGGTTCAGACAATGATGCCTAAGCTTCATAGTACGAATTTTGAGGGAATGGAGCTTATAAGACCTATGTATCTTATAAGAGAAGCTGATATTATTCACTGGAAAGAATATAATAATCTTGAGTTCATACAGTGTGCCTGTCGATTTACAGAGGGATGTGCTTCATGTGGTGGTACAGGAAAAGGTTCTAAGAGGGCAGAGATTAAGCAGCTTATAAAAGATCTGACCAAGGTAAGTCCGTATATAGAAAAGAACATATTCAGAAGTGTAGAAAATGTTAATATTGATACGGTAATTGCTTACAAGAAGAAGGGGCAGCGACACAGCTTCTTAGATGAATATGATATAACAGATGATAAGTATGCTGGTAACGCAGAGGTTGATAATTCAGAGAATACATCTAAAGAATTGAATAAATCAGACATAAACTCAAGCGGACAGTTAAGTGAATATCACACTGATGAAACAATTGAATTAGATAAAACAGGTAGTGCTCAAATAATGTCATTGAACAAATCGGATATAGATGAAGCCGATATAAGTGAGAACACTTTAGCCAAATATGAAAAGTTAAAGTCAATTATTAAGGACTGTGGTAAAATAGCAATCGCGTTTTCTGGCGGGGTTGACTCGACATTTTTAACCAAAGTTGCAAAAGATGTATTAGGAGAAAATGCTGTTGCAGTTACGATAAGTTCAATTCTTGTTACAGATGATGAACTTAAAGAAGCTGATGATTTCTGCAAGGCTGAGAATATAGAACATCTTATATATAAGGCAGATGTATTATCGATTCCGGGCTTTGAGAATAATCCACCAGACAGATGTTACATTTGTAAGAAAGCGATATTTACTAATGTGCAGAATCTTGTAGGTGAGAGAGGCATTAGTGTAATTGCAGAGGGAACAAATGTTGATGATGACGGTGATTACAGACCTGGTATGAGAGCCATAAAGGAACTAGGAGTAAGAAGTCCTTTAAAAGAGGCAGGTCTTACCAAGGCTGAAATCAGGGAATTATCTTGTATGTTAGGCTTAAAGACGTGGAATAAACCATCGTGTGCGTGCCTTGCTTCAAGATTTGCGTATGGTGAGGTTATTAATAAAGACAAGCTTGATATGATTTATAGTGCAGAATGTTATATAAGAAGTCTGGGATTTGAGCAGTTCAGGGTAAGATTACAGGATGGAATTGCAAGAATTGAATTAAGACCAGCAGATATACAGAAGTTTATTGAAAATGGAATAAAGGATAAAGTATCAGAGACGCTTCACGCACTTGGATTTAAGTATGTATCCCTTGATTTGGATGGTTACAGGCTTGGAAGTATGAATGAAGCATTGAACAGACAGGAAAGAGGTAACAATGGCGATAGCTCATTATAATTGTGATTATTGCAATAATATGGTATATGATGAAGAAACGGAGCAGTTCGTGTGTGATGTAGATATGGACGAGGATGATTATGCAAGGCTTCTTACATCTGAGTATAAAGAATGTCCATATTATCAGAGCAATGATGAATACAAGATTGTAAGACATCAGATGTAGTTTTATATAAAATATAATTAATAGTGGCAGATATTTCGATATATTTATTAGAAAGATATGCCTGGAAGGAAGTGAGTGAATGGACGATAAGAGATACGCTGTACTTATCGACTCAGATAATATTTCATCAAAATATATTTCGGACATTCTTGATGAAATGACAAAGTATGGCGTAATAACTTATAAAAGAATATATGGCGACTGGACAAGTACACAGGCAAGCAAATGGAAGAAAGAGCTTATGGAGAACTCCATAACACCTATACAGCAGTTTTGTAATACAGTAGGCAAGAATGCAACAGACTCAACGCTTATAATTGATGCTATGGATATTCTTTATACGAATAATGTTGACGGTTTCTGTATTGTATCTTCTGATGGTGATTTTACAAGGCTTGCAAGCAGGCTTAGAGAGTCGGGAATGGACGTTATCGGTATGGGTGAGAGCAAGACACCACGTTCATTCAGGGCAGCTTGTTCGGTATTTACAGACCTTGAGCTTCTTCGTGAACAGGCACACGAAGATGAGCCAGATAGTAAGCCGGTTAAGAAGACAGAAAGAAGCAATATTATTAAACAGTCTAAGATAGAAAATGCAATTATTGAGATTATTCAGGAGAACGACAATAAAGGTAAGCAGACAGGGCTTGGAGAGCTTGGAAGCCGTTTACAGAAGAAATATTCTGATTTCGATGTAAGAAATTACGGTTACAGTTCATTGTCTACATTTCTAGAGGAAATGGAAAGCCTTGAGTTAAAGAAGTTCAATAATACGGTTCTTGTCAGACTTAAGGAAGACAAGAATATGAAAGAGCAGGTTATGGAGTATGCAGTGAATTATGTAAAGAGTTCAGAAAATGCAGTGGAACTTGGAGCATTAGGACAGAAAATCCATATGAATTATCCTAACTTTAAGGTTAAGGAGTATGGTTATTCTACACTCAGCAAATTTATTGCAGGCATAAAATGTTTAAAAATAACAGCAACAGATGAAAACCGTAGAATGGTTTCAATAAAATAAACTAAAGTTAGTCATAAAGACAGGAAAGGAATATTATGAATAAAATAGCAAGTTTTACAGTTAATCACTTGGATTTACTTACAGGAGCATATGTATCAAGAAAAGATTATCAGGGAGATGTAGTTCTTACAACATTTGATTTAAGATTTACAAGACCTAATGTAGAAGCACCTATGGATACAGCAGGTATTCATACAATAGAACACCTTGTAGCAACATTTTTAAGGAACCATAAGGTATGGGCAGACAAGACTATATATTTTGGACCAATGGGTTGCCGTACAGGATTTTATGTAATATTTGCAGGTGACCTTGAGTCGGAGGATATAATTGATGTGTTAAGGGAAGCTGCTGATTTCGTACTGAATTATGAGGGTGAGATACCAGGATATTCACCAAGGGACTGCGGTAATTACCTTGATAATAACCTCACACTTGCAAAGATATATATGAAGAAGTATAAGGAAGAAGTTCTCGATAACCCAGTACCAGAAAGACTTCATTACCCACAGTAAAATAGATGGGAGCTTCTAAATTACAGCAAAAACAGAAGAAAATGATTGAAGGGAACCTGTTTTGATGGGAAATATGGATATACAGATTATAAAATCAAGACGCAGAACAGTTTCAATAGAAGTTCATACAGATGGAAGTGTTATATTAAGAGCACCTAACAGGATAACGAAGAAGGAGCTTGATATATTTATTGACAAGCATATGTCTTGGATTGAGAGCAAACAGCAGTTGATGAAGGAAAGAAAAGAAGAAAAAATTCCTACCAATGCAAAGGCTTTTGATACGCTCACATCTAAGGAACGTGCTGTAATAAGGGACACATTTATAAGAAAAGTAGAATATTACAGTAAGATTATGAATGTGACTGTTGGAAGGGTTACAATACGCAATCAGAAGACACGCTGGGGAAGCTGTAGTTCCAAGGGAAATGTTAATTTTAATTACAATTTGTATTATATGCCGGAAGAATTGTTGGATTATGTAGTGGTGCATGAGCTTTCGCATAGAAAATATATGAATCATTCGCAATCATTCTGGTGTGAAGTTGAAAAGTACTGCCCAGAATATAAGTTATGCCGCAGGAGGTTGAAAGACTACACACTTTCAATATAATAATTGGGGCGGGGCATTAATTAAAATGTCTTATTATGCAGGCATAAACGTATTTTTGAGCATATCCCTTAAAGCATAATAATCTGATTATTAGTAGGAGGTAATAAAACTATGAAAATTCCATTTAAAGTAGATTTGACAGGCAAGACTGCAATTGTAACAGGGGGAAGTGGAACACTATGTTCAGCAATGGCGTATGGACTTGCTGTAAGCGGTGCGAAGGTTGCAATAATCGGACGTAATAAGGATAAGCTTAATAATGTCACAGATGAGCTTATTAACAATGCTAAGACAGAATACAGCAAAGACATTGTTGTTAAGGGGTATAGCTGTAATGTAATTGATAAGGAAGAACTTAATAAAACTTATGAAATAATTAAGAGTGAGCTTGGAAGCTGTGATATTCTTATCAATGGAGCTGGCGGCAATCAGCCGGGTGCTATTACATCAATAGAGATGTTAAAGAAAGAAAAAGGAGAAAATGATTACTCTTTCTGGAATCTTGATGAGGATAATATAAGAGATGTTATGGATCTTAATTATATGGGAACACTTCTTCCGATACAGGTATTTACTAAGGATATGGTTGAAAAGAGAAGCGGAAGCATTATTAATATAGCCTCTGTTACATCAATTTTACCACTTACAAAGGTAATGGCTTACGGCAATGCCAAGAGTGCAATACTTAACCTTACACAGTGGCTGGCAGTCCATTTTGGAGAAAGCGGAATAAGATGTAATGCAATTGCACCGGGATTTTATGCGGCTGAACAAAATCACGCATTATTATTTAATGAAGATGGTACATACACTGACAGAGCAAGAAAGATAGTTGCAGGAACTCCAATGGGAAGATTTGGTAATCCAGAGGAACTTATCGGAGCGGCATTATTCCTTGCAAGTGATGATGCGGCTGGATTTGTAAATGGTATTGTGTTGCCAGTAGACGGCGGCTATAGTGCGTACAGTGGCGTTTAATAAATAATTTTAATAATTATCAGATATAAAGGTATATATGTTGATATAAAATGCCGATATTCTAAATATAATAAAAGTTAAATGGTACAAAAGTATTATATGAGGAGGATAATGGTATGAAATTAGGAGAGGCTATACCAAATTATCAGGCATATCGCAATGAATTACAGGACAAGAAGACCAGCATATATAAGCAATATAAAAAAACAAAGGAAAAGGCTGAGCGTACCAATGATGAAGAATGGATACAAAAGGCAGCAGAGCTTGAACTTTCATATAAGGAAGCAACTGATGATTTTGACAAGTATGAGAATGTTCTTAACTCGCTTAGGGAGCAGTGGTGTGCAGCAGCAAATACAGAAAACGACAAAGCACTTGCTGACCCTGAGACAGGACTGGGGGCTACACTTGGTAAGATAATGACTACAATTGCAAGAATGTGTGCAGGTGACAAAGTTCCTTATTCAGATGAAAAGAAGGTTATGGAATATGACGATAAAATGTATGCAAGAGCTAAGCAGGCACAGATGATTATGGCATCAATGAAGAAAAAGCAGAAGGAATACGATTCACTCTGGGATAAAGAGGGGGGAGAGTATGACCCTGAGGGTGTAGCTGATAATACAGAAGCACAGGGAGAGCTGCCAGATATCCCATCATCGGACGGAGACAGTACGGATACAGGTGAAGCAGTATCAGATAGTGAATAATTAATAAAATGGAGTGTCATATGAAACATAATCGATACTTTATGCAGGTATTAACAGTATATCAGTTATCTGCGTATTGTATGAATTGTTTCCTGTGACACTCCATTTTTGTCTTATAAGTCTATAATCCTTTATTATTAAGATAAATACATATTATAAAGCAAGTACTTATTAATAATTAAATATGTTATAAATTAAACATATATATTAAAATAAGTACTTGCTTATTAAGTATTAAATATGCAGTTGATATTAATTAAATTAAGATTAATTAAACTTCAAATAAAAGATCACCATAGCTTGGGAATGGCCAGAATTCCTTATCAACGATCATTTCAAGCTTATCAGCAGGAGCTCTTAATTCGTCCATAGTTGTCTTAACTTCATCTCTGAAGTATTTAGCCTGTTCTGTAATGTCAGTAACATCAGCGGCCTTAGCTGTAACATCAATAAGCTTAGTATAAGCAGCCTTCATATCCTTTAAGTAACCAGAAACTTCTGCAAGTAAATCAGCCTGAACAGAAGCATCAGCACCAGCTTCCTTAACAGTAAGAACTGAGTTAGCAAGCTCTGTTGTGTAAGAAATAACTGAAGGGATAATCTGCTTTCCAGCCATATCGATCATTGTCTTAGCTTCAATATTGATAGCCTTTGCATAAGCTTCATACTTAATCTCAGCTCTTGACTTTAATTCAGCCTCTGTAAATACACCAAAGCTTTCAAAAAGCTTAACGGCCTTAGGAGTAGTAAGGGCAGGAATAGCCTCAACCATAGATTTAATATTTGGAAGACCTCTTCTTTCAGCTTCTTCTACCCATGCATCTGAGTAACCATTACCATTAAATACGATTCTATGATGGTCAGTAAAGAGTTTCTTGATAAGATCATGAACAGCCATATCGAAGTTTTCTACTCCATCAAGCTGGTCAGCGATTTCCTTAAAGCTTTCTGCAACGATTGTGTTAAGAACTACGTTAGCAGGAGCAATTGAATCTGATGAACCTACCATACGGAATTCAAACTTATTACCAGTAAATGCAAATGGTGAAGTTCTGTTTCTATCAGTAGCATCCTTGTTAAGGTCAGGAAGTGTAGAAGCACCTGTCTTTAACTTACCCTTCTGGATAGAGCTTGTAGCATCACCCTTATCAATAAGCTGCATAACAACATCCTCAAGCTGCTCACCAAGGAACATAGAGATAATAGCTGGAGGTGCCTCATTAGCGCCAAGTCTGTGGTCATTACCAACGTCAGAAGCAGATTCTCTTAAAAGATCAGCGTGTGTATCAACAGCCTTCATAACAGCACCGAGTACAAGTAAGAACTGGATATTTTCGTGAGGTGTCTTGCCAGGTTCAAGAAGGTTGATACCATCATCAGTTGTGATTGACCAGTTGTTGTGCTTACCAGAACCATTAACTCCGGCAAATGGCTTCTCGTGAAGAAGGCATACAAGACCATGTCTGTAAGCAACTTTCTTCATAACCTCCATCATAAGCTGGTTGTTATCAGTAGCAATATTGCACTGTGCATATATAGGAGCTAATTCATGCTGTGCTGGAGCAACTTCATTATGCTGAGTCTTGGCAGATACGCCGAGCTTCCATAATTCTTCGTTGATATCCTTCATAAATGCAGCAATTCTTTCACGGATAGAACCGAAGTAGTGATCATCAAGTTCCTGTCCCTTTGGTGGCATAGCACCGAATAATGTACGTCCAGAGAAGATAAGATCCTTTCTCTGAAGATATTTTTCTCTATCTACTATAAAGTATTCCTGTTCAGCACCGACAGAAGGAGTAACCTTCTTAGATGTTGTGTTACCAAATAATTTTAATATTCTTAAAGCCTGCTCGTTAACAGCATCCATTGAACGAAGAAGAGGTGTCTTCTGATCAAGAGCTTCTCCTGTATAAGAACAGAAAGCAGTAGGGATACAAAGTGTTGCACCCTGTGCACCTTCACGAACGAAAGCTGGTGATGTGCAATCCCATGCTGTATATCCTCTTGCCTCGAATGTAGCACGAAGACCACCTGAAGGGAATGATGAAGCATCTGGCTCGCCCTTTATTAATTCTTTACCAGAGAATTCCATAAGAACCTTTCCGTTTTCATTAGGTGCTGAAATAAATGAATCATGTTTTTCAGCAGTAGTTCCTGTCAAAGGCTGGAACCAATGTGTGTAATGAGTTGCGCCTTTTTCGATAGCCCAATTCTTCATTGCATTAGCTATAACATCAGCATCGGTAATATTTAATTCCTGTACACCTGCTATTGCTAACTTAAGATTTTTGTATACGTTTTTTGGTAAACGTTCTTTCATAACTGTGTCGTTGAACACGTTCTCGCCGAAGATGTCAGCTACATTGAATTTTTCGCTCATAACTTTTTCATCCTTCCTTTTCATAGATTATTATTCTATTAGTAAAACTAAAAAAGGCGTACACATATACATTATTAAGATGTATAATATGAACGCCTTTGTTCTACCTTATTTGATTAGCGACAACTACCTGTCGTCTTTAATTAAAATAACTCAAAACTAATAATAATGCAAGTTCTTTTTTGAAAAATATTAAAAAAATTAAAATTATTAATTAGCTAAGTCAATTTCAAGTAAATTCTACTCTAATGAGGCTTCTCCAATATACATTCCGTGTACGATAAAGCGTTTCTCACCGTTATCAGTACAAGTAGAAAGTGTAACTACCTGACTTGCTGATGAAATATCAACCCCTGTATCATACAAAGATTTGGCTTTCATATCTGCTGCATAGCTCTGCATAGAAGCAAGAGAAGGGAAGTTAAAGGTATATGTATCACTTACAGCTTCACTTATGTAGCAGCTAAAGATTTTATATTGTTTAATGACATTACCAGTGTATATATAGAATACATTGTTGCCAGAACCATTATAGAACGATGAATTCTCATAACTTTTAAGCTTGCCAAACATCGCACCATTTCGCATATTGTGTCCGTATATAATCACATGGTTTGAAGAAAGTCCGCTATTAATGCGGGAATCTTCAAACAGACAGCCATTAGCACTGGATTGCTTGTCAAATGTATGTGTAAGGTAATAATCATTATCATTACCCTGAACCATTGGAAGCCTGCATCCAATAGATGGAATGTATATATATCCAAGTCCATCAGAATTAATATTAAGAAGTGCCTGATGGTTATACTTAAATGGAACTTCAACTTCCTCTTCCTCATCACCGATAATTACATTAGTGTGGGAATCTTCATCAAGAACATTCTGTTCAATGTCATTATATATTACATCAGCCTTGTGATATGCAAGGAATATGTTGATAAGATTGTATGCGGCAAATATAAAGACAGCAACTGATATTAAAAGAATAATACGTCTTATTATATTAGAACGCTTTTTATCTTTCTCCTGTCTGTCAAATACTGCATCAGCATCATTCTCATCATATGGAGAATTACTGTCTGAATAATCCATATCCTCATCTATAAAATCATCAACATCATCATTCAGAATATCATCAGGATCTTCTAATTCATAATCGAGCATATCATCTGATTTAGTTATATTTCTACGAGATGATTGTTCTGGATCATCATTCAATAAATCATCATTATTGTTAGTTGTATTCATAGTATTATAGTCCTTGTGTGTTGTGTGTAATGCTAATTATGCCTTTCCAGCTGAACCGAATAAGTTAATCTTTTCGCGAACAGTCTCTTTAATAGCTTCACTACCAGGAGCAAGGAGCTTTCTTGGGTCAAATCCCTTTCCCTCAAGGTCTTTGCCTTCTTCAATATATTTTCTTGTTGCAGCAGCAAATGCAAGCTGGCATTCTGTATTAACATTAATCTTAGCAACACCTAAAGAGATCGCTTTCTTAATCATATCTTCAGGAATACCTGTACCACCATGTAATACTAATGGCATATTGCCAACCTTTTCTTTAACAGCGGCAAGTGTTTCAAAGCTAAGACCTGGCCAGTTAGCAGGATATTTGCCGTGGATATTACCGATACCAGCAGCAAGCATTGTTACACCGAGGTCAGCAATTGATTTACATTCATTAGGGTCAGCACACTCACCCATACCGATAACGCCGTCTTCTTCACCACCGATTGAACCAACTTCTGCTTCAAGTGAAAGACCTTTGTCTTTGCAGATTTTAACAAGTTCTTTAGTCTTTTCAATATTCTCTTCAATTGGATAGTGGGAACCATCAAACATAATTGATGAAAATCCTGCATTAATGCAGTCATAACAAGCTTCATATGTTCCATGGTCAAGGTGAAGTGCAACAGGAACAGTAATCTTAAGATCATCTATCATAGCACTTACCATACTTGCTACAGTCTTAAATCCTGTCATATATTTACCAGCACCACACGATACACCGAGGATAACTGGTGAGTTCATCTCCTGAGCTGTAAGAAGAATCGCTTTAGTCCACTCAAGATTATTGATATTGAACTGCCCAACAGCATATTTGCCATCTCTGGCTTTTTCTAACATTTCTTTTGCTGAAACTAACATAAATATTAACCTCCTACTATGTAATATGGACATAGCTTTGCTTAATGCCCACTCTTATTATCCATTATACATTAAAGCTAATAAAATGCAAAGAAAATAGTGTCAAATAGTGCGAATTTGAAAAATAAAATCAATATATTTAAGTTGTTATTGATACTAAAAAGAAGTATAATCTAAAAAAGGAATGCAGAACCCGAAAGGAGAAAGAAATTTATGGGGAAATTTATTTATTTAGCCAATATTATAGCCGCAGATGTGGATTTTTATAATATTGAGGGTAACAGGGGAGATTCATATCTTCCATTTATAGGTTTTATGATGTTTGTAGTAGGTGCTGTTGTAGCGTTTATGGGTTTTTCAAAGTATATAACAGCCAAGAAGAATTTTAACCTGTTCTATGATTTAAGGGACAGCGTTAAGGTTGATAAAGCCACTAATGAGAAGAACAAGAAAACTGGAATCATTATGATAGCTGCAGGAATAATTGTTCTTATTGTTTCATTCTTTGTAATATAGAAGACTAATAATAAGAGATTAATGCAAAAGATTAATTAGAAGATTAAGTATATAAAGATAAGGTTCTTATTCCTTGATATTTATGAGAATGAACTCTTTCGTATTAGTTAGTGATGATATCAATAATCACAATACGTAAAATGCCACCCCGTTAAGGGTGGCATCGAAAGAGGGAGGAGAGTTGTACATTATGATTAACAACTCATATTTATGAAGAACTATAAAAGTCAATAAGCTTTATTAATATATATCAGATTGTCTGATATATTTTCTATATTTAAAAGTATATTGATTAAAAGTGAAGAAAGAATGTTCATAATGTTAAAACTTATTGAATGCAATATGAACAAATTATGAACATATATAATATTACATAAATTAATGGAGGTAAGATATGCCAATTATATACAAGTGTCCTAATTGTGGAGCGGCAATGGAATTCTCAAGTGAATTGCAGAAGCTTGAATGTAAGAGGTGTGGTACAAGTATAGATGTTAAGACATATGAAGATGAATATGCTTCTTTAATGGAAGAAGTAAGTGGAAGTACATCAGATAATAGTGATTACGGATTTAATAACAGTGAACAGGATAATGATACCGATAATAATATGAAGATATATCATTGCCAGAGCTGTGGAGCAGAACTTGTTGCAGATGAATATACATCAGCTACATTTTGTTCATATTGTGGTAATCCCACATTGGTTGAGGACAGACTTAAAGGAAGCTTCAGGCCAAAGTCAATAATTCCATTTAAGATTAACAAAGATCAGGCGGTAGATATATATAAGAAATGGCTGAAAAAAGGAATGCTTACACCAAAGGAATTATCAAGAAAAAGTACAATTGAGAAGATTAGTGGTGTGTATGTCCCATTCTGGCTGTATGATTATTCAGCAAGAACTATGATGAGTGCCAATGCTAATAAGGTAAGAACGACAAGACGTGGCGATACAGAATATACATATACAGACCATTTTGATGTGTATAGAGATGTATCAGCAGAATTTCAGAGAATTCCGGCCGATGCTTCAGAGAAAATGCTAGATGAACAGATGGATATGTTAGAGCCTTATAATTACAGCGAGATTACAGATTTTGCAATGCCATACTTATCTGGTTATCTTTCAGAAAAATATAATTATACAGCTGATGAAATACAGAGCCGTGCCAAGAAGAGAGCAGATTCATACATTACACAGATTGCAAGGGATTCAATTACTGGTTATTCAAGTGTCATAGTAAGGAATAACAGCATAAGTATGAATGGCATGGGCAGCGAATATGCACTTTTGCCAGTGTGGATGCTCAATTTCAGATACAATAATAAGGAATTCCATTTTTATCTTAATGGACAGACTGGTAAAATAGTGGCAGACAGACCTATAAGTGCAGGAAAAGCCGTTACATATGGTATTGGAATTTTTGTGCTTACACTTATTATTACAATGATAGGAGGGCTGTTGTTTATATGATGTGTGTAGATTTAAAAAGACATTTTAACTGGTTAAAAGTGGCTGTAATGGTATTATTAGCTGTTATGGTTATGATGTTTGTATTAACAGGAACACAGAGTGCGTATGCGGGTACAGATAATAAGACCTATGTAATAGATGATGCTGGAATTCTGACAAGTGAGGAAGAACAGAAGCTTACAGATATGTGCAGGAAGGCATCTAAGAACTGTCAGCTTGATATTGTTATCATAACTATGAACAAGAATTTAGATTATAGTCCTATGGATAATTATCTTCGTTCAATACTTGAAGAACAGTATGGTTATGAGAAAACAGGAACTGACTGCGAGGCTGTAGTATATGGAATAGATATGACTTCAAGAGCAGACAGAATTGTAACATCAGGAAGAGCAAGGAGCAGCATTTCACAGTCAAGTCTGGATTCAATCAGGGAAAGTGCGGAGGATAAGCTTGCTGAAGGCGATTATTATGCAGGCTGTAAGAAATACATAAACGGAATTGAGAGAAAGCTTAATGTAAATATGTTATCAAGACTTACATATTATATGCCAGTTAAGATTTTAATCTCACTTGTGGTAGCAGTTATTGCAGTATTGGCAATGATGAGCAGTGCCAGGTCAAAGATGACAGTGAACAGTACAGAGTATACTAAGAACCACGGATATAAGATGAATGACAGAAGAGATGTATTTATCAATACAACAATTACTAAAAGACATATTGAAAAGAGCAGTTCAAGTGGTGGAAGCTCTGGCGGTGGTAACTCTGGAAGTTCAGGCGGACACTTCTAAGAAGATATATATTTAAAAATTGTATAAGACCTATAGGATAAAATAAGGTTATGTAAATTTTTTATATAGGTCGGATTTTAAAATAAGCCCGGTATGATTAAAGCAATCATATTTATGATTGTGATTAAGCATACCGGGCTTTTATTATACTATTACAGTGTTTCTGGTTCAGCGTAATCTACACCAAAAGTATCAACAGTAACAGTCTTCATAACCTGAGGAGTTCTAGGTCTGTCACTCCAGTCAGTATCAATTGAAGCAATGCTGTCTAATACATCTTCACCTTCAACAAGTTTACCAAAAGCGGCATACTGACCGTCAAGGTGAGGTGCATCAGCGTGCATAATAAAGAACTGGGAACCAGCTGAATCAGGGTGCTGTGCACGTGCCATAGAAAGGACACCTCTTGAGTGCTTAAGGTTATTTTCAACACCATTGTAGTTGAATTCGCCCTTGATTGAGTATCCAGGACCGCCCATGCCTGAGCCTTCTGGGTCGCCGCCCTGAATCATAAATCCGGCGATAACTCTGTGGAAAATAAGTCCGTCATAGAAGCCTTTTTTTACAAGACTTATAAAATTGTTTACTGTATTAGGTGCAACGTCTGGATAAAGTTCTGCTTTCATAACGTCGCCATTTTCCATTGTAAATGTTACAATAGGGTTCTGATTAGACATAATTAACCTCCAAAATAATGTAATGTGTGGGATAATTACAAGACGAAAGCAAATATGACTAACGGACGTTGTGAGATAAAAATATATTACCGCTTGGCACGCTTGCGCTACTTGAAACCGTAGCGGTACTAAGCGGCTAAAGGACAGCCGCTAAGTGCCGACGGTTTCAAAAGTACCCAGCTTGTAATGTATTTTTATTTCACAGCTGGTTAGCGATAGTGGTCGTTTTGTAATTATCTGTGATAATATTATGTATTGTAATGGGGATTATTGTAAAAGTCAATTGGGAGGATTATACGTGAGTTATGGAAAGAGTGTATATATTTGATTGTGACAGGATTATAGGTGATGAGGAAAAACGGACTATTATAGAGAATATGGAAGGAAAGGCTGAGGTTATTTTTGATAATTCTGAGGGGTATGACAGGGATACGGATATAGTTATAAGTACACGTTGTGTGGGGAATAGAGATGTGGCTGGTATGGAAGTTATTATAAGGGAAGATATTGGAGTTGGGTGTGATTATGTGGGAACTGCACCTTATGTGATATATGAACCAGAGGAGATAGATTATTATTACTGTCAGAAGGTGTATGCAAGAAAAAAGGGGCTTCCAGCATTTATTCTTGAAACAGAGAGGTTTATTGTGAGGGAAGAAAGTCTTGATGACCTTGATGAATTGTACGAATTGTATGACACACTTGCAGATTGTGAGTTTATAGAACCTTTGTATGAATTAGAGAAGGAAAAAGAATTTGTAAGAAATTACATTAATAATATGTATAGATTCTTTGAGTACGGAATGTGGCTGGTATATTCTAAAGATACAGGCAGGCTTGTTGGACGTATGGGAATTGAGAATAGAAGCATTGATGGGGAAAATGTTCAGGAAATAGGTTATCTTACAGGGAAGCCTTATCAGAATATGGGGATAGCATACGAAGTATGCAGTGCAATTATTGAATATGCTAAGGAAGAATTGGGCATAGATAAATTATATTCCTGCATAGATAAGAATAATAAACCGTCAATATCGCTTATACACAAGCTTGGCTTTAAAGTGTATGCACAGGACATTGACGGTATGAATATTTATATATGTGAGCTTAATTAATTGTTACTATCATCTGATTGATTATCATTTGAAGTAACAGCAGTGTTGTCAACATTGTCATCAATGGCTTTATGTTGTTTAGCCGTTTCTATTTTTTCAGCTTTTTCTTTTTCAGCTTCTCTGGCCCGCTCATCATTAGTGTTCTCTAATGACTTAAATATTCTTGTGAATATGAATGAGTCAACATAAATAATAAGCGGTATAGTTACTATAAATGCAGTAAAATACTTTAAAGAAAAAAGGATAAGTCCGTATGTTGCAATCATCATAATAAATGTCTGTGGCAGGTGATGAACGCATAATATAAGCGAATTCTTGACAATTGTAATTGCTTTATCATCATATCTTGAAAGCACTGCAAATGAATATAAGAGAACACCAGCCCATACAAGAGCACAGCCTGCGATAGCATACATAAAAATAGTACCAGCCATTGAACCAGATGAGAATGCCCAGTAGGCACAGGCCCTTATATCAAAGAATAAAAGAAGTCCGATAACTCCCATAATAAGTTCAACCAATAATCCCTGGACAAAATTAGTCTTAAAAGACTTCCAGAAATCTTTAAACACATAATTTTCTTCGTCTTTAACAAGCTTCATTCCAGCATAAAATGCGGCTGTAAGTGAAGCACCTATTGTGATAACAGGGATACAGAATATAACTGTTATTAATCCAAGTATAAGGAAATCACCAGCTTTCGTGAGTCCCCTGAAAAATTTACCATCTAATCCAAAACCACGCATAATATATCTCCATTCTCCATTTATAATGAAAGTGACTAAATCAGATTATACTTATATATGTAACAAAAAGCAAAGAATTTTTAATGCATATTTCTTAAATGTTTATAAAAGCTGTTTTTTTAAGCGTTAAGGTATGATAAACTAACAAATGTTGATTAATTAAAGAGTAATTAATAAAAAGCAAAGCCACAGTGTTTCTGGCTGTTTAATGAAATGTAATGTATTAGGAGGCTATATGGCAGAAGGTAATTCTATTAAAGATGAGGTGAAAGAACAGCGTAAGAAGTTCTTAACACTTACGTTTACAGGCAAGCTGCAATATATATGGGAATATTACAGAATTCCAATTGCGGCGGTTATAGCTGTTGTTCTTGTGGTATTGTCATTTATAAATGCTTACAGAAGAAATAATTATGAAGGAGTATGTGATATTGCGGTATGTGACGGCAAGATTACAGGATACGATACAGATGATGATTTATTGACAACAGGTTTTACTAATTATCTTGGAATAGACGGCAAGAAACAGCGTATACATATAGATTACAGCTATACGCTTGAAGAAAAGCTTTTCGACCAGGACCCACAGATAAGCAATGAGAAGATATATGTTTTGTCGCAGACTAATAACCTTGATGGGTATATGTCAGAATATGAAAATATAGACCACTTCTGCTTTGATACGAGCTGCTTCTTCTATGATTTAACAGAACTTTTTACAGATGAAGAAATGGAGCAATTATCAGATTATATAATATACCATACACAAAGAGATGGTGAAACCCGTGCAGTAGCAGTAGATTTATCTGATGCACCAAGAATACAGGATACAGACCTTACAATGGAAAGACCTTGCTATGGAATTGTTCAGTCATCAAGAAATCCGGAAAATGCAGCTGATTTTATCAGATATGTATTTGATATGGAAAGAAAATAAAAATGTAATATTATGAAATGATATATGGAAGGCTTGATATATGAGCCTTCCATTATTTATATATGGAGGGAATAAAGCTTGAATAATAAAGATGGAGAATTAACAGAGGAAGAGTACAGGGAAGTTATAAAATATGGCAGAGGTATGCTGATTAATATAATTATAGGGGTGGTAGCTGCTGTTGTTATTGCAGTGTATATGGGAATGTTAAAAAAAGGAGTGGTATTTTTGATGTTATTATTGCCATTAAGACAATATTGTGGCGGATATCATATGAAAAATCATAATAAATGTATTGTGGCATCAATAATAATATATTTTCTACAGTTAATGTTAATAAAAAATTTGAAAGTTACCATTAGTGTGCAAATTGTTATGCTAATTTTTGCTTTGGTAATTATTTTAATGTTGGCACCTGTCGATAATATAAATAATAAAATGAATTATGAAGACAAGAACTATTTAAAGAAGAAAATAAGAGTTATTTTAATAATAGAGTTATTTTTATATGCTATTTTTATTGTATTATCAAAAACGGACTACGGATTAATTGTAGTTTTGTGTATTGCTATAGTAGCGGGATTGCTTATATTAGGGAATATAAGTAATAGGATACAGGAAAGAGGGGAGAAATATGATATACAGGATAGGGATATGTGACGATGAACAGTTGACGTGTTCAGAATTGGAGAATTACATTAATGAAATTTTTGAATGTAAAGATGATAAAGCTGAAATATATGTGTGGAACTCAGGTGAAGTGTTGAAAAAGGATATATCTAATGGGGTGAAGATTGATATTTTGTTTCTTGATATAGAGCTTTTGGACAGCAATGGCATTGAACTTGGTAAATATATAAGAAATTATATGAAAAATATGTCAATGAATATTGTATACATATCGTCAATGACAGAATATGCTATGGAATTATTCAAGATACATCCATATGATTTTGTGGTAAAGCCATTTGATAAGAATGAAATTGAGAACTTAATAGATGAAATGTGTGGATATTATAAGCAGGATAACAAGCATTTTAAGTATTGTGTGTATGGAAAAACCAATATGGTTATGATGAGGGATATTAAGTATTTTGAGAGCAGGGGACGGCATATAATTATCAATCTTGTGGATAATCAGTCAATACAATATGTGGGACAATTAAAAAATGAAATAAAAAAGCTGCCATTAAATTTTGTGGAAATTGGCAAATCTTATATTATAAATTTAAAGCATATGAGGGAATGTCACGTCAGTTATGTGGTTATGGATGATGGAAAAGAGCTGGGGATAAGCAGGGCATACCGCAATTATTTTAATGAGAAAATATTAGAATATAATAGCTGATTAATAGAATAAAGCGTGAATATATTTTAGTGAGTTAGAGGGATAAATTATGACATACAATTATATAATATCAGTTTTTGTGGAATTAGTAAGGACAATACTTATTGTACAGTATTTTCAAGTGTTTTTTGATAAGAATAATAGTCTGTGCAAATATCTGGTTAGTGGATTTATGTTTGTTGCAACAGTGCTGGTTTATATTACGTTTAATAACGTAATATTAAATATGATAATAACATTTGTGACAATATTTGCTATTGCCAATGTATATAGCAGTTCTCTAAAAAAGAAATTCTTATTATCGTGTATGAACTTTGGAATATGCTGTGCAATAGACATAATATGTTCTTTTATATTGGGAGTTACGGTAGAAAACAGAAATAACGAAGTTATAGGTATGATTATGTCTTTGTTGATATTTTATGTAGTCATATTGATTATAAAGAAAATATATAATGGCAGAATACAGGATGAATTCGCAGGAAAATGGTATTTTCTGCTTATAATTTCAGCTATGAGTATTGCTTCTGAATATATTTTATCAATTGATAAGGGGATAGCATATATAACGGTAATAGAGATTAGTTTTATAATTTTATTGATAAATGTCATTTTGTATTTCTTTTATCTTTCTATGATAGAACAGTATTCATTACAGCAGGAAATGGAAGCATTAAAGAAGCAAATGGATGTGCATGAGCTGAGAATGCAGAACAATATACAGAATGAACGAAATATAAGAGCGATTAAACACGATATGAAGCATCACATAAGGGAGCTTACATATCTTGTGACGGATAATAATTATGCAGAGGTGAAAAAATATCTTAATTCTTTGGAAAATGATGTGTACGATAATACATCATATATCAATTCTGGAAATCAGATAATGGACGGAATTATTAATTATTATATATGTAAATTCAAAGAAAATAAAATCCAATATGAAACAAAGATTGTTGTGCCGGATAAGCTGGATATAAGTTCATATGATTTGAATATTATATTGGGAAATCTTCTGGATAATTCAGTCCAAAGCACGATTTTAACGCAAGCACCAAGCATAAATATACGAATTGAATATAAGACGGGAATATTATACATATATGTTAGTAATTCGTGCTTAGAAAATTCAGTAACCTATAAAAATAATAAAATTATCAGCACCAAGGGAAGTAATCACGGATATGGCATAAGTAATATTGATAAAATTGTAAAGAAATATAATGGAACTTATAAAATAGACTGCATTAATAATGAGTTTAAAAGCAGCATTTTAATACATTTATGTAGCTAATATGTGCAAATTATGTCGAATTATCTACCAAAAATATCGTTGCCCTAAATAAAGGCATATAAAGTGTTATAATCCAGCTTGAGAACAAGATAAAATGACAAAGTCAGTTAAAAAACTTAGAAAAATGTAGGAGGAAGTTCAATGGCAGTAGGCGGAATAGGCAGTTTTAATACATTGACTAGTTACAGTGGAATTAGTAATAGTAAAACTAATAGTGAGCTGGAATTTGATAAAATCTACCAGCAGAAAACAGATAGTGTAGAGATAAATTCAACGGCAGGAAACAATGACATAATGACAATATATGAAATGTTGTGTTCAGAATTTCCAGAAGCTAATTACATATTGGAAGATAGAAGTGATGAAAAAAATCTATTTTTTAATAATGTTGATACACGAATAGGAAAAGATTTTGGAAATCCGAGTAAAAAGAATGTATTTATAGATGTGAGTGTAATTAAGAAAATACAAGAAGACCCGTCTTATTATTTAGAAGCCAAGTTGGATTTGCAACAAATAATTGAACATTATGATGAGGCACGAACCCACGGTGGTTCAGATTTGCCATATACTACTGGTGAGCTTGATTATGAAAATGGTAGAATACAAGCTGGATGGAGGTATGATAGTAAGTGTTGTCAGGAAGCTGTGGCAAAAGAAGTTAAAAAGCTGGAGAGTCCTAAATTATCAGATGCAATCAATTATGACTATATTAAAGATAAGATGGATACTATGCTGGACGATTTTATGGATAAAGTAACGGAAGGTATAGTAGGAGAAGATAAAGAAGAGAGGTAGATAATTATGAAAAAGAGAGTATTAAAGAGTTTAATAGCAGCATTTATGTGTATGGTTGTAATTGTAGCAACAAGTGTTTCGACATTTGCAGCACCTTATCAGGTAAAGCGAGCAAAACATTCTGTTTGCGGAACATTTAATACAAGTTATGGGTATAAAGTACACGAGTATATATATACGGATGTAGCATCATCAGGAGAATATTGCAAATTTTGTAAAAAAATAGTACCAGAAGGTGAAAAACATACGTATATGTATACAGATGATGTATATTATTTTATGTGTAGTCGTTGTGGAGATGTATATTCTGTTCCATATACACAGCCAATATATGCACATTATACAAATAATGTGCAAGATTATTATAATTATAATAATTATAAGTAAAAGGAGTGGTATTATGGCAGTAGGTGGAATAGGCAGTTTTAGTGCATTGACTAGTTACAGTGGAGTTAATAGCAGTAAAACTAATAGTGAGCTGGAATTTGATAAAATCTACCAGCAGAAAACAGATAGTGTAGAGATAAATTCAACGGCAGGAAACAATGACATAATGACAATATATGAAATGTTGTGTTCAGAATTTCCAGAAGCTAATTACATATTGGAAGATAGAAGTGATGAAAAAAATCTATTTTTTAATAATGTTGATACACGAATAGGAAAAGATTTTGGAAATCCGAGTAAAAAGAATGTATTTATAGATGTGAGTGTAATTAAGAAAATACAAGAAGACCCATCTTATTATGTAGAAGCTAAGGTGACTTTAAAATGTGTGATTGAGCAATATGATGAACAACGAACTCATGGTGGTTCAGATTTGCCATATACAACAGGATATCTTAGTTATGAAAATGATAGAATGCAGTCATCGTGGCAGCATACTAATAAGGGTTGTCAGGAAATGGTAGAAAGAGAAGTTAAAAAGTTAGAAAGTCTAAAATTATCAGATACAATCAACTATGACTATATTAAAGATAAGATGGACACAATGCTGGACGATTTTATGGATAAAGTAACGGAAGGTATAGTAGGAGAAGACAAGGAAGAGAGGTAGATAATTATGAAAAAGAGAGTATTAAAGAGTTTAATAGCAGCATTTATGTGTAGTCGTTGTGGAGAGGTGTATTCTATTCCATATATACAGCCAGTATATGCACATTACACAAATAATGTACAAGATTATTATAATTATAATAATTATAAGTAAAAGGAGTGGTATTATGGCAGTAGGTGGAATAGGCAGTTTTAGTGCATTGACTAGTTACAGTGGAGTTAATAGCAGTAAAACTAATAGTGAGCTGGAATTTGATAAAATCTACCAGCAGAAAACAGATAGTGTAGAGATAAATTCAACGGCAGGAAACAATGACATAATGACAATATATGAAATGTTGTGTTCAGAATTTCCAGAAGCCAATTATGTGCTTGAAGATAAAAGTGATGAGGAGAATTTTTTCTTTAATAATATTGATTCAAGAGTTGGAAACAAATATGGGTATCAGGGTGAAAAAAGTATATCCATAGATGTAAGTGTAATTAGGAAAATACAAGAAGACCCATCATATTATGTAAAAGCAAAGGGTACATTAGAACATATGATAGAGAATTATGACGAAAGAAGTACCCATGGAGGGAAAGAACTGCCATATATGACAGCAAATCTTGACTTGGATGGTGATAGATTACAGGTTTCGTGGCAATACGAGAAAAGAAGCTGTAGTGATATGATAGCAAAAGAAATTAAAAATATTGAAAGTCATAAATTATCAGATACAATCAATTATGACTATATTAAAGATAAGATGGATACCATGCTGGACGATTTTATGGATAAAGTAACGGAAGGCATAGTAGGGAATGATAAAGAAGGAAAGTAAATAGTGAACTTTCGAGATTATGAAAAAAGTCTGTAAATTCAAACTTCTATAATAAATAAGAGCTGGAGGTATGCTTTCAGCTCTTATTTATTATAGTCAGGACAGTCCTAAAGAGCATCTTCTCCACGTTCGCCAGTACGAATACGAATGGCATCAGTTACTTCATAGACGAAGATTTTGCCATCGCCATATACACCAGTGTTGATTTCTTCGATAATCTGGTCAATGATTTGTTCGTAGGTTTCATCAGATACAATAGATTCAACCTTTACTTTAGGCAGCAGGTTGCCGCCGAAGTCAACGCCGTTGTATACCTGCTTATGTCCTTTCTGGCTTCCGTAACCCATTATATTAGTAATCATAAGCCCGTGAGCGTTGTTATTGTTAAGAATTACCTTTAAATCGTCAAGTCTTTCTGGACGTATAATTATTTCGAGTTTTTTCATAATTAAGCCTCATTTCTGCGCACGCTTCTAGTGCATAGTGAATTTGTTAAAAATGCATTATTAATATTCATAAAATTAATCTTCATAAAGCTGTTTGCTTGAGCTGTAAACTGTGAAGCAGTAGTATAAAGCGCATATTCCAACGAGAGCTTCAACAAGTATTGAATATAAAGAAATTGTTGAACCAAATATCATAAAATGTGCAAATACAGCAGCCGATAAAATAAGCCAGGTCATTTGATAATTACGTGTTACAGCAGATTTCTCCTGAATATTAGATTCCATAATAAGTGCTTCTGTAAAATAATAAGTAAAATAGATTGCAAATATTACAGTTATTCCAAGTGAAATAGTAAGCATTGAGCCAGCGGCTTCCTGCCAGTCAATAAAGTTGATGATCTGTGCGATGACAGAAGCAATAAAGCCGACAATAGCAACAATGCCGGATTTTTTGAATCTGGAGTTACGGTTAATCATTGGAAGTACGCCAATTATAATTAAGAGAAAACCAACGCAGTCATTAGTTACATCAATATTAATATGACCAAATGTTACGTTGAAACGCATAGAAATAATTAATATTCCTACAAGAATTAAAATAATATTTTTTTTGTTCATATTCTGTGTCTTTAAGGAAAAGACATCTCCTTTCGATATAGTCTTTCAATACAATATAATATTTTAGGTAGATTATTTCAATAAAAATTGTATTAAATAACAGATAATGGAAAGCTTGGCAAAGTAAGCTTTCCGTTATTATCAAAAATTGGTTGTTGATATGACACTAAACTGTACTATCTAATGGTATGTAATATAGCAGGAAATATACTATCTTATATACTATAAGTATAGTATGATATACAATAAGCTATATGTCAAATAAAAAAGAAAAGTTAATTTTAGGGGGATTTTACAGAGGTTTAACACATAATTTATATGGGGAATAGTTGTTTATTATAAATGTGTGTGCTAGAATGTCAGATAATTATCATAAGCCCTATGTGCTTTAGAAATGGAGATGTGTATGTTAGATTGGAATACTCCAAAGCTTAGTGATAAAGAATGGATAGAAAAGTGCGTAAAAGAGTCACAATATATAGGGAGTGACGCGGCATTTGCCAATATATACCTGTTAAGAAGCAAATATAATATAAAGGTGACATATTATAAGGATTTACTCATAAGATATTATGAGGGGCTTGGCAATAGAAAAGGGTATACCTTTCCATTGGGAAGAAAAGATGTGTTATCCGCGCTTTATGCAATAGAGCAGGACGCTAAGGAAATGAACAGACCATTGGAGTTCTGTTTTGTGACAGAGGAACAGAAAGAAATATTAGAGAATACATTTGCAGGCAGGACAGAGAGTTCATCAGATGCAGGCGATTACGATTATATATATGGACAGCCAGAACTTTCACTGCTTAGTGGAAGAACATATCATAAGAAGAAGAACCACGTTTCAAAATTTAAAAGGACATATGAGGATTATATGTTCTGTGAAATAGGAAATGGTAATCTTGATGATGTTATGCTTATAGAAGATGAGTGGTATTATGACCGCTTACAGCAGGACGACACTTCTGCAATGAAGGAATATGAGGCAATAAGGGAAGCAGTTGATAATTTTGAAGAATTGTCGCTTTCTGGTGGAATTATTTATGCGAATAATGTTCCTGTGGCTATGACAATAGCATCATATATTAATGATGCTGCGGTCGATATACATTTTGAGAAGGCAGTCGGGGAATATGCTGTTAATGGTGGATTTGCCGCAATTAACCAGATGTATGCTTCAACTCTTAAAGATGTTAAATATATTAACAGGGAAGAAGATATTAACATACCAGGTTTAAGAAAGGCGAAGGAGTCATATCATCCTAAGTTTATGCTTAAAAAATATGGTGTGAGAGTGAAATAAAATGCGTGTAGAATAATATATGCGTAAGAATAAGGAGTAATATACAATATGCTGTCAAAGGTATTATCAAAAGAAACTTGTGCAAAATGCCGTTTTTGCTGTTCGTTTAGAAGGTGCAGTCTTTGGGAAACACCTTTATTTCCTAAAAATGAGTGTGAAAAATTATCAAAGGATAATGAATATGGTGTCAAATCAGATTTTCAGATGCAGGGAGAGTATGGGCAGATGAAGTTTTTACACAAATATTGTACACAGGATAGTGAGGAAGAAGCAGCTTGTGATTACCTTGATGAACATAAGGGATGTATTCTTTCACAAGAGGACAAACCATTTGATTGTAAGATATGGCCTCTTAGAATAATGAGAAAAGGCGACAGGCTTGTAATAGCACTTACACCAACTTGTCCTTCGATAGGAAGAGAGCCGTCAGAGGAGTTAAAAGAGCTTGTGAATAACGGCTTAGGTGAGGTTATATATAATTATGCAAAGGAAAATCCATTTATTATTAAAGAATATAAAGAGGGATTTCCTATAATCATGGGTTAACAAAGTATAAAGCTTGCCCGATATATCAATCGTATGTAGTAAAAAATGATTAGGAAAGGGGTCTGGTTATGACTGTTATAGGAGCAGGAAGTTATAGTATTAAAAGTGTTAATTATAATAATGACATAACTGTTATAAAAGATAATCAGGATACAGACACTAATGTTTCGTCATCCGGCATTAATTCAAAGCTTGATAATGCAGAAGCTGCCAGTGATAAGTCTGTAGATGATGTATATGCAGATGACGAACAGGTTAAGGAAGCTGATAAAACACCAAGACATTCTGATCCTAAGAATTTTACATTTGACTTCAAGAAAGGGAATGAATTCAATCTTGAGGGTGCGACTAGGGATTATGAAGATATTAATGTTAGTAAAGCGCTTACAGATATGAAGAAAGATGAAGTTCTTGAACAATATAAGTTCTTTGTAGATTCTCCAAATCTTGGAACTGACACAGATGGAACGGTACGGATTGTAAGGCGTTAAAGGCGGTATTATATGCTTTTTAAGGCACTTAATTTAATCACAGATAAAAAAATTCAAAATTTTCAAAAAAATTCAAAAAAACACTTGCATTTTGTAAAATGATAGTATATAATTCATTTTGTTGTCACGACAATGGGCTTTCGCCAAGTGGTAAGGCACTGGATTCTGATTCCAGCATTTCGGGGGTTCGAATCCCTCAAGCCCAGCTTGTACCCTCGCATTTATTGCGAGGGTTTTTTGTTTAACAGGAAATTCCTATAGAATTTTTTATTGAATATACTTTCGGGCAGGTTTGCACTGCGGCTGTCAGAAAAGTATTCATCGGGGGTTATAATAATTAAAGGAGGCAGTTATGATACAATTGGGTAAAACACAATGTCTTAATATAATAAAGAAGACTGATTTCGGTGTATATCTTGGGACAGAAGATGATAAGGTGCTTCTTCCAAAGAAGCAGGTGCCTGAAGATATAGAGATAGGAGATGCACTTACGGTATTTGTATACAGGGATTCAAGCGACAGGCTTATAGCTACAACTAACACACCTAAGATTGAGTTAGGCGGACTTGCAAGACTTAAAGTGTCAGAGGTAAGCAGTATAGGTGCATTTCTTGACTGGGGACTTGAGAAGAATTTACTGCTTCCTTACAGGGAACAGACAACACACGTTAATACGGGTGATGAATACCTTGTAGCTTTATATATAGACAGGAGCAACAGACTTGCCGCAACAATGAAGGTAAGCAGATATCTTCAGACTACAGATAAGTATGTAAAGGATAGTGCTGTATCAGGAACTGTTATTGGAATTAAGCCAGAACACGGAATATATGTGGCTATTGATGATAAATACTACGGATTTATAACAAGAAATGAAATGTCAGATGATATCAAAATCGGAGATGTAGTCCACGGAAGAGTTATAAAGGTAAGGGAAGATAATAAAATAACAATAAGTATACATCAGAAAGCTTATATACAGATGGACGAAGATTCAACACTTATCTATAATAAGATAGTTGAGCTTGGTGGAAGCCTTGGATTTACAGATAAGGCAGACCCGGAGGTTATAAAGAAGTATTTTAATATGAGCAAGAATGCTTTTAAGAGAGCAGTAGGAAGACTTTTAAAGCAGGAAAAGGTTGTTATTACAGAGAATTCAATAGTTTTAAAATAATAATTGTTCTAAAATGAAAATAATAATAGTTCTAAAACAATATTTCTTGAATAAAGATAACTATTGTTATACAATTTAACCTGATGTGAATGATATATGTGTGATTTCAGATTAGATATGCACAGTTACACATCAACTTTTATATATGCGAAGGCATTAGAAGGAGGATAATATGCAGAAAGTTATTAGTACAGACAAAGCTCCAAGTGCAATTGGACCATACTCACAGGCTATTGAGATTAATGGAATGGTGTATACATCAGGTGTTATTCCGGTTATTCCAGCAACAGGAGAAATTGCTGAGGGCGGAGTAGAGGCTCAGGCAGAACAGGCTTTTAAAAATCTTTGCAATCTTGTAGAAGAGTCAGGTTCAAAGGTTGAGAATATTGTAAAGACAACAGTATTTATTAAAGAAATGAATGATTTTGGAAAGATTAATGAAATTTATAAGAAGTACTTCAAAGAACCATTTCCAGCTCGTTCTTGTGTAGAAGTTGCAAGACTTCCTAAAGATGTATTACTTGAAGTGGAAGCTATCGCATGGAAGTAAAAAAGATTAATTGTTTTATGCCGGTATTGATTGTTTCGTATGTATTTCTTTCATCATTAGTATCATTGCTGATGGTTGTGGCAATTAATCAGCTGGGTATTCATATACCAGGCTGGGTGTCTTACGTTATCAGCGAGGCAGTCATTATTGTAATAGGGCTTATATATATTGCTGTTATGGGAATAAGCATAAAGCGTGATATGCAATATCATATAATTGCATTTAAAGATGTAATTGTTTCTATACTTGCGGGTTATATGATGATACCTATGGTGCTGTTTATTAACAACGTTTCAATGCTTTTTTCAAAGAATTATCTTGAAGCGGCATCACAGACGTTGCTAACATATCCATTTGTGGTACAGATTATACTTATGGCAGTTATACCAGCACTTGTTGAAGAATTCATATTCAGAGGCTTGTTTTATGGAACGTATAGAAAATGCGGAGTATTAAAGGGAGCTCTTATGAGTGGCCTTGTGTTTGGACTATTCCACCTTAATATTAACCAGTTCTGTTATGCATTTGTCATTGGTGTTGTATTTGCGTTTTTGGTAGAGGCTACAGGTTCTATATGGTCATCAGTGCTTGCACATTTTGCGATTAATACTTATTCAATTACGATTATACAGCTTCTTAAGATTACAGGTACTTATGATACAATGCAGGAAGCGGCTGGTGAAACAGTAGTACAGAGTTCGTCAATTTCTATGTTACTGACACTTGCTATGCTTCTTGGAGTATCGATTGGATTTATGTCGCTTGTGTATCTGTGCATTAAGAAAATGGCACAGCATAATGGAAGATGGGAATATATCGTTAATGATGTGAAATCTTTCAGAGTGCAAGAAAATGCTGCGTCAGAACAGTCAGTTCCTCAGCAGAAGATTATGACAGTTCCAGCAATCGTTACAGTTATTGCAGTTGTTATATATATGATTGTAAGTGAAATATTTTAATTGGGAAATTAAATGAGTTAAGATAATTAATAATGAGCATAATTCGTATGCAGAATAATACGCCGTCAGTTATCAATAAAGATAATTGACGGCGTATTATTGGTTTAATGTATCAGATAAAAGGAGTAAGAAATATTCTGTTATATACGAATATCAATATTCTGTCCTAATTCAGGATTAACAGATGCTTCCATCATCTTAGTAAGACTGTCTCCTGATGTCTCAAGAGTGTCAAGAGATTGTCTGAGCACAGCAACCTGAACATCATTCACTACATTGATTGTACTTAAGTTAGTAGATAATCCAGCTATGTCCATATATAAATCCTCTCTTCTTTGGAATAATTAATAGATTAATATAATTATAAGCACATAACAGCCATAATGCAAGGGTAAATAGCTGAATATATATAAAGATACTGCAAAAAATAGTAACAGGACAATAAGCAGGGAGGCTGGATAATAAAGATAATAAGACATAGACCAGGAAATATGGATAATGATAATAAAAGAGAATGTTAAAAATATTAATTTAAAATGGATATATATAATTACAGGAACATTTCTTATGGCAATTGCATATAAAAGCATATATGATTCTGCTGGAATGGTTACAGGCGGAATATCAGGAATAAGTATCATAATAAGAAGATTGTCATTAATTGCAAAGGAAAGCTGGAAGTCGGGGTGGCTTCCGCAATCTGGCATACCGATATGGTTCACTAATATTATTCTTGATATTCCTTTATTCATATGGGCATACTGCAAAAAAGGCATAGATTATATTAAAGATACGCTTGCTGCTGATGCACTGCTTACATTTTTTATGGCAGTACTTCCAGCAGATACAAGAGTAGATGTAAGTTATTTAAAGACTGCCATAATTGGAGGCATAATGGCAGGTGTTGGTATTGGAATGGTATTAAGGACTGAGATTACGACGGGGGGAACGGATCTGCTGGCGGGTCTAATTGTTGAAAGAAGCAGATATTTAAGTGTGGTTGTAATTATGAATATAATTGATGCTCTTATAATAATAGCAGGGGCGTTTGTATTTGGAATAAGGGTTACGATGTATGCAATTCTGGCGATTGTTATAACAACTTTTATAGCTGAATTTATTATAAGATGGCATATGAAAGTTAAGAGTTTTGGTGATGTTAGTGAAGATTGATTGAGTAAATTTGTGCAAAATACACATCAATTTAATAATTATGGTAAAAGTGATAAAAAAGCAACTGCGATATTTGGCTAATTACCATATAGCCAAGGACAGGCATTTAGTGTAGAATAAGCAGTATCAGAAAGCGTGCATACGCTTTTTATATTTTAGGAGGAAAGTTTTCAATGGCAAGTTTATCACTTAAAAATGTTTGTAAAGTATATCCTAACGGCTTTGTAGCTGTTAAAGATTTCAACCTTGAAATCGCAGATCAGGAATTTATTATCTTCGTAGGACCATCTGGTTGTGGTAAGTCTACAACTCTTCGTATGATCGCTGGTCTTGAAGAAATCAGTTCTGGTGAATTATGGATCGGAGACAAGCTCGTTAATGATGTAGAGCCTAAGGATAGAGATATCGCTATGGTATTCCAGAATTATGCGTTATATCCACATATGTCAGTATATGACAATATGGCATTTGGTCTTAAGTTAAGAAAGGTACCTAAGGATGAAATAGATAAGTCAGTTCATGAAGCTGCTAAGATTCTTGATATCGAGCACTTACTTGATCGTAAGCCAAAGGCTCTTTCAGGTGGTCAGAGACAGAGAGTTGCTATGGGACGTGCTATCGTTCGTAGTCCTAAGGTATTCCTTATGGATGAGCCTCTTTCAAATCTTGATGCTAAGTTAAGAGTTCAGATGCGTGTTGAGATTTCTAAGCTTCATAAGAGATTACAGACAACAATCATCTACGTTACACATGACCAGACAGAGGCTATGACACTTGGTACAAGAATCGTAGTTCTTAAGGATGGTATTATACAGCAGGTAGATACACCTCAGAACCTTTACAATACACCTAACAACATCTTCGTTGCTGGTTTCATTGGTTCACCTCAGATGAACCTTATTGATGCTACAGTATCTCAGGAAGGTTCACAGGCAGTTCTTAAGATGAGCGAAGAAGTTACTATCAAACTTCCAGCTGAAAAGAGCAAGAAGCTTATCGATGAAGGTTATGTTGGAAAGACAGTTGTAGTTGGTATCCGTCCAGAAGACGTTAAAGATGATCCAGAATTTATCGCTGCTCATCAGGATACTAAGTTTAAGTCAACAATCAGAGTATATGAATTACTTGGTGCTGAAGTTAACCTTCACTATGAAATCGGTGATGTTACATGTACAGCTAAGGTTAATCCTAGAACAACAGCTCGTCCAGGTGATGAAGTTGAATTCGCTATGGATGTTGCAAGACTTCATGTATTTGATAAGGAAACAGAAATGGTAATTACTCACTAATTACTATACATAATTAGATATTTGTATTATTCAAATATAATTATTTTATAAAATTTAGAGGAAGTGTATAATTTCTATACATTTCCTCTTTTTTTTTTTGTCATTTTGCTTTACAATGATATAGTAAATGTCAAAAAGATGCGAAGGAATGGAGTATAATATGATTTCAAATCAGATTTTACAGACAACCGTTGATGGGTTAAAAGAAATATCACGAGTTGATTTATGTGTTATTGATGCAGAGGGCAAGGTTGTAGCTAAGACATTTGATAATGTTGCTGAATGTACAGCAGATGCACTTGTATTTATAGATTCACCAGCAGATAGTCAGGTGGTTAATGGATATCAGTTCTTTAAGGTTGTTGAAGATGGCAATCTTGAGTATATAATATTGGCTAAGGGAACAACTGATGATGTATTTATGTTAGGAAAGCTTGCAGCATTTCAGATACAGAATCTTTTAGTTGCTTATAAGGAAAGATTTGATAAGGATAACTTTATAAAGAATCTTCTTCTTGATAATCTTCTAAGGGTTGATATGTATACAAGAGCTGAGAAGCTTCATATTGATACGGATGTAAAGAGAGTTGTATATATTATTGAGACTAAGCACGAGAAAGATATTAATGCATTAGAGACAATAAGAACTTTATTTGCTTCAAGAACAAGGGATTTTATCACAGCAGTTGACGAGAAGAGTATAATACTTGTCAGAGAGGTTAAGAGTAATGAAACTTACGAAGACCTTGATAAGACAGCAGAAGTTATTATAGATATGTTAAATACAGAGGCTATGAGTTCTGCTCATATTGCTTATGGTACTATTGTTAATGATATAAGAGAAGTATCACGTTCTTACAAGGAAGCTAATATGGCTCTTGATGTAGGCAAGATATTCTATAGTGACAAGAATGTTGTTGCATATAACAGACTTGGTATTGGACGTTTAATATATCAGCTTCCACTTCCACTTTGTCAGATGTTCATAAGAGAGATATTTGACGGAAAGTCACCTGATGATTTAGATGAGGAGACATTATCAACAATTAACAAGTTCTTTGATAACAGCCTTAATGTATCAGAGACATCAAGACAGTTATATATCCACAGAAATACTCTTGTATACAGACTAGATAAGCTTCAGAAGACTACAGGCCTTGATTTGAGAGTGTTTGATGATGCCATAACATTTAAGATTGCACTTATGGTAGTTAAATATATGAAATATATGGAAAGTAAAGATACATACTAATTTGGAGGAATATTAATAATGATTATAATGGAAGATGTTACCAAAACGTATACATCTGGAGTTCCTGCTTTGAACGGAATTAATCTTCACGTTCAGAAAGGAGAATTCGTGTTTATAGTAGGTAAGAGTGGTTCAGGTAAGTCAACTCTTATAAAGCTTCTTCTTAAGGAACTTGACCCAACATCGGGTAAGATATACGTTAATAAAAAGTACCTTAATAAACTTACAAGAAAGAAGTTACCATATCTTAGAAGAGATATCGGTGTTGTATTTCAGGATTTCAGACTTTTACCAGATCGTAATATATACGATAATATTGCATTTGCACAGAAAGTTGTCGAAGCTCCTAATAAGAAGATTAAGAGCAGGGTTCTTGCTATGCTTTCAATGGTAGGACTTCTTGATAAGTATAAGTCATTTCCTAATGAGTTATCAGGTGGTGAACAGCAGAGAGTTGCCATAGCCAGAGCACTGGTTAATAAGCCAGCTATATTATTGTGCGATGAGCCTACAGGTAACCTTGACCCAGCTAATTCTAATGAGATTATGAAGATATTAGATCAGGTTAACAAGCAGGGAACAACAGTACTTGTTGTTACTCATAATATGGAGATAGTTCAGCAGATGAAGAAGAGAACTATTACTATGAGCGAAGGCAAGATTATCAGTGATTTGGAAAAAGGTGGTTATTTCTATGAAGATTAGATCGTTATTTTATCATATTAAAGACGGATTAAAGAACATCTATCGTAATAGATTGTTCTCTCTTGCGTCTATAGCAACAATTACAGCGTGTATATTCCTTTTTGGTGTATTCTATGCACTTGTATCCAATTTTCAGTATATGATTCATAAGGCTGAGAATGAAGTATGCGTAACAGTATTTTTCGATGAAGGACTTACAGACGCAGATATTAAGAAGCTTGGCGATACGATAAGCCAGCGTAATGAAGTGTCAAGAATTCATTATACATCAGCTGATGAAGCGTGGGAGAATTACAAGGCTGAGTATTTTAAAGATTACCCAGAACTTGCAGAAGGTTTCAAGGATGATAATCCTCTTGCTAATTCTTCATCATATGAGATATATCTTAATGAAGCTTCAAGTCAGGCTACACTTGTAACATACCTTGAAAATCTTGATGGTATAAGACAGGTTAACCGTTCAGAGGCAACAGCAAGTGGACTTGCCAGTGCCGCAAGACTTGTTAGTTACATAACAATAGCAATTATAGTTATTCTTCTTGCAGTATCTATATTCCTTATTACTAACACAATTGTAATAGGTATTACTGTCCGTAAAGAAGAGATTTCTATTATGAAGTATATAGGTGCTACAGATGCATTTGTTAATGCACCATTCTTCGTAGAAGGTATTGTAATTGGACTTGTTGGTTCAATTATTCCAATAGTTATTCTTAGATTTGTATATGAGAATATTATTAATTTTGTTATGAATAAGTTCTCGATACTTCAGAATATTCTTGCATTTATGCCGGTTAATGATGTATTCAGAATACTGGTTCCAGTAGGAATTCTTCTTGGTATCGGAATAGGTGCATTAGGAAGCTTCTTTGCCGTAAGAAAGCATGCTAATGTATAGCAGATAATATTAGCCAGACATAGGACTGCTGCATTGAATTATATGATTATGTATTATATATGAAGATTATATTATGTGATTGTATATGATATGTGGAAGTCCTATTTAAAAATAAAAATGGTATCCTACAGTATAGATTGTTATGCTATTGTTAAGCGGCTGTTTGTATGCATTTTATAAATGGTTTGGCTGAATGGAGGAGTTGTATGAGGAGAGCATTAGCAAAAAGGCTTATTCCATTGTTGATGGTACTTGTGCTTGTAATACCATATTTTGCAGTGTCATATTATGATGTATATGGAGATGATAAGCAGAATCTCAATGATGCTAACAGCAAGAAAAAAGATTTGCAGAGCCAGTATGAACAGACAGAGAAAATAATTGAAGACTTAAAGGCACAGAACGATGATATGATAGCTTATATTGCCCAGCTTGATGCACAGATGTCCAGTGTTGATGGCGAGCTTAATGAGGTTAATGAGCAGGTTGAGCAGATAGAGGCTGAGATAGCGGATACAGAAGAAAAGCTTGCACAGGCAGAGATAGAGGCAGAAGAACAGTATAGTTCAATGAAGCTTAGAATTCAGTTTATGTATGAACATAATGATGAAACATATTTTGCATTGCTTATGAATTCCCAGAGTATGGGTGATATGCTTAATAAGGCGGAATATATTACAAAAATCTCACAGTATGACAGGGAAATGCTTGAAAAATATAATGCTACTGTTACTTATATAACTGTCGCCAAAGCACAGTTAGAAACGGACAGGGAGACACTTGTAACCAAGCAGGAGGAGCTTGAAGATAAGAGAGCTTCACTTTCACTGCTTGAGTCAACCAAGAAGAGTGAAATGGCTTCATTACAGAAGAATAAGCAGCAGCAGGAGAATTATAAAGCTAAGATAGAAGCTGATATAAAGGCTCAGGACGAATATATTGCCAAGATAGAGGCAGAGATTAAGGCCAAGGAGAATAGTGGAAGTGCCAATGTTGTAAAATATGATGGTGGAAAGTTCAAGTGGCCTACAGAGTCAACAAGGATAACCTCACCTTATGGTGATACAGAGGGTAGAAGCTCTCCGCATAAGGGAATTGATATTGGTGCACTTAACAGAGGCGTTGCGGGTGATGCTATATATGCGGCGTATGATGGTGATGTGGTAATTGCGACATTTAGTTCATCAGCTGGTAATTATATTATGATTAATCATGGTGGTGGATTGTATACAAGATATCTGCATGCTTCAAAGCTTCTTGTCAGTGCAGGAACACATGTAACTAAGGGACAGAAGATAGCACTTATGGGAACAACTGGTGATTCTGACGGAGTTCATCTACATTTTGATGTAAGATATAACGGAAGTTATGTTTCACCTTGGAACTACTTAAGCAAATAAATATTAATAAATGCAGAGGCATATAGGTATGGACAATCAAAATAACAACATTTATTCAAATGATAATGTCAATAGTGATGATTTTAATGCTGGTGATAACATTAATGTAATTAATAATGTTAATGCAGATAATGACATTAATGCCGGAAACAGAATTAATAATAGTGCTTCGGATAATCGTGTAAATATTGGTGATTTGTATGGAATGAATGATTTAAGAAGAAATGCACAGCCGCCAAGAAAGAAGAAATCACAAGGCTTTGCAAGTGGAATGATTATCGGTGCTGTATCAGCATTTATGGCTGTTATACTTCTAATATTAAGTGTGGCAGCAGTGTGTATAGCTAAAGGCTACATTCATATAGGTGTTAATGGAGATGTATATATACAATCTGATGCAGTCACAGATTCAGACGGAATTGGAAGTGAGGTAGAAGGCAAGCTTAATGCAATTGATTCTGTGCTTGAATCCTTTTATTTTGGTGATGTAGATGATGAAACCGCCAAAGATAACATTTACAAGGCGTATCTTAGTTCATATGGTGACAAGTATACCATGTATTATACAGCGGATGAATATAAAGCCTTAAAGGAGTCAACAAATGGCAAGTTCTATGGCATAGGAGCAGTCTGCCAGCTTAGCGGTGAAGGTGGTGTTCTTCTTGTAGATGTATATGATAATGGGGCAGGTTATCAGGCTGGACTCAGGAGTGGCGACAGGGTTGTAAATGTTGATGGCAGGGACATAACAGATATGGAGCTTTCATCAGCCGTTGCACTTATTAAAGGCGACAAGGGTACATCTGTCACGCTGGAGGTCATTCGTGGAACTGAGCGACTGACATTTTCTGCGGTAAGAGATGCTGTTGAAGCAAAGACAGTGTCATATACACTTCTTGATAATAATATAGGTTATCTTTCGATATCACAGTTTGAGGAGGTAACAACAAAGCAGTTCAAGGCGGCTGTTGAAGATTTGCAGTCACAGGGTATGAAAGGACTTGTAATTGATATAAGAAACAATCCAGGTGGATTGCTTGATACGGTTGTAGGTATGCTTAAATATATGCTTCCTGACGGACTTATTGTGTATACAGAGGATAAGCAGGGCAATAGAAAAGAGTATAAAGGTCAGGATAATGATGAGTTCAATCTGCCACTGGCAGTTATTGTAAATGGCAACAGTGCCAGTGCCTCAGAGATATTTGCAGGTGCTATACAGGATTATGGCAAAGGAACGATAATTGGAACCCAGACATATGGCAAAGGAATTGTGCAGACAGTTAAACCACTTACAGATGGAAGTGCAATAAAGTTCACAATTGCCAAGTATTTTACACCAAAGGGTCAGGATATACACGGAAAAGGTGTTACTCCGGATATGGTAGTGGAATATGATACTGATGCAGATGTTGATACCCAGCTTGATGCGGCAATTAAGAATGTGGAAGCACAGATTAATTAAATATATGCAAATGGAAAATATATAAATTACAGTAAGCCTGATGGCTGATATGCAGATTGGCAGTTTGTTGAAATCTGTTGTGTATCAGCAGTCAGGTGATTTTTGTTATAAAATGAAACAAATGTTCTGCTTTTGATAGACAAAGGCATTTATTTGTAGTAAAATCAATATATAAGGTAAATACTATTAAATAATATTGTTGTTGACTATTTTACTATAGATTAACGAAGGGAGAATTGTTATGGAATTCAAGTTACACGCTCCTTATAAACCGACAGGAGATCAGCCCCGTGCAATAGAGAAGCTTGTGCAGGGATTTGAAGAGGGTAATCAGTTCGAGACACTTGTCGGTGTTACAGGCTCTGGTAAGACATTTACTATGGCGAACATAATACAGCATGTACAGAAGCCTACTCTTATAATCAGTCATAATAAAACATTAGCAGCTCAGCTGTACTCTGAGATGAAAGAGTTCTTTCCTGAGAATGCAGTAGAGTATTTTGTATCCTATTATGATTATTATCAGCCAGAGGCTTATGTGCCACAGAGCGATACTTATATAGCCAAGGATTCTTCGATTAATGACGAGATAGATAAGTTAAGACATTCAGCAACAGCGGCATTGTCAGAGAGAGATGATGTTATTATAGTAGCATCAGTTTCGTGTATATATGGTCTTGGTGCACCTATTGATTATAAGAATATGGTTATCTCACTTCGTCCAGGTATGGAAAAAGACAGAGATGAGATGATTAGAAAGCTTATAGATATACAGTATATGCGCAATGACCAGGATTTTAAGCGAGGAACATTCAGGGTAAGGGGAGATGTTGTAGAGATATATCCGTCAGCTTCCAGTGGAGATGCTGTGAGAGTAGAGTTTTTTGGTGATGAGATAGACAGGATAAGCGAGATTGATTCTCTTACCGGTGAGGTTAAATGTAACCTTGACCATGTTGCTATATTTCCTAATTCACATTATGTTGTTGAAAAAGAGAAGATGGAAAAGGCGATTGAGAATATAAAGAAAGAGCTTGCAGAGAGAATAGAATATTTTAAGAGTGAGGATAAGCTTCTTGAGGCACAGAGAATAGAAGAACGAACGAACTTTGATATAGAGATGATGCAGGAAACAGGCTTCTGTTCAGGTATTGAGAATTATTCAAGACATTTAGCAGGGCTTCCGGCAGGGTGTCCACCATATACGCTTATGGACTATTTTCCAGATGATTTTATGATTATTGTCGATGAGTCACATATTACTATTCCACAGATAAGGGGAATGTATGCAGGCGATCAGGCAAGAAAGACGACACTTGTTGATTATGGCTTCAGGCTTCCATCAGCGAAGGATAACAGACCGCTTAATTTTCAGGAGTTTGAGAGCAAGATATCACAGATGCTTTTTGTATCTGCTACGCCTAGCAGGTATGAGGAAGAACATGAACTTATGAGGGCAGAGCAGATTATAAGGCCTACAGGACTTCTTGATCCAGAGATAACAGTCAGACCAATAGAGGGTCAGATAGATGATCTTATAAGTGAGATTAATAAGGAAGTTGAGAAAAAGAATAAGATACTTGTAACTACACTTACCAAGCGTATGGCAGAGGATCTCACAGATTATCTTAAGGAAGTCGGCATAAGAGTCAAGTATCTTCATGCGGATATTGATACACTAGAGCGACAGAAGATTATAAGGGATATGCGACTTGACGGATTCGATGTGCTTGTTGGTATCAATCTGCTTAGAGAGGGACTTGATATTCCAGAGATAAGTCTTGTGGCTATTCTTGATGCTGATAAAGAGGGCTTCTTAAGAACAGAGACTTCACTTATCCAGACGATAGGACGAGCTGCCAGAAATGCAGATGGACACGTTATTATGTATGCAGATACTATAACAGAGTCTATGGAAAAGGCTATATCTGAGACGGAAAGACGTAGAAAGATACAGCAGGAGTACAATGAGGTACACGGAATAACCCCTCAGACTATAAAGAAGGCAGTAAGAGATCTTATAAGTATATCTAAGGCAGCAGAAGCAGATAATTCAAATGGAAGGCTTGATGTAGATTATGAATCTATGAGCATTAAAGATCTTGAAAAGGTTAAGAAGCAGATTGAGAAAAATATGCGTAAGGCTGCAGCAGAGCTTGACTTTGAACAGGCGGCTATGCTTCGTGATAAGATGATCGAGATTAATAAGTATATTTATGAGGATAAGAAGTCAGGCAGATAGAATTAATAGCTATTATACCAGGTGAGGCTATAAGTTCAAAAGCAATATTACGCAGTCAGAATTATAAAAAGCAGTTGCTGATTACGGAAAAAGCTTTATGTACCTGAGATGATTAAGGATTAAGAAAGAAGAAATAACGGAGAAAATAGAATATGGAAAAAGGCGATTACAGGAATTATATAAGAATAAGAGGTGCAAGTGAGCATAATCTTAAAAATATTGATGTAGATATACCAAGGGACAGTCTTGTAGTACTTACAGGTCTGTCTGGTTCTGGTAAGTCAAGTCTTGCCTTTGACACTATATATGCAGAAGGCCAGAGAAGATATATGGAGTCATTATCTTCATATGCAAGGCAATTCTTAGGACAGATGGAAAAGCCGGCGGTAGAGAGCATAGAAGGACTTTCACCAGCTATTTCCATAGACCAGAAGTCAACTAACAGAAATCCACGTTCAACAGTTGGAACTGTTACAGAGATATATGATTATTTCAGATTATTATATGCAAGAATAGGTACACCACATTGTCCAAAGTGTGGCAAAGTAATCAACAAGCAGACTGTAGACCAGATGGTTGATACTATTATGGAGCTTCCAGAAAGAACAAAGATACAGATATTAGCTCCAGTTGTAAGAGGAAGAAAAGGTGAACATAAGAAGCTTTTTGAACAGGCTAAAAAGAGTGGTTATGTAAGAGTTATTGCTGATGGCAATATGTATGAGCTTACAGATGAGATAAATCTTGATAAGAACAAGAAGCATAATATAGAAATTGTTGTTGACCGTCTTGTAGTTAAAGATGGAATTAACAAAAGACTTACAGACTCAATAGAAACAGCACTTAAGCTTGCAGAGGGACTTATGACAGTTGATGTTATAGATGGTGAGCCGATTAACTTTTCACAGAGCTTTTCGTGTCCGGATTGTGGCATAAGCATAGATGAGATAGAGCCAAGAAGCTTTTCGTTCAACAATCCATTTGGTGCGTGTCCTGATTGTTACGGACTTGGTTATACAATGAATTTTGATGCAGAGCTTCTTATACCAGATGATTCATTAAGCATCGATGAGGGAGCTATAGTTGGTATGGGATGGCAGTCTGTAAAGGATGAGGGCAGCTTTTCAAGGGCTATTATGAGTGCACTTGCAAAGGAATATAACTTCAGTTTATCAACACCATTTAAGGATTATCCAGATGATATTAAGGATATGATTATAAATGGTACTAAAGGCAGAAGTGTTAAAGTGCATTACAAAGGCCAGAGAGGCGTTGGAGAATACGATATAGCATTTGAAGGCCTTATCCATAATATGGAGAAAAGATATAGGGAAACTTACTCAGACAGTGCAAAGCAGCAGTATGAGGAATTCATGCGCATAAGACCTTGTAAGTCCTGCCACGGACAGAGATTAAAGCCATCATCTCTTGCTGTTACGATAGCAGATAAGAATATATATCAGATTACAGATATGTCTATTGTTAAGTTAAAGAAGTTCTTAGATGAGCTTGAGCTTACAGACAGACAGAAGTTTATCGGTGCAGAGATACTTAAGGAGATTAAGGCAAGAATACAGTTTCTTATGGATGTAGGACTTGATTATCTTTCATTATCAAGAGCTACAGGTACGCTTTCAGGAGGAGAGGCACAGAGAATAAGACTTGCGACACAGATAGGTTCAGGACTTGTTGGTGTGGCTTATATACTTGATGAGCCAAGTATCGGACTTCATCAGAGAGATAACGACAAGCTGCTTGGGACACTTATACATTTGCGTGACCTTGGTAACTCAGTTATTGTGGTTGAACACGATGAAGATACTATGCGTGCCGCAGATTATATTGTTGATATAGGACCGGGTGCCGGACGTAATGGAGGAGAAGTCGTTGCGACAGGAACAGCAGCTGATATTATGGCATGCAAGGATTCGCTTACAGGTGCATATCTTAGCGGAAGAATCAAGATTCCAGTGCCGGCGAAGAGAAGAAAGCCGACAGGCTGGATAACTGTTAAGGGTGCAAGGGAGAATAATCTTAAAAATATTGATGTTGATATACCACTTGGAGTATTTACATGTGTAACAGGTGTATCGGGTTCAGGAAAGAGTTCCCTAGTGAATGAAATTCTGTATAAGCACCTTGCTAAGTCTTTAAACCGTGCAAGATGTATCGCTGGTGACCATGATGATATTACAGGAATCGAGCAGCTTGATAAGGTTATAGATATTGACCAGTCGCCAATAGGAAGAACTCCACGTTCTAATCCTGCGACATATACGGGTGTATTTGATATGATAAGGGATCTTTTTGCTTCAACAACAGATGCTAAGGAAAGAGGTTATAACAAAGGACGTTTCAGCTTTAATGTAAAGGGGGGACGTTGTGAGGCTTGTTCCGGAGATGGTATTATCAAGATAGAAATGCATTTTCTGCCTGATGTATATGTTCCTTGTGAAGTGTGTGACGGAAAGCGTTATAACAGGGAAACACTTGAAGTTAAGTATAAGGGAAAGAGCATATATGATGTGCTTGATATGACAGTTGAGGATGCCGTTGATTTCTTTGAAAATGTGCCATCAGTCAGAAGAAAAATAGAAACTCTTAATGACGTTGGACTTTCATACATTAAGTTAGGACAGCCATCTACAGAGCTTTCAGGTGGAGAGGCACAGAGAATAAAGCTTGCTACAGAGCTTTCAAAAAGAAGTACAGGAAAGACTATATACATTCTTGATGAGCCTACAACAGGACTTCATTTTGCAGATGTCCACAAGCTTGTTGATATACTTCATAAGCTTGCGGAGGGCGGTAACACTGTTGTTGTTATCGAGCATAATCTTGATGTTATCAAAACAGCCGATTATATTATAGATATGGGACCAGAAGGCGGCGACAGAGGTGGTACAGTTATTGCAAAGGGTACACCAGAAGAGGTCGCCAAGGTTAAGAAGTCTTATACGGGACAGTATGTTAAGAAGTATTTATAAGGATGGTGCAGATGACGGCATTGTGGATGACAGTTCAATGATAGAAGATGTTTAAAATCTCTAAATTGGCAAATTTGAAAATTGCAGGTGCTGGTCAGTGTTATAAATTATAAAAACATATCTTTTATAGTTACTTTAAATAATATAAAGTGTAAAAATACGATATTTGATTGCTAGGAGAAGAAAAATGGTATCAGGCATTATATTTGATATGGATGGCGTTCTTATAGATTCAGAAAGACAGTCTAATGAGGGCTGGCTATGGGCGGCAGGGCAGCTTGGAGTGGATATGCCCATGTGGCTTATAGACAGCTTTAAGGGTGCTCCGGCAGAGCTTTGCTGCAAGTTCTTTGATGATTATTACAAGGGTGTGATAGATTATTGGGAAGCGAAGGAGCTTAGAACACAGCATGTATACAAGATAAGGGAAACAGAAGGTATTCCTGTTAAAAAGGGCGTAAAGGACATATTTGAATATATAAGAAATAATGGATTAAAGTGTGCAGTTGCTACATCAACAAGGCGTGAAAGTGCTGAGAAAACACTTCACGAAATAGGAGTGTGGGATTATCTTGATGCGGTTGTATATGGAGATGAAGTCGAACGTGGAAAGCCAGAACCGGATATATTTCTTCGTGCTGCTAAGGCAATAGGCGTAAATCCGTCAGAGGCAGTAGTAGTTGAGGATAGTATCAATGGAATTAAGGCTGGATATGCGGCAGGTATGAGAGTTGTCCATATTCCTGATACAATAGCAATAGATGATGATATCAGGAAGCTTACATATATGGTATGTGATGACCTTAATGGACTTATCGATGTTGTGGAAAGTATTAACAAACCGGCTATTAACAGGAAAAATGTTATCAATGCATTTGCAGAGTATGTAAGAAATTACGATCCATCAGATGAAAAGATAAAGCTTAAAATAGATCATACCTACAGAGTAGCAGGACTGTGTCAAACAATTGCAGAATCATTAGGCTTAAGTGAACCGGATGTAGATATTGCATGGCTTCTTGGAATGTTACACGATATAGGAAGATTTGAGCAGATAAGGCGTTTCGGTACATTTAATGATGTCCAGTCAGTAGACCACGCAGAATTCGGGGCAGACCTACTGTTTAAGGAAGGTCTTATAAGGAAGTTTGCAGAAGGGTATTATGAAGAATGTGAGCTTGCACAATCGGATAATCAGTCTGATTATTGTCAGGAAGAACGGAAAACTAAAGAATTCTTAGTTAATAATGATGCAACGGCTGTCGATGATGAGCAGATAATAAAAAACAATGAGTACCACAATAAAGATACAGGACTTCTTGAAATGGCAATAAGACAGCATAATAAGTATCGTGTAAAAGAAGACCTTACCGAAAGACAGCGTATGTTTTGTGATATACTGCGTGATGCGGATAAGGTTGACATATTTAAGGTGAATGCAGATATTCCTATGGAGATTATATATGATGTAACAACAGAGGAACTTAAGAATGGAATTATAACCAAAGAGGTACTTGAGAGCTTTTATAAGAAGGAAACAGTACTTAAAAGTGTAAGAAGGAGTGCAGTTGACCATATAGTAGGGCATATATCACTGCTTTTTGAACTTGTGTATAAAGAAAGTTATAGACAGGCCAAGGAACAAGGTTATGTATATAAGCTTCTTGATTTTAAGTCAGATGTACCAGAGGTCAATGTAGAATTTGATAATATGAGGAAATATGTGGATGAGTTTCTTAAGAAAATATAAAGCTGTATAAATCTGAAATTTAAGCGGGATTAGCATACAACAGATTAATAACAGGAGATTGTGTTGTATGGGATTGTAATAAAGACTGAAGAATAGATTGTAATAAAGATTGAAGAATAGGCTTGTCATTATACCGCTTGTTTACTATAATAAATGTATATATGAGTTGTAGATGTGTTATATATACTGATATATACTTTAAATGCAATGGAAAAAAATATAAAACAATAAGAGCTGTAAATTGATATAAAAAATTGTTATGTAAAATACCTAATTAATATATGTGTGTGTTATATGTATATATTATATATGTATATGTTATATATATGTATATTATGATACCAGGGGCACAAGGTCTAAACCCACATGGGCTCGCTCATAGGTGGGTTTAGACCTTGTGACACGCCCCCGATATGAGCATAAAAGTGGGATGATAATCTCACGATATGTGAATATTGGGTAGGATTGTGGGAGTGCATAGCACGGAACAATCCGTAGGTATCAAAGTCGGGGCTTTTGACCCCTACATAATATTATTTATATATGCATATTGTGTCTGTATATTTTTTATGATTGGCTGATTAAAGTATAGAAATGCATATAAAATATATCTTCAACGCAAACTTATGATTAGGAAAGGGACAATATGAATCAGGAAAAGGTTATAGTTATTGACTTTGGCGGACAGTACAATCAGTTAGTTGCACGTCGTGTCCGTGAATGTAACGTATATTGTGAGATATATTCTTACAAAACACCTCTTGAGCAGATTAAGGCGATGAACCCTAAAGGAATTATCCTTACAGGTGGTCCGAATAGCTGCTATGAAGAAGGTTCACCTACTTGTACTAAAGAGCTTTTTGAACTTGGTGTTCCAGTGCTTGGATTATGTTATGGTGCTCAGCTTATGCAGCACGTTCTTGGCGGCAAGGTTGAGAAAGCTCCAGTAAGAGAGTATGGAAAGACAGAGACATTTGTTGATAAGAGCAGTGCTTTATTTGGAGATGTTTCAGAAAAGACTATCGTGTGGATGAGCCATTTTGACTACATTTCACAGGTTGCTCCAGGATTTAAGATAATTGCACATACAGCAGACTGTCCAGTGGCAGCAGCAGAGTGTGCAGAAAAGAATCTCTATGCAATCCAGTTCCATCCAGAAGTTCTTCATACACAGGAAGGTACTAAGATGCTTCACAACTTTGTGCGTGGAGTATGCGGATGTGCTGGAACCTGGAAAATGGATGCATTTGTAGAGAATACTATTAAGGAAATACGTGAAAAGGTTGGCGATGGTAAAGTATTACTTGCACTTTCTGGTGGAGTTGATTCATCAGTGGCAGCAGGTCTTCTTTCAAGAGCTATTGGAAAGCAGCTTACATGCGTATTCGTAGACCATGGTCTTCTTCGTAAGAACGAGGGCGATGAGGTTGAAAGTGTATTCGGTCCAGAAGGACAGTTTGACCTTAACTTTATAAGGGTAAATGCACAGGAAAGATATTACTCTAAGCTTGCAGGTGTTACTGAACCAGAGGCTAAGAGAAAGATAATCGGTGAAGAGTTCATTCGTGTGTTTGAGGAAGAAGCCAAGAAGATTGGTGCAGTTGACTTCCTTGCACAGGGAACTATATATCCAGACGTTGTAGAGAGTGGACTTGGCGGTGAATCAGCGGTAATCAAGTCACATCACAATGTAGGTGGTCTTCCAGATTTCGTTGATTTCAAGGAGATTATTGAGCCACTCCGTGATTTATTCAAGGATGAAGTACGTAAGGCTGGTCTTGAACTTGGCATACCAGAACATCTTGTGTTCCGTCAGCCATTCCCAGGTCCAGGACTTGGAATAAGAATTATCGGCGAAGTAACAGGCGACAAGGTGCGTATCGTACAGGATGCTGATTACATCTACCGTGAAGAAGTAGACAAGGCAGTAGAAGCCTACAAGAAAGAAAATGGCAAGGCACCAGCCTGGATGCCAAACCAGTACTTTGCAGCCCTCACTAATATGCGTTCAGTTGGTGTTATGGGTGATGAAAGAACTTATGACTACGCAGTTGCACTTCGTGCAGTCAATACAATTGACTTTATGACAGCCGAAAGTGCCGAGATACCATTTGAGGTACTCCAGACAGTTATGAGTAGAATTATAAACGAGGTGCGTGGGGTTAATAGGGTATTCTATGACCTGACTAGTAAGCCACCTGGAACGATTGAGTTTGAATAAATCGAGTTGCTTAAAAAAGCCAGTGTTTATGCGGGTTTCAGCGATTTCGATTAGTCTTTTGATAACAAATTGATAACAGTCATAGCAAGTGCCATTATTCTTGTTATCCAGTGGTTTATGGGTAACGGAACAATTAACAGGTGGCTTGCAGACTAAAGTTCGGAGCTTGGCTCTGAACAAATTCCATATTATAAACTAAGCCCTTAGCTGTGGTTAATAACCATAGTTAAGGGCTTTTTTGTCGTTGCCAAAGCATCTGTAGGGAGCTGCCAGTGGCAGGTCCTGTAGGTGCTTATTTATCTTTCAAGTGGTCTTTGAATGCTTCCACGAGAGCGTCACTTAATTCCTGTGATGGAACTTTTGCCCAACGCTGTGTGGTGTCGAACTCTGGATAATGGTAACGCCAGTTATCGTATTCTTCTCTGTTGATTTCTTCGGAAGATAGCTTGTCTGCCTGTTCTTTCCAAGCATACAGCATTTTGAGGAGTTCATATGCTTCTCTGCCTTTGTCCTTGTTGACCTTTAAGCATACCTCTCCGTCTGCTTCACTGACAGTAAGACCGTAAATATCTTCAAGGGTAAACAGAGTGTGCATAAGACCGATATAGCTGTCTATGTCAGGAACATCAAGAGCCTGTGGAGAAACATCAAGCACCTGTGCCAATGCATTTGTAAGGTCTGCTTTCGGTTTGCGTGTACCAGTTTCGTACTGTGCCAAACGCACATCAGCACTCTTTTCTGGAAAACCGATTGCTGTACCGAGATACTTTTGTGTCATACCACGCATTAGTCTGAAAAAATGTATTCTTTCGCTGATAGCCATAATGATACGCTCCTTTTATATTTAGTGAAATAAGTATAGCAGAAATGTTTAGTGGAAGTCAAGAAAAACCGAAACAAAAATGTTTAATATTTTCTTTGCAACCACTTGACAATAGCAAATATGTTTAGTAAAATAAATTACGAATTAAACAAATATGCTTAATGCGACAACTGAATGACCGTCCGAAAAGCCAAACCGCCAAGACCTCGTCGGAGCAAGTTCCGTATCGTTCGCTTGTGTGCAAGCACAAAAGCTCATTCGCTGCACTGCTCCTCCTCTTCCCCAAAAGTCTCCGACTTTTCGGGAACCCCTATACGAGCGAGCGCCTGATGTACTGCGGTGCATTGGGACAGCACAGCGCCTGCCGACAAGCAGGAGTGCCTGTTGGAACTTTAACACGGAGAAAGCGGCAAGCAAAAAATTATTTTAAGAAAGGAAGAAAAAGGATATGGAAAACAGATTTATCCGAGCCGAAGATGTGGCTCAGGAACTAAACGTATCAAAACCTTATGCATATAAACTCATCAGACAATTAAATGAGGAATTGAAAGCAAAGGGCTTTATTACGATTGCAGGGCGTGTAAATCGCCAGTATTTTTACGAAAGGCTCTACGGAGCAGGAAAGGGGGAAATGTAAATGCCGGTATTTAAGAATGAAGATAACGGTACTTGGTATGTGATGGCAAGGTATGTGAACTGGAAAGGGGAACGCAAGCAGAAATGCAAGCGTGGCTTTGCTACCAAACGAGAAGCACAGGAATGGGAAAGAATGTTCAAATTGCAGACTTCTTCAGACCTTGATATGAGTTTTGAAGCCTTTACGGAGCTTTATATCAATGATGTGAAGAACCGTTTGAAGGAAAACACGTGGCTTACCAAAGAGCATATCATACGCACAAAGATACTTCCGTATTTCGGGAAACTGAAAATCAGCGAGATTTCCACAAAGGAGATTATTACTTGGCAGAATGAAATGCTTGCCTATCGTGATGAGAAGAAAAAGCCTTATTCACAGACGTATCTGAAAACGCTGCACAATCAGTTGTCCGCCATTTTCAATCACGCTGTCCGCTACTATGAACTGCGTTCCAATCCTGCGGCAAAGGTGGGAAATATGGGACGTGAGGAACACAAGGAAATGCTGTTCTGGACAAAGGAAGAATACAAGAAATTCTCTTTTGAGATGATGGACAAGCCTGTTTCCTTTTATGCGTTTGAAATGCTTTACTGGTGCGGTATCCGAGAGGGCGAGCTGTTAGCTTTGACTCCGGCAGATTTCAACTTTGATAAGGAAACAGTCACAATCAATAAATCCTATCAGCGTTTGAAAGGGCAGGATGTGATTACTTCTCCGAAAACGAAAAAGAGCAACCGCACGATTAAAATGCCGAAGTTTCTGTGTGAGGAAATGAAAGAATATCTCGGTATGCTTTACGGATTGAAGAAGAAAGACCGTATCTTTACGGTGACGAAAAGCTATCTTCATCACGAGATGGACAGAGGGGCAAAGGCGGCAGGCGTGAAGCGTATCCGCATTCACGATCTCCGTCACAGCCACATTTCACTCTTGATTGATATGGGCTTTTCTGCGGTGGCGATTGCTGACCGAGTTGGTCACGAAAGTATTGATATTACTTATCAGTACGCACACCTCTTTCCGTCAAAGCAGATTGAGATGGCAGAAAAATTAGATGATTTAGGGAAAGGAGATTTTGAAAATGTCAGCTAAGAACAGAGATAACAAAAATCGTTGGAGGAATATCACAGTAGGGTTTCGAGTATCGCCCGAAGAAAACGAACTCATTAACAGAGCTGTAGCTCTATCAGGATTGCCAAAACAGGAGTATTGTTACCGCCGTTGCTTAAATCAGGATGTGGTGGTACAGGGCAATCCGAGAGTGTATAAGGCGTTGAAAACGGAATTTGCCACAGTCCTTGCGGAACTGAAAAGGATTGAAGCAGGAAAAGGTGTGGATGATGAACTGCTGAGTGTAATAGAACTGATTTCCATTATTCTCGGCGGTTTGAAAGGAGAGGATGCGAATGGAGAATAAAAAAGAAATGACTATTCCAAATGTATCTGCGGCAACAGATGCGGAACAGTCACTTTCCAAATGTACTGACAATAGTATAGTCAATCAGGATACGGATTTCAAGGGGTACGAGCAATCTTTTGAAGAAATGCAAAGGGAAATACTCAGACAGTTAGACCCTTCCTATCTGAAAACAGTATCAATGACAACGCTGTATGATACGGTGTTTGAGGTTCAGACACCACTTATCGACGGTCTGCTCCAAAGGGGAACTTACCTTTTCGTAGGTTCCCCGAAAGTGGGAAAGAGCTTTATGATGGCACAGCTTGCCTATCATATCAGCACAGGCACACCGCTTTGGGAGTATAAGGTGCGTAAGGCAACGGTGCTTTATTTTGCCCTTGAAGATGATTACCCACGTTTGCAGAAGCGATTGTTTCAGATGTTCGGTGCAAAGGAGACAGGCAATCTGTATTTCGCAACGGAATGTAAAACGGTCAATGGCGGACTGGAAGAACAGATAAGAGGGTTTATGAGGGAACACCCAGACACAGGCTTGATTATCATAGACACCTTAAAGCGTGTGCGTGAAGCAGGCGGAGCAGATTACAGCTACGCAAGTGATTATGATGTTGTGGCAAGGCTGAAAGCGTTGGCAGACAGTTACAAGGTTTCAATGCTTATTGTTCATCATACACGCAAACAAAAATCGGAAGATATATTCGATATGATTTCAGGCACGAATGGTCTGATGGGTGCGGCAGACGGTGCATTTGTTCTCAGTAAGGACAAGCGTACTTCCAACAATGCCACACTTGATGTTGCTGGCAGAGACCAGCAGGATATGAAAATCCATCTTGTAAGGGACAGCGAGCGATTGGTGTGGAACTTTGCAAAATCGGAAACGGAGATGTGGAAAGAACCGCCCGAACCTCTGCTTGAGAAGATAGCGGATACGCTCTTTTCGGAAAGTGACAGATGGGAAGGAACTGCTTCGGAACTTTGCGAAAGGCTTGCGGTGGATATAAAGCCGAATGTACTTTCTTTAAGGCTCAGTATCAACGCAAGCAGGCTGTTTCGTGATTACGGTATCCGTTATCAGAACAGCCGCACACACGACGGAAGAAAGGTTTCACTTTGGAAAGAAACCGAGCAGACGGCGTGACAAACGGTGTCAAAGGTGTCAATGTTTTTGAGAGCAGCACGCTGTGAAAAACATTGTCACCATCGTCACACTTTGACACCGGATAAAGTTTAGGGGAGTGTGCAGAGAGTGCCTTTTCAAAGGCGGCTCTTTGGTCTCGCCTGCTGGCTCGGTCGGTTCGCAGGCGTGTGTGCCACCGGCACACGCTCACCCCTCGGAGAGCCTTCGGAGAACGCAAAACCTGTTTACAGGTCGCATTTTTGATGGGTGTACCCGTCAAAAGTGCTTTTGCGTTACTTTTGACAAAAGTAACAAAACCTGAGAATGTTGAAATTTACAGATGGGAGATGAAAAAATGCAGAGAACGATAAGTGCAATGGTCGGTAAAGGCTCGGTCAATCACAATAGCCGAAAGTTCCGAGCAGAAAATGTAGACGGAACTCGTACTCATCTCAATATCGACTACTGCAATGAAAATATAAAGACAGTTTATCACGAATTGTTTGATGAAGCATTGGAAAGATACAATGCCAAGCAGATAAGGTCAGACCGAAAGATAAAAGATTATTATGAAAAAATCCGAAGTTCCAAGCAGGAAAAACCGTTCCACGAAATCATTTTACAGGTGGGCGGTAAGGGAAATATGAACGCCGATACGGAAAACGGAGAACTGGCAAAGCAGATTTTAGATGAATACTATCAGGGTTTTCAGGAGCGAAATCCACAGCTTCGGGTGTTCTCGGCTCATCTGCATATGGATGAAGCTACACCACATCTGCACATAGATTTTGTACCTTTTACCACAGGCAGCAAGCGTGGACTTGATACAAGAGTGTCACTAAAGCAGGCTCTTGCAACGCAAGGTTTTAAGGGCGGCAGTCGTGGCGATACGGAGTGGTCGCAATGGATACAGTCCGAAAAAGAACAGCTTGCGGCGGTGATGGAACGTTATGGGATTGAGTGGGAACATTTAGGCACACACGAAAAACATCTTTCTGTTTTGGATTATAAAAAGCAGGAAAGAGAAAAAGAAGTGGCGGCATTAGGTGCGAAAATCGAGCAGAAACAGATTGAATTTGATGTGTTGTCGGAACGAGTATTGAACTATGATAAGGCAAAAGACGAGCTGTCAAATCTTGAAATAGAGCTTGATACTGCACCGAAATATCAGTTGCCAGAACCAGAGAAATTTATGACTGCAAAGGCATATAAAACCAAAATGGCAGAGCCGGTTGTAAGGAAATTGAAGCAACTTGTCAAAACGGTGCTTGCCCGCTGCTTTGAGGGGTGGGACAACTATCATAGGCTGAATACAGCGAATGCACAGTTATACCGCACCAATCAGCGTTTGGAGAAAGTCAATGAAAGATTGACCGAAGAAAACAAAATCCTAAAAGCAGAAAATAAAGATTACAGCCTGCTCCGTAAGGTTTTTGGTCGCAAACAGATAGATGATTTGTTGGAGCAGGCAAGAACAGTTAAAGGTCGCAAGCGTGATAATACACGATCACGATAGACAAAAATCACAGGAGGAAAAGGAAAATGACAAAGACAATTTTTGAAGAAATGGGCGGAACTTATAGACAGGTGGGTGATTATTTATTGCCGAACATCACAGTACCAGCCGAAGAAGAAATAGAGCCGATTGGTTTATGGGGGAAACGACATGCAAGGCATTTAAAGGAACACTATAAAGTGTTATATATGAACCTGCTGACAAGCGGAAAGCTGCATAGTTATCTTGCAGAAGTCGATAAGCAAGCAGAGGATATGTTTCTTCGACTGGTAAAGGAATATGCCGACAGACAAGATGTGACGGAACAATTAAAGAAAGATAATCCCTACGAATGGATTGGAAGAATGAATAATATTCAGGCTTGTGTGAGGGAAGTTGTAGGAACGGAGTTGATTTACACATAAGCGTTTTACGGTATGGTGCTCCTGCGTTTGCTGGAGTGTTGTGGTTGTGGTTGTAAAGAGGTTGTGAAAGATTGAATTTCGTAATGGTTGGATGTATAATTAGGAAGTGAAAATTTTAATTTGCACTTCCATAAGGTGAAATGTATTGACACAAAAAATACAGTATGATAGTATTGCCATTAGAAGAAAGAAAGGCACATTTTGTGTAAGGTGAGGAAATGATTAATAGATAATTTGATTTAAGTAAGACACATATAGTTATTGAGCCTGTAGAGAATAGGTTTGTTTTGTGTACGCTTAAGTTGGATTATCGCAAGAGGCATTTCCTTTGTTTTCCTTTTGGAAAAGAAATAAGGGGCTATTTAGCGAGTCTATTTTTGCGTATGCAAAAAAGACTCGTTTTTGTGTGTTCAAAATAATAATTGGCTCAGACTTCGAAAAGGAGAAACTTTAATGTTGCAGATAAAAAAATTAAATTTAACACATAAAAAAGACCTGAGAATAATTCTTAATGATTTCAACCTTGTGCTAAATGATGGAGATAAGGCAGTTATTATTGGAGAAGAGGGAAATGGGAAATCGACATTAATGAAGTGGATATACAATCCGTCGCTTGTAGAAAACTATATAGAAGCAGATGGGGAAAGGATAATGGGACACGAACGTCTTGGTTATCTTCCGCAGGAGATGCTCGATGAAGATAAGGAAAAAACAATATACGAATATTTTTCTGAAGAGGAAATATTCTGGGAGAAAACGCCTAAAGAATTGTCTGTTATTGCGGGAAAATTTGGAATGAAAAATGATTTTTTCTACAGTAACCAGACAATGGGTAGTCTTTCAGGAGGCGAAAAAGTCAAGACACAACTTATGAGGCTTTTCATTCGCGATGTTTCTGTGCTGTTGTTGGACGAACCTTCCAATGACATCGACATTGCGACGCTTACATTACTGGAAAAAATCATAAATGACTGGAAGCACATTGTGCTTTTTATTTCACACGATGAAACGCTGATAGAGCGTACTGCCAACATGGTGATACATATCGAGCAGATTATACGAAAAACAAAGGCGAGATATACCGTGGCAAAGCTTCCCTATAGACGCTATGTGGAAGAACGGCTTCATAAATTTGAAATCCAAAAACAGCGGGCACTGAGTGACCGTAGGGAGAAAAAGATTCGCGATGAAAAATATCAAAGAGTTATGCAGAGTGTACAAGGTGCATTAAGAAGTTGTACCAGACAAGCACCGTCTGTTGCCAAAAACTTAAAGGACAAAATGCATACGGTTAAGGCAATGGAACGAAGATTTGAAAAAGAAGATGAAAATATGACTCAGATGCCGGAACAGGAAGAAGCAATCTTTGTCAAATTAGGGGATGAAAACTCACACATTCCCGCAGGAAAAACGGTCATAGAATATGAACTTTCAAAGCTTGTGACTCCGGATGGCAAAAGAATTTTAGCAGAAGGAATTCATTTAAAAATAAAAGGTTCAGAAAAAATCTGTATGATAGGAGCCAACGGGGCAGGAAAAACGACTCTTCTAAAAAAGATAGCGGAAGAACTCCTAAATCGGAATGACATTAAAGCAGAATATATGCCTCAAACTTATGAAGACCTGCTGGATTTGGATGTTACACCGGTTGATTACCTTGATAAAACAGGAGATAAAGAAGAGCGTACAAGAATTAGAACATACCTTGGTTCACTTAAATACACACCAGATGAAATGGAGCATCCGATTCGGGAGTTATCAGGCGGACAAAAGGCGAAAGTGCTTCTCTTGAGGATGAGCTTAAGTGGTGCAAATGTTCTTATTCTGGATGAACCGACAAGAAATTTTTCACCATTGTCCGGTCCGGTAATAAGAAAAATGCTCCGAGAATTTCCGGGGGCTGTCATTAGCATTTCTCACGATAGAAAGTATATTGAAGAGGTGTGCGATAAAATATATCAGCTAAATCCTAATGGATTACAGCTAATTGGTGATTGATAACAAAAAGGATGAAAGACTGACAAATTTCAGGCTTTTAGTGAGTTGGAAAGCATACAAAGATTTGAATTTGGAGGATAGATTATGGTACGTACAGAAGATGCATGTGAAATTATAAAATATGCTTTGCAAAACGAAATTAAAGTATATTTAGATGGCGGATGGGGTGTTGATGCACTTCTTAAAAGAGAATCAAGAATACACAATGATATTGATTTGTTTGTTGAACTGAAACATTATCATGATTATATTTATGTGATTAAGCAGCATGGATTTGAGGAAGTAAATACTGATTATACAACGGATGGTCATACTGTCTGGAAAGATGATAAACAAAGAATCATTGATTTACATTGTTTTGAATTTACAGATGACGGAATTGTTTATGAGGGAGATATATTTCCATCAAAAACTTTTTCCGGTATTGGAAAAGTTGGAGATATAACTGTTTCTTGTATTGAACCATTGAGTCAGGTAATGCTTCATTTGGGATATGAACACGATAAAAATGATGTGCATGATGTGATGCTGTTGTGTGAAACATTTCAAATAGCAATACCAGATGAATATAAGGAAAAGTAAAATTTCAGTTTTGTGTTGAATCTCTAAGCAAAATAGCTTATAATTTGACATGCTACATATAGTTATTATCCACAGTTATCGAGTAGGTGTTATCAATGCCGATAACAAAATGATAACATTAGCTCGTATAGGCAGGATAATATGGATATATCAAATAATCAAAAGAACGAGAAACATTACAGAGAATAATTCCTAAACAAAAAGCGTTAGTCTTTGTAGAGTTTGAGTAATGTACATGAGCCAAGAAATGCCGAGTTTACGGCGTTTCTTGGCTCGTTTTTGGTTGTGTGACAATCAAATGACAATAATTTTTGAAATTAGTATTTATCTTAACAAAATGGTAAATCTAAGTCATCGTCTTTAGAAACCTCAAGTATGATAAGAAGTATGTTCCGAATAAATAGCTCTTTCATTTCATCGGATAATGTATCATAAAAGTTTAGCAATTCGATAAATGGTGTCTTATCTAAATCATATTTGACATTTTTATAAAATGTAATCTTAGTTACTCCGGAAATGTGATTCAATAGTGATAATAAGTTTACTGTACTTTGGAAGGCAGAACTTTTAATATGTTCTCTATATTTGTTATCTAACCATTCTGCTATGATTTCCTTTGTTGGCAAATTTTTTGGATAGAAATGTAATATAACACTTTCGCTGAGCATTTTTTTGAAAAAGTCAAGGGAAAAGTTATGTGGAATAATAACAGTGTCACTCTTCTGAACAAATTTTTTGAGTTCTACAGCATCTGAGAATCTTTTTTCTGGCTTGAGTGATAAACAGATTTTCACAGCTTCCTTTAATTTGAAGTTACACTCAGATTCGTCTATTGAATCTGGATTATAGTCATCAAAAGTATTTCCGGTAATAAGTGTATATAGAATAGCACCAATACAATAGACTTCAGTGCGAAAAGTGTATTTTTCATTTGGAATGACAAATTTACGTTGTATGTCTTTGTATTCGGTATCGTAGTTTGTATCATCAGCATTTCGGGCAAAACCAAAGTCGAGAACTTTAATCTCGTTTGCTTTGGTTACCATAACATTTGAATAACTTATATCACGATGCATATCTGTTTGTGAATGAATATATGACATTGCATCAATATATTGATAGCAAAGAGTATCTATTAAAGCCGGGTTAAGAGGTTTGTTTGAAAGTACAAAATCGGATAGTCTATCTCCAGAAATATATTCCATCTTTATGTATGCACTTTCGTCACCAAGAAAGCCATAATCAAATGCCTTAACCACATTAGGGTGGGAGTAACTCAATAATTTTTTCCCTTCTCGTAAAAATCTTTTTTTCATGATCTCTGGGCTACTATTTTGAAAGATACTTGGCTCATATATTTTTACCGCAATTAGTTCTTCTTTTTCTTCATCATAATATTTGTAAACAGTACCAAAACCACCATGACCTATATTGTTGGTTGAAGAACGATCAATTTCAATGCTTGTTGTTATAGTAATTTTATCATCTGTCATAGAGGTTGCATTAGTTACAGGGGAGATATGGTTCTTTGCAATGATTTCTAAGGACATAATAAGATAATCATCTTGGTTACCATGAATCTTAGAGCATAAAGAGTATAAAGGATCTTTGTATTTTTCTAGTTCAATACGGTCCTCAGGTGCACAAAAAATCACGAGATTACGTTCATATGTGTTCCAAATAACTCTGGTAAAGTAACTGGTATCATTGAATTGAAATTTTGAATTTTGTAGTATTGATTCTACGAGTGGGGAAAACTCACTATTTCCTTTTATGTTTGCAATAACATCTTGTCGAAATTCTTCGGCAGTATACATGATATATTTCCTCCTTGTATAGATTTTGCATGTTAATTATCGCTTTCGTCTTGTGATTTAATAATATCTGCCGCTGTATCTATAATTTTTTCATTGTCTTTATCGTCTAATGCACTTAAATCACCTTTAATAAACATTTTGTATGCTCTGTTTGCAATAACTTTGGTTTCTACTAAATCAAATCCCCCACCAATGACGCCGCCAACAACGGGGACTAATTTAGCAATATTGATAATTCCCTTTTCTCCAAATTTGGTTAAGAATCTAAATCCTACCTTCTGATTGATTTTTGTTAAAACAGTACTGGGAATCTTTTTTACCATAGCAGTTGTAAATTTAGTTCCAAATTTTATGCCGGCTTGTTTGATTATTTGATCAATAGAAATGCCTGCAAGACAAGCATAAACTAATGTTTGTACCTGATCGCTGCTAGTATCATAACCACCCATATATGCAAGGCAAGCAATCATACGCATTTGAACATACATTACACTGCTGACATTTGCAGGAATGGCGACTGGTAATGTAATAAGTCCGCCTAATCCGGTTACAAATCCTGAAGTTGTACACTTGGCAACTTGATAATTTACAAATTGTCTTGCTGCTTTTTCTGTTGAATTATTTTTTGATAAGTAATCGTTTGCTAAAACATCAATAGGTTGACTTAGTTTAGGGATGCCGTTTATGGATTTTTCATATAATGCATCCAATAGTTCCATTATTTGATTTTGATTCATTTCCATATGTCGAATTCTCCTTTATCTTTTTTAGAGACAATGTAAATTTAGCGAAAGTTATTCCTTCTTCGGTTTTCGTTTCCTCTTCACATAAGAGAAATCTGGAAACAAGTCTTTTAACAATTCAGCAGTTTCTTCTGCATCGTCATCCTCATTCATATTCTGAATAAGTAACTGGTCGTCATCATCAGGATTCAACGAAACAGTATACTCTTTATTCGGGTCTGTTGGGTTCATTGGGTATTTTACCTCTTTGAGATAATATTCCGTTTCTGATATTTCTCCATCCTCTAGCTTGTCTCGTAAACATGCCCAATACTCAACCATTTTTCGGAAGCTATCAAGGTCTTCCTGTGGACGAGGACCGGCACTTGGAAGTCTCTCCTTAAATTTGAAACATACTTCACCATCTTTCATAGTAGGTCGTAATCCATATGCCCATTCAATGTCAAACAGTACATGAAGTGCACTGAAAATATTTGCCACATCAGGGTCAGATAATGCATAAAAGCTGACCCTCAGATTGTTTGCAATATTTAATAAAGTTGCTTCATCGGGATATCTGTTTCCAAGTTCATAGTTTCTGATGGTGGATTCGTTTAATCCACATTTATCTGCTAATTCCTTTTGCGTCATGTCAGATGCAATTCTGAAATTTCGAATCAAATAGCCTACTCGGCTGGTGAATTTCTCGCCCATTTTTACTGCTCCTTATAAGGTTAATGAGGGTTGTAGCATGCACGACGACACGAGGTACAAATCATGCATCTGTGTACATTATATCATTAACAGTGCAAAAATGAAATGTTTTTCAACAAAATGTATTGACAGTACAAAAATGAACTGTTAATATAATACACATCATAACCGTTCAGAAATGAACTGAATAATAAAAACGAAAGAGAGGAGGCATTAGCTTATGGAGAACAAGAGATTTTTGACAGCACAGGATGTCATGGAAATGCTGGGAGTATCACTATCGTATTCCTATAAACTGATACGAAGATTGAATGCAGAACTTGAGGCTGATGGATTCGTGACAATAAAAGGGCGTGTCAGTACACAGTATTTTATGAAGCGAATCTACGGGCTATCTACGAATAAGGAGGTGGGATAGATGGCGGTTATCAAAAATAATAAGACCGGAATGTGGGAGGTGAGAACCTATTATAAGGATTTGACCGGAGCAAGAAAACAGAAAACCAAGAGGGGCTTTGCCAAGAAGAGCGAAGTCCTTGAATGGGAACGTAATTTCAAACTGAAAGAGGATCAGAGTATCAGCATGAGCTTCAAAAGTTTTGTGGATATTTATCTGACGGATTTAGAACCAAGAATAAAGCGCAATACTTTCTTGACAAAGAAGTACATTATTGAGACAAAAATTCTGCCTTATTTCGGGAAACGAAAACTGGATGATATTCGGACATCTGATGTCATCCAGTGGCAAAATAAGATTATGAAGCTGAAAAAGGATAATGGGGAGTTATTCTCCCCTACCTATCTGAAAACCATTCATAATCAGCTCAGTGCCATATTAAATCATGAGGTAAATATGTATGGTCTGAAGGATAATGTGGCACGAAAAGCCGGAACTATGGGAAAGGAAGAAAATAAGGAAATGGAGTTCTGGACACAGGAGGAATTTCAGGCATTTTTAGATTGTGTGGCAGATAAGCCTATTTCCTATTATGCATTTGAAATGCTTTATTGGACGGGCATTCGTGAAGGTGAGTTGCTTGCCCTGACACCGGCTGATTTCAATTTTGAAAAGAAAACTCTTCGGATAAATAAGTCATATCAGAGGCTGGAGGGCAAAGATGTGATTACGGACCCGAAAACACCAAAGAGTAACAGAACCATTGTCATGCCGGATTTTCTTGCTGTTGAGATGGAGAATTTTATAAGCAGCCTTTATGGAATAAAGGATGATGACAGAATTTTCACTATTTCAAAAAGTTATCTGCATCACGAGATGGATAGAGGTGCAAAGCTTGCAGGAGTGAAGAGAATACGGATTCATGGATTACGACACTCGCACATTTCATTGCTAATCAATTTGGGATTTTCTGCATTAGCAATAGGGGAAAGAGTCGGGCATGAGGCAGTAGATATCACATATCATTATGCACATTTATTTCCAACGGTGCAGACGGATATGGCAGCACAACTGGAAACGGAAAGGGAGGCGTTGGTCAATGTCAGAAAAGAATAGAGATGATAAAAACAGGTGGCGGAATGTGACAATAGCATTTCGCATGTCGTCAGAGGAAAATGAAGAACTGAATAACAGAGTGAAACTCAGCGGATTTCGTACCAAGCAGGATTATATAATCCAGAGTGTCCTTCATCAAAAGGTGGTTGCTACAGGCAATCCGATGATGTTGGTGCAATTACGGCAGAACCTGCAAAGGATTGAGCACGAGCTTGAGAGGATAGAAAAGGCATCGGACATGGATGGGGAGTTACTTACTCCCATCCGCTCCATGCTGGAAATATTGGAAGGCTTCAAGGAACAACCGAGAACATTGGCAGATATGAAACAACTTACAGTACCAAATGAGGAATAACAGATATTTTGTATAAAGGAAGTGACTGCTATGAGCGAAGAAACATTATTTGAAAAATTAGGTGTGAAATACATAGAAAAAGAGGGCATTTTTTATCCGTTGATTACATTAGGTGGAGAGGAAAATATTACAGATGTTGGAAAATATGGTCGTATGTGGATGGGTTACATACAGAAGGAATATCCGCAGCGATACAGAAGGCTGGTACGATTTGGAGAATTATATGTTAAAGCAACCGAGGTAAATGAAGTGGCTTATGAATTGCTGGAGGATATTGAAAATGAGTGGTTGCGTAAACATAAACCAAAGCATGCGAATTCTTTTGTGGAAATGTATCAGCTACGAACTCAGGCAAGAATGATAGCAGAGGAAGTAGTTCTGCATGATGTGGTGAACTGTTTTCATTAGGGGATAAGTGGAGTTCTGTATCGGAACTGTGGCTGGTAAATAATATGTCGCGTATCCGCGACTTATAAGCTCCCGAAAGGGAGCTTTATCCGGTGGGGAGAGCCGTACAGCCATTCCGGCGAGGAGCGCAAAACCCGCTTGCGGGTCTGCATTTTTGATGGCAAAGCTGTCAAAAGTGCTTTTGCGTTACTTTTGACAAAAGTAACAAAACCTTCCAAAGGAAATCTGCTGTTTCGTGCCGTATCCGGCACTCATTACGGATAAGAAGGTGGTGCCTATATACATACCAAAAGAGGAGGATTTTGACAATGGAAAGAACAATCAGTTTCATGAATGGAGAAGGTTCCATCGGGCACAACACTAGAAGATTTATAGCTGACAATGTAGATGCCAGCCGTACCAAGAATAACATCACTCTTATCCACGAGGATATTAAGCAGGCTTATCATAAATTGTTTGACAAGGCACTTAAGGAATACAATGCAAAACAGAAACGCAAGGACAGGCAGATTAAAAGTTATTATGATAAGATTTCCCGAAGCAAGCAGGAAAAATTATTTTATGAGGTTATCGTTCAGATAGGCAATAGGGATGATACCGGAGTAGGTAGTTCTTCTGCAGAGGTCGCAACATGGGTGCTAAAGGATTATGTGAAAAAGTTTCAACTTCGCAATTCACAGCTTTATGTGATTGGTGCTTATATTCATCTGGATGAGGAAACACCACATTTGCATCTGAATTTTATCCCTTGGGTATCCGGTTGCAAGAGAGGATTGGAGACAAAGACAAGTCTTAAGGCGGCACTTGCTACCAGAGGATTTGTAAGTGAAGGAAAAGGCAATACCGAATGGAGGCAGTGGGCGGAGGCAGAGAAAGAGGATATTGCTCTTATTATGAGCCGGTACGGAATTGACTGGAAAAAGAAAGATACATACAATAAGCATTTATCCGTACTGGATTATAAGAAGCAGGAGCGGGCAAAAGAAGTGGCTGCACTTGGGGAGGAGATAGAGGTCGCACAGGTTGTTCTGGAATTAAAAGAGGAACGGATTGAGTCTCTGGAGAAAGAAATTGAAAGTAAGCGAGACAGTTTTAGAAAAGAACAGTCTGAGGCTCAAAAGAAGCTTGACGATACCATAGCCGAAAATCAGAAATTACAGTCGGAAACAACGGATTTACGCCTAAAGAATTCGGAATTACAGCTGGAATATTATGAGAATGCAGATAAGCTCACGGATAAACAGAAGGAAATTGAGGCAGCTCAAAAAGAGGCTGACAAGTGGATGATGATATCGGATACTGCAAAATTACAGACTGAACGGGCTGAATTTGAACTGGAGGAGGCGGAAAGACTTAAGAAGGAACTGCTTGATGTGGTCGATGGAGATGATTATTTGAAGGAGCAGGTGATAGAGCTGAGGTATCAGAATCAGATATTGTGGGAGGAAAATCATAGCCTAAAGGACAAGCTTGAAAAGGCATATGAGTTTATGAAACAGTTTGTGATTGGCGGGATTAATCTGCTCGAGAAGTTTATGGAGTGGATTAGGGAAAAAGTAAAGGATGTTGGGAGAGAAAGGTGATGGGAGAATTAATAGAAGTGTTAAGATTTCATTATGGAGAAAAAAAAGAATTTATAGTATAATATTTAAATCGAAGGAGATGACATTATGCTTGTTTATGAGGATATAAAAAAGATACGTTTAGAATATAGTATTAGTCAAACTAAGTTAGCTGAATTCAGTGGCTTTTCAAAGGCACAGATTTCGGCATGGGAGTTAGGAAAAAAAATTCCTGTAAAATCAGAAATTGATAAATTAAATGATGTGTTGAAGGATGCTGTATGGAAAATTGACCATGGTAAGCTGGATGTGAAAAAGAAAAAAGTACAACATTCTGGTACAGAGAAAAAGTTACCTTCGGTGATAAAGGATGCGAAAGAATATGTAGCATTATCAGAAAATATGAAGTATTCAAGTAAATATGCGACTGAGTTGTCTGGATTATATAAAGATGCAATGGCACCAAAGAAAAGCAATGCGATAAAGGGAATTGCGTTGTTTTCTGGCTGTGGTGGAATGACATTGGGATTTGAAGCAGCAGGTGTCGATTTGGTCGGTCACGTAGAAATTGCAGAGTCTGCTAATCGTATTTATGCGGAAAATTTCCCAAAATCAAAATTGCTTGGAGAAGATATATGTGAAATATCTGATGAAGATTTGCAGGCGTGGCGAAGAGAGTTTGGTGATATTGATATAATTGTTGGTGGACCACCATGCCAAGGATTTAGTTTGGCTGGAAAAAGAAATCCTGAAGATGAAAGAAATAAGTTGTATAAGCAATATGTACGAATTGTGTCTGTAATTCGACCTAAAGTTTTTGTTATGGAAAATGTAGCATTAATGACATCTATGAAGGATGAAAGTGGAGAATTATTTATTGATAAAATAGAAAAATCATTTTCTAAACAAGGGTATTCACTTGTGAAAAAAATTGTAAATGCGTATGAATATGGGGTGCCGCAATCAAGAGAACGAGTTATTTTGGTTGGGGTAAGGAAAGATATTAACAAGTCATTTGTGTTTGAAACACCACTATATTCATTGGATGAGTCTATGTATCAAATGGAACTATGGGGAGAAAAGAAAAAGGCATTAACATTTAGGGATGCAACCGAAGATTTGCAATCACTTGAAAATGGAGAAAAATCATACACAGATCCACTGCATTGGGCTATAACACATCCAGAACATGTAATAGAGTGGTTGATTGATGTTCCAGAAGGACATAGTGCACATGAAAATGAGAATCCAGAACTTAGACCACCTAGTGGTTTTAATACGACATATAAAAGAAATGTATGGAATGAACCATGTTCTACCATTAGCACTAATTTTAGTATGATTTCAGGATGTAGAAATGTTCATCCTACGGACACGCGTTCGCTTACAATAAGAGAAGCTGCAAGAGTACAATCATTTCCAGATGAATTTGTATTTTGTGGAAATTGGGGAGAAATTAGAAAGTCGATTGGTAATGCTGTTCCTCCAATTTTAGCAAGAGCTATTGCAAAAGAAATAATAGGACAAATATTCAAGGAGGAATAATTATGGCATTGGATCCAAAAAACAAAGGACATTTGTTTCAAATTGAGGCTGGTACAGAGGGCAGATTACAAGGACATAAATTTGAAGAGGTTGTTACAGAAGAACTGAATAAAATAGATTTTATGTCTGGCAATACAGTTATTGAATGCATTAAGCCTAATGTATATCATGGAAATCCTGCCAATGCATTAGTAAGTCATATTTCGCAAGATAAGGGAAAGCAGATTGATAGATTGAATGCGTATTGGCTTGGTGGATTAGCAACCGCTAGAGCTGGAGACAATATTCTGAATGAAAACGGCGAAAAGATAACAGGCTCTAAATCAGATATATTAATGGATGTTGAATACGAGGATGGTACTAATGAGAAAATTGGCGTCTCTGCAAAAGCTTGCTCAAATAATGCTCAAATGGCATTGACAACCGTATCTGTTTTTTGTGGAATGTTAAGAGAAAATGGGATAGATGTTTCGGATGATGCAGAGATTGGTCTAAAAATGTTTTGCGGGGAAGTGGGATATAGACCAATAGATGGTTATGTACCGAAGGATATGTCTAATGTTCCACAAGATAGAAAAGCAAGACAAGACAGATGGTTCTGGGAAGAACTTTCTGACCAAGTAAAACAAGAATGGGAAAATATATTTACTGAAAATCAATTAAAAATCACAATGATGTTATTGCAGTGTGCCAGAACTTATAAAACAGATAGTTATAAACCTACATATATATTGCACGAATGTGAAAAGCATAGCGATATTAATGATTGTAAAGTTGCAGTTATGTCAGTTGAAGAATTTGCTACATATTCGCAACTTTTTGATTCTTTTGGTATAAAGGGAAAACGTATATTGAAGGGGAGTTACAAGGGAATTGACATGGCAATTCATCAATATCCTCATTTTGGGTTTATCCAATTTCAGCCGATAGGAAATCAGCAAAATTTTTCGGAATTGCAATTTAATTTAAAGTCAAAGTATTATAACAAATTCAAAGCCTTGTTGGATAAGGCTAATGAACAGAATAAGGGAGAAGAGTAGTGAAAATTAGATGAGGTACTGACAACAAAATGACAATACAATCCCCTAAAAATCCACGCAACAGATAGAAATCAGACAAAACTTCCTGCTTTCTGCCACCGGAACCAACGAAAAACACTACACAACAACTTTGCAAAGAGGAGTTTGAATAACGGATTAAAATGCCGAAAGCCTGTATTTGTGCGGGTTTCCGGCATTTGTTTTACAAAATGGCTCTAGTTTGGCTCTATTTGTGGGGAGAGCAATGGAGTTATCAGTTTTGAAAAGGTAAATAAAAAAGGAAGAAGGTACAAGCTATGTTGCCAACAAGAGAAGAAGCACTGAAGTTAATTCGTGATGGGTTATTATTTAATCCGGGACCTTGGGGAAAACATTGTTTAACAGCAGCACACTGTGCAGAAAAAATAGCAAGTGCATGTGGTGATATGGATGTTGAGAAAGCATATATATTAGGTTTACTACATGATATAGGAAGAAAATTTGGTGTAAGACATCTTGGACATGTTTATGATGGATACGTATATATGAAATCATTGGGATATGATGAAGTAGCAAAGATATGTTTAACCCATTCTTTTAATAATCATACGATAGATGAATACATCGGAAAATTTGATGTTACAGATGAAGAATTGACAATTATAAAAACTGAATTAGCAAAGACCATATATGATGAATATGACCGGTTAATTCAATTGTGTGATTGTTTGGCAGGAGCGGAAGGAGTTCTTGATATAGAAAATAGGATGAATGACGTAAAGAAAAGGTATGGCTTTTATCCGCAGGACAAGTGGAATTCCAATATGAATTTGAAGCAATATTTTGAAGGGAAAATGAATAAAGACATTTACCTTATATGTGAGAAAGATACATTTGCACCAGGAGATTTATGATCTTATAAATATATTTTTACTACAAGTTTTATGAACAGGTTGGAGGTGGTTAAGTGGATATTTTATTTAAAAATGATGATTTTGTATTTTCATACAGAGTTGGTGGAATATTGATACGCAATGGAAAAATTCTATTACAGCGTCCGAAGAATGATGATTATGCCATTATTGGCGGACATGTTGCGGCTATGGAGACAAGTATGGAAACTCTTAAACGGGAATTTGAAGAAGAGCTTCATGCTAAGATAGAGGTAGATAATCTGTTAGCAATCGGAGAAATTTATTTTCCGTGGGGAAAAAGACCCTGTCATCAGATATGCTTATATTATAATGTACATCTGATGGATGATAATATTCCATTAGATGGTGTGTTTCATGGATATGATGAGCTGGATAATGAAAGAATTGATTTGGATTTCTGTTGGGTTTCACTAGAAGATTTAAAGAAGGGTATTAAGGTATATCCTTTAGAGTTGATACCATATATCCTTGAGTCAGGGAAAGATATTGTACATTTTGTTTCAAAGCAGATTTGAGGAGATAGTCAATGATAGAAAATATGAAGGTAGAATTTGGCAGAACATCAGATATTGATTCATGGATGCGATTAGTGAGAAAAGTAAGTTGGAATTTTCCAGGATTAGAGACAGAGCAGAGTATAGGTGAACACAAAATAATAGTACTGAAATTCATGAATGACAAACGTGCTTTGTGCGTGAAGAACGAACAAGAGATTGTTGGCGTACTTTTATTTTCAAGGAAGTATAATATGATATGTTGTTTGGCTGTTGATCCAGCTTATCGAAAAAGGGGAATTGCTTCGCTTCTTTTAAGAGAGGCACTGGATAAGCTTGACAGAGATAAAGATATAACTGTGTCTACATTTAGAGAAAATGATGTTAAAGGAATTGTACCTAGAAAATTATATAAGAAATTTGAATTTGAAGAGGGCGAGCTGATTGAGGAATTTGGATATCCTAATCAAAGGTTTGTGTTGCATGCTGACAAAAGTGCTGATAATGTAATAATTGGAGCAACAGTAACTGTCACAGTCGATAGACCATTAGGAAGTTATCATCCTGAATATAAGGATATGTATTATCCAATAAATTATGGTTACATTGAAGGAGTTATGGCACCAGATGGAGAAGAGCAGGACGCTTATATATTAGGTGTAAATGAACCAGTAAAGAAGTTTACAGGTAAAATTATTGCCATTGTTCGGAGAAAAGATGATATAGAAGAAAAGTGGGGAGTTGTGCCTGACGGAATGATGTTTTCAAAAGATGAGATTAGACAGCAGATTTATTTTCAGGAGCAATATTTTGATAGTGAAATTGTGATGTAATATTAAGGAGATTGCTATGTCATTAGGATTAAAAAGAGGAACAGTGCAGCTTGAACCACATGATAAACAGTGGGATGATGCTGCCATTCAAACAATCAAAAAACTTAAATCTATATTAGGTGATGATGCTGTTGATATACAACATATTGGAAGTACAGCAATACCGGCAATTAAAGCAAAACCGATTATTGATATTGTCGTTGGTGTAACTGATTTTGATAAAGTAATGTTGCATAATGAGCAATTACGACAAGTGGGAATATTTTATCGCGGTTCAGATGTGGAACGTCAGCTTCTTTATGTAATGGGCGATATGGAAAATGATACAAGAACGCACCATATTCATATTGTGAAATGGAACGGAACTGAGTGGAAAAATTATATTCATTTCAGAGATTATCTAAATGCTAATGAGAATATGGCTTTGCAGTATCAGAAGGTAAAGGAAGAACTGGAAAGTAAGTATGCAGATGATAGAGTAGCATACACTAATGGGAAGCAAGAAATGATAGATATTATTCTGAATGGCAAATAGATTGTTGACATGAATTGCCAAGACTGGTATATTATTCAACAAAAACAAGGAGAACATACACATGAATCAGAACTTATATTCAAGACATTATATGTACATGTATTACGGACGTACACGGCTATAAACATGCAAGGTTAGTGCATTAGGTTATAGCGTGTAGGTCTTTTAGTCTAGTGCATAAAACCAGAATATAAGAGAAGATTTTACATACATTGCATCTTATTAAATTGGAGTTATCGCACTGGACATTAAATGTTTGGTGCGATTTTTTATGTTTACAAGAAAGAGGTGCAGAAAATGAATGATTTAATTGAACTTAAACTGATAACAAGAAAAGATGCTGAATGTCTGCATAAACTGCAGATAGAAGCGTTTATGCCCTTATATGAAAAATATCATAATGATGCTACAAGTCCGGCGAAAGAAAGCCTTGAAACAATAACAAAGAAGATAGTTGATGATAATTCGGATTTCTATTTTATTTTGTTTAATGGTGAGAAAGCTGGAGCTGTAAGAGTTAAATGGCATAAAGGGCAAAAAGTACACAAGAATGTAAATTGGATATCTCCTATTTTTGTTATTCCAAAGTTTCAAAATAAAGGAATTGCCAGTAACGTAATCAAACAATTATTTGATATTTATCCGAATACAATAGAATGGTGGTTATCTACTATTAAGCAGGAAGAGAAAAATTGCCATTTGTATGAAAAATATGGATTTGTTCGAACTGGAGATGAAATAGTTGTAAACGAAAATATGACATTAGTTTTTTATGTAAAGAGTTATATTGAGGTAAGGAGATTTAAGGAAGAGGATGCCCAAGAGGTCAGAAATCTTATTGTCAGGAATTTCTTAGAGGTTAACAGTAAAGATTATGGCATATCAGCAATGGAGAAACTTGCAAAGACTTACGATGCGGAAAAGGTTCTGAATGTGGCAAGTTATGCGCATATGTATGTATTTGAATTTGATGGAAAAATAATTGGAACAGGTTCTATATCAAGTTTTTGGGGAAGTAAAACAGAAAGTATACTTTTGTCCATTTTTGTTCTTCCGGAGTTTCATGGAAAGGGTGTTGGAAGAAAAATCATAAATACATTAGAAACGGATGAATTTTATGTAAGAGCAAGCAGAATTGAGATACCGGCATCCATTACAGCAATGGAGTTTTATAGAAAATTTGGATATGATTACAAAAATGGTGTTAAGGAATTGGATAATGAGCATCATTACAGATTGGAAAAGTTTAAGGAGGCAGGGTTGAAATAACAACAGATAATCAATTATTTTTATTTATCTTTGCAGAAGCATTAGTTCTTATATTAGGATACTATCTAAGGAAAGTACCCATGACAGGGCGTTAAGCGTCCGGGGGACGCTTGTTTAGCACCGACCGGAGCGGAGCGTAGAGGTAGCCTCCCGAGTTTATGATACCGGTTCACCGGAATACATAGGAAGGGGTGCTAGGTGCCAGTGGCACCTGCTTAGCACCGACCGAAACGGAGTGTAGACGTGGCGCCGATGACAGCTTATGAGATCATTACGATTTTCATTGGGATATTGGCTTTGCTGATGTCCTTTGGTAGCTTGATTGTAGCGTTGCTTGCCTTTCTCGGTAAAGAGAAAAGCTCTTCGAGGAAGAGCAGGCGCAAATAAAAATGCCTATCCTGTCTGCCAACAGGATAGGCGGTGTCCCTAAGGACATTCATTAACCTAAACTGACGTTTACCTATTTCTCTCTGTTTTTGTATATCATCCAGTAGTTACCCCTCAGAAAATGCAACAATTTCTTTATACGTTTGAACATCATTGCCTTTTTTTATTTTTTCAAGCATAAAAGCGAAATACATTGCGATTCCCCAGATAACACCCCAAGGAATGAGTGCCCAAACACCAAGTAATATGAATAACGGAACCGCTGAAACAGCAGAGGCAATCAACATCATAGTGTAGATTCCGTCATAGCGGTTCATTTTTTCAATGTCTTCTTTTTGAATTACATCTTTCATAACTTCAATATCTCCTTTGATTAATTTGTCAAGAGAAATCTGAAAGGTTTCACTCAGTAATACCAAACTGTTCACATCTGGATAGCTTTTATCATTTTCCCAATTTGATATTGTTTGCCTTGATACATAAATTCGTTCGGCTAACTCCTCTTGAGATAATTGTGCTTCCTGACGATGCTTTTTTATTTGTTTCCCGAGTTCCATCTCTTCACCTCCTTGCATACCCATACTAATTAAAAATTTATATTTTTGCTATCAAAAAGCTTTGACATCGAGGTTTTTAGCATGTCAAAAGTCTTTTACATCTCGTGAAATTCCCAATAATCATATGTTATCAATCTCTCTGCTAAACTGAAATTTTTACTCGCTTCTATTGCTTATAGTTTGCTTTAAGCCATCTAGCAACACCATCTTCGTCATTCGACAAAATAACCTCTGTGGCATATTGCTTTAAATCATTGTGTGCATTTGCAACCGCATAACTTTTATCAGCCATTTGAAACATGTCTATATCATTTTTCCCATCACCAAACACAATTAGCTTTTCACAATTCATCATGCTTTGTAATTGCCTTATAGCATTTGATTTTGATGCTTCTAACGGCATAATTTCTAACCACTGTTCATTTGTATAAATATCCGTCTGATATACACAATGATATTTATCCTTATATTTATCATACAAAGGCATAAGTTTTTTCGGCGAATCAATACAGGTAATATAAAAAATATTACCCTCTTTCAACTCAGGCAATGAATTCACCTCATTCGTTCGAACATCGCCTTTACGACTTTCGAGGAACATATTCATACCCTCTGTACACATTTTTCGCACAAACGAAAATTTTTCCATCCCATTAATGTATGCGTAAACAATGGGATACACGTTATTGCTAAACAAATCTTCTAGCACTGAATGTACTGAATCATCAAAATAATTAGCAATTAATATTTTTTCTGTAATATTATCAATCACAAAGGCTCCATTGTATACAATCAACGGAATTTTTGCATTTATTCCTTCGGTCACTTTTTTAGCTGTAACTAAAGAACGAGCTGTAGCATAGGAAAAAATCATCCCTTGTTCAACCAATGAATTGATTACTTGATTTGTGTAGTTAGAGGTTACTTCGTTACTTCTCAATAATGTCCCATCTAAATCTGAAACATACAAATCACTCATGCATTTTCCTCCGTCAACTTCAAATTTTTTATTTCCCATTGTACCATGCACAATTCCCACATTCTACTTATATTTTTTGAAAATTTAAAAAAGGTGGACTGCCATACATAGTAATCCACCCATAAAATTACCACACTTCCAGACTATCTTCCGCATTCACCCAATTTTGCATCTCACCCGTCAAAGCCATCCTGGCATACTCAATAGGGTTGTCAATGGCAAGAGCATTTAATGCAAACTGTGAATTAGGTGTGGTTTTTAAATCATCCTCTGCTTTATTACAGTCAATGCGCAAAATCATATTATCAAAGGTGGTTATATCAATACTATTGCAGTATTGGTTATACGTAGCATATATAAGTTTCATAGTATTTTTGTCCTTTCATCGTTTTTACAGATAAGCTGGTTGTATTGATAAATTTTTGTGTGTCCTAGAATTATCCTTTAGAACGTAAAACACACATTTCACATCTGATTGACCTCGGGTTTTCCACAGTTGCAATAGCTGACAGGGTTGGTCATGAGAGTATTGATATCACATATCGTTATTCACATATGTTTCCGTCAAAGCAGGTGGCAATGGCAGACAGACTTGATGATGTCAATGCAAGCTTTGAGGATTGAGAAGAGCAGGATGGAGATATAGATGTTATGTAGGCAGAGGAAACAGCACATATGATTGATATGGATGCAGCTACGGAAAAGATTATAAGCATTGATAAGTACAAGGCAGTCTGATAATGTGGGTACAAGTTTTGCTGGATATATGAAGCAGAAATTAAAAGAATAGATGTTATATCGGAAGGAGCAGATTATTATGAGCGAGAAAAGGCTGGATGCCAAGAACAGATGGAGAAATGTTGTAGTAGTGTTTCGTATGTCACCGGAGGAAGCACAGGAGCTGAATGTGAAGGTTTCACTCAGCGGACTTTCAAAACAGGATTATATCATCCAATGTCTGCTGAAGCATGAAATCAAGGTTGTTGGTGGAATGAAGGTGGCAAAGAAAGTACAGGTGCATCTTGATACGATACTGGAAGAATTACAGACATTAGATGAAGCAGACAGAGGTATAGATGTTGAAGAACTGCTGGTTCCATTAAAGTATGTGCTTGATATTCTGCTAAGTGATGAGAAAGGCGGTAATCATTATAAGTAAGACAACATTTGAAAAGCTAGGTATCCCATATGAAGAAAGGGATGGAATCTTCTATCCAGTTCTTGTTGCAGGAACAGAGCAGACTGATATAGAAGCAGGAAGGTATGGGCGAATGTGGATTAAATATATCAAGGAAGAATATCCAATGAGATATAAGAGTCTGGTGCGGTTCGGGGAGCTTGAAGATCGGGCAGATGAAGTCAATGAAACAGCATATGAGCTGCTTGATGATATTGAAGCTAAGTGGCTGAAAAAGCATAAGCCAAGCCTTACTTTCATTCATCTGATATAAGAGGATTGCACAGGGCGAAGCTGTTACCATTCCAGAAGAAGTTTTATGCAAAGCTATATAGGTTAAGAATCGTAGAGCAGAAGCGATTTGTGGTTGGTGTAGCAAAGTATACGGAAGAATTGAAAAGGTTTAAGAAAAGATACAGCGGATTGATGACAGACAACAGGAGATTTATAAGGAAACACCAACAGGAAACGGAAGATTAAGACGGATGAAAAGTACCGGGAATATCAACTGTGGCATGTGGGAGTGCAGGAAGAACTGGAAATGGAGAAAAGAGAAGTTAAGAAGCAGCTGCAGTTTGTGGAAGGTATTATGAAAGAGGATTTGTATACGGTATATTATGCGGTATCGGAGGATGAGGAGATTGTTGGGGAAAAGGAGCTTGAGATATCGGGGATGGAAGAACAGGAGACTGTGTCTGAGGTTGAGAAAAAGGCAGCTACTGATATTGATGATGTTGATACGGAAATATGTAGGAAAGAAGATGCCTCTGTTGCAGACAAATATAGTAATATCGAAAAAGAACAGGCAGACTTATATGTTGAGGAATCTCGTGAAATGGATGATGGTGATGCGGAACAGATTTATACAGGTAAGAATGCAACTGTAGATGATGAGGTTCCGGTTATTCCGATGGCTGCTGATAAGGTTGAATGGATTGCTGAAAGGTTATTTGCATGTGGGGCATATGAAGAAATTAATGTCGCTGTTAAGGCAGATATATTCGGGCTTGATATTGCAGATGTAAGTGGAAGTATACAAGTATACGGCTGTTTTCAGATGTTATGAAGAGACTGGGGATAAGATTGGCTGGAGATGAGCTTTATGAGGAGTTTCAGAGAATTTATGATGTGAGCGTTGGCAGGGATGCAGGAAAGGAAAAAGCAGAAGATAAGATGTGGAATATGGGCAGAGGGAGGTAATTCCTCTGCTTCTTGCAAAGTACAAAAAAATATTCCTGAGGTTTGAAAAAATAGACTATATATGATATGCTTATAGAGGCGTATAAGCCCTATATTGTTAAGAACATATAAAAAAATTGAGGTGTGGTATGGCAATTTCGTATAATAATCTTTGGAAAATTCTGATTGATAAGGAAATGAATAAAGGTGCTTTATGTAGCAAGGCAAAGATTAGTAAGGGAACAATGGCAAAAATGACGAATAACGAGCCAGTCACATTGACAGTTATAGAAAAAATATGTGAAGTGCTTCAATGTGATATCGGTGATGTTGTTCAGATTGTAGATATAGAAAAACAGGAGAAAAATAATGGATAACAGAAGTATAAAGAAGTTAGAATCTGATTTATGGGAATCAGCAGATTTACTAAGAGCAGGTTCTAAACTGACATCAAACCAGTATTGTATGCCGGTGCTGGGATTACTCTTTTTAAGATATGCGTATAGTCGATTTAAATTGGTGGAAGCAGAGATATTAAAGGATAGACCAATGCGTAATGGCAGAAAAATGCCTGTAGAAGCCAAGGATTTTTCTGCTAAAAGTGCATTGTTTTTGCAAAGAGAAGCACAGTATGATTATCTCGTGAATCTTCCTGAAAATATAGCATCAGCTGATTTGAAAAATATTACTGGACAGCCAATGAATAGTCTGGGTGAGGTAGTAAACAATGCTATGGAACTTGTGGAACAGCAAAGTGAACAGTTAGCAGGTGTATTGCCAAAAAGTTATACGGATTTTTCCGATGAACTGCTGGGAGAGCTGCTTCGTATATTCAATAACAACGCACTTGATGAAGTTGGTGGAGATGTAATAGGCAGAATTTATGAGTATTTCTTAAATAAATTTGCAAAAAATATAGCTTCAGATGATGGAGTGTTCTTTACACCAAAGTCTCTTGTGAAAATGATTGTTAATATATTAGAACCGACATCTGGAGTGCTTCTTGATCCGGCATGTGGTTCAGGCGGTATGTTTGTGCAGACAGGTGATTTTGTAAATGAAGCCGGTTTACAGTCAAATAGTAGTATGACATTTTATGGACAGGAGAAGGTAGAATACAATGCACAGCTTTGTCTTATGAATATGGCAGTTCATGGCCTTACAGGAGTAATAAAATCTGGTGATGAAGCGAATACATTTTATCATGATGCTCATAACCTTGAAGGTTGCTGTGACTATGTAATGGCAAATCCACCATTCAACGTGGATAAGGTAAAGGTAGAATCAACATTCAGTGCAGGAAGACTTCCATTTGGTTGCCCGAAGGAGAATAAGAATAAAGAAATTGGAAACGCAAATTATCTATGGATTTCGTACTTTTATGCCTATCTCAACGAAAAGGGCAGAGCAGGATTTGTTATGGCTTCCTCTGCAACAGATAGTCAGGGAAGTGATAAGGATATAAGAGAAAAGCTGGTCAAAACTGGTCATGTTGATGTGATGATAAGTGTCGGTAACAATTTCTTCTATACAAAGAGCCTTCCGTGTTCATTGTGGTTTTTTGATAAAGGCAAAAAGGAAGAATTGAAGAATAAAGTTCTCTTTATTGATGCGAGAAACTATTATACAGAGGTTGACCGTACATTGAATGAATGGTCAGAGTGGCAACTTAAAAATCTGAATGCTATTGTCTGGTTATATCGTGGAGAAAGCGAGAAATATACTGCATTACTTCATGAATATAGAAATGCACTTGGAAGTGACAAATTATTTGATGAACAAGTTCATGATTTGACTGAAAGATTAAAGAAACTTCGTGCAGAAGCCAAAACAGCAGTTGAGGCAGCAGATAAGCGAGAAAAGAAAAAATTACAGACTGAATACGATGATAGAATTTCTGAACTTACAGAAAGGCTTATAATAGCAAAAGAAGCTAATTGGTTATATGAAAAGTTTGGAGAAGGAGAGTATCACGATATCCTTGGATTATGTAAAGTCGCTTATACAACAGATGATGTAAAATGTGAAGATAAAGATGAAATCAGCATTGAAGAAAAAGGGTGGTCACTTACTCCGGGAGCCTATGTTGGTGTAGCACCTGTGGAAGATGATGGTGTGGATTTTGAAGAGCGAATGGCAGAGATACATCGAGAACTTTTAGCATTGCAGGCAGAATCAAATGATTTGATGAATTCTATCTCACGGAATATGAAGGAAATGGGGCTATGAGTTGGGAATATAAAACATTAGATGAATTAGGATCTGTTTCTCGTGGTAGGTCAAAACATAGACCTAGAAATGATGAGACATTATTTGGTGGGAAATATCCATTTGTTCAAACATCTGATGTAAAGAAGGCAAATTTATATCTTACGGAATATGAAAGTACATACAATGAAAAGGGATTAGAGCAAAGTAAATTATGGAAAGCTGGGACACTCTGTATTACCATTGCAGCTAATATAGCTGATACAGCAATTTTAGGAATTGATGCTTGTTTCCCAGATAGTGTAATGGGGTTTATACCATATGACGGAATTGCTAATGTAAAGTTTGTGAAGTATGCATTTGATATGCTTCAAAGAGATTGTAAACAGATATCTCAAGGGACGGCTCAGGATAATCTGTCATGGAAGAAATTATCAACAATAAAGTTTCCAGCACCTGATATAGAAGTGCAAAATAAAATAGTAAATTATTTATCAGCATATGATGATTTAATTGAGAACAATAAAAAACAAATTAAATTATTGGAAGAAGCAGCGGAACGTCTGTACAGAGAATGGTTTGTAGATTTACACTTTCCGAGATATGAGAATACAGAGATAATTGACGGGGTGCCAGAAGGTTGGAAACGAAAAAGATTGGTAGATATTGCAGATATTCAATATGGTTATGCCTTTGATGGTTCAAAGTTTAATGATATGAAAAAAGGTATACCAATTGTTCGAATAAGAAATATTCCAGCAGGAATCACTTCGGACTATACGACAGAAGAAACAGAAGAAAAATATTTAATAGGTAATGGCGATATTATAGTTGGAATGGATGGGGAATTTCATATTAATTCTTGGTCTGGTGATAATGCATACTTAGTGCAACGTACATGCTGTTTTCGCCCTAAGAAAAAAGAAATGCAAGGGTGGTTATTATGGGCAATTCGTAAACCAATAAAATATTATGAGAAGACAATAGTAGGTGCTACAGTATCACATTTAGGAAAGAAACATATAGATGCTATTGATTTGTTAGTTGGACCAGATGAACTATATGTTCCATTTCAGAATTATTTTGATAAAAGGCAGAGTTTGTTGAATCAAAATGTTTTACTTTTAGAAGCTCGTGACCGATTATTACCAAGATTGATGAGTGGAGAAGTGGAGGTATAAATAATGAATGATTTTGAACATAAAGATTATTTCAACGCTAGATTTTGTTATCGTGGTGATGAACAAAAGGTGACTGCTATCTTGGATTCTTATGTTCAAAATCAGATAGAGTTAGCTGATATTAATAGAGTGCTTGAACTTTATCATACAAAATTATTTTTTGAGAAAGTTACAGACATTCCGGATTGGTCAAAAGAAAAATATCAGAGATATAAAGCGAAAACATTGAATTTAAATACTGTAGTTTATGAGAGATTTAAACAGATAACAGAAGAAAATGTGGTTGATACTTTTAATAATTGTTATGTGAGTTATTGGGATGATTTTATAAATTTCTTTTATAAGTTTAAAACCTATAAGTGTATTTCTAAGGATAGAATATGTGATGTTCTGAAAGGGCTGCGTTGGAATACTTATCATATACTACAGGATAAGTCATTTGTAGAGTACTTTGATGAAGAGATAACTATATTGCTAGAGGAACAACAATATGGGTTGCAATTTGTAGTTTCTTATTATTTAGAAGAACATGATAAAAAACTACAGGTATATATTCCAAGACATTTTACCATTGAGAAAAGGGTAAAACTTATTGAAGATTATCTTAAAAGTGATTATATTAACCCGAATTTTATGAAACTTATTTTAAATGCTAAACATACAAAAGAGTTACCGATTACTCCGAAAATGAAAAAAATGGCGGACAAGAGGAATAACGAATTTTGGGAGAATAATAAATCGGCGGTTTTTCATGACTATGGTTTTGGCGTTACTTTTGGTCCATTTGAAAATGTTAAGAATGTCCAAATTGAAAATAGTAAATGGATTCTAGAGTATGATACAGGATGGATAAAGGATAATACTGATTACCCAACATTGCTAAACAATTTCATATATTTATTTGAATACATAGATAGTCAGGCAAGATTCACATGTGTTTCAAGTCATGGAGAAAGACACCCTCTTACGGAGATTTTTGAAGTTAGAGGTGTTGGAATGTACAAGAAGAATGTAGCATTTGATATGTTAGAATCTTTATCTGATATTCAAATGAGAGGTTATGTTGAACAATTGATTAAACTTGATATCAACATTGAAGACATTATAAAATGGTTTTTTGAAACCTATTTATTACAGGAATTTGATATTAAAGATTATACATGTAGTATGCCAAACTCGGCTGATAGCATACTTAGTAAATGTAAAACTCTTGCATCAGCTATAGATGGAGTACTAAGTAAGTATAAAATGTTGTGCGATGATGGAGAAATTGATCTTGAACTTTTTAAATATATAACAGATTCACCAAGAATAAAAGATATCCCAAGTCGAATAAAAAATAAATATTGTTATGTTATAAATAGTGAACTTATTAAAGAGATGAATATGTTGTTTTCATCGCAGAGCATGCTTGGGTATACCGAAAAAACAAAATCAAAATATGACTCTCTTATTAAGCTTATATCAAATGAAGATATAAAATTGTCAGAATGTGAACCATATAACATAGCATCACTAAATTGGTTAATCGAAAAAGGGGCAATATATATAGAAGATGATGTTATTAATTATAACAAGGAAAGAGTATTTATTTTACATGAGTTTTACGAAAAAGAAGTTATTTCATTACAACATATAAAATCACCATTATTAAAACGATTGATTAAAAATGGTGATATTTGTGTAGATGATAAACTGTTGTCGAAACCTGAATATAAATATTTTGATTATATATTGAATAATTCTGAGTTTAGTGATGGAAAAGCTATTAGAAATCGCTATATCCATGATTCTATTGTGCCAGATAACAATACAATGATAGCGGATTATTATACGTTATTAAAGATAATGATTTTGTTGATTATTAAAATAAATGATGATTGTTGCATTTATGATGAGATAAAGGAAGGAGGAGATTATTATGAGCTATGATTATTCAGAAAACATATTAGTACAGGAAAGTGCTGGTCACCTTCTTGAAGATGAACTTGGTTGGCGTGTAGAACTTGCTTATAATACAGAAGTATTAGGTGAAACTGGCACATTTGGCAGGAAATCATATAAGGAAATCCTTCTTGTGAAATATCTCAAGCAGGCACTTTCAAAACTCAATCCATGGCTTACTCCAGCATTACTTGAAGATGCTATAAAAACATTTGAAAGTCATATGTCATCAGCTTCTCTTATGCAGATAAATGAGGAAAAGTATAGATGCATAAGAGATGGTATTCCAGTGAAGGTGAAAAAGCCGAATGGTCAGATTGAGGAGAAGAAGGCAATAGTCATTGATTTTAAAAATCCAGATAATAATGATTTTCTTGCTGTTAAGGAAATGAAAATACATGGTGACCTTTATCGTAGACGCACAGATATTGTGGGGTTTGTAAATGGGATACCGCTTCTTTTTATAGAATTGAAGAAGAATTCAGTAGATGTGCAGAATGCATACACAGATAATTATACAGATTATCTTGATACAATACCGCATCTATTTTATTATAATGCATTTCTTATCTTGTCCAATGGAACAGAGGCTAAAGTGGGAACATTAGGTAGCAAATATGAATTCTTCCATGAGTGGAAAAGATTGTCTGAGCAGGAAGAAGGTAATATTGCACTTGAAACGATGCTTAGAGGTATATGCAAAAAGGATAACTTTCTTGATTTGTTGGAAAATTTTATATTATTTGACCATTCAGATGGAAAAACAGTAAAGATTTTAGCACGTAATCACCAGTATTTAGGTGTGAATGAAGCGGTGAAAGCATATGAAGCTCGTAAATTGAATAACGGAAAGTTGGGTGTGTTCTGGCATACACAAGGTTCTGGTAAAAGTTACTCGATGGTATTTTTATCACAGAAAATTCGGCGAAAATTTGCAGGTTCTCCAACGATTGTGATTTTGACAGACAGGGATGAGTTAAATACACAGATTAGCAATACTTTTGAAAATTGTGGATTATTGGGGAAAACAAAGTCTGCAAAGTATATTGCTACGAGTGGTGATGACCTTATAACAAAATTGCAAGGAAATCCTAGCTTTATATTTACTTTGATTCAGAAATTTAATAAGAAAGATGTACAGCCAATCATACCAGATCATGACATTATTATAATGTCCGATGAAGCACATAGGAGTCAGTATGGAATATTTGCAGACAATATGATGAATTTGTTGCCTACAGCCGCACGTATTGGTTTTACAGGAACACCATTATTATCAAATGATAATATTACAGAGAGAACATTTGGTGGTTATATTTCCATCTATGATTTTAAGAGAGCAGTTGAGGATAAAGCAACAGTCCCGCTATATTATGAGAATCGTGGAGAGAAGATTTTGGATTTAGACAATCCGGATATTACTGATAAGATATTGGATGCGATTGAGGCAGCAGATTTAGATCCAGACCAGACAGAAAAACTGGAGCGTGAGTTTAAGAAAGAGATTCATATTATGACAGCACCACAAAGGCTTAAATCTGTAGCCAAAGACTTTGTTTCTCATTATTCGGATTTATGGACAAGTGGTAAGGCTATGTTTGTGTGCCTGAATAAAGTGACTTGTGTTCGGATGTATAACCTTGTGCAGAATTATTGGGAAGAAGAAATTAAACGATTAGAAGGCATAAAATCAAAAGTATCACAGCAGGAAGTACAGGAACTGGAACGCAAGATTAAATGGATGAAAGAAACCGAAATGGCTGTCGTTATTTCTCAGGAGCAGAATGAGATTCAGACATTTAAGAAATGGAATCTTGATATAAAGCCGCATCGTGAAAAGATGGAGAAAAGAGAACTCGATAAAGAGTTTAAGGATAAGGACAATCCACTTCGAGTAGTGTTTGTCTGTGCAATGTGGCTTACTGGTTTTGATGTAAAATGTTTGTCATGTCTATATCTTGATAAGCCTTTGAAAGCACATACTCTCATGCAGACAATAGCAAGAGCAAATCGTGTGGCAGAGGGCAAGAGTAACGGACTTATTATTGACTATATTGGCATAGTAAAGGCACTTCGTAAAGCACTTGCAGATTATACAGCAAATGTTGGAGGAAGAGAGACTGATCCAACAATAGATAAGGAAGAACTTATAGAGCACATGCTGGAAACTATATCAGCAGCTATAGAATTTTTATGTAGCAGAAATTTTGAGTTGGAGGATTTGATTAAGGCAAAAGACTTTTCAAAATTAGCATTACTACAGACAGCAGCAAATGCTGTTTCTGATAGCCGAGAATCACGCAAGCAGTTTATGACATATGCAAACGAAATAAATCGTATGATGAAATATCTGGACAGAGATGATATATCGGATGAGGATAGAAACAAAAAAGACGCGATTATAGCAATATCTGATGAACTAAAGAAAAAGAAGAAACACATTGATAATGTTGCTTTGATGGTTCAGATTAATGGGATTCTAGGTGAATATATAATGATCGAACAGGAATCTAATAATAATGACATAGCTAAGCGTTTTGATATCAGTAGAATAGATTTTGATTTGCTTCGAAGAGAGTTTGCAAAGACAAAGAAAAAGAATCTGCTCATTACAGATTTGGATGAACTGATTCAAACAAGATTAGACAGTATGCTCAAAGAAAATCCAAGTCGTGTGGATTATTATGAAAGATATCAGACAATCATTGATGAATATAATAATGAGCAGGACAGGGCAAACATTGAAAAGACATTTATGGACTTGATAAATCTGGCTAATTCTATGAATCAGGAAGAAAAGCGTTATGTCAGAGAGGGCTTTACAAGTGATGAAGAACTGTCATTGTATGATATGCTTTTCAATGAAAATCTTTCAAAAGAAGATATCAATAAGATAAAGAAAGTTGCGATAGACTTGCTGGAAAAGATAAAAGCAAAGATATCTGAACTTGACCATTGGACAGAGAAGCAGGAAACAAAGGCAGAAGTTGATACTCTTATAGGCACGATTCTCTGGGAAGAATTACCAGAGAGTTATTCTGATAATGCAATATTTGCATATAGACAGAAAATTTATGAGTATGTATTTATGAGGTATAAAGAGGTGGCGTAAAATTGTCGGTGATTATACATATGACGCTACCGATGCTAGTAAAGAACTATTTGATAATTACGATAATTTAAGCTCTGCCATTAAGGCAGAAATACCACTCAAGCAGATATGGATATTGAGTAAGGAAGAATAGAGAAAGTGAAGAGAAAACTATGAACAAGAAGTGCCAGGTATTTACGCCTGAAAATTATGTAAGAGAATTACTAGATAGTGTGGGTTATACCCATAATTTATATGGGAAAAAAATACTAGAGAATTCCTGTGGTGATGGCAACATCCTGGTTGCGGTAGTTCAAAGGTATATTGATGATTGTAAGGAAAATGGTTTGTCTAGAACAAGAATAAAGAATGGGTTAGCAAAAGACATATATGGAATCGAGATTGATGAAGAACAGTATAAAAAGTGTATTGATAATTTAGATGAAGTATTAAAACGTAACGATATTGACAAAGTTGATTGGAAAGTGATAAATGCAGATTATTTGAAGTGGAATACTACTATTAAATTTCAATATATTGTTGGAAATCCTCCTTATATTACATACAGTGAATTGAAAGAGGAGGAACAGCTGTTTGTAAAGAGTAATTTCTCTACATGCGTCAAAGGAAAATTTGATTATTGCTATGCATTTATAGAGAAAAGTATTAATTCATTAGCAGATAACGGGAAAATGTCTTATCTTATTCCGAGTAGTATTTATAAGACTGTATTTGGACATAATCTGAGGATTTTTATGAGTCCGTACATTGCCCAAATAAAGGATTACAAACAAGTTAAAATATTTGATAAGGCATTAGTTAAGTCATCCATTATGGTGTTAGACAAACAACGTCAGCAGGAGATTTTGCATTATCAGGACATGAGTATGGAAAATGCGATAGATATACCTATTGCTCAACTAGATGAAAAGTGGTTTTTTGCAGATGAGAATGAAGTGGGACAACATCGATTTGGGGATTATTTTAAGGTGTCACATGTTGTGGCAACACTTCTAAATAAAGCATATGTTCTGTCAGATGGGGCATATACCGAAGTAGATAATGGCTATGTTTGTGGTAACCATACTATTGAAAGAGCAGTGATTCGAAGTACTGAAACACCTCGAACATTAAGATATGGTAAGCACGAAAAAATCATTTTTCCGTACACATACGACGAAAATGGGCTAGTACGTTTTGGAGAGGGTGAGTTTGAACGATTATATCCAGAGGCTGCGGCATATCTTAATGAGTTCCGAGATGATTTAAGCAAAAGGCAAAGTGATAATAGTGCAAAATGGTATGAGTATGGTCGATCACAGGCGTTGAGTGGTTTGAATAGCAAAAAACTTCTGATTTCAACAGTTGTGACAAATGATGTAGACGTATATGAATTAGAACAGGAATGTATACCATATGCGGGAATGTATATCGTGGAAAAGGAAGATAATAATGAATATGAATTGATAGATGCAATGAGAATACTTAGAAGTGGCGAATTTAAAGAGTATGTTTTTAAAGTTGGTATACCTATAAGTGGTAAATCGGTGAGAATAACATCGAAGGATGTTGAAAATTATATGTTTTAGTTCCGGAGGAATTTATTATGGAAAAAATGAAATACAAAATTTCATCACGAGCTACAATTTTATTGGGAAGAGAAAGTGTTTCTAAAGTCGAAAGTGCTTTGATAGAGTTAATAAAGAATACATATGATGCGGATGCAACAATGTGTTACATACTTTTTGATGTTGAAAATGATAGTATTTTTTTGATTGATGATGGCTCAGGAATGACAAAGAAAATTATCGAAGACAATTGGATGATGATTGGTACTGATAATAAGAAAAAAGAGTATATTTCCAAGAAAAAACGTATAAAATCAGGAGAAAAGGGTATCGGGCGATTTGCCTTGGATAGATTAGGTGGAGTGTGTGAATTGTTTACAAAAAGCCAAGAGGAGCATGCAACTATTCGATGGAAAACAAATTGGAATAGCTTTGAAGAAGAGGGGAATCTACTTGAGGATATTGAAGCAGAATTTGAATATGTTAGTTTATCTTTATATGAGCTTATACCGGATACTGTCAAAAACAAAATAATACAATTAGAGCATAGGATAGAGAAGGAAATTGATTTTTCTACCGGAACAATAATAAAAATTAGTAATTTGCGTGATGAATGGACTAATAATCAAATAGAGAGGATTAAAAAATCAATGGAATTTCTTATTCCTCCCAAAGAGCAAGATGAGTTTTATATTTGTCAGCAAAAAAGTATAGATTCTGGGTATGAATTAATAGAAAACAATTTTTCAGATGAGTTTGATTATAAAATTAAATCAGTTTTTGACGGAGAGAATTTTATGATTAATCTTTATAGGAATGAATTTGATGTTGATAAGATTCCAGAAAATGTTTTTCGTGAAGAAAGATTTATGAGGTATCCATATAGAAAAGAAGATTTTAAAGCGAAATGTTTAGAATTTACATATTCAATAAGTCAATTGTTCAATACAAGTGATTCTGAATATATAGAAAGAATTAAGCAGATAGGCAGCTTTACATTTGAGTATATCTTTATGAAATTACAGAATCAGAAAAAAGAAGTGTTTTTTTATAAAGAAATAGGGAAAACACGAAATGAATGGCTGGAAGAACATGGCGGAATAAAAATATATCGTGATAATTTTTGGGTTAGACCATATGGTGAGAATGGGTCGGATTCATTTGATTGGCTAGGTTTAGAAGCTAGAAATAATGCAAATCCAGTTGCTGTATCAAGTAAGACGGAAGCATGGACTGTTCGTAATGCTCAAGGTCAAGGTACAGTATTTATTTCGCGTATAAATAATGCTTCAATCCTGGACAAATCAAGTAGAGAAGGAATAATCGAAAATGAAAGCTTTAAGTTATTAAAGGATGCTCTCATAAGAATTATTTCCATTCTTGAGAAGGATAGAGCATATATTGCAAGGAGTTTTAAAATATATGATGATAGGGTAAATCATAAAGAAAAAACAAAACAAGAAGGTAGTCAAATTGCAAAAAGTGTTTTGAGTGGAAAAAAAGATAAAAATTATAAAGCTCAGAAGGAAAAAATGGAAAGTTTGGCGAAAACCGTTCAATATTTTGAAGAAGAAAGAGAGGAGTTAATTACTGAGTTAAAATTGCTAAGAGCATTAGCAACAAATGGATTGATCACAACTTCAATAGTGCATGATTTAAAAAGTATTAACGCATTGCTTGTTAATAGGGTAGAGCCTATGCGTATGGCTATCGAAAATGATAATAAAATGCTTATTGAGAGAAATTTAAATGACTTGTACAAGAATGATCAATTTTTAAAATCCTGGATAACAGTAGTTACAAATCAAAGCAAGAAGGATAAGCGTAAGCGATTAAAGAAAAACATTTATGATACGATTGAGAAGATAGTAAATGTTTTACAGCCAATTCTTGTACAAAAAAAGGTACAGGTAGAGTTAATCAAAGATGAGCAAAATGCGGAAAGAAGAATTTTTGAATCGGACTTTGAGAGCATATTTTATAATTTAATTATTAACTCAATAGAAGCTTTTTCAAAATCATCTACAAAGAATAGAAAAATAAGAATTGAGTTAAAAACCAATGAGAATTTAGTCGTAAATTATTTGGATAACGGAGATGGATTAGATAATAAATTTAAGAATCCATATGAAATTTTCACACTTGGTTCAACAAGTAAGTATGATCAGTTCGGTAATGTTATAGGAACAGGATTGGGAATGTATATTATTGCATCTACTGTGAGAGAATATAATGGAGATTATAAATTAACACAGATTCAAAATGGCTTTGGTTTAGAAATAAGAATTCCGTTGTAGGAGGAAAAATTTTGATGAAAGTAATAAAAGTTGGTATTATTGATGACGATGGAAGTAAAGTCACACAAATGATGGCATATCTTTTATATGGCATGAAAGATGCATCAAAACAAAAGGCTGATAGGTATTCAAATGTCAGATTTGAAGTGCTCGAAATTCCGTTGTCTGCTGATATGAATGATATTGCAGAATATATTATAGATGAAAAAATAGATGCTTTGCTGATTGATTATAACCTTGCATCGTATGCAACAGTGCCTTATACCGGTGTTCAACTTGCCCGTTATATACAGGAAAGATTTATGGAGTTTCCGCTGTTTATTTTAACTTCTTATGAAGATGAATTATATGAGCAAGAAGTATTTGATGTATATCAGATTTTTGATTTTGAAAGATATTTGTCAGAACCGCAGGAGAGAGTTGAATTACACTATAAGTTAATACAACAGGTTGTGAAATATCATAAACAACTAGAATTATGGAAAAAAGAAATTGAAAGTTTATTGCCACAGAAAGGTCAGTCAGCTGCGATAGACAAACGGATTTTGGAATTAGATAGTAAATTAGAGAAAAGTATTGATGGACATGCAGCAATTCCTGATGAGGTTAAAAATGATTTGAAATCTAATAAGTTAGATGAATTAATTGATAAAATAGACTTGTTACTGAAAGAGGATTGAAATGAATGTAAAACAAAAGAATCCGCAAAGATCATATACAGGAATAATGTGGAGAACAAACAGAGAGAATAAAAAACGTTTGATTAATGATTTTGAGCATAGATGTGCATATTGTGACGATTTAGATAAATATGGTGGCGGGAGTAAAGTGTATCATGTTGAACATTTTGCTCCTAAGGAAAAATTTCCTGAATTAAAATTTCAATATGATAATTTATTATATGCGTGTCCATTTTGCAATATATCAAAATCAAATAAGTGGCCGAGTGATAGTAGTGCTGTTGCTGTTGTTGGAAACAAGGGATTTATTGATCCATGTACAGATGAATATGAGAAGCATTTGGGGCGACATACGAGTGGAGAAATATATTATAAAACGACATTAGGAAAATATATGTTTTATGAAATGAAATTGTATTTGCAACGACATCAATTAATATATAATTTAGGAAGAGTTCATGCAAAGTTAAAAGAAGTAAAGAAAGAAATTGATAGAAGAGAACATTTACATAAACCCACAGAAGACTTAACAGAATTATATAAAGAATTATGCGTTATTTTTTTTGAATACTATAATGCATTTTCGGAAGAAGTTGAATGAATATTAAGAAACAATATTCTAAATGTAGTACTATTTTGAGAAATGAATAAAAAAGGAGAACATTTATGAGCATAACATTTGAAATAGTCAAATTTAAAAAGCCAACAAAAGATGATTTGTCTAATTTGCATATGTTTAATCCTTATGGTTCAATTCCAATATTAGATGATGATGGCGATAGCACGGGATGGAATATTTATATGTTCAGGATTGATGATAAGGATATACAGAATATTATAAATAGCAGTTATGCAGTCAAAAAGGAACTCCCAGAATGCATTACAGATTATGATAGCTTTTTTGAAGATTTGGGATTCCCTAAAGAGGCAGTAAGGAATGGAGATGTTCGCATTATAAAATCCAACTTCAGATATATTACTATTTCTTATGGTGACAAATTAAAGGAGATAGAAAAAGGCAGACTTGAAAAATATAAGGTGACTGTTCAAACAAAATGTGTTGTTTTGAAGATTAAGACTTTATGGAACAGCAGTGAAAATAATCTATATGGTATAGATAAAAAGAAAGCTATAAAGTGTATACCAGATATTGAAAATTATGAATATGTTCCAGTTAATAATAGTATGCTGGCAAAAGCAGAAATTCCCTTCTTGATATTTGAAAGAAACCGGGGAAAATGTTTTATAGAGATGTATTGATACAATCTAGAGAAAGGAACACTTTTATGAGCAAAGAATTACAGATAAGAAATAGCACTGTTGATTTCTTGGTTTTCACTCGAGATGCAGGAGAAGACGGAATAGAAGTCAGGGTTCAGAATGGCGATGTATGGCTTACGCAGAAAGCAATTTCGCAGCTTTTTGATGTAGATAGAAGTGTGATTACAAAACATCTGAGCAATATTTTTAAAGAGGGAGAATTAGATGGAAATTCAGTTTGTGCAAAATTTGCACAAACTGCGGATGATGGAAAAACATACAATTATAAGTTCTATTCGTTAGCAGCTATTATTGCTGTGGGGTATCGAATTAATTCAGAACGGGCAACACAGTTCAGGACATGGGCAACCAAAGTGTTAGATACATTTACAAAGCAGGGCTATGTTCTTGATAAAAGCAGATTGATTAATGGACAGATTTTCGACGAAGATTATTTTGAGCATCTTATTGCGGAGATTCAGGAAATCAGAGCAAGTGAGAGAAGATTTTACCAGAAAATCACAGACATATATGCAACAGCAGTTGATTATGATAAGAATTCACAGGTGACAAGAGAGTTTTATGCAACAGTACAGAATAAGATGCATTATGCAGTTCATGGTAATACAGCGGCAGAAGTGATTGTTGCAAGAGCTGATCATAATAAAGAACATATGGGACTTAAATCATGGAAAAATGCGCCTGATGGTAAAATAGTAAAAACAGATGTGTCAATTGAAAAAAACTACTTAGAAAAAGAAGAACTTGCAGAATTGAATGAGATTGTGACAATGTATCTTGATTATGCAACAAGACAGGCACGAAGACATATTCCTATGACTATGGAAGATTGGAAAACAAAGCTTGACGCATTTCTTAGATTTAATGATGCGGATGTACTTCAGGATAAAGGGAAAGTTACTGCAGCTATTGCGAAAGAATTTGCAGAAAGCGAATTTGAAAAATACAGAGTTATACAGGATTCGCTGTATGAAAGTGATTTTGATAGATTGATGAATGATATGGAGAAGGATAGTACTACCTATTAGTACCGCAAAATTTTTTATTGCAGAAACATCATACGGAGATTATAATTCTCATAGGTGGACTTGCAAACCATCAGATGATTATCTTCTGGATAGCAAACATACCTGCAAGCCACCAGAACTACACATAATAATGACAATATAGCAATGGTACTGGATTGGTACTAAAAATATGTGAAACGAAAAATAATGAATGGAAAAGATATAGGTTATCAATACAAGAATGTATAGATGACCATATTAAAACAACCTAAATCAAACCAAACTTTGCGAGTTTGAATAACGGATTAAAATGCCGAAAGCCTGTATTTATGCGGGCTTACGGCATTTGTTTTATTGATTGGTCCTAGTTTGGCTCTATTTGTGGAGAAAGTAATAGCAGGGTTAAGGAAAAATTATACGGAACATTTTATAAGAATGATATTAAAATAAATTTTGGATTTAATATCCAGTAAAAAGGAGTTCCCGATCTTCATAAACGGGGAGTTACTATAAGAATTTACAACATCAATTTACATATTCAGCTATTGAAAAATTGTTCGGGGGGGGGGTACAATAATAGCGGATATTTACAGGAATTTCTAATGATGAATATCTGAACTACTAATTTACAGAAGGAATAAGTGAGAATCTTACATTTTAACTGACTGAATATATAGTGTTAATCAGGCTGTTGATATAGTGTTAATCAGGTGGTTGATATAGTATTAATCAGGCAGTTGAATAAAAGGTATCCGCTTATAGAAGGAGGAAATGTGTATGAAAAGACAATTTATAAAGAAGCTGGCAACAGTGACAGTTTCTGCCGCAATGCTTGCTGCCTTGTTTAGTGGTGGCATAAATGCAGATATCAGGACAGCACAGGCACAGGAAGCAAATGTAGCTGCTGCATCAGAACAGTTTGATACAACGGCACCTGTAGTCGAAAGTATTTCGATTGATAAGCAGGGGCAGAATGTAGGAGATGATGACACATTTAAGATTGCAATCAAGGCTTATGATTCTGATTCGGGTATTCAGGACGTGAGGATGGTTTTGGAATCAGAAGGTAATAATACGACTTATTACTATTCATATGCTGATGGCAGCTTACAGTATAACGAAGCAGCTAAAAGCTATGAGTATGCCGTAAAGGTTTCTGATGCTGAACTTACTGATGGAAAGGTCTTCATCGACACTCTTACAGTAACAGATAAAGCCGGAAATTCAAGTTCGCCAGTGCTTTCAAGCACACCAGATGTATTAAATGTAACAGCTTCATCTGCTTTATACTGGGTAAATATAACCCGTAGTGATAACGAGAAACCAGTGGTTACATCTGTTAAGTTAAAGGAAAATGGACAGACAGTAAAACCGGGAGATACACTTCACGTTACAATAGGTGCAACTGATAATTCTGCTTTACAAGACACTTGTTACGTAGAATTTCAAGTTAATGCAGGAAACACATCACATTCTATGTATCTGCAATGGGATTCTGCTAATGGCTGTTATATAGGTTCATGGGAGCTTCCAGATGATATTGTACCTGGTGAGTGGTATATTAATGGTATAAATGTGAAAGATGTAACTGGTAACCGTGCAGAGAAGAATTCAGCATGGGATTGCAAGGTAACTGTACAGAACGACAACTATGTAGTAAATGAGAAAAATGTACCAAAGCTTAACAGCTTTTCTATGGATAAGGCAGGTCAGACATTTACAGCAGGAGATCAGGTGAAATTCACAGCAGATATAACTGATGATACAGGTGTAGCCTCTGTTAAAATGGTATTAAAAAACGTAAATTCTGAATTGTCTTCTCAAAGCGATGTATACTGCTATATGCAGAATGTTGAAGGAACAAGTAAATACGAATATACATATACTATTACAGAAAACGATTATCCATGTGAATGGTATGTTTCAAGTATAGAGGCTCGTGATGTATATAATAATATGTTGTATACATCTACTGAAAGACAAACAAGTGGAAGAGAACTTCCATTAATGTATGATTATTATTTCAATGTAACACAAAATGGTACATTTGTTCAGCCAAATGTAAATGTTATGTTCAGTTATATTAACGCAGATATGGAATGGGAAATCAAAACAATAGAAGTTCCACGAAGAACTAAGCTAAGTAAGGCATTAGAGAAGTTTGATACCGGTGTTAAATTTGATGATGCAAAAATCACAGGCTGGACAATGGTTGGCTATCCAGATTCAGATACTATAGTTAGTAATAATACAACGTTTTTGGCAAATTATAATACCAATATCGTAGAAAAATATGTGTATTCATATTCGCCAGATGTTGGTTCAAAGTGTTTATATAAAGAAACATCATTTGTTAAAAAAGGACAGAAGATTGAACTTCCAACAGTAATTCCTGGAGTTAAGAATGTAAAGTGGATTAAAACTGAAGAATTAGATGAACTTATAAAGAATGGATATATCATTAATACAGATACTGGAAGTTATTATTTCGAGGCAGATGCGGAAGTAGACGATTCTGTTCCACCTACTGATGACAACAATGGTAGTACCGGTGGTAACAATAATCAGACAACAACTGATGGAAACAAAGGCAACAATGAAGGAACTAAGTTATCATCTGATAAGATACAGGAAGCTGTAGCAGCAATTACTACTGCCAAGGCTGGAGATACTTATACAGTTGATATGTCAGATGCAACAGTTGCACCAAAGGATGTGTTAGAAGCAGCCAAGGGTAAGGATGTTGATATTGTTCTTGATATGAATGGTTATAAATGGACTATCAACGGAAATAATATTCAGGCTGATAATCTTAAGGATATTAACCTTTCGGTAGATACAGACTCTGATGCAATACCAGATGATGTTATATCAGAGCTTGCTGGCAATAATCCAGTTAAGCAGATTTCACTTGCGTATAGTGGAGATTTTGGATTCAAGGCAAGTCTTACATACAATATAGGAAGTGAATATGCTGGCAAATATGGCAATCTCTATTATTATGACAGCACAGGCAGAATGATATTCCAGAATGCAGGTGCAATAGATGCAGATGGTAACATATCTCTTAACTTTAGTCACGCATCTGAATATGCAGTTGTAATAGCAGATTATGCTGTAACAACAGATAATGCTGATAATACAGCAACAGGCGGCATAGCGACAGGAGACAGCTCGCCTATAGTATTGTATGCTGTTCTGTGTGTGATGGCAATTGCATTAGCAGGTATTGCTGCTGTAACAAGAAAGAAGAATGTATAAAGTAAAGAGGTTATTTATCTTATTGTTATAATCAGACAAATGGCAGATAGTATCTAAAGTCATTGATGAGGATAATAAGATTAGTAATAAGTAGAAACTAAAGATAATTAATCATACCCGGCTTCATATTGTTGTGGAGCCGGGTATATCTGTATATTAAGGATAAATATAAAAGAATAAAGCAGAGGAATGAAATAGGTGTGGAAACAAACATTTCCACACCCATAATTCCTGCTATATATAAAATTAATCAATAACAAAGTTATTAACATTCTTACGAAGTTCAGCAGCAGAGGCTTCTGCGGTTTTAGCTCCATTCATAACAGCTTCTGAGCCTTTTACGATTACGATTGTCTTCTGGGCTATGTTGGTTGTTCCAGTTGCACTGTCATTAGAAGCGGAAGTGATTCCATCTATCGCCTGAGTGATATTGCTTATAGATGCAACAAGCTCTTCTGATGTTGCACTGAAATCAGATACAAGATCGTTAATGTTGGAAGCATCCATATTATAGTCATCAGCCATCTTTTCAAATCCGTTAAGACATTCAACAATATCAGTATCAACGAAATCAAGCAGGCGGTTAGAATCGCTTGTCAGGTTGCCTACAGCTTTGTTTACATTTTCTGTAACAGCCTGAATGTTGGCTACAGCATCTTTAGACTGTTCAGCTAATACACGTATTTCCTCTGCAACAACCGCAAAGCCTTTACCAGCCTCACCAGCTCTTGCAGCTTCAATAGAAGCGTTAAGGGCAAGCAGATTGGTCTGTGCAGTAATATTCAGGATAGAGTCGGCAAGCACACCAATCTGGTCAACTACTTTGGCATCTTCAAGAGCCTGCTCAAGATTTACTCTGATGTCAGCCATCATCTGTTTAACTTTCTGACGGTTTTCTACAGTATCATCCTTAGTCTTTACAGCACGTTTATGGATGTCCTGGGATTCAGTTGCACCATCCTGTGCTCTTATGGCAATTTCCCTTGCAGCTTCTTCAATCTGCTGTGTCATTCCGTTAATCTGTTCAGCAGAGGCGGCAGTTTCCTCTGAACTTGCAGCAAGCTCTTCTGTTGTTGCAGATACGTCTTCAATTTCTGCATTAAGATTGTATACATTAGTGTCGATAGTTTCTACAACCTTATCAATATTGGCAGCCTCGTTTTTTACCTGAGCTAACAGGCTTCGTACAGATTCGCGCATAGTTTCAAGTGCATTGGCTAGCTGTCCGAAATCATCCTTACGCTTAAGCATAGGCTGTTGCATTTTTGTGGCAAAATTACCACCGGCAATTACTTCGAATTGTTCTTTTATTTTTCTTAATGATTTAGTAATATCAATTGCGATGAGAGCAACGAGTATAGCAACAACAATAAGCATACATACGCTGCATAAAATAAGCGAAATAGCTTTGCTTGAAGCATAGCTGGTGAATTCCTCATCCTGCTGTGCAATAGCAGTGTCTATGTAATCAGTATAGTTGCCAGTACCAACAACCCAGTCAAAAGGTTTGAAGTATTCGCTGTAAGAACGCTTTGGTGAAGGTTCTGTTTCTCCCTCCTTAGGAAATACATAATCTGTATAACCACCACCATCCTGGACTGCAACACGTATTATTTCCTTGACCATCTGGTAGCCATCAGCATCTTTAGTATTCATACGATTAGTACCCTCAGTTGAACTTCCAAGCAGAACAATATTCTTGCCATCGGACTGGTCAACCCAGAAATATCCAGCTTCGCCATAACGCATCTGACGGATTTCATCAGCGGCTATTTTCTTAGCTTCATCAAGAGTATATTTACCAGACTTATACTCATTATTGATTTCCGATAACAGGGAGATGACAACACCAACCTGCTCTTTAATTGAATCATCATAATTTTGTCTTGATGATGTGTCCATAGTTTCAAGTGCCTTGTCTTTTAACTGGTTCATATTCTTAATAGAAATAAAACTTTCAGAAGTTACAAGGACAATTACTAAAGCCAGAATTATAGTAAGCTTTGTTCGAACCTTAATATTTTTCATTGGAATCACGCTCCTTAAATTAGATTAATTTGTGAAAAATTATATATCTCCACGCATCTTTATCTAATAATTATAATGTTATAAAAGAATTGTGTCAATAAAACCAGCTGTAAATATTAAAAAAATCTTAAATTTTCATATACTTATATATGTATATAATTATAAAGTTTGTAATTTATTAATATATAAAATAAATATATACCATACCAAAATGATATATAATATACATCAAAGTGATTATAAAAAAATCAAATATTCCTTTTATTCACAACTATCACAAGAGCAAAGGCTTTGCGGCTGGCTGTTCAAGAGAGGTTATTCAAAATGGAGCAGATATGCCTGGCTTGAGTCTGGATGACCTTATACAGCAGACAATCGATGCTTTAAAGACATTCAGACCATAATAAATGTTAAAATAAACATATAGTAGAAGCGTAGTCAAATTAAAAATACATTAAAAATACAAAAAAATAATTAAATTTTTTATTGACAAATTAAAATGAAGAGATTATCTTATTACTTAATTCAATAGTCAAATGCGAAGAACAGGAAATGATTTATTTATATCACCGCCTACAGAGAGCCGTTGGTTGATGAGAAACGGCAGCAAGGAATAGATAAGCCCTCACCTGCAAGCAGTTCTGGTGAAAGATATTAATTTAGTAGTCAGAACCGGTACCCATCGTTAACAGGGCATGCCATATGTGTGGCAGTAGAGAGGTCGGATTTATCCGGCAAGCAAAGTGGTAACGCGGAAGTAATGTAATTTACCTTCGTCTTTGTACGATATCGTTAAGATATGTGCAGAGGCGAAGGTTTTTTGCATTATGGAATTAGTTATTTTTAATTTCCGTTTTTCTGCGTTCATTGTATTTGGCTAGTGAAATAGGCTGGGAATATTTATTTGCTCAGCTAATATTATATATAGGAGAGTGACATTATGAACACTTTAGTAATCGTTTTAATCGCGGCTGTTATATTATTTGGTGCCTATATGGTATATGGCCGTTGGTTAGCAAACAAGTGGGGTATAGACCCTAAGGCAGAAACACCTGCCGTAAAGTACAATGATGGAAAAGATTATGTTCCAACCAAAGGATGGACTGTATTTAGTCATCAGTTCTCATCAATCGCTGGTGCAGGTCCTGTAACAGGTGCTATTCAGGCAGCAGCATTTGGATGGTTACCAGTATTACTCTGGATTCTTATCGGTGGTGTATTCTTTGGTGCTGTAACAGACTTCGGTGCTTTATATGCCTCAGTTAAGAACGAAGGTAAGTCAATGGGTATGATCATTGAGAAATATATCGGTAAGTTTGGACGTAAGATTTTCTTACTTTTCTGCTGGTTATTTACACTTATCGTTATTGCAGCATTTGCTGATATGGTTGCAGGTACATTTAATGCATATACAGTAGTTGATGGAGCATCACAGTTAGCACCAGCAGCTTCAACTAATGGTTCTGCTGGTACAGTATCAATTATGTTTATGGTATTCGCAGTAGTATTTGGTCTTATCCAGAAGAAGTTTAATCTTTCAGGCTGGAAAGAAGCAGTAGTTGGTATTGCATTTATTGTTGCTTCATTTGTAATTGGTAACTTCTGTCCAATCATCTTAGGTAAGAATGCATGGAGCTATATCACATTCGTATATATCTTCTTTGCAGCAGTTATGCCAATGTGGCTTATGAAGCAGCCAAGAGATTATATGACAACATTTATGTTTATCGCTATGATAGTTGGAGCAGCACTTGGTCTTGTAGTTGCCCATCCATCTATGAACCTTCCTGTATACACAGGATTTAACAATGCTAAGCTTGGAACAATGTTCCCTATCCTTTTTGTAACAGTTGCATGTGGTGCTGTTTCAGGTTTCCACAGCCTTGTTTCATCTGGTACATCTTCTAAGACAGTAGAGAATGAAAAGGATATGCTTAAGGTTGGTTATGGTGCTATGGTACTTGAAAGCTTACTTGCAGTTCTTGCTCTTTGTGTAGCAGGTGCAGCCGCAGCCGCTGATGGTACAGCTGCAGCAGGTACTCCATTCCAGATATTCAGCCGTGGTGTAGCAGGTTTCTTTGAAATGTTTGGTGTTCCAGTACATTTCGCAACAGTATTTATGACAATGTGTGTATCAGCACTTGCCCTTACATCACTTGATGCAGTTGCACGTATCGGACGTATGAGCTTCCAGGAGCTTTTCAGCGTAGATGATATGGAACATGCAGAAGGCTGGAGAAAATTACTTTGCAATACATATTTCTCAACAATCATAACACTTCTTTGTGGTTTCGTACTTACAAAGATTGGATATGCTAACATCTGGCCATTATTCGGTTCAGCTAACCAGTTATTAAGTGCACTTGTTCTTATAACACTCTGCGTATTCTTAAAGGTTACAGGACGTAGCAACAAGATGCTCTTCCCACCTCTTATCATTATGCTTTGTGTAACATTTACAGCACTTGTACAGAGACTTATCGCTATGGTTAAGGCTATCCAGAACGCAGCATCAGTTACAATCCCAGCAGGTACTACTACATGGGGTAAGGTGTTCATAGCAAATGGACTTCAGCTTATAATAGCAATTCTTCTTATTGTACTTGGTCTTATCATTGTTGTTAACTCAGCTAAGAGCTATGCAAAGAGTGAGAAGAACTCAGAGAAGGCTGCTTAAGTGGGTTGATGTATTATAATTAAAAATGGCTGGTATCTTATATAAGATGTGGCGGTATACAAAGTCAGGTTAAAGATTTGACGATGTAGATAGTTACATTTATAAGATATCAGCTATTTTTAATTATGTTATTATATTTTGTGCAATCGTTTCTATATGCATTTCTTTTTATCTGTGTTGGTGTGATACCATAATGCTTCTTAAGCAGTGCACTAAGGTAGCTTGCATTAGATATGCCGACTTTGTTTGCAACCGCACTTATAGATATTTCCCCGATTTCTAAAAGAATCTTTGCGTGTTGTAATCGGACCGCTGTTATATATTCAGTATATGATGAACCAGTTACAGCTTTGAAAAGTCTTGAAAAATGTGATGGAGAAAGACAGGCAAAGTCTGCCACATTCTGCAGGCTGGCACCATATTCAAGATTATTTTCAGCATATATCATAGCCTTCTGAATTCTGTCATCGAATCTTTTAAGGTATAAAGTATTGTTATCTGAGTCACTTGAAATGTGATGCTCATATACATAGAAGAATAGTTTATAAAACATTCCCTGAAGAAGCAGTTGTGAGTGGTCAGAATTTCGTTCGTATTCGTATAACATTTCATCACACATTTTTTGTATTTCATCCTGTGAAGCTTTGGTAAAATGTAGATAATTGCGACAAAGAATATCTAATTGAGTATGTCCGATTATTTCAATAATAGGTTCAAATACTTTTGTACGAACTTTTATTACATATCTGTCATAAGGAACATCCGATATAGGACAGTTCCTGTGATAAACCTCAGGCTTGGCAATCCCAAAATCGCCGGCGTGGCATACACGTATGTTATCAGTTGCAATCCATCTTCGATCACCTGATACCATATAACCAATGGTGTAGTGGTCATGTGCTGCCTGCATTGCTGGCATTGCGTAGCTTGCTTCTTTTATTTTGTGGTCTATATAAATATTTTCTCCGGGTTTAAGTGGAAGAGGCATAGTAATCTCCATTCTTGAGTGGTTTAACCAAGTTATAATTTACATAGCATAATTTTATAAATTATACTTTATAAAAGCAATAATATTTAATGAAAATAATAAAATTTTGTGCAAGAATAAGTTATAGTTAAATCATAATAAGAGGTGGATAACATATGAATCAGAAGTTTAATCTTAAAACAAATAATTTTATAAAAAATATGCTCAGGTATTCGTATTTGATAATTATGGCACTGCTTCTTAATGCTGTTGTGAATGAGATAATTGTGAGTGCCAATAAGATAATAAGTATCAACATAGATTATATGCTGTCAGGCGAAGCTGTTGATATTGGCAGTATTATTGAGAAGTTTATATATCTGACATTATCAGGCTTTGTACTTTTCTTTGCAGGAAGCAGGCTTTCACTTAAATATGCGGTAAGGGTTATTAATTCATACAGAAAACAGATAAGCAGCAAGTTATACCGGATAGATTATTCATATTATGATAATGCAGGTACAGCAACAATAATTAATAAGGTGAATTCTGATATAGCAGAAGCCGAAAACTTTCTGACAGAGCATTTTGCAACAATTATAACAAATATTACGGCAGCACTTATATATGCCAATTATGTGCGAAGGATAAATGTAGTGCTTTTTGTTGCAGTTGTTGTGAGTTATCCACTTGTAATATGGCTGTCAAATATTCTTGTGAAGAAAATGCGTGATGTGTCAAAGGTATATCGTTTAAAGGTTGATGCAATGCTTGGGATTGATCATGAAGCTATAATGGGGTATCAGATAATAAAAGCCTTTGGATTACAGAAGTATTTTGAAAACAGAATGCATAGGGCGTCAGAGGAGCTTGTGGAAACAGAGCAGATAAGAACAGGTATAAGCAATACGGCGATAGTTATAAGAAGACTCATACAATGGATTCCTTCTATATTATGTGCATTTTTAAGCATATGGCTTGTAAGAAATGGACAGCTTACAGTTGGAGAGCTTGTTGGTTTTGTCGTTATTCTGGAAAAGTTTGTTGAGTCGATTATAGGAATTCCGTTTGCCATAGTTGATGCAACAGGCTGTATGGTGTGTATAGGAAGACTTGAAGGAATACTTTCGGCTAAAGATGAGCATTTTGGGGACAAGACTTACAAGGCAACGAATATAGCTAATAGCGTATCTGATAAGAGCATCTTAGATGTAGATTACGTTATAGAATTTGACAATATAAAGTTTGCATATAAAGAGGGCGAAAATGTTCTTAATGATGTCAGCTTTAAGATTAAAAATGGCGAAAATATAGCAATAGTCGGAAGCTCAGGTGGTGGAAAGACTACTATTTTCAGACTGTTATGCGGCTTATATCATGCCAGTGATGGAACATATAAGCTGTACGGAATGGATATTAATGAATGGAATATTGAAAGCGCAAGAGAAAATATGGCGCTTGTTTCACAGGATACATTTTTATTTCCAGGAACTATTGAGGAAAATATCAGGTATGGAAATACTAATGCAACTCACGATGAAGTTGTTAATGCATGTAAGGATGCAAGAATTCACGACTTCATAGAAGGACTTGCTGACGGATATGAAACTGTGATAAGTGAGGGTGGAAGCCAGCTTTCAGGTGGTCAGAGGCAGCGTATTGCTATAGCAAGGGCAATATTAAAAAATACGCCAATTCTGTTGTTAGATGAGCCTACATCTGCTATTGATGAGGGAACAGAGCAGCTTATACAGGATGCTCTTGACAGGTTGTGCAAAGGGAAAACTAGCATAACGATCGCACACAGATTGTCTACAATAAAAGATGCTGACAGAATAATTGTACTTCAGCATGGAAGGATAGTTGAAACTGGAACTCATAAACAGTTGCTTGATATAGGAGGGGTATATGCAGAAATGTACGCAGAAGGATGATAATAAGAAGAATTCCGGAATATGGCAGTTATTCTTACGGACTATGAGAACTATGGGAAAAAGACGTTTTATGTATTATGGTTCCATATTAGGAATGAGCATAACATTTGCAATGTTTTCAGTTATGGAAGCATTTCTTATGAAGATAGTTGTTGACATAGCACAGAAAGGTGAGTGGGACAGGCTTATAAGTTCTGTCGTAATAATAGTCATAACAGGTGTGATAGTGTTGTTAGGATATAGATTTGCCTGCATAAGATATAACGTGGAAGCAAAGCGAATATATGGAAAGCTGTACGAACAGGTGTTAAGTCACGAAATGAAGCTGCCTTGTGAATATTATGAAAATCACCATAGCGGGGAAATGTTATCAAAAGTATCATTTGACCTTGGACGAATGGGAGATATATTTGGCTCAAGATTCAGAAGAGTAGTTATGCCATTTATAATGGTAGTTGTATTCTTAGTGCCTATGTTTGCACTCAGCTGGCAGCTTACACTTTGTCTTGTGGCTGTGAATACAGTGCTGATAGGAGTTACGATGGTTCTGACTGGACCGCTTAAAAGCTTAAGTAAGAAAATGTCTGAGTCAAACAGCATAATGACAAAGCATATAACAGATCTTATTCAGGGAATTATACAGGTAAGGATGTTTGAGGCAGGCAGAAAGACGGTTGACAGATACAATGAAGAAGCAGATGTGTATGCTGTAAAGTCTGATAAAAGAAATATGTTTTCATCTTTGCTTGAATGTGCTAATACAGGCTTTGACCTTATATGTAATCTTGTATTTCTGGCACTTGGAATATTATTCGTGCAGAAGGGCTATACAACACTTGGTGCTATTGCGGCGATATATACAATGTATGGACGTTTTTCAAGACAATTCCTGCAAATGGGAAAGTATATTCCGGAGCTTATTGCGTATCTGACATATGCGCAGAATATATTTGATTTTCTAGATGAAAAAACGGAGAATGAAGTATTAAGTTGTGAAGAATTATACGATAATAAATTAAAAGGGCAGGAATATAATGCTGATTATTCAGTTAAGATAAGTGATTTAACATTTTCATATATAAAAGATGAAAATAATGCACCTGTAGTTGTTCTTGATAATTATAATGAAAGAATAAAGTCAGGCGAGTTCGTGGCAGTTACAGGTGCTTCAGGTTCTGGAAAGACAACACTTTCTAAGCTTCTTATGGGATTTTATAAGCCGGACAGTGGAATGATTGAAGTGTGCGGCAATAATCTTGATGATATAAGTCTGGCGGCTGGCAGAAGCTTTTTTGCACTTGTTCCACAGGATGCAATACTTTTTAATATGAGTATAATGGATAATATAAGAATGGGAAGGCTTGATGCCACGGAAGCTGAGATTATTAAAGCTGCAAAGATGGCTAATGCTCACCAGTTTATAATAGAATTTACAGATGGTTATGACACAGTTGTTGGTGAAAAGGGGATGTCTGTATCAGGTGGTCAAAGACAGCGTATAGCCATAGCAAGGGCAATCCTTAAAAATGCTCCGATAATGCTTATGGATGAGGCAACCTCCGCACTTGATAATGAGTCGGAGCGTGCAGTAAACGAAACATTACAGAACTTAAAGGGTAGAATGACAATTATAATGATTGCGCACAGGACATCAACAATACAGATGGCAGACAGGGTTATAAGTTTATAATTGACAATAACAACGAATAGTGTTATATTACTCCACCCTATCATCTTATTTCATCATCATTAAAATTATAAAAAGAAGATGATTATTGAGTACAAATCATATGAAATGTAACTCAATAAATATATGGGGATGAAAGGATCAGAGTGGTTTTATGACATTTTATCAGGAATTACAGTTAAGTTCTGCAGGCTCTAAACAGCTTATTAAGAACACAAAAGATGCTAAAGAGAAAAGAAAACATATATTAATATATAATTTCAAGGTTTACCTTGTTATGGTATTCTGTGTAGCAGTTGTTACAATATTCAGTAAGCTTCTAGGCAGTGCTAACAGTGTGGTAGGTGTTACAGTACTTCTTGCAGTGCTTGTGTTAAGACAGGCGGACTTTGGAATAAAGACATCACATGGACTTTTGTCAATTATGGGAATATATGCTATATTGATAGCAGGACCAAGGCTTAGTAATATGGTGCCACCATTTGCAGCATTTCTTATTAATATAGTATGTATAATGCTTCTTATGATAATGGGCTGTCATAATGTAATTATGTATAATCATTCGACATTTGTGCTTGGTTATCTGTTATTACAGGGGTATGACGTTACAGGACAGGACTATGTGTTAAGGGTTATCGGACTTCTTTGTGGTATGGTAATTTGTATGATTATCTTTTATAAGAACCAGAAGAACAGACCATATCGAAGAACATTCCAGGATTTATTCTATGAATTCAATATTAATTCGGCAAGAAACAGATGGTATATCAAGCTTACATTTATAGTATCAAGTGCAATGTTTGTCATGAACTTGCTTAATATTCCAAGAGCAATGTGGATAGGTATAGCGTGCATGTCAGTGTGCCTGCCATTTTCAAAGGATATAGAAGGACGGGCAGGCAAGAGAGGTGCATTTAACATTGTTGGATGTCTGATTTTTTCAATTATGTATATTGTGCTTCCAAAGTCGATGTATCCTTATATCGGTATGATAGGTGGAATAGGTGTCGGATATTCAGCTGGTTATTCGTGGCAGACAGTGTTTAATACATTTGGCGCACTTTCAATAGCGGCGGAATTGTTCGGACTTAAATATGCTGTTTTACTTAGAATAGGTGTAAATGTAGTAGGAGCGGCGTATACATTGTTATGTGACAGGTTGATAGATAAGATATATGCTGCCTGCACAGGCAGGAAAGTCGAAACAGCGTAACATACATAATTCAGATTGAGCTGTAACACATTGTTAATACTGGAGATGAGGTGTTATAATATAAGAATAACATCTCGTCGAAATACTACTTCATAAGATAAGGAGAGAGTACAATGTTATACATAATGAGGCACGGCAGGACTGATTGGAATGAGAGAAATAAACTGCAGGGGAGAACAGATATTCCACTCAATGCAGCTGGAAGAAAGATGGCGGAAGAGGCAGCAGCGGTTTATAAAAATGTGCCGCTTGATGTATGCTATTGTTCTCCATTGGCAAGAGCAAGACAGACGGCAGAGATATTTTTAAAAAACCGCAATATTCCGATTATAACAGATGACAGGCTTGTTGAGATGAGCTTTGGAATATATGAAGGAACAGAACAGTCAGCAAGGGCTTTAGATTGTCCGATTAATATATTATTTAAAGAACCAGAAAAGTATAAGGCAGTTGAAGGTGGGGAAAGCATTGAGAAGTTATTTGAAAGAACAGGTGACTTTCTTAGAAATGTAGTGGAACCACAGCTTGAGGATGGAAAGAATATTGTAATAATCGGACATGGTGCAATGAATTCAGGAATAATATGCCAGGTCAGGGGTTTAAGCACAGAACATTTTTGGGATGCAGGAATTAATCAGTGTGAATTACTGCAATTAAAGTAGTGTGTACACAAGGAGTGAATATACATTTGTACGAAGATGTTAAGAATATAATAAGTGAATTAAGAAGCAGACATACAGGTTATACGGATTTCCCAATGGAACTGAAAAGGCAGGTGTATTCAATTATATGTAAGCAGCTTGCGAGCAAAGATAACACTTATACTCAGACACAGCTTCTTGAATATCTGGGGCTTCCTAAGGACGTCTTTAAGGAGAAGTATTGGAATATGTATTCACCTGATATGAAGCTTAGACAGCAGGTTTACCATAATCTGCATATACCACTTAATTATGCTGAGGTTGAGTGTAATGAGATATACCGTGGAATGCTGCATTATATTATAAGTCAGGCAGACCAGAGGACGGATACATTTTTCGATATGTTCGGCAAAATGGGACTTGTTCCGCTGTTTTGTGCAAATGGATATTCTAACAGAATTGTTCTTTTAGCACGCAGGAATTATCACCAGCTTGTGCAGTTTCAGAATGCATTGAAAAAACCAGTTAAAGTATACAAGCACATCAAAGCATTTACTAAGACAATAGAAGTGATGGGTATCGAGAAGCAGAAGGAAGTGCTGATATCCAAGATTAACCAGTGGCTTGCACTGTTTAGTGTATATCAGGACTGGAGTGCAACAGGTTATGATGAATACACGCTTGCGGCAAGGTATTTTATGTGCAATTGTCTGCGGACTGAATACTGGCTTGATTCTAAGCTTGAGAAGACTTATTCATATAAAGACGGAAAGCTTGTTGTAGACGATATATCTTCATATCTTGATGATACGAAAATGTCCAGAAGCAGGATAAAGCAGTTATGTGGATTAAGCAAAGAGGATTTCTGCAAATTTGCTGATATGTATGTAAAGAAAATACATTTGCATCTTATAGAAGCTGATTATCTTAATATAGAAAGCATCTCCACAAGCATAGTTAAGCAGGGGCTTGATTTTCAATTTGACAGGCAGTTTCTTTATATAGATATGCCAAAATATATAAGGGAATATAAAAGATTTGAGTTTGGCGGTGCTCATATGATGGATATACTTAAGGTTCTTAAGACCTACCGTGGCAACTGGATTATGACTTGGAAGACTTATGTTGAGAACCAGAATGAGAATAGCCCTTATTACAGGCTTTCAAGCAAAGAAGCTGACTATGAGAATGATGTAACACTTGAAGTTATATATAGGGAAATGCTCAATATGCACAATGTTAAACCATTATATGTCTATGTATATCGTGATAAAGACAGAAACAGACCACAGAGCATAGCGTTTATAACGGATATAGATTGCAGTGAGGCAGACGACAGGGCATTTATGGACAAATACGATGTTGGGTTTCGTGATGGCGGACATATAAGGAAAATGACAATGCCTGAATTTATAGACAAATTTATAAGAAATTCCCATTGGAAAATGTTCTGATAGTGAATTTATGCGATGAAGAATTTTTTTGAAATTGCAGATACAGTAAAATAGCATATTTTAAAGATTAAAAAAAGCGGCTTGGAAAATCAGGCTGCTTTTTATTATGCTTCAATTGTCGATAGGAAAGAGAGTTCCTAAAGATAAGATAAAGGCTGTATAGCTGATAATCAATTTAAGTACCTGTTATAACAGGTAAGAATGGAGGATAGTGTGAAAAATAAGATTTTTCACACGCAGGATTTGTGCTTTGCACAAACTTGAGATGCGCTTAGAAGCAGCGCAAGAATGGAGGACATTATGGTAGTTAAATTAAACAATGGAGCAGTTAGAGAGATTAAAAAGGCAGAACCAATAGTTGAAAAAAGATTTACATTTAATGGAGATACACTGCGTATGGTAGCAAAGGCAAATAGCAGCAAAGAAGATATAACAGGTATTCTGTTTAAGTTAAAAGATGGCAGAGATGATGATATATCGGTATTTGCAGTAAATGAAGATGCTGTATTGGTCGGAAATCTTCAGTATAGTGAGGTGCAGAGAATTCTGGATATGCTTCTTACTAAAGGCTATGTAGATATTTCAGTGTATGACTATCAGCCAAAGACTTCTATTATTGCAGATACAGTATTTGATGAGGGAAAGTCCAAGCCTTATTGCCTTGACGGTTTTCATGCAACAACCAATATGGTTATACCTGGCATAGGTAATAATTTCTGTCTGACAACGGCTGACGTATTCAACACTATGGGTCGTGTCTGTGGACCAGCTGCAGATAATAATACTGAGGAGTTGATAGGCGGAAAGCCATCACATTCAGGAGAATATGACGAGGATATGCAAGATGATTTATCAGATGATGAATGGAAGGATTTCTAAGAGAACACTCACTAAGATGATAAAGGCATATTATATGTGTGCACAGAATGGCGTTGTATACAAAGGTTACACAGAATGGACAGGCGATAAATTATCATATGTAAGAAAATATATCTTATGTAAATGTGCTGATAGAAGAATTGACAGTAAAAATATTGATGAAGGCTGCGGTACAGATGAACTTGATATTGTGTGGTTGAATGACAGTCTGTTACTAATAGCTGAAAAAGATGCAGTAGTGCAGGGCAGAACGCTTAACAGGGCATTTTACAGACTTCCAGTTAATAATGAAACAGATAAAAAATCAGCAGATGTTAAAAATACAGTTCACAATAAAATAAGTAATAACGATTTGGAAAGTTTAAAGCCTGAGAGAATATTTGCAGGAAATCTTGTAGTACTAAAGATAGAAAGCACATCAGATGGCAGTAATGAACTTGTAGATATTATAGATGAGAATATAGAATTTATAGAAAGTGTGTTAAGACCAATAGAGCGTATATATGCCGGTGTTGTGTATCTAAAGAAGGAGAAAGATTTAGGACAGAAGAGCGTGGATTAAGGTACGAAGACAGAGTGCAGACAAAGCTTGGAAACAGAGCACGCTCCATTATTAAGGCAGAGTGTTACTGTACAAAAAAGTGAGAACAATCCACATATATAATCATATAGTAGAATTGTTCTCACTCTGTTTTAAAAAATTCATTGAAATCGCACTCAAATATTTTGGTAAGGGCGACAAGCATATCAACTGTAGGGTTGTTGTAGCCATTTTCTACTTTACTGAAAATGCCGGTTGTTACATTGACATTTTCAAGCTGGAGCTTGGCAATAACCTCAGTTGCTTTCAGTCCACGTTCCTTGCGGAGTCTTCTTATATTATTTCCAACAAGTGGATTTAAGTGCTGGTTAATTCGTTCTGACATATAGCTCCAATCCTCAGGTACTAAATATAGGTAAATAATGGTGGATTTATAAAATACATATATTAATATGGCTGGAAATTTATTAACACACATTAAAAATTGTATCCAATAAGGAAGAAAAAAGTATCCAAAATAGAAGAAAATAGTATCCAAAATGGAAGTTATGTGCTATACTTAGCAAAAAGTACGTATTTTACAGGAGAAAATAAATGGCAATACAGGAAGTTATTAAATATGAAGGTGATAATGACATTCTTATATATAAGCATCCTGCGGAGGATTTTAATACATTATCACAGCTTATTGTACACGAGTCACAGGAAGCAGTTTTTTTCAGTGATGGACAGGCATTAGATAGTTTCAAGGCTGGACGTTACACATTGGAAACTAAGAATATTCCATTAATTTCAAAGCTTAGAAATCTTGTTACAGGTGGAGTATCTCCATTTCACACAGAAGTATACTTCATTAATCTTGCAACAATGATGGATATACCTTGGGGAACACCAAGCCAGGTTACAGTAAAAGACCCTAATTATGGCTATAGTTATAGTGCAGGAGCAAGTGGTTCATTTGGGCTTAAGATAATTGATGGACGAAAGCTTCTGATTAATCTTGTTGGAACAGAACAGGAAATGTCTACAGCAAATATCCAGAAATATTTTAAGGATTTGATAGTTACAAGGGTTAAGAATCGTATAGCAGTGGAACTTAGCAGGTACAGCTACAATGAATTTAACCAGCATTTGAATGATATTTCTGAAAATGTTGCTGGGCTTATAAGAGATGATATAGCAGAATATGGAATTCAAATTCTTAATTTTTTCTTATCAGCGGTTAATATTAATGAAGATGATTTAATTGAGTTAAAGAATCTGGATAATAGTATGGCACAGAAGCGTTTTGAAGCTATGGGTAACAGGGATGCGGCTGTTATTGAGGCACAGGGACTTGCTAAATCACGAGAGATACAAGGCTACAACTGGCAGCAGGAACAGCAGTTTAATGTCAGCAAGGCATTTGCAGAAAATGAGGGTTTTGCAGGCAATCCAGCTAATATGATGGCACAGATTCCACTTGCATTTTCAATGGGCGATATGCTTAAAGGAAATATGGAAGCAGCAGTAAATGCCAATAACACAATGCAGAATTCAGCAATGAATATGCAGGGTGGCACAATGGGCGTACAGGGTGATTCAATGAATACGCATGGTGCTTCGCTGGTGTGCAGTAAATGTAACAGCCCACTGCCACAGGGGGCTAAGTTCTGTATGAATTGTGGTGAGAAGGTCACTCCTAAAGAAGTGTATTGTCAGGAATGTGGAGCAGTTATGCCGGCTAATGCACAGTTTTGTATGAACTGCGGAACAAGGAGAAATGTATGATGAAATATATATTTTGTATTATCGCATTACTGATACAACCGGTATTTAGCTGGTATGTGTATCACAAGCAGGATAAGAAAAAAGCAGCACTAAAGATGCCAATGCTTTATTACAGTGTGGCATATATGGTAGTCCAGTTATATGTATTTTTTAAATTCTGTTCAAAGTTTCCAGAAAGATACAGCATTTATTCTTATCTTATACAGGCGGCTATACTGTTAGGATTTGTAATATTTGAGATGATTTTGTGGGGAAGCAATAAGTATATAGAAGATGTAGATAATAAAGAGAAGCAATCTATACAAGATTTTAAAGAATTGATTAAAGATTTGGAAATATGCAGGGTTAATGTACAGGATACAGCCAATAAAGCGAATATAGACAAGCTTTACGAGAGAATGAGATATGAAAATCCGGTGAGTTCTCCAAAGGCTATAGAGGAGAATTTAAGAATTAAAGGGTTGATAGCTGAGTTAGCAGATATTACAGATAATACTTTATTTGAAGCAAAATGTAATGAGATTGTTAAACAGCTTGATATAAGAAAAATAAAGAATACAAAGGAGCAGTAAAGATATGAAGGCGATAAAATGCCCAAATTGCGGAAGTGAACAGGTTAAAGAGTTAACAGAAGAAAAGTATGCTTGTATGGCGTGTGATAATGTGTTTTTAATACATAATCATTCAAAGGAATTCAGAAAGACAGATGAGCATATAAGCAGTATGCATCAAGATTTAAAAGATGATATCAGTAAGCTTATGAATAGCAGTAATATAGATCCTGATGCAATAATTGAAAAAGCCGAACAGCATTTAAAGAAAAAAGACTGGGATATAGCCAGTGACCTTTATGATAAAGCAACACAAGAAAATCCTGATAAGTCAAAGGCCTGGTATGGTTTATATAGAGCTCTTACAGGAGATTTTGAAGCTGTTGACAGGTATGCTTTATTCGTATGTGATGGCAATTATTTTGATGATGATGATAAAGAAATGGGAAGTCAGTCATTTTTCTATGGAAATGGTTTTATAAGCAGAGCTTTAGATTGTCCTGATTCCGATAAAACAGGAATAATTGATAATGTAACTGCATTTATTAAGAAATGTGCAGAGTATGGTAAAAAAGATATTGAGGACAGCATAAAGGAATTACTTGAAGGCTTTGAGTCAATGAGAAAAGATTTAGATTCACAGAGAGATATTGTAAAGAAAGAAAAGAAGAAGGACAAGACGAAGGCATTTATTCCAGCTATTATTGTGCTTGCACTTTTAGCAGTATGCGTATGGTATTTCTTTGCATCAGGAGACTGGCTTGGCAAGGTATTAGGCGTTGCTGGTGTTGTACTTGTTTTAAAATTCGGTGGTAAATTCATAGGAAGAAGTTTTAGTAACGCTAAAGCTGAGGGCGTTGAATGGGATAATGCTGCCGAACAGCAATTTGCTCCGATAATCGAGGATATGGAATCACAGGTTCAGGCAGTTATGCGTTATTGCATAGATTTAGATAATTACAATATTGTATTAGATAATCTTAAGAATAAGAATAAGTTTATGGAAGGTTATCTTGAAGGTGAGTTTGATGGTATGAAAGATTATGATCAGGTATCAGACAACTCAGAGAAATTTATATTTGATTTATTAGATGGTAAAATGGAAAGATATAATTACTTACTTGATGCAGTCAAATAAAAATTGATATGTCAGAGTAAAGATTAATCCGTTAGGGCAAAGATTAAAGTGGCAGAGTGAAAATCAGTCTGTTAAATTAACACATTAAATTTTTATGTGCCGGTGATGCACACTTGTATGAAGCTGTAGTTTGTCGCAGCTAATTGTGCCCGGAGAGGAAATGTGCATTGCACATTCTTTTTTAAATCAATATTGTAAAAAAACAGCCAAAATTATATAATAAATATAACAAACCAAGCACTATTACTATATTAATAATAATGAATAAAAAGTGTGAAGAAATGAGGACAGAATGAAACGAAATAAATATAAGGATTATTTGTGGTATACAGCTATAGCAGTGTTTGTTATATGTGTACTTGAGGGTATATTCTATTACCATAGTGTGGAAAGTCCATTTCTTAAGGTAATGCTTAATATCCAGAATGCGATTAAGGCATACAAGATTGACCCTGATATTGACCAGGCAGATGCACTTGAATATGTTAAGACTGCGGGTGGTGGAGTGTTCACCATTATCCTTACATATGTGTATTGCATAGCAGTTATTATAGCACCTTTATGTACTGTAGGTGCTTTGGCAATACTTGTCCGCAAGCCGGCAAGCTATGTAAGAAGCCTTTTAAGCCAGCGTGGTAAGAAAAGAATTCTTCTTATAGGTGAGGGAGCATATAAAAAGCAGTTTATTAGCGGACTTGCAAAGGAATGCCGTATAACTACGATAGAGACAGGTGCAATGACCGAAGAAGCTAAGCTTAAATATATGAATAAAGGCGTAAATTACAGACAGAAGTATGATGATATGTCTATTGAAGATATATTGAAGACAATCGATATAACTAAATATGCAGATATTATTCTTTGTGATGACAATGCGATGGAGAATATTGAATATCTTAAGGTTATAGGAAGTATATGCAACAGCTTGCAGAAGCCCTCAGGAGATAATGCTTCATATAAGCAGATATATTTAAGCTGTAGTGATAACTCAATGAGCCAGCTTATTAAGCAGTATTATGACAGACTTGAGGAGAAGAATTTTGACCTTAATATAATAGATGTCAACAGAATGGCAGTTAATAAAATGTTCAAGGAACATCCTGTATATCAGGTTAATACAGGTGATGATTATGATGTTCATCTTGGTATTATAGGCTTTGGTGAGTTCGGACAGAGTACGCTTATACAGGGGATTAATATGGCAGTGTTAACAGCGGAGTCTGATATATGTATAGATGTATTTGATAAGGATATGAAGTCGATAATCGGTTCATTTATGAAGAATTTCAGTGTAGATGCACTTGATGGCTTAAAGCTTGTAGCTGAAGATGTATTTATAGGTGAGAAAGCAGAATATTATGAGTTAAATTTCCCATTTGAGGAGAATAATGACAGATTTGGAATAGACGGACATATCAAAATAAGATTTTGGGAAACAGATGCTACAACATTACAGTTTAATAAAATATTCAAGAAGTGTAATGCTGATAAGCCTTTTACATATCTTGTAGTTGCTATGGGCGACACACATTCTATGGCTAACACGATTATTGAATTAAAGCAGCTTCTTTATAAGAAGGGCGATAAATGCATTAACATTCCTGTAGTTATAAGAATGAAGGACAGCAACAACATTTCCAAGATATATGATGAGAAGAACTTGTTCACAATTGAACAGAATAGGGATATATTCTCATATGAGTCACTCACAGACCATTATATTGTCGATGAAGCTAAGATGTTTAACCATAGATATAATGTGCTTTATGATGTTATAAATGAATATAAGAAGCAGGGTAAGGTTCTTAACGATGAGTTTATGTTAAAGATAGAAGATGTGTTATCAGAGGAAGCACTTTCGGTTGAGAGCAGTCAGGCAAAGCTTAATGCTGCCTGGCATAAGATGAGCATATTTGACCGTGAATCAAGCATAGCACAGTCGCTTCATCAGGACATTAAGAAATGGCTTGTGTGTGACAAGAAGGCATATACATTTTCTGATAAAGAGGAACTTGAGCGTATAGAGCATAGAAGATGGAATATCTTTATGATTACACACGGCTTTAAATATGAGAAGGCTGACAGGAAAGACTTGTATGCCAGGACACACCCTTGCATATCAAAATGGGAAGTGTTAAAGGTTGAAAAGCCTGATACTTTGGAGTATGATTTTACACCATATTATATATTAAGACATACACAGAATAAGTAATTATTGCTAAAATAGCACAATGACTATTGAGATTGAGTAATATATATAATAGAATGAAATATATAAGCATATTGTTATTTACTTATGTGAATATGTCAGGATTGGAGGAAATATTATGTATAAGTTTACTAAAGACTGTATGACAGGAATTGAGTCAATTGATAAAGAACACGAACAGCTTTTTAAAATAATTAATGAAGCACAGGCATTATTAGAGGAACAGGCTGTTGATGTTAAGACAGTAAAGAGCATTGTGGCACATCTTGTTGATTATGCCGCAGAGCATTTTGCACACGAGGAAGCATATATGGAGTCAATTAATGACCCTGAACTTATGCGACAGAAGAAGGAGCATACAGACTTTGCTAATAAAGTTAAATCAGTGGACTTTGATAATATGACAGATGAGGAGAGCAGGAAGGAATTAGCTGAGCTTGTAAAGTTCCTTGCTAAGTGGCTTTACCACCATATCCTTGGAAGTGATATTATGATTGGAAAGTTAGAGCCTGTTGTTCATAAGACACAGGATTCTAAGAAAGCTGAAAATGTCAGCACAGCCAAGAAGGGTATGTTTGAATTTACAGATGAATACAAGACAGATATTGATTTTGTAGATGCAGAGCATAAGAAGTTATTTGAGATTATAGAGCGTACATATGAAGTTATTAATGACTATTATTTACACGATAAGTATGACCATATAGTTTCAATAATTAATGAGTTAAAAGATTATACTAAGCTTCATTTTAAAGATGAGGAGGAGTATATGGAAAAGATAGGATACGAGGGACTAGCAGCTCAGAAGCTTGCACACGAGTCATTTGTTGACAGACTTACAGGGATTAATATGGAAGAAGTTGACGATGGACAGCAGGAGTATCTGTTCGAGCTTATTGATTACCTTCTTGAATGGTTAAAGAACCACATATTAAAGATGGATAAGCAGATTCCAGCAAAGTAGATTGAAAGGGCTGTTGCACCAGACATAATTAATACAGTATGAGTTATTTATAAGCTGTTGCTTATTCGCATATTGTGTGAATTGTGGTTTGTGCAGCAGCCCGTTTAGTTTTAATTAATATTATGAGAATTGCGAGAGGTGAATATATGCCAAAGACGATTAATTCAGAAGCTCAGCTTACAACTTTTGAAGCGATAAGTATGATTATGGGTAACAGCATTGGTACAGGAATTATAGCTGTTCCATATCTGGCAACAAGAAACAGTATGTTAGATGTTGTATGGATGGTGGGACTTGCTTATGTAGTAAATGTTATTCTTCATCTTATCATAGCAGAACTTTCTTTTAACAATGGAGGTGTACAGCTTGTTAAAAGCTTTGAAGGAGAGCTTTTTAAGGGAAGAATGAAGAAAGTATTCAGCTGGATAATGTTTGTTGTATATGGACTTGCCATAATGATAGGTGTCAGTGGCAATATTAATGGTGGTGCACAGATATTTGTTAATTGGTTTCATATGCCGCTGTGGGTGGCACAGCTTATATATTATCTGATTGCAGGAAGTGTAGTGTTTATTGGAATGAAAGCGGTAGGTATCGCACAGAAATATGCAGTAAGTTTTCTTATGGTTATAGTTGTTATTATGACAGCTGGAACATTTACAAGACCACTAAATGTTTTGTATACAGCACCATTTCATATTAATAACCTGCTTGCTTTATATAGTATGGTTGTATTTGCAACATCAGCTAATCAGGCGGTAATACAGGTTGTTAAGGGACTTGATGGCAACCCACATAAGATAAGAAAGTCAATATTTATAGGTTTTGCGTTATCATCAATACTTGTGCTTATCGTTACGCTTACGGTGCTTCTTGGAACTAAGGGAACACTTGATAAGGAATTAGCATATATGCAGTTAGGTGAGAGCATAGGTTCGTGGGCTATGATACTTGCTGGTATATTCTCACTTTTTGCACTGCTTACAACCTTCTGGTCTAATACACTTGCATTAAGAGATGTAGTTCACGAACAGATAGGAATTGGCAACAGAATAAGCTGGGTTATAGCAACTATTCCATGTATATTATTTGCAATATTCGGTGTGAGCAGCTTTATAGTGCTTACAAGAATTATGAGCGGTGTTGTTGTGCTTGTGAGCATAATGCTTGTACTTACCTATGGAAAGTCTAGAAAGAAGGCTGGCAGCAGTCCGATATGTGGTGTTATAGGCACACTCCCATTCCAGATAATTATGGTAATATCGACTATAATATCAGCTGTCGGGGCACTTATACCATTAAGTTAATGAGCAAGACGGTGGTTAAATGTATAACTGTAATAATTAAGAAAATGAAAGGAACATATATATGTATAATTCTCATAATTTTACTAAGATAGATAATGAAACTTTCAATCTTCACATAGATACAGATAAAGATTATAAAATTCTACAACTTACAGACCTTCATCTTGGATTTGGAATATTATCAGGAAAGAAGGATAAGCTTGCACTTAGTGCGGTTACCAAGATTATTAAAAAGAGCAGGCCGGATTTAATTGTTCTTACGGGTGATTCTATATTCCCTTTTTTTCCTAAGTCTGGAACTATGAATAATGGAAGACAGGCAAGAATTCTTACAGCATTTATGGACAGATTTAAAATTCCATATACATTGTGCTTTGGTAACCACGACTGTGAGCTTGGTGCATTTTGTAATAAGGACGAGCTTGCTGATATATTTGCTGAGGGAAAATATTGTATATTCACTAAAGGTAACAGATATATTTACGGAGTGGGGAATTTCTTTATTAATCTTGTTGATGATAATAATAAAGCTGTGCTTCCGCTTGTTATGCTTGACTCTAATATGTATGGTGATGGAGGCTGGTTCTACAGCGGATTTGATTGTATACACAAGGATCAGACTGAATGGTGTATGAATAAGCTAACCAGCCTTAAAAATGAAGATGAGAATATCAAGGCAATGGCTTTTTTCCATATGCCTGTCAGGGAATTTAAGGAAGCTTATGAGCGTATGAAGCTTGGTGATAATGATGTAATATATAAGCACGGAAGTGTTGGCGAGAAGAATGACCATTTTGGAATATCCAGGTTTAAGGGGATATTTTTTAACAGTGCAGTTGATAATGGCGTAATAAAATGGATGTTTTGTGGACACGACCACTTAAATACATTATCACTTGTGTATAAAGGTATACAGCTTACTTATGGAATGTCGATAGATTACCTTGGATACAAGGGTATTGAGAAGCAGTATACACAAAGAGGCGGAACATTAATTACAAGAAAGAAAGACGGAAGTGTGAGTGTTAAAATGGTTCCTTTAACATCAGTAGTATCAACTAAAGTAAGCGGAGTAAAATAATATAAAGTTGATATGTATTTGTGCTGAAATGTATGTTAATATTAATATATTAATAAATAAACGAAGGAATAATTAAAATAATTAATGAGGAGTTTTATGAGAACAGGATTTGACAATGACAAATATTTAAAAATTCAGTCAGAACACATTAAAGAAAGAATTGGTAAGTTTGGTGACAAGCTTTATCTTGAATTTGGAGGCAAATTATTTGATGATTACCACGCTTCAAGAGTGCTTCCGGGATTTCAGCCAGACAGCAAGCTTCAGATGCTTATGCAGCTATCAGATGTTGCTGAGATAGTAATCGTAATAAGTGCAGCTGATATTGAGAAGAATAAAGTCCGTGGAGATTTGGGTATTACTTATGATGTAGACGTGCTTAGATTAATTGGCGAATTTGAGAAGAAGGGTTTATATGTAGGAAGTGTTGTTATCACTAAATTTACAGGACAGAATGCGGCAGTACAGTTCAAGGAAAAGCTTGAAAAGAAGAATATAAAGGTATACCAGCATTATGTTATAGACGGATATCCATCTAATATTCCTATGATTGTAAGTGAAGAAGGTTTTGGAAAGAACGATTACATAGAAACAACAAGACCATTGGTAGTAATTACAGCACCGGGTCCGGGAAGTGGTAAGATGGCTACCTGCCTTTCACAGTTATATCACGAGAATAAGAGAGGAATTAAGGCAGGATATGCTAAATTTGAGACATTTCCAATATGGAATATTCCACTTAAGCACCCTGTCAATCTTGCATATGAGGCGGCTACAGCAGACCTTAATGATGTTAATATGATTGACCCATTCCACCTTGAGGCATATGGAAGTACAGCAGTTAATTATAATCGTGATATAGAGATATATCCTGTTCTTAATGCTATATTAGAGGAAATCTACGGTGAGAATACATATTATAAATCACCTACAGATATGGGTGTTAATATGGCGGGCAATTGTATTATTGATGATGAAGCCTGCTGTGAAGCTTCCAAAATGGAGATTATAAGAAGATATTATGATGCAGTCAACAGAGTGGCAAAGGAAGAAGCTTCTGAGAGCGAAGTATATAAGATTGAGCTTTTAATGAAGCAGGCTAAGATTACAACAGATGACAGAAAGGTTACTGTTGCAGCTAAGAAGAGAGCAGAGGAGCTTGGTGTTGCGTGTGCCGCTATCGAACTTAATGATGGTACAGTTATTACATCTAAGACTACGGATTTTCTTGGAGCGTCCTCAGCACTTATACTTAATGCACTTAAGTATCTTGCAGGAATCAAGCACGATGAGAAGCTTATAAAGCCAGAATATATTGAGCCAATCCAGAAGCTTAAAGTTAAATATCTTGGCGGCAGAAACCCAAGACTTCATAGTGACGAGATTCTTATTGCACTTGCGATGACATCTGTAGCTAATGAGAATGCCAAGAAAGCATTAGAACAGATACCTGATCTTAAGGGCTGTCAGGTACATACATCTGTAATGTTATCAGAGGCAGATACCAAGACTTTTAACAGATTAGGAGTTAATCTTACAAGTGAACCAGTAAGAAGCAGTTCTAAATTATATTAATAAGGCAGGGCATTGATTATGCAGAAAGCATTTATTAACGGAAAGATTATAGACGGAACTAAAGATATGTCTGTTATGAGCGGCAAATGTATTATAACAGCCAATAGCCAATGATATACCAGTTGTGCCTGGCAATGATGTAGGCTGTCGGCTGTATTACAGGAAAATCCGCATATAATTCTAAGTTATATATTAAATATTCTGGCGGCGGCAAGAAGCAGGCTTCCATTACCGGGGAGGTACAAAGGTAAATCTTTGCGGGAGTTCTGCCTGTTGTTGCCGCTTTCTACATAATCATTTTTAGGGGAGTTAATAAGTAACTGTTCTAAGGCAATGTCATCAAGTCCAAGCTTATGAGCCGCCATTGCTATAACAGCAAAATCCCAGCCCCATAATGTAGAATAGTCCCACACATCAATTACCTTCATAAGGGTGTTGCGGTAGATATCTTTATCGACAATATCCTCTGCACCATAGCCGTCAAGCATACCATAGATTTGAAGCATAAGAGGGTGGTCTATAGCTTTATTAGTAAATGTATCAGGGCAGTTACTATGTGCAATGTATACATCGTCATTAATTGGAAGTGGTGCTATATGCATTGCAATATTGTGCCATTGGCTGGCTTCATCAGTAAAACCTAATTCATAAGCCCATTTTGCGGCAATCAAAAGACCATATCTGAAATATGCAAGTTCAAATATAGGATTTCTTGTATCCTCTGGCAGATGACGTTCCTGAACTGGAATTACAGGTGCTTCTATATTGTAAATATCGGACATCGGGTCATATACAAGATAATCAGCTATAAACACGGCGGTTTCTTTTACAAGTATCCAGTATTTGCTCATATATGCCTTAACGTCAAAATCATCAGAGGTATTATTATCAATTACTATTTGTAACATATTGATTATATGTGGCTGCTGCCAGACAAGAAGTGGTGCAATCTTTGACGGGCAGTCCGAACCGGTGTAAGACACCATCTTAGTCCAGCGTGCACCTTTATAGCCGTTGCGTGAAGCATTTTTCTTAGCTTCATCTAATATATCAATATACCAGTCAAAGCTTCGTGTAAGCAGTTCAGGGTGTCCCCATAAAGGAGCCCACGCCATATGCCAGTAGTGCATTTCAAGGTGCGCCTTGCCATACCAGCTATTGCAGGTAAGACCAGTTTCGGCAGGTGGAATATAGCCGCTGTCATTAATCACAAGAAGATACTGCGATAATATTACACGGCGCATAAGCTCTTTATTATCAGAGTTAAGAAACTTTCCAGTTGTCCAGTAGTTGTGCCAGAAATGTCTGCTGTTACCGGCAATTGTGTCGTATGTGGCAGGTGTGTATATTGATTTATTGAAATTAACGGACATATTAAGTTCATCATCAGTAGTTGTAATATTATAGCTGTGTATATCGTTAGATTTAATAGTGGCAGCAGCAGAGTTATTACATTTATTAATAGTAACATTAGAATCAGATGTAATTGTACTATTATTAGCAGTATGCTGTGAGGTGCCAGTTCCATTTATATTAAAATTGACATAGTAAGCGGTATCATCTATCTGCCGGTGTATATGGGAAGCGTTAAGAAAGTTGCTGTGTCCGTCAGTGTTATTCCAGTCTGAACCTGTTATATCACAGGATGCGTATGGAAAGGCGATATTAACGCTAAGTCCGCACTGCAAAAGACCAGAGCTTATATAAAATGCAACGGTGTCAGAATTATCATCGCATACTGTGTATACAGTTACGAGATTATCAATAATAGCATTGGTATTTATATTATCAGCGGCAATATTATTAAGTGTACGAACATTGTTATTACTGTTAACATTAAGCCTGAAACTGCTTTTTAGAATACCAGTTGTTATATCTAATGTCTGATTTATACAATAAATGCTGCCAGCTTTAATAGGTTCGTTATGAAAATAAAGTCCGATTTTTGCAAGATTAAACTTATGAGGGTTCTGTCTTACCCAGTCGTAGGCGGCTTCATTGCCCTCGTATTTTACACGTGGATAAGTGACAGTTCGTCCGCAGTAATTGTAAGGTGTCATTCTGACATCATCTAAAGTGTAGAAGCCTTTTTCATTATCGGCTTTCTTAGTATGCCAGCCCCATTCAGCCATTGTGCAGAGTGGAGTTTCGGCTGAGTATTCCTCATATAAAGTCTGCATACCAGTAATGTCGGCAGTATAGCAGAACCGCCCATTGCCAACTGATAGTGGAGATTGGGGATTAATATCTGTTAAATGTGGATTAAAACTGGCAATTATATCAAGTCTGTTAATAAGTTTATTGTCTGTATTAGTAGTTACAGTGCCCTGTCTGGCATCTGGGCGCTGTGCATTGCAGTATGTATGTGTATTATTCATAGCCACCTCGTATCTGTAAGTTATATACTCACGAATTAATTAATACAAGTATAGCACATATAATAATTAAATTATGGCAAAATGATATTTGTTAACTTATGAATAACAGATTTATTTATCGTTATATGGAATTATGATAGTAATGTTTATTGGAAGTCTGGAGATATAATTGACTGGTGATTATTGATAATTAATTATTAAGATAGAATAATAGGCGATTATATGTTAATATTAAAGTTATAGTCAGAATGTGTTACGGGCTTTTGCACAGGATTGAATAATAGAGTAATTATTCAGACAGCAGATAATATTGCAATAGATATTAAGAAAGGGATATGTGATGGATTCAAAAGAGGTATTAAAGGAATATTTTGGATATGATTCCTTTAGGGCTGGGCAGGAAGATATTATTAATGCAATCTTAGAAAAGAAAGATGTGCTTGCGATAATGCCGACAGGAGCAGGAAAGTCGCTTTGTTATCAAGTGCCAGCTATGATGCTTTCAGGAATTACAGTAGTAATATCCCCATTGATTTCACTTATGCAGGATCAGGTGAAATCACTTAACGATGTCGGAATTAATGCGGCATATGTCAATTCCACGCTTTCAGAAAGTGAGATAGACGGCACATTAAATATGGTACTTAATGGCATATACAAGATTATATATATTGCACCAGAAAGGCTTGAAAGTGCGAAGTTCTGTGAGTTCTCCAAGCAGGCAGATATATCAATGGTGACGGTTGATGAGGCACATTGTATATCACAGTGGGGACAGGATTTCAGACCAAGCTATGTAAAGATAGTTGATTATATAAACAGTCTTCCAGCAAGACCGGTTGTCAGTGCATTTACAGCGACAGCAACCAATGAAGTAAAGACGGATATAGAGTGTATATTAAGGCTTGATAATCCTAAGGTTGTAATTACTGGCTTTGACAGGAAAAATCTTTACTACAGCGTAGAGCATATAAGTGGCAAGAATAAGGACAGGTATATAAGCAATTATGTTAAAGAGCGTATTGATGAGAGTGGAATTATCTACTGCGCAACAAGGAAAAATGTGGACACTTTATATGAAACCTTAAGCAGTATGGGGATAAGTGTCACAAGATACCACGCGGGACTTAGCAATGAAGAAAGAAAAAGAAATCAGGACGATTTCATATATGACAGGTCATTAGTGGTCGTTGCTACTAATGCATTTGGAATGGGAATAGATAAGTCAAATGTAAGATATGTAATTCATTATAATATGCCACAGAGTATGGAGAATTATTATCAGGAGGCAGGAAGAGCTGGCAGAGATGGAGAGGACTCACAGTGTATAATGCTGTTTTCTGCACAGGATGTGATAATAGATAAGTTCCTTCTTGATAAGAAAGAATTTGAAGGCGTTGAATATGAGGATATAGACGTTATTAAACAGCGTGACCTGCATAGATTGTATGTAATGGAGGGGTATTGCAAGACAACGGGCTGTTTAAGAAATTACATACTTAATTATTTTGGAGAAAATGTAACCGGAGTATGTGGTAATTGCGGCAACTGCAATAGTGAATATGAAGAAATTGATATGACAGCGCAGGCAAAATGGGTCATTAACTGTATAGCAGAAACCAAGGGAAGATTTGGACAGGGCATAGTTATAGGAACTCTGCTTGGAGCTAACAGGGCAAGGCTTAAAGAGGTTGGAGCTGTTAATTATAAATCATATGGAAAGCTTGCAGGAATGAAAGAAGCTGAGTTAAGACCGCTTATAGCCCAGCTTATATCAGACGGTTATATAATACAGACACAGGACGAATACAGTGTCCTTAAAATGGGAGATATAACACCTTTAAAGCAGGAAAATGCACATATATATCTAAAGCGTATGAAAGAGTCCGAGGAAGTGAAAAATGCAAAGCTTGTAGGTAAGACAAGAAGCACAGGCAGTTCTTATGAGGCTGGTGATGAAACTTTTCTATCAGGTTCAGGAAAGAAAGGCAGAAAGCAGACAGGCAAAGCAGGTAAAAGAAGCAGTTCATCAACAGGAAAGAAGAGTACAGATTCACTTACAAGTGCAGGTTATGAGTTATTTGAACGCTTAAAGGCATTGCGAATGATAATAGCAAGGGAAGAAGGTATGCCTCCATATATTGTATTTAGTGATAAGACACTTATAGATATGTGTGAGAAGCTTCCTTTAAATGCAGAAGCAATGCTTGAGGTATCAGGTGTAGGACAGAATAAACTGATGAAATATGGACAGAGATTTGTAAATGAGATAGATACATTTGTTAAAGAACATAAAGGAATGGCAGCAACAATTAATTAGAAAAAGTGTGCATAGGCACAGTCAGGTTATATAGAATAGTGCACAGAAAAGAGGATTATTATGACAAAGATAGTAGCAGTAGCAGGTAAGGGCGGCGTTGGAAAGACTTCGCTTGCAGGAGCATTTGTTAAAGTGCTTGTAGAGAAATATCCAGATAAGAAGATACTGGCGATTGATGCTGACCCTGCGGTTGGACTTTCTACAGTGCTTAACATAGAAGTGGACAAGACAATAGATGATATAAGAAAAGAAGTCATTAAAAATGTAGAGGACGGCGATACCAAGTCAGCCGTTGAGCTGTTAGGTGAGGCGAAGTATGAGATATATGATGCAATTAAAGAACAGGACGGCTATGCATTTATAGCGATAGGAAGACCGGAAACAGCCGGCTGTTACTGCCGGATTAATTCATATCTTAAAGAGGTGATAACACTTCTTTCTGAACAGTTTGATTATGTAGTTATAGACGGCGAGGCTGGAATTGAGCAGATTAACAGGCGTGTTATGGAAAAGGTTACACATCTTGTGCTTGTAACAGATGCAAGCAAGAAAGGCTGTCAGGTAGTTAAGACTATTAAAAATGTTGCAGATGAGCTTGTTATGTATGAGAAAGCTGGAGTTATAGTTAACCGCATACCGGATAAGAAAGTGATAGAACTTATGGATATAAGTGGGCTTCCATTATTATCTGTAATTGAAAATGATATGAAACTGGCAGAGGCAGATATTAAGGGCGAGAATATACTTACACTTTCAGATGATGACAGAATTGTTGCAGGGGCGGCAGAGGCACTTTGCAATATTGGTTTGATATAGTATTGGAGGAATATTTTTGAAGGATTTACAGCATTTATATTATTTTGAGAAACTATTAGAGGAGGTCAATAATGACCTTGTAAGAGAAGCACAGAATAAAGGCAGTATTGCAATTGGAGCAGTCTGTTTTCAAATTCCAGAGCCACTAATTAATCTTCCTGGCTGTTTCTCGGTAAGACTTAGAGCACCAAGAACAGGTTCTATAGAGATGGGTACATATTATATGAGCAGTATGCTTTGTGAGGGCTGTCGTGCCATACTTGAAAGAGCAATCGAGGGAGGGTTTGAATTTCTTGACTGCATAATAGCACCTGATGCGTGTGCACAGATGAACAGGTGTGTTGAGAATATAGAAAGACAGAATTTATGTTCCAAGGAAAAGTTCTTTGTGGAATATTCTGATGTTCCTATGAAGGACGATGAAACAGCCTTAAGACATTATGTAAGGCAGATGAGGGCACATGTATTAGAGCCGCTTAACAAGGTGTATGGAATTGATATATCAGATGAAGCATTAAGAAAGGCAGTTGATTTGCAGAATAAGATAAGCAGGCTCATAACACAGATTGGTGACTACAGAAAAGAAGACAATCCAAGAATAACAGGCTATGAATTCGCAGTGTTATGCCTTGCGACATATTGCTGTCCTAAAGAGGCACTTATTGAAAAGCTGGAGGATACGCTTAAGGAGTTGGGCACAAGACAGCCAGATGATAAGAAGAATTACAGGGCAAAGGTTGTTATGGTAGGTTCGGAGATTGATAATCCAGAACTTATAAAGCTTTGTGAGGAGGCTGGTGCGTTAGTTGTTGCTGACAGGTTCTGTTTTGGTTCACTTCCGGGAAGAAGCGAGATTATTCTTAATGACACGGAAGATGTACTTATGCAGATATGCAGGCAGTATATGCACTGGGGCAAATGTCCACGTTATATGAATACAGCTAAGATTAAGGAACGTCAGGAATATGTAGACAGCATTGCCAAAGAATACAAGGCAGACGGGCTTATATACCAGCAGATAAAGTTCTGCGATTACTGGGGATATGAGAGAGCTTCGGCATTTCATATTATGCGTGAAGAATACGGATATCCGGTGTTATCAATTGACAGACCTTATGTAGCAGGTAATTCGGGACAGATAAGGACACGAATACAGGCATTTGTTGAGAGCCTTGAGCTTAAGAAGCTTAAAAAATAATAAATGAATAATAAGATGTAAATATTAAGATGTAAATGTATGACTGAAAGAATACATTTAAGAAATTAACAATAAAAATACAGATATATGGTTAAGAAAGGATTGGCTATGTCAGGTAAACTTGGAAGTGAGCCGCTTGGTAAGTTCTATACTGGTAAGAAACCTAAGAAAAGACGTGAATGGAGAGGTTTCAAAGATACATGGTATGACTATGTAAGGTGGCTTGGATATTGGAAAACTTTGATTACATTTATAATAAAACCTAATAATATAAAAGGCTTTTTCAGATACCGCTGGATGCTTAATTATCTTGCACTGCCTGATTTTATGGACAGGCATACGGAAGGAATGAGAGGCTTACAGCTTCGTATGGCACATCAGGCACTGGGACTTATTGTTACAGATATATGTGGTATGCTTGGACAGATATTTAGGGCAGACCCTGCAATCGGCAATGATAAGGAACTTAATAAGAAGATTGTTCTTTTTGATGAGAATATGATGAGTACACTTATGGGTGGATTTCCTAATCTTGTGTGGCTTTCAGTTGAAGTTCCAGCCGTGTATACAAGCTCAATGATGTCGCAGAATGGAGTTAGCTATTATGTTGATGTAACACACGAATATGGAGTTCCGACAGATGTATGTCCTATGCCGGCGGCAGAGCTTGGAGTTGCACTTGCAGACGATTTCCCGCTTATTGGCTGTTGTGCTGTACAGTGTAATACAACCTGTGATGGAAGTCTTATGGGAAATGGAATTGAGGCACGCTCATTTAAAATTCCAACATTCCAGCTTGCTGTCCCTATAAGGCACAGACAGGAAAGCGTGCAGGAATATGCGGCAGAAGAAGTTGTCAATGCAATACATTTTATTGAGGAGCAGACAGGAGAAAAGTTTAACTGGGATGCTTTCTTTAAGAGTATGAAAAGGTTCAATGCAGAGACAGAAGAATTCCTTGAATGGATGGAAATCTCAAAGACTGACTATCCGCAGGTTATGGGTGTTACACTTGCACTTTACAGATATGGTGTATATCAGGCGGCAGGCGGAAGAAACCAGGCATTTCTTGATATGGATAAGAAGCTCACAAGAATGGCTATGGAAGGCTATAAGAAGAAAGAACTTGCGGCTAGGGAATACCGCCATCGTGCTATGACGTGGGGCGTTCAGGCAGCATATTATACAGCACTTCCAATATGGCTGCTTAACTGCTGGGGTATAGTTACAATAACAGATATGCTAAGTATGGTATCAACAGAAATGGTCAATACAGAGGATAAACATCAGGCAATGCTTGACCTTGCATATCTGTATGAGAATATGATTATGCGTAATCGTTCTAATGGTGGCTATGAAACAGGTGTTGAAGCGTTATGGCGTTATTGTGAGATGTTTAATATAGACATAGTTATTATGTATGTACATATGGGCTGTAAATCAATGTCAGGATATCACGGTTTATTTGAGGAAGAAGCAAGAAAGCACGGCGTACATCTTATATGGGTAACACATAATCTTATGTGTCCTGAGGACGGCAGTAGAAGAGATATGCGAACAGAAATCAACAGATATATGAGAACAGTATTTTGTGAAGAGCCGCTTGACCCTACATTGGAAGATTTTGATGACTCACAGAACTGGTAAGAATTCATAAAAGCAAGAGAGGAAAATAGTATGGCTAAATATTATGGCGGTTGTGATGCAGGAAGCACTTACACCAAATGCGTTATATTAGATGAAACAGGAAAAATAGCAGCAAATATCACTAAAAGAAGCAGAATTAATCCAGTGCTTAGTGCTAAAGACAGCTTAGATGAGGCTGTAGCTTTAGTAGACGGGCTTAATAGTGCAGATGAACTTGATTATCTTATTGGAACAGGCTATGGACGTAATAAAGTACCATTTGCTGACGAGAATATATCAGAGATAAGCTGTCACGCTATGGGAGTTCACATTGCCGCACCAGATGTCAAGGCGATAATAGATATAGGCGGGCAGGACGTTAAGGGTATCGCTATAGATACAGATGGAACAGTGCTTAATTTCTCAATGAATGATAAATGTGCGGCTGGTACAGGAAGATTTTTTGAGTCAATGGCAAGGGCATTTGAGATGAGCCTTGATGAGTTCTCCAAGCTTTCTTTAGCAGCTAAAAATGTTATCCCTATAACAGCACAATGTGCTGTATTTGCAGAGAGTGAGGTAATCTCACTTGTAGGAGAAGGAAAGCCAATGGAGGAGATAGCCGCAGGAATTGAACTTTCAGTAGCAAAGAGATGTTTTGTAATGGCTAAGAAGGCAGGAGTTGTTGACTCAGTTACACTTACAGGCGGCTGTGCCAAGAATGAGGGCTTAAAGCAGGCTATAGAGAAGGTATTAAAGGTTAAGGCTGTAGAACTGCCTATAGACCCACAGCTTATGGGTGCTTTAGGAGCGGCTGAATATGCCAGACAGAAAGGGATGGCCAGATGATAATATTAAAGATAATTGGAATAGTAGCGATTGTTATTGCAGTGCTGTTTATACTCAGCCTTTTTATATATTTCTTTAATCTTGATATGAAATTTGCCTCTAAGCTTATAAAGCCGCTTACGGCATATTATAACTGGTCAAAGAACAGACGTGAGGCAGATAAGAAGAATAAATGAGTATGAAGTTATATGATAAGGATATAGCCTGTGTAATGCAGGATATAAAGGCATATGGAGAGTGCAGAAGGCTTGATAATAATGCACACTGGAAGATGAATGATAAAGAAAAGCTTGTGCTAAGAAGTGATATGGCATACGAGCTTGGCGGCGGAATGAATGAGGCGGTGAGTGCATTGGCATTTACTACGGATAAAGCTGTCGTTGATACAGACGGAGTGTATCTTATAGGTGATGATATGACAAGCATTGACAAAGATATACCATATGCAAGACTTACATTTATAAGGCTTAAGGAAAATGTGCTTGATGACACTAAAAAAGATGCATTATATGCAGTTATGAGAGCTGTCGATTATGTAAGATACAATACATATCCGGACGGATTTATGATGAGAATATCATCAGTTAAAGAAAGAGAGCCGGTAAGAATATCAAAGGAAGCTGTAAATAGTAATATAAGCTTTTCTAATATAGGTTCAGAGCTTATAAGGGCTTATAAGACAAGAGAAGAAGTTGAGGCTGTAAAGATATACTTTATTACATCAGATAGTGCAGATTATAAAATGCTTAAGCAGTTTGCAGGCAGATGTGAGCAGATAACGGATTCACTTAACCATATATTCAATGGGCTGGTTATGGATTGTTCAACGTGTTCAAGCAGGGAGTTATGTGATGAAATAGAGGATTTAAGAAAGTTTCATAACAGTATTTGATATTTTGCATCGATGAATATTATCCTTTCATTGATTACTCTAATTGTAAATGTTAATATTAAATATAGAAGGAAATAACAATAAATAATAGTAAACAATTGTATATAATGGTATACAATCGGTGTTTATGCAGTCAAAATGATAAAGCCCAGAACAGGCAGAATGGAGGAAGAATGTATAGAGAAGATTATAAGGTAACAGTTCCCCAGTTTAAAAGACTTGAGGTATTATTAAGTGATTGTGGAGCAATAAGCGGAAAGCTTGATATTGAAACAGGAAGACATAATGCCCGAGTAATTAATAATAAGGTAAAAGAACTCTCAGAAAATGGTGGTGGTACAATTGTAATTCCTAAAGGAATATGGGCAAGTGCACCAATTCGTCTTTTATCAGATGTAAGCATAAGAATTGAAAGCCAGGGACTTCTTAAGTTCATAAAATCCAAAGAAGATTATCCTTTAATTATAACTAATTATGAGGGACAGCCATGCATAAGAACTGTATCACCTATTACAGCAGAGAATGCGGTAAATGTTGCAATTACAGGTATGGGTATGGTTGACGGAAGTGGTGATGAATGGCGTCCGGTTAAGAAGTTCAAGGTGACAGATAAACAGTGGGAACAGCTTCTAAAAAAGAGTGATAACGTATTTGAAACTAAAGAAACACAGATATGGATGCCTACTAAATCAAGCCTTCTTGGTAATGAGAAGAATATCCAGTCAGATAAAGATGAAGCTTTAGAAGAAGCAAGAGATTATTATGATTTCTACAGACCAGTAATGGTGAGCCTGCGTCATTGTACTAACGTACTTTTAAGTGGTGTAACATTTATGAATTCACCAGCCTGGAATATACATCCATTTTTCTGTGAGAATGTCACAATTGACAATATTAAGGTACGCAATCCTTACTATGCACAGAATGGTGATGGCATTGATGTAGAGTCTTGTACCAATGTACATATCCACCACAGTGTATTTGAGACAGGTGATGATGCAATATGTATCAAGGCAGGCAAGAATGCAATTGCAAGAACAATAGATGGACCTTGCAGTAATATATATATACACGATTGTGTTGTTAATGAAGGACATGGTGGTTTCGTAATCGGAAGTGAAATGTCAAGAGGTGTTAAGGATATACTTGTTGAGAACTGCACATTTATAGGTACGGATGTAGGTGTAAGAATGAAGAGTGCACTAGGCAGAGGCGGTGTGGTTGAGAATATCACAATACGCAATATCGATATGGTTAATATAAAGGGTGAGGCAGTTATACTTACTATGGGTTATGTACTCAACCTGCTTAATCGTAATGAAACAATAGCTATGGATAATGAAGAAGATGTTCCATACTTCAGAAATATTGATATGGATGGCATTGTGTGTACAGACTGTAAGGAATTCGCTAAGATTGAACCTTTAAACGGCCGTCCAGACACGATTAAGGATGTAGTTATTAATAAACAGAAGTTCTGCTAATAAAATGTAGTAATGTCTTTCTGATTATTAACAGCTGCTATGTGCCGGTGATGCACACTCACTTGAAGCTGTAGTATGTCGTAAGCGGATATGCTCGGTGTTAGAATGTGCGTTGCAGATTCTTGTTTATATATAGAAAGAGGATAAAGTTGTGAAAAATAATAAATATGAAATAGATATGTGTAATGGTACATTAATGGATAAGCTAATTTCCTTTGCAATTCCATTAATGCTTTCAGGTATGTTACAGCTTATGTTTAATGCTGTAGATATAATTGTTGTTGGAAGATTTACAGGCAGTACTGCACTTGCCGCTGTAGGCTCGACAACAGCACTGATTAGTACGTTTACCAATCTTTTTATAGGCGTTTCACTGGGAGCAAATGTACTTGCGGCAAGATTTTATGCAACAGGCAAAGCTAAAGAAATGTCGGAGACAGTCCATACAGCCATAGCACTTGCGGCAATAAGCGGTGTTGTTATGTGTATTATTGGCATTGCTGCCGCAAGAGAGGCACTTGTCCTTATTGACACACCAGATGATGTAATTGGCCAGGCAGCACTGTATTTAAGACTGTATTTTTGTGGTATGCCATTTTTTATGCTTTATAACTATGGAGCGGCAATATTAAGGGCAGTAGGTGACACGAAAAGACCACTTATGTATCTTATAATAGCAGGTTCTACCAATGCGGTTTTAGACCTTGTGCTTGTGATAATATTTAAAATGGGCGTTGCAGGTGTTGCTATAGGAACAGTTACTTCACAGCTTATATCGTGTATTCTTGTAATAAGATGCCTTATGACAACAGAGTCAGATTACAAGTTAAGAATAAGGGATTTAAGAATAAGAAAATATTACCTTTTACAGATACTAAGTGTAGGACTTCCCGCAGGAATACAGAGTACTGTTATTAACTTTTCAAATGTATTGCTTCAGTCATCAGTTAATTCATTTGGCGAGATAGCAATGGCAGGTTATACAGCCGCTAATAATATACTTGGCTTTCTTTATGTGTCTGTCAACTCAATAACGCAGGCGTGTATGAGCTTTACGAGCCAGAATTACGGCGTTAGAAAATTCAAGCGAATGGATAAGGTGTTAATTGACTGTATGATACTTTCGGTTATAGTGTCAGTAGTTATCGGTGGTGGTTCATACATTTTAGGACGCCAGATACTTGGTATATACACGAACCAGAGTGAGGTTATAGAGTGTGGTATGGAGATACTTTCAATATCGACAATACCATATTTTCTGTGTGGCATTATGGATATGCTTCCAGGAGCTATGCGTGGAGTAGGTTATTCAGCAGTTCCTATGGTTCTTTCAATTGTAGGTACAGTTGGGACAAGACTTGTGTGGATATATGGTGTATTCCCAAGCCATAGAAGTCTGTATGAGTTATTCATATCGTATCCAGCTTCGTGGTTTATAACAATTGTAATGCAGGCAATATGTCTTGTATTTGTAAGAAAAAAGGTAAGAAGCAAAGAATGATTATACAATATATAATCAATGATGGATTAAATTACAAGAAGTGAGGGTTAGTATGTATACAAAGGAAGATTTAAAAGAATATTTAAAGGCTATGGGGCTTACAGGAAAAGAAACAATACTTGTTCATTCTTCAATGAAATCCATAGGGGAAGTAGAAGGCAGGGCAGATACAGTGCTTGATGCCCTTATAGAATATTTTAAGGACGGACTTTTACTGCTTCCAACCCATACATGGAAAAATATTAACGAGGACAATCCAGTATACGACCCAGCGGTCACGCCGTCCTGTGTTGGGATACTTACTAATCTGTTTCTTAAAAGAGATGGGGTAATACGTTCACTTCACCCAACACACAGTATGGCAGGAATAGGTGTAAATGCCAAAGAATATCTTGCAGGTGAAGAACACAATAACACACCTTGTACACCGGGCGGCTGTTATGACCGCTTAAAAGACTGTGGTGCAAAGATACTTCTTATAGGAGTTGGCAATGAGCGTAATACATACATTCACAGCGTTGAAGAAGTGCTTAACATACCTAACAGACTGTCAGACAAACCAATGAAACTACAGATAATTATGCCAGATAAATCTATAAAGACAGTATATGTAAGAAAGCATTACAATGCTGCCCAGCCACACATATCAGAAGACTTTGTAAAGCTTGACCAGGCATTATTAGAATGTAATGCAATGACCAGAGTAAAATTCGCAGATGCCGACAGCCTCCTGTGTGATGCCGGCCAAATCTTTAAGGTGGTAAGGCACATATTGTCCCCAGCCCCCGAATGTATAGTAACAAGCCCGATTGAAAAGTCCCAGTGGCAGGACTTTACAGATTAACCAAATAAAAATATCTTTTTATATGGTCAGTGTTTAAAAATGCCTTGCTATAGTTAAAAACTATAACAAGGCATAAAATATATCAATTTTACAATCCCCCAATAATAACATATAATAATCCTATAAACATACAATAAATATATGTAAATAGCAATTACAAGTTGATAACTTATTTGAATTTTGTAACAACGCCCAATTAGAAAAGCCATCGCAACCCTACCGTCAAGTGCTGGATTGATATAAGCATAAAAAGACAATGGGGAGCCGCCGGTCCTTAAGTGCTGTTCTTTAGCACTTTAGTACCGCTGCGAGCGACACTTAGTGCAAACGTGTCTTTGTTGCTTATAACAATCCAGCACGCCTCACTATATAACAATGCTTTTCTAATGTCCGTTGTCATAACATTGAATTAGAGCACCACTGTAATGCAATTTGAAAGTGTAATGCAATTCAAAAGCAATAAATTTATATAATATTGGAGGCATACCATATGAAGCAGATACTATGTTTTGGAGATTCCAACACCTGGGGGCTTATCCCTAAGACTAACCAGCGTTACCCTTGGGGCGTAAGATGGACAAGTATTTTAGATAATGAACTTAATAGACATTTTAATAATGAATATCGTGTGATAGAGGAAGGATTGTGCGGAAGAACAACAGTATTTGACGACCCATTAAGAGATGGCCGCAATTCATTCAAACTCCTTCCAACAATATTAGAGTCGCACAATCCAGTAACAGATGTGATTATAATGTTAGGAACTAATGACTGCAAGACAGTATACAACGCTTCGGCAGAAGTTATCGGACAGGGTGTGGAGAGATTAATTAATCAGGTAAAGAGCTGCCTTCCACACAGCAGAATACTTCTTGTATCACCGATACATCTTGGAAAAGGTGTGTGGGAGCAGGACTACGACCCTGAGTTCTCAGAAGCTTCTGTTGAAGTATCTAAGAAGCTTGCAGGTGTATACAGCAAAATTGCAGAAAAAGAATCAATAGATTTCTTATCAGCCTCAGATGCAGCACAGCCAAGCGAAATAGACAGGGAACACCTAAGCGAACAGGGACATAAAGAACTTGCAAGAAACATATTAAAGTGGTTTGACATTTAAAAATACATAATGTTATAATACCATAGCCTTAAGTATAACAATAACAAAGGCTGTCAGCTACAATTAATTTATAAAATATATGTGGATTTTTCTAGTTGAATCTATTTTTCGCCACATAGCTGTTAATCACAGCTATGTGGCTATTTTTGTGTAATAGGGAATTCTATCGTGATTCCTTATTACACAAAAGGCACTATGTGCCAATAATGCACACTCGTGCGAAGATGTAATTGGTCGCAAGCGACCGCACTCGGCACAGGAATGTGTTTAGCACATTCCTTTTTATGAAATAGGGAATTTACCACAATAAGATTAAGGAGATAAGTATGGATCAGGCTTATATGAAGAAAGAAAACGTATTAAAACTTCTGATAACTATGGCACTTCCAATGGTTATATCAATGCTTGTAAATTCACTTTACAACATTGTAGACAGCTTCTTCGTAGCACAGATAAGCGAAGATGCGATGACTGCCATATCACTTGTATTTCCAATGCAGAATTTTATTAATTCGGTAATGATAGGCTTTGGAATAGGAATAAATTCAGTAATATCATTTTATATGGGTGCACAGGATAAGGCACAGGCAGACAAAGCTGCAAGTCAGGGAATATTACTTGCGACAATACACGGAATAGTGATGACAGCAGGATGTATTATGCTTATAAAGCCATTCCTTTGTATGTTTACTAATGACAGCAGTATTGTAGAATTAGGAATTCAATACTCATATATAGCATTTGCATTTTCAACAATACTTGCATGGCAGCTGGTGTTTGAAAAGACATTTCAGGCTGTTGGAAGAATGACAGCATCAATGACGGCAATGCTTGGTGGCTGTATAACTAATATCGTGCTTGACCCGATGCTTATATTCGGAATAGGAATATTCCCTGATCTTGGAATAAGAGGAGCGGCAATTGCCACAGGAATAGGACAGACAGTAAGCCTTCTTGTGTATGTTATCATATATATACTACGACCTATGCCAGTTCGTTTTACAAGAAAATGTATGAAGCCAGAGAAAACATTATGTCTGAAAATGTATTCGGTCGGCATACCAGCCAGTCTTAATATGGCACTTCCTTCATTGTTAATATCAGCACTTAATGTAATACTAGCAGCATTTTCACAGACATATGTATTCGTGCTTGGTGTATATTACAAGTTACAGACATTTCTTTATCTGCCTGCCAATGGAGTTGTTCAGGGAATGAGACCATTAATCGGATATAATTATGGTGCAGGAGAGCATAAGAGGGTTAAGAAAATATATTCGACAGCCACAATAATAGTATTAATAATTATGTGTGCTGGAACAGCTATATGCCTTGGAATACCAGATAAGCTTATAGGCTTATTCACAACTAATGCAAATACAATTAGTGCCGGTGCCAAGGCACTTAGAATAATCAGTGCAGGCTTTATCGTATCGTCAGTATCTGTAACAGCCTCTGGTGCACTGGAAGGATTGGGAAAAGGACTTCCATCACTCGTAATATCAGTATTCAGATATGTAGTTATTATAATTCCAGTTGCATTTATTCTTTCAAGGATATATGAAGTTAATGGAGTGTGGTGGTCATTTGGAGTTACTGAGTTGGTAACTGCATTTATATCGTATATAATCTATAAAAAGGCGACACATCATCATTAAATGTAATCAGACATATAAGGTATCTTATGAAACAGCATCTCATCAATACAGATTTGAGGTAAAGTCAATAATATGGTTTATGTAAATTTAATTATTAGGTTTGTATAATTGCTTTATTTTGAAGAATAATGGTTGTATAATAAAAAAACAATTTGCAATATTATATAAAAGATATTAATTATAATTATATGGAGAGTGAAGATAATATAATTGGTATACAATAAAATATATAAATTGCGAATAAAAGAGGAGGCTTAATATATGTGTACAGCAGTTACTTATAAGACTAAAGATTTCTATTTTGGAAGAACTCTTGATTATGAGTTCTCATATGGTGAAGAGATAACAGTTACACCAAGGAATTATATATTTGATTTCAGGCATATAGGACAGCTTAAAAGCCATTATGCAATAATTGGTATGGCATTTGTGTCAGAAGGATACCCACTTTATTATGATGCAGTTAATGAAAAAGGTCTTGGAATGGCTGGACTTAACTTTGTTGGCAATGCGGCATATAAAGCATCAGTATGTGGTGAGAAGGATGTAGCACAGTTTGAGTTCATACCTTGGATATTAAGCCAGTGTGCGACAGTCAGCGAAGCTAGAGCTAAGCTTGATGGAATTAATCTTACAGGAACACCATTCGGCAGCCAGCTTCCAGCGGCACAGCTTCACTGGATAATTGCAGATAAAGATGAAGCAATCACAGTTGAGTCGATGAAAGACGGACTTCATATATATGACAATCCGGTCGGAGTGCTTACTAACAATCCTCCATTTGATATGCAGATGTTTGCACTTAATAATTATGCAGGGCTTTCAAGCAGACAGCCAGATAATACATTTGCAGACAAGCTTAAGTTAAATGCTTACAGCCGTGGAATGGGAGCTATGGGACTTCCGGGAGATTTATCAAGCCAGTCACGTTTTGTAAGAGCAGCATTTACCAAGCTTAACGCAATGTCAAGTGATACAGAGGAAGAAAGTGTAAGCCAGTTCTTTCATATACTAAGTTCAGTAGAACAGCAGAGAGGCTGTTGTGAGGTGTCTGACGGAAAGTATGAGATTACTATTTATACATCCTGCTGTAATGCGGCAAAGGGAATATATTATTACACAACATATGACAATCATCAGATAACAGCAGTAGATATGCACAAGGAAAATCTGGACGGAACAGAGCTTATAAGATATCCAATTATTACCAAGGGTGAAGTAAGATGGCAGAATAGATAGAATATGTCAGAATAATAGTGATGGAGAGATAAGGCGATGGAATGTACTGATAAGTATGATTTTGATACACCAATAGATAGAACTAATACACAGTCCTTGAAATGGGACGTTGCAGAAAATGAGCTTCCTATGTGGGTTGCAGATATGGATTTTAAGACAGCACCAGAGATAATTGAGGCTGTTAATAAGAGAGCAGCACACGGAGTGTTTGGATATTCAATAATACCGGAAAGCTGGAATGAGGCTGTAGCCAGCTGGTGGTCAAGAAGACATAACTGGGACATTGATAAAGACTGGATTGTGTTTAGCACAGGAGTTATACCAGCAGTGTCAAGCATAGTAAGAAAGCTTACAACACCTAACGAGAATGTTGTTATACAGACACCTGTTTATAATATATTTTTTAATTCGATAATCAATAATGGAAGAAGGGTTCTTGAGAACCCATTAAAGTATGAGAATGGTGAATATAGCATTGACTGGGAAGACCTAAAGAATAAGCTGGCTGATCCACAGACAAGTCTTATGATATTATGCAATCCACAAAATCCATCAGGAAAGATATGGAGCAGGGAAGATTTATCAAGGATAGGGGAGCTGTGTGCAAGGTATTATGTAACAGTGGTATCTGATGAAATTCACTGTGATCTTACAGACCCTGGAAAGGAATATATTCCATTTGCTTCTGTATCAGATGTATGCAGGGATATAAGCATAACCTGTGTTGCACCTACTAAGACATTTAATATTGCAGGACTACAGACAGCAGCTGTCATTGTGCCACATAAGAATTTAAGGCATAAGGTGTGGAGAGCACTTAATACTGATGAGGTTGCAGAGCCTAACGCATTTGCGGTATGGGCAGCAGAAGCAGCTTATAATTATGGTGATAAATGGCTTGATGAATTGAGATGTTACATTTATAATAATAAAAGAATAGTTAACGAGTATGTCAATGACAATATTACATCAATAAAGGTTGTGCAATCAGAGGCAACATATCTTTTATGGCTGGATTGTTCAGCAATTACTGATAATAGCAGTGAATTAGCGGCATATATAAGAAACAGGACAGGGTTATATCTGTCAGCAGGCAATGTGTATGGCGGTAATGGAAATCAATTTTTAAGATTAAATATTGCGTGTCCTAAGGTAGTGCTTATGGACGGACTTAAAAGACTTGAAGAAGGTATCAGGCTGGCTGTGAATTAACAGGTTGTTAAGCTGGCAGTTGATTAACTTTGTAAGAATATACTAGCTGATAATTAATGGGGTAATATATGGAAAATGGAAGTTTGCAATACGAAAATCAAATATTAAAGTCAGAGCTTGAGGCAGAACATTTTATTCTTACACAGATGGCAGAGCTTGGAAAGGTAAGAAATGTACAGGAATGTCAGGTGGCGATAAATAATCTTCTTGAAAAAATCGGACATTTTACGAAAGCTGACAGAGCATATATAGTTGATGAAAAAGATGGTTTTTATTATAACACATATGAGTGGTGTAATGAAGGTATTGAACCACAGATTAATGAACTTCAGAATTTGAGAGCAGAGGATATGCCGTATTGGATATCAAAGCTTTCAAGTGGTGAGAGTATATTTATTGAAGATTTGGAAAATGTAAAAGAGACTATGCCTGTTGAATATGAAATATTAAAGCCTCAGAATATAAATACACTTATAGTGTTTCCAATAATATTAAGCAATACATTAAAAGGGTTTATAGGTGTTGATAATCCTAATATAAGGGATGCAAAGGACGTAATCAGACTGCTTGCGGCACTGGGGAGTTATCTAGGTACTACAAGAGAGAATGCCGCTGTATATGCCAAGCTTGAATACAGGCTTAATTACGATTCACTTACCAAGGCGTATAACAGGTATGGGTTTTACAAGAATGCACAGAAGCTCATAAAGGAGCATACTGATACCGAGTATTGTCTTATATTATCAGATATTAAGAGTTTTAAGCTTATTAATGAAATATATGGTGAGAATATTGCAGATAAGATATTAATAGATGAAGTTAATATTATCAGGCAGAAGATGAAAGGTAATTCAGTTCTTGGAAGACTTAATGGTGACATAATTGCTATGGTTATTCCTAAGGAGTATTTGTCTGAGGAAGAATTTTCTGATATGATAAAGCTGCTTAGTGACAGGTATTCCAACAAGAATTTCAAGCTTCATATATATCTTGGAGTATATTATATAAAAGATGTCAATGAAACGATAAGACAGATGGTAGACAAGGTATCTCTTGTGATTATGAAGAGTAAAGGTAATATGAGCAATTATATTCTTTATTATGATGAGAATTCATATAGGAATGACATATTTAAACAGCAGCTTATAGGTGAGTTCGAGACAGCACTTAATGAGAACCAGTTCTGTATGTATTTACAGCCACAGACGGATAAGGATGGCAATATGCTTGGAGCAGAGGCACTTATAAGATGGAATCATCCTAATATGGGACTTATTATGCCAGGTGCATTTATAGAGTGCTTTGAAGATGCAGGACTTATATACAGGCTGGATAACTACATATGGGAGGAAGCTGCCAAGCAGCTTAAGACATGGAAAGACTCTGGTTATAATTATTATATATCTGTTAATATATCAGCAAAGGATTTCTATCATATTGATGTGTACCAGACTTTCAAAAATCTTGTAAGTGAGTATGGTATAGATACAGATAAGCTTCACATTGAGATAACAGAAACAGCGTTATCAGAGGATAAGCAGGCGGCACATAAGACTATAGAAAGACTTCACGATGAGGGATTTATAATAGAGATAGATGATTTTGGAAGCGGATATTCTTCTTTTAATTTCCTTAAAGATGTGTGTGCTGATGTTATCAAGATAGACAGGGTATTCCTTAAGAAGTCAAGCCACGAGGAGCGTGGAGAGCAGATATTAAGGTCGATTATAAGTCTTTCACACGATATAGGAATGGACGTAATAACGGAGGGTGTTGAGAATGTTGACCAGCTTTCTATGCTTGCCAAGATGAATTGTGACTGGTTTCAGGGTTATTACTTCTCAAAGCCGATTACTGTCGGGGATTTTGAGGAGAAGTATGGCATTAAGGTGTAAAATGTATAATAATGCTTAGGACATTGATAATATTATATGATTTAATAGTATTAAAATTCAATAATATTAGTAAGATTAATAGGACTTTTTAATTATTAACGCAGCCGTGTGACTGGTTCATATGGCTGGTAATAATTAAAAAGTCTTTTTTAATTATGTTATGTTTATAGCTTTATGTATACAGCAGTAATCGAAATTTATACGAAATTACAGGGTGTTAAGCTGGCAGCTTGACTTTATTCCGAAATCGGAGTAAGATGCAATAGTCCGATTTCGGAATAAACTATTAGGAACGGATAAAATTGAAAAGTTAAAAATAAAAAAATAAGCAGAATTGGATAGCAGGTATAATTTAAGAAGGAGTTAGAATGAAGAACATATCAAAAAATCTTCAGATGTTTAATCAGGTATGTAAAGAAACCAATGTTATATACCACGATTATGCGGCGAAGAATGGCATATCAGATACAGCTTTCTGGATAATGTATTCTGTATATTATTATGGTGAGGGGATAACACAGAAGAATATATGTGAGGAGTGGTTCTACAGTGCACAGACCGTTAATTCCTCACTTAAGACTATGGAAAAAAATGGACTTATAATATTAGAGCCGTCTAATGATAATAAGAAAGAGAAGCAGATACATTTTACCAAAGAAGGACAACTGCTAGCGGAAAAGATTATTAAACTTGTAATAGAGGCAGAAAAGCAGTCTTTTGAGCAATTGGACAGCAGGGAGATTGAGGTTATGTTTGAAACAACATATAAGCATATGAAGAAGCTTGAGAGCCTTATAGAGAGTATAAAGAATTAGAGAACATCAAGGAGAATTAAAGTGAAGATAAAATTATCAGACCATTTTTCATATGGTAAGCTAATTAAATTTACATTACCGACAATTATTATGATGATATTTACATCAATATATGGTGTTGTCGATGGAGTATTTGTATCCAACTTCGTAGGAAGTGATGCATTTGCAGCAGTTAATCTTATAATGCCGGTTGTAATGATACTTGGTTCGGTTGGATTTATGATTGGTACGGGGGGAAGTGCCATCGTATCAAAGACACTTGGAGAGGGCAAGAAAGAAAAGGCAAGAGAATATTTTTCTATGCTTATATACCTTTGCATAGTATCAGGTGTTGCACTGTCAGTAATTGGAATTATATTTATACGTCCTATAGCTGTGGTACTTGGTGCAAGTGGCAGTATCGCAGACGATTGTGTAATATATGGAAGAACACTGCTTGTTATGCTTACAGCATTATTCCTGCAAAATGCTTTCCAGAGCTTTCTTGTTGTAGCTGAAAAGCCAAAGCTTGGACTTGTAGTTTCACTGCTTGCAGGATTTACTAATATGTTTTTGGATTTCCTGTTCATATATGTATTAAAGCTTGGCGTATTTGGTGCGGCACTTGCAACAGGAATAAGCCAGATAGTTGGTTCGATAATACCGATAATATATTTCCTTAGTGATAAAAGTGACGTGCTTAAATTGCAGAAGGCGCGTTTTAACAAAGATATAATAATAAAGACCTGCATTAACGGCTCATCAGAGATGGTTACCAATATGTCGATGTCACTTGTAAATATGCTTTATAATATGCAGCTTATGAAGTATATAGGTACAAATGGTGTTGTTGCATACGGAATAATTATGTATGTTGGATTTATATTCTCAGGAACATATCTTGGTTATGCGGTAGGTTCAGCACCAGTAATAAGCTATCATTATGGTTCAGGCAATAAAAAAGAACTTAAAAATCTGTTCAGGAAAAGCATAACGCTTATTATTGTGGCGTCCTTAGTTATGACCGGACTTGCTGAGGTGCTTGCAAAATATCTTGCAGGAATATTTGTAAGCTACGATAAGGAACTGCTTGAGCTTACAACGCTTGCTATAAGAATATATTCAGTAGCATATCTTTTCAATGGACTTAATATATTTACTTCGTCATTCTTTACTGCACTTAATAATGGTGCGGTATCGGCGGCAGTATCATTTCTTAGAATGTTCGTATTCCAGATAGCGATGATTATGATACTTCCGCTTATACTTGGAATTAATGGAATATGGATGGCTGTTATAGCGGCAGAACTTCTGGCATTGTTCGTAAGCCTTATATTCATAATAATAAACCGCAAGAAATACGGTTATGTGTAAGAATATAGATATAGATAATAATACACATATGTGTAGGAATACGGCATATATAATACAGATATATGTATAAATACGGTTATATGTAAAATAGTAATGATATTTAATTGGAATTTAACATAAATATTAGGAATTATTGATATAAAAAGTTAAAAACTTAACAATTAAAAGGTTGCTTTTTGCAGGCTGATTATGTATACTAACAGAAGAATTTGGTTAAATCCATTTTCTGTAATCTGCCAAAGGGCATACAAGCCCTATTGGTGCTACAATTTAAGAAAAGAGGTTTAATGTAAAATGGCAAACGTTGATTTAAGCAAGTATGGTATTACAGGCGCTACAGAGATTATTCACAATCCTTCTTATGAATTATTATTCGAAGAAGAAACAAAGGCTTCTAACGAGGGTTACGAAGTAGGAAAGGAAAGCGAACTTGGTGCTGTTAATGTTATGACAGGTATCTATACAGGTCGTTCTCCTAAGGATAAGTACATTGTAGTAGATGAGAATTCTAAGGACACAGTATGGTGGACTTCAGATGAGTACAAGAATGATAACCACCCAATGTCAGAAGATGTATGGGCTAAGGTTAAGGATATTGCTAAGAAAGAACTCTGCAACAAGAGACTTTTCGTAGTAGATGCATTCTGTGGTGCTAATAAGGATACAAGAATGGCTGTTCGTTTTATCGTAGAAGTAGCATGGCAGGCACATTTCGTAACTAACATGTTCATTAAGCCAACAGCAGAAGAACTTGAGAACTTCGAGCCAGATTTCGTAGTATATAACGCTTCTAAGGCTAAGGTTGAGAATTACGCAGAATTAGGTCTTAACTCAGAGACATGTGTAGCATTCAACATCACAAGCCACGAGCAGGTAATCATCAACACATGGTATGGTGGAGAGATGAAGAAGGGTATGTTCTCTATGATGAACTACTACCTTCCACTTAAGGGAATGGCTTCAATGCACTGCTCAGCTAACACAGATATGAATGGTGAGAACACAGCTATCTTCTTTGGTCTTTCAGGAACTGGTAAGACAACTCTTTCTACAGATCCTAAGAGACTTCTTATCGGTGATGATGAACACGGCTGGGATGACAATGGTGTATTCAACTTTGAAGGTGGATGCTACGCTAAGGTTATCAACCTTGATAAGGATTCAGAGCCAGATATCTACAATGCTATTAAGAGAAATGCTCTTCTTGAGAACGTTACTCTTGATGAGAATGGTAAGATTGACTTTGCTGATAAGAGCGTAACAGAGAATACTCGTGTATCTTATCCAATTGACCATATTAAGAATATTGTAAGACCTATATCTTCAGCTCCAGCTGCTAAGAATGTTATCTTCCTTTCAGCTGATGCATTTGGTGTACTTCCTCCAGTATCTATTCTTACTCCAGAGCAGACACAGTACTACTTCCTTTCAGGATTTACTGCTAAGCTTGCTGGTACAGAAAGAGGTATCACAGAGCCTACACCTACATTCTCAGCTTGCTTCGGACAGGCATTCCTTGAGCTTCATCCTACAAAGTATGCTGCTGAGCTTGTTAAGAAGATGGAAAAGAGCGGAGCTAAGGCTTACTTAGTTAACACAGGCTGGAACGGAACAGGTAAGAGAATTTCTATTAAGGATACTCGTGGTATCATCGATGCTATCCTTTCAGGTGCTATTAAGACAGCTCCTACAAAGACAATTCCTATGTTCAACTTTGAAGTACCTACAGAACTTCCAGGTGTTGATTCAGGTATCCTTGATCCTAGAGATACATATGCTGATGTTTCTGAATGGGAGACAAAGGCTAAGGATCTTGCTGAAAGATTTAACAAGAACTTCGTTAAGTATACAGGCAACGAAGCTGGTAAGGCTTTAGTAGCTGCTGGTCCTCAGTTATAATTAATAATTCTGGATATAACAGACGATTGTCAATTTAATTAAATACTTTATGAGTATATAAAAAGACCGCTTGTAATTAATGATAAACATTAGTTGCAAGCGGTTTTGTTTGACTATATTCTCCATAAATTAAAGTTCTGTCCTGACGATATTAAGAGGCATCATAAGATGGTCGATAAGGATTCTGTATGCCTCATTGCCATTGCCAGTTTTCAGGTTCTCAAAGTATTCAGAATGTTCATCTATTGTTCCATTAATACGGCCTTCAACCTCAAGTGCTGACTGTGTTGTAAGTCGGATAAGATACATAAGCTTTTGGAACATATGATTAATCTCCTCATTCTCAATGTAATTAACTAAGAGCAGGTGAAACTTATGGTCGTAATTAATAAAACTTTCGTAGTTATCATCAAGAGCAAGTGATTCTTTCTGGTGTTTGAGAATTTCACCAAGTTTCTGTATTGTATTCTGACCTTTAGCAGTCTGATATTCTTTAGCCAGGCATTGCGTACAAAATCCTTCGATAGCACATCTTATCTGGATAGTTTCCCTCATATCTTTCTGGCTTAATTGTCTTATGCGAAAGCCTTTGCTTGGGATAACTGTGATATAACCATCCTGGCTTAAGCATTGCAGAGCCTCTCTCATAGGTGTTCTTGATATGCCGAGTTCTTTGGATAATTTAGTTTCTGAGTAAAGTGTGTTGACATCGAGCTGGTGAGTAAGAATTAAATTCTTAATGTAATTATAAGCCTCAAGCTGCAATGATGACATAAGCTGCATAGATTCCTCCGTTGTATAAATGCCTGAATAAAAAGTTACGATAATAAATTTATAAATGGACTTTTAAAATAAATTAAAAAAAACATAAAAAATACAATTTACTGATATATAATAGACGATTATTATATTAAAATCAATAAAATAAATATAAAATCGGTATACCGGCACGCAATGTTCGTAATAAAATAATTTAAAATCTGAATATGTAAAGTGATTGTGTTAAAATACTATAATGAAAATATGTAATGATTGCACAAAAAAAACTTGAAAATTTGGTTAATCTGTTTAATTGCAAAGGACTATAATACAAATCGTAATAAAGAATAGATAAACTTAACAGAACCTCTTTGTTGAAGGCTTGCTAAGCAAATCAGATTTTTGGAGGAAAAGATAAATGAATACTTTAAAAGCTGAAAAAAGAAGCATGGATGACAAGGCAAAGAAATTAAGAAGGGAAGGTTATGTAACTGGCAATGTATTTGGAAGAAGCCTTGCAGAATCAATACCGGTAAAGATTGAGAAGAAAGAAGCAGAGCGTTTCTTATCAGTCTGCAACAAAGGTAGTGAGGCAAAGCTTACAATCGATACAACAGATTATGATGTTCTTGTAAAGGAAGTTGATTACGACCCAATCAAGAGACAGACATTAGAGATTGATTTCCAGGTGCTTACAGAAGGAGAAAAGGTTCACTCAGTTGCAGAGATAGTATTAGTTAATCATGACAAGGTACAGGGTGTTGTTGAACAGCATATGGAGGAAATTCCTTATAAGGCAGCTAAATCAGCGCTTGTTGAAAAGGTAAGCGTTGATATAGGAGAACTTAAGCCAGGCGACAGTATTAAGGTAGGAGACCTTGATATTGCTAAGGACAAAGATGTATCAATATCACCTGATGTATTAGAGAAGGTTATTGTAAGCGTAACAGAGCAGACATATGCCGAGACAGATACTGATACTGATGAGGATGGCGAAGCATCAGAAGCTTAATATTATGGTAATATAGTATGATACCAGGGTCAAAAGGTATAAACCAATATGAGCTTGCTCATAGGTGGGTGAAAGACCTTGGGACCCGCCCCGATATGAGCATAAAAGTGGGATGATAATCCCACGATATGCGAATATTGGGGAGAATTGTGGGAGTGCGTAGCACGGAACAATTCGTAGGTATCAAAGTCGGGGGCTTTAGCCCCCGACATCATAGTATTATAGTAATATTTCAGGTACAGAAACATACGAAAGTATGTAAGTAAGATAATAGACGCATATGTAATAGTGAGAATATTAATATGTAAACTTACGATAGAATAAAGATAAAAGTCAGCTATAGGGAAAGTTATGTTACCCTATAGCTGATTTTTTTAAAAATATGGTGCAGAATTCGACAGTAAAATACGTTTTTCTTGAATAATTATGCGTAAAGATATATACTGTACATAGTGTTACGTAACGAAAGAACGGAGGATATAATATGGGATATGATGCTGAGAAATTCAAAGCCAGAGCTAATACTAAAGCAGGAAATATATGGCTTATATTAAATATCCTGCTTACAATGCAGTATTTGTCAAATATGACTAAAGGTACATATGATCAGAAGTTTATAATTCCATTTCTTATTATAGGCTGGGTTCCATATATAATTGGTGTTATATATACTAAGATAAAAGGAAAATCAGCTGATGGATACAAGCATATATTAGGTGTTGGATATGGTTTGTTTTATGGATATATAGTATGTACAAGCACATCACTGCTCACATTTGCATATATATTTCCAGTAGCAAGTATGACTATTCTGTTCAAGGACAGAAAGTTCATAGTGAGCTGTGGAATTGGTAATATTGCCATAGTTATATTAAGTACAATTATTAAATTTATGTCAGGTATGAATGCGTTGGCAGATATTGATAATTATTCATTACAGATATCGTGTATAATCCTTTGCTATGTATGTTATGTATTATCAATTAATCATCTTAATCTTTCAGACGGAGCACTTACAGATTCAATTAAGGCTGACCTTGACAGAGTTGTCAAGACAGTTGAGCAGGTTAAAGATTCAAGTAATATGATAGTTGACGGAATTACAGTTGTAAGAGAGCTGGAAGAAGAGAACAAGCAGGGAGCTAATTTCGTTGTATCAAGTATGAAAGAGCTTTCGCATAATAATGATATACTTCATGATAAGACATATTCTTCAACACAGATGACTACGCAGATTAATAATCAGGTAGAAAATGTAGCTTCACTTATCAATGAAGTTGTGCAGCTTGTCAGTGAGTCAGTGGAACATACAGATACAAGTTCAAAAGAGCTTGCAGATGTAGTTGAAAGTACTAAGACTATGGCTGAATTATCAGGTGAGGTAGATAATATACTTAGAGAATTCCAGCAGGAATTCAGTAAAGTTAAGACAGAGACAGGTACAATTGGAGAGATTAACTCACAGACTAACCTGTTAGCACTTAATGCTTCAATTGAGGCGGCAAGAGCTGGCGAAGCAGGAAAAGGCTTTGCGGTAGTAGCAGATGAGATAAGAAATTTAAGTACAGAAACAGAAGAATCATCAGATAGAATTATGACAGCGTTAGGACATCTGGAAAATACATCTAACAGAATGTTAAAGTCAATAACGACAATACTTGAACTTATACAGACAACACAGACCAAGGTTGTACAGGTTAATGACAGCGTGTCAGGAATAGCTAAGGACTCTACACAGATAGGTGAACACATTGGTGTCGTAGATTCAGCAATGCAGGAAGTTGAAAGCTCTAACCGTAATATGGTTGACAATATGCACGAGATTGAAAATGTTATGAAAGACATTACTGACTGCATAGGCAACGCAGACGAAAGCACTAAGATAATGCTCAGCAAATATGAAGAGTCAGCCCGCAATGTTGATAAGATAGAAAATGTTGTTGGTGCAATGATGGAAAAGCTTGGAGTTGGCGGCTTTATGGGTGTTCAGGATATCAAGCAGGGTATGTATTGTACCATAAGACAGATTATATCAGGAAAGCCAGCTGATACAGAAAGCCACGGCGAGATAGTTGAACAGGCAGATGGGGTATTATATGTACGTTTCAAGAACAAAGATGTAGATTATAAGAATACCTCATTGAAATACGAACTTGATATTGTAGCGGCAAATGTACTTTATCACTGGTCTTCTGTGTCAGCAGCACCCGCCACACAGTATGGCAGTGATGTATGCAGGCTCATAGTAGCTTCACTTCCAAGCATCGTCAACAGAAGAAAGTATGTAAGAATGCCTGTTAATAATAAATGTACAGTTACATTCAAGGGCGGAGCAGATGTATATGAGGGTACAATGGTAAATATAAGTGCCAACGGCTTCGCTTTCCAGACAAGAGAAACAGAATTCGCAGATTGTAAGGGTGAGAATATAATTGTAAAAGTACCAGATTTTCCAGTTGAACAGGGGAGGGTTCTTGAAGGAACAATTATAAGAAGTACTGACAATGCAGGAACCCATATCGTTGGATGCCGTATGCCAGAAGACCGTATTGAGATTGGTAATTATGTAAGCAGGAATTATTCTGAATAATATTAAGAAAATGTATAAGCATTAATTCACAATTTTCGTATTATAAACTGTTATTTAGTATGGGGGAATATATTTAGGACATAATAATAACGAAAGTGGTTAATTGAATGAGGTTAAAGAAAAAGTATAGGAATTTATTAAAATTTATGGCTGTAACGCTGATACTTATTTTAACGATATCAGTTGTTGCGGCTGCTAAACAGCACATTGATAATAAGAAAAGTAATCATAACCAGGATATCGAAGAGGACTATCCTGATGAAGATGCAGAGGCTTATGAGCTGCATGAAAGAACACTTAACTCAGATGTTATCCCATATGATGGAGTTCCAAGAACAATATCGTGCTGGGGTGATTCGATGATGTTTGGAATGGGTGCAGGTGAGGCTTATATAGTATTTGGAGATGATGAGCCTTTTGATATATCAGGCTGGACAAGTCCCGATACATTACAGTATCTTACTGGAATTAAGGTATATAATCTTGGCGTTTCAGGTGAGACATCTTATGAGATTGCACTTCGTCAGGGAGGCATAAAGATGTATGTCAGGGATACATTTGAGGTTGGATATGATGACAGTGTAGATGTTACAATTGTCGATGAGAATGGCGAGGAAGTATATATGGCTGATTTCAGTGCATATGGATATACAGAGCCACAGGAGTCAGATATTGTATACATCAATGATGAAATGTTTAAAATAACAGGTACAGAAGAAGAGGGACTTCATATATGCCGTTATTCAGATGAAGAAGTGAACTATGATGCTTTTACAACCGTATATGCGGACACACAGGTATATACCAAGGCTTCTTATGAAAGAAAGAATGATATTCTTATACTTGAGATAGGAAGTAATGGCGGCTGGGACAATTACAGACAGCTTATAAGCCAGTATGATGCTATGATACAGAATTCGGGCTGTGATTATTATATAATAGTTGGTGATACAGATGATCCAGGAACATCAATAGCAGATACAACTCAGGGAATCCGTAATGAGGACGGAACTTATATAGGAGTTGGTGATACAGCGTGGGAAGCGACATTAAGAGAAGCATATGGTGAACATTTTATTAATATGAGAACTTATCTTATAGAAAATGGACTTACTGATGTAGGCTTAAGACCAACAGTAGGTGATTATAAGGGGTTCAGGCGAGGAAGAATATCTAAACAGTTAAGATATGACTGGACACATTTTAATTCATATGGTTATTATTCAAAAGGTATTGCAATATATGCCAAGGGTGTAGAATTAGGTTACTGGGAGTAACATATTAAATATGTAAGTTTGGTAATTACAGGTTAAAGCAGGCATTAAAATAATGTGTCTGTTTAATAATAAAAGAAAGGTATATATAACAATGAATGACAAGAGAGAAAAATTTGCTTCAAGATTAGGCTTTATACTGGTGTCGGCGGGGTGTGCTGTCGGACTAGGTAATGTATGGAAGTTTCCATACATATGTGGAAAGAACGGAGGAGCAGCATTTATTGTTATATATTTATTATGTCTGCTTGGACTTGGGCTTCCTATACTTATATGTGAGTATGCAATTGGACGAGGCAGTAATAAGAGTCTTGGAAGTGCATTTAAAATGTTGTCGCCAGAGGGCACAAGATGGCAGTATTTCCGCTGGGTAGCTTATGCGGGTAATTATCTTTTAATGATGTTCTATACAATGGTTGCCGGCTGGATGTTAAACTATTTTGTATACAGTCTTACAGGACAGCTTTCAGGAAAGAATGTAGAGCAGATAGGCGGGGAGTTCAATAATATGCTCTCAACACCATCAGTTATGATATTCTGGACACTTGTAGTTGTTGTAATAAGCATACTTGTATGTTCACTTGGCTTACAGAAAGGTGTTGAGAAGATAAGTAAGGTAATGATGATATTATTATTTGCACTTATGATAATAATGGCAGTTAATTCCCTTCTGCTTGATGGAAGCTCGGAGGGACTTAAGTTCTATCTTGTTCCAGACTTTTCCAAGATGAAGGAGCAGGGTATCGGTAATGTAGTATTTGCAGCTATGTCACACGCATTTTTTACTCTTGGACTTGGTATAGGTTCAATGGAGATATTCGGAAGTTATCTTTCAAGAGACTGCAAGCTTACAGGAGAGTCAATAAATGTAGTTATACTTGATACAGTAGTTGCACTTACAGCTGGAATTATCATTATACCAGCCTGTTTTGCCTATGGAATTAATCCAGGTGCAGGTCCATCGTTATTATTCATAACACTTCCTAATGTATTCAACCAGATGCCGGGTGGGGTTATATGGGAAGTATTATTCTTTATATTTATGGCATTTGCGGCATTATCTACAGTAATAGCAGTATATGAAAATATTATTGCAATGACTATGGATTTATTTAACTGTAGCAGAAAGAGAGCTTCATTAGTTAATCTTTTTGTAATAGCAGTGCTTTCTATGCCAGCAGTTCTTGGATATAATGTTTTGTCGGGAGTACAGCCTCTTGGAGCTGGTACAACTATAATGGATCTGGAAGATTTCATAGTTTCATATAATATACTTCCTCTTGGCTGTCTTTTATTCGTGCTTTTCTGTACAAGAAAGAACGGCTGGGGATATGACAATTTCGTGGCAGAAGTTAATATGGGAAAAGGCATATCATTTCCTAAATGGTTAAAAGGCTATATGTTATATGTTCTTCCGGTTATTGATTTAGTTATATATTTTAAGGGTTATTATGATATGTTTAAGCCACAGGGTACTAAGGTTGTGTGTATATGGATGACAGTAGCTGTCATTCTTGCACTGTTGGTATTTTACATAGCAGCAGGAAAGGGAAAGAAGAGCAATGACTAAAAAGCAGCTTGCTTATGAAGTTATAGAACGACTTAAAACAGAATATCCTGATGCCGGCTGTACGCTTGATTATGATGATGCGTGGAAGCTTCTGGTAAGCGTAAGGCTTGCAGCACAGTGTACAGATGCGAGAGTGAATGTTATTGTTCCACAGTTATTTGACAAGTATCCATCAATAGAGGCACTTGCGGCAGCACAGGTAGATGACATAGAGAAAATAGTCCGTCCATGCGGTTTATCAAAGAGCAAGGCAAGGGATATAAGCGGCTGTATGCGTATGCTTCATACGGTGTATAACAATAAAGTGCCAGATACATTAGAGGAACTTTTAAAGCTTCCCGGAGTTGGAAGAAAAAGTGCCAACCTTATTATGGGTGATGTATTTGGAAAGCCGGCAATTGTGACAGATACACATTGTATAAGGCTGTGCAACAGAATTGGACTTGTAAAAGATGAGAAAGAACCTAAAAAGGTTGAGATGGCACTATGGAAGATAGTTCCGCCGGAAGAGGGAAGTGACCTTTGCCATAGATTTGTAATACACGGCAGGGAAGTGTGCAGTGCAAGAACCAAGCCTCATTGTGATGGGTGCTGTCTTAATGATATATGTAAGAAGAATGGAGTTAAGCAATAAGTGAAGAATAATTACAAGATGATAATAGCATATGATGGAACCAGATATTATGGCTGGGAACATCAGCCTAATACAGATATGACTATACAAGGCAAGTTAGAGTCTGTTCTGTCACAGATGACAGGGGAGCAGATAGATGTAATAGGTGCAGGAAGAACTGATGCAGGGGTTCACGCCAAAGGAATGGCAGCCAATGCACATATGCAGACAAGTATGACACCAGATGAAATCTGTGATTATATGAACAGATATCTGCCTGAGGACATATGTGTAATGGAGGTAAGGATAGCTTCAGAACGTTTCCACAGCAGATATAATGCAATGGGGAAAACCTACTGTTATACCTGTTATGTTGGGGATAAGAAGCCTGTATTTAATAGAAAATATGTGCATATCACAGGTGCTTTGCCAGATGTTGAGGCTATGAAGAAAGCAGCTTCTTATCTTGTGGGAGTTCATGATTTTGCAAGCTTCTGCGGTAATCCAAAGATGAAGAAATCTACAGTCAGGGAGATATATTCAATTGATATATCGCTTAAGGGTTCGTATCTTAATATGACCTTCCACGGAAGTGGATTTCTACAATATATGGTAAGAATATTATCAGGAACATTATTAGAGGTTGGTTTTGGTAAAAGAGAGGCAGACAGTATGCAAGAGCTTTTAGAGGCAAAGAATCGTTCTTTAGCTGGAGCGACAGCTCCAGCCAAGGGGTTAAGTCTCTTAAAAGTACATTACGCTAATTAATTATCGGAATAGTTATATAAATTTACTTCTCCATTTAATTGCCTCGTCACGGTACTGGCGGGCAATATCCATAAGTTCATTATATTGGGCGGTTATGCTGTCGATGACGGCTGACTGCTCATTTATTTTTGCCTGGCATGCGGCAATCATTTTGTTGAAATCTTCGGTTAGGGATTTTTCGTGTTCAATGTAATTATTATTAGAATTATTATTATTTGAATTAATACTGTCAGCGTTGTTATTATCAGTACTATTATTGTCGGTAGTGCATATAGTTAATTGTTTGAAATGTCCGATTTGTTCAATTTTGTATATGTGTTCATTAACACATAATAAAATAAAATTATTATATGCAAGCACACTGTAAGAATTCACAGGCTTTTTAATATCAGGCAGTGGGATAGGCAGTGCATTGTTGTCATCAGGTGTTATACAGTGCAGGCTGGGTTTATCAGATACAGGATTTTGCTTAAGATAGAAAAGAAGCAGGGTGTCATTACATATGGCAAGCTTAGGATTAGAATATTCCTGTACATAATTACAGTCTACAGCCAATATATTAGCGGTATCCATAATATTTTTTAAGATAAGTGAACCATTCTGATTGATGTAGGAATAATAAAGAGATGAATTATATATACACTCTGTAAGACCGCATAAGTAGTCTGCAGCAAGCACGATAGGGCGGTCAAGCCCACCAAAATGGGCTACACGTAAGAATATATTAGAACCGGCATTATAGATAATTAACTGGCGGTTATTCCCAACTGAATATACATTTGACATATTACCCTCTGTTCATCAGTAGATCTGATATGTGAAGCTTATTAAAATGTATGGTAGCAACAAAGTATTTAGAACATATAATGTAGTAAGAATACTTAAAGGAAGGATTTGAAATGGCAAAGTGTAAGTGCAGGAAAAAATGCTGTACAACAAAGATTGCAAGTAATCTTGTATCTAATATGCCTAATGGATGTTTTGATGTATGTACCAATCCGATATGCGGTTCACCGAGTGAACTTAGCCTTTATGCTCCATTGATATATGACCAGATTGGTATTAACCTTTGTGCTGAATTTCCAATAGGTGCAGATATATCAGCAACTTATCCTACAGCTGTAAATGCAACTGCAAGTGTAATAGATGTATCCTATGAATATGGCACAGGAAATGTAGTTATAACACAGATACCAGGAAGACCGAACTGCTATTCAGTTATATTGTCTAACTTGTCAGTGACATTTGCGGTAAGTCTGTATGATGAGAATTGCAGGCTCGTGGCAACACTTTATCCAACAGCTGTATATCTGCCACCAGAAACAACTTCGGCTACCTATGATGAAGATGTCAATCCAACTTCTGTGGAGCTTGAAATATTTGCACCTTATGGAATATCTTACAATTATAATGCAGCGGCTACACCACAGTATAGTGCGGCACTTAATTATACAGGATTTACAGCGGCTAATAACACAATAACGCAGGGACTTAATCTTTCTGCAATTCCAAAAGTAATTAACCTTGATACAACCGATGATGAGATAACAATAGGTCTTTCAATCATATTACAGAGCTTGTATTTTGCTGGATACAGGGTTGCAAGTGCTGGAAAGATTGTAACTCCTAAGGGAAGCATAGTAGCAGAGGAAGATTCTAATGAGATGAAATTCGTATGCGGCAATCTTTTGAATCTGGCAATCAAGCCTCTTGATTTAAGCCCTCCAAAATGCGAAGGTAGATTAAAACAAGATTGCGAAACAGGCTGTCAGCAAACGTGTGAGGAAGATATGCCAGTGTGTCCGAATTCAGGGAACAACATAAGTGACTGCAATAACTGTGGATAAGAATAAAGTGTGATGATGACAGAAATATAATCAGGATAGAAATATCTGCTATATCGCTAATATTAGTTACTGTAAAGAGTAAGATGTGACAGTCACAGGCTGTTTAAGTGGTATAGTAAGTTATTGCCATATAAAGATAAATATATAGAGAGAATTTAAAATGGGTGTCACAATAGACTATTACGTAATATACAGATAATAACAGATTATTATCTGTATACTGTAGAGCATTAGTTTAAAATGACACCCATATATATTTATTGTTTATTAATATTAACGGGAAACCTCATTACCAGCCTTGGCAAATGCAAGCTTCATAACTTCGTCTACAGATACGAGGTTGTAATCACCGCTTACAGTATGTTTTAAGCAGCTTGCGGCATTAGAGAATTCAACAGCTTTCTGTGGGTCAAAGTCATTGATAAGACTATATATAATACCAGCACAATAAGCATCACCAGCACCAATATAATCAAGAATATTCATAAAGAATTCCTGGCTGTAGTAAGCCTTTCCTTCTGTGTATATCATTGACTGGAGCTTGAATGTTGTTATTGAAGTTTCTGTTCTCCATACAGATGCAACCATCTTGAAGTTAGGGAACATTTTTATAAGTTCTTCTGCAATGTAAGAATTCTTTTCTTTATCTGAATTAGAGGCATCAAGTCCGAATATTCCAACTGCATCATCTTCATTAGCGATACATATATCAACATACTTACATATTTCGCTCATTACTTTGTTAGCCTTTTCACTAGACCAGAGCTTGCTTCTGTAATTAAGGTCACAGCTTATTGTAATTCCTCTTTCCTTAGCTTTCTTGCAGGCAAGAAGAGTAATCTGTGCCATATTATCACTTATTGCTGGAGTAATTCCTGAAAAATGAAACCATGTAGCATCAGCAAATATTGAATCCCAGTCAAAGTCATCTACATTGGCAAGGGCAAATGCTGAACCTTTTCTGTTATATATAACATTAGTAGGTCTCTGGCTCGTCTTTTTCTCAAGGAAATATATTCCAATCTGTTCGCCGCCTCTTACTATATGTTCAACACCGACACCATACTGTCTTAAAGAATTAATAGCACTCTGTCCAATAGTATGTTCTGGAAGCTTAGTAACATAGCTTACATTAACATTAAAATTAGCAAGGGATACAGCAGTATTAGCTTCGCCGCCGCCATATACAGCTTCATAAGAATGTGCCTGTGTAAATCTTTCATTGTTGTCAGGTGAAAGTCTGAGCATTAATTCACCAAATGTTATAATCTTGTGTTTCATTGTTATCTCCCATCTTGCATCAATTGTTTACTGTTTATCGTACAGTGATATATTGTATCACATTTTTATAAAAAAGTAATATGTATTTTGAAGAAGTTTGGTATTTTTTGTCATTTCTGCGTGCTTTTTCAGATTATTAAGTGCACAAAGCAGTATACAACAGGAAGATATAATAATTAAATAGAAAATATAATAGCATAATAAGACGTGTGTAGCTGAAAAAGCAGTATCGACACATATCTGATATTAAAGTATAATATGAATAAGTCTGAGTGGCTAAAAAGACATTTGACAGATGAAATTATAATTTGTTAGATGAGATTATAATTTAATAGATGAGATATTAATTTAATAGATGAAATTTTAAATAACAGGAAAGGTGCTGACGTGACATAATGTTAAGAGATGTAGGATTGGAAGATATTAGTGATGGAAGATTATATAGAGAAAATGATATGGTAAAGACAGATACGAATTCTTGTCAGGGCTGTAAGAAGATATGCTGCATAGGAATGGGCAGAACAATAGTGCTTGATCCTTATGATTGTTACAGGCTTGGAATTGGCACAGGAAAGACATTTGAGCAGCTTCTGGATACTAATATTGAGCTTAATATGGTAGATGGCTGTATACTTCCTAATATTAAAATGCAGACAGTTAGTAATGGCTGTTCATTTCTTGGAGCTGATAACAGATGTACAATACATAATTACAGACCTGGCATATGCAGAATGTTTCCATTAGGAAGATATTGGGAAGATGATGAGCATTTTTATTATATATTACAGAAGGGTGAATGTAATAAAGATAATCTGACTAAGATAAAAGTACGCAAGTGGATAGGAATTGATAATATTGAAAGTTATAATTCATATGTGATACAATGGCATAGTTATATTAAGAAGGTTCAGAGAGCCTTGGCAGGACTTTCTGAGGAACAGATTAAGATACTTAATATGTACAATCTCAGAACATTTTATATGAAAGGTTACGAAGCAGATAAATTCTTTGAAGAATTCAAAGAAAGACTTGATAAATCCATAGAAATGTTTGGAATGTAGAGTGGCTTCTGACATAAAGATGATGGTTAATATAGAAATGCTTGGAATGTGGATCGCTTCTGATATAAAAATGATTATTAATATAAAGATGTTTGGAATTTAAAGAAAAGAGGATATATATGAAGACAGATTTGTTTAAAATAGGCGGACTGACCGTTCACGGCTATGGCTTTATGATAGCACTCGGATTTATCCTTGCTATGCTTCTTGGTGAATACAGGGCAAAGAAACTTGGACTTAAGGACGAGTCGGTTATAGATATAGCGATAATCGCAGGACTTACAGGATTTGCAGGAGCAAAACTTTTATTTATAATAGTTGAATTTGACAGCTTTATGAAAAATCCTAAAGAGGTATTAGGTTCATCAGGATTTGTTGTGTATGGAGGAATTATAGCAGGTGTGCTTTGCAGTATGCTTTATTGTAAGATTAAGAAGATTAATTTCCTCGAGTATTTTGATCTTATAATGCCGGAGATAGCATTAGCACAGGGCTTTGGAAGAATAGGATGTTATCTTGCAGGCTGTTGTTATGGACGTGTGACAGACAGTGCATTTGGCGTGATATTCCCAGCGGGTTCTCAGGCACCAGCAGGTGTAAAGCTTATTCCTACACAGCTTATATCAGCAGGAGCTAATATAATTCATATGATAATACTTATTGCGGTTGCACATTTTATAGGTTATACAATAAGGAAGAAAGATGGTAGAAAGCTTGTGCTTCCAGCTGGTGGAATTGGCTATTTATATATGATTTTATATGGGATTGGAAGATTTCTTATTGAGTTTTTAAGAAATGATTACAGGGGCGAGGTAGGTATTCTTTCAACATCGCAGTTTATATCAATATTCTTTATTGCAGCAGGTGTGGTCCTTCTTATTATTGGAAAGAAGAAAATGCGAGACCGTTTCAAGTTTTGTGTAAACGTTAAAAACTGATATAAGATTTGTGAATA
>ERZ791743.26-NODE-26-length-169430-cov-31.869290_pt1 | contig 169430 bp, 166 predicted proteins | sample MGYA00509952_ERZ791743 | MGnify/ENA primary metagenome ERZ791743 (study PRJEB30046, sample SAMN00792040) | human gut metagenome | study: EMG produced TPA metagenomics assembly of the A metagenome-wide association study of gut microbiota in type 2...
GTTTCCTGCTTCCTCACTATGCGTCGGTGAGCGTGAGCAAGTCCCCTTATGAAATCCAGTGCTTTGTGGGCGAGGTGCGTAAGGGTGATGTGGACGGTTTCCTGAGCCGCCTGCAGACCTTCTTCGATGATACTCCCTACGAATTGGCCCGTGACCGCGAGGTGCATTACCAGAACATTCTTTACATCGTGTTCAAGCTGATGGGTTTCCACACCGAGGTGGAATACCGCACATCGCGTGGTCGGGTAGATTTAGTGCTCAAGACATCCGATTACATCTACGTGATGGAGTTTAAGTTGAACGGTACCGCTGAAGAAGCCATGCAGCAGATAGAGGAGAAGGGCTATGCCTCTGCCTTTGCTTCCGATAGCCGGAAGGTGATAAAGGTCGGGATAAACTTCAGTGACGAGACACGAAGCATTGAGCGGTGGATTGTAGCATGATTGAAATAGAATATTATAAAAAGGGGAAGCGGCGTATCGATGTGCTGCTTCCCTTTTTTATATACTATTAGTCAGAGTCTTTTATTTCCCTCCAAAAAACTTCTTCCGGTAATAAGAATCTGCCGTATACAGCGCTGCCGTCGGGTTATTGCCTGTCACACGGTCCTTGGTTACGAGGGTAGTGACGTAAGCATCCGAGTATTTGTAGAACAGGCTGTCGTGTCCCACGCAGAGACCGATTACCACGTTCAGGTCGGTATGTGCTTCGTTCAGCAGACGGGCTTGCAGAATCGGGTTGCACATGGCGGCGCCGATACTTTCACATTGTGCGGGGATGCCCATCGATGTTTTGGGCTGGCCGGCTACCTTGCAGATGACCGAGTAAGCTTCGAAGCCGTTGGCACGGAGGATGCGGGCAAAGATACGGGCTTCGCGGATGAGGCCGATGCAGTTGGCAATGCCGATGCGGTGCGCACCTATTTTCCGGGCAAACTCCATGATTTCCTGCACGCGGGTCCACTGGCAGTAGCCTTCGTATTCCACTTCCGCACTGGCAATCATAATCTCGCGGTTGCGCCCCTCGTCGTAACGCTCCAGTGCCCATTGGCGGTCTTCCTCTTTCAGGTTATCTGTAGGACAGAAATCAGGGTAGGTGCGGTCTTTGTATTTGCAGTTCTGTGTGCCGCAGTCCACACAGGTAGGTATTGTTTCTTTTTTCATAAAGGCGTGTGTAATTGGTTAAACTGAGGGCAAAGATACGAGATTTCTTTCCAGTTGGTAGACAGAAAACCGCATTTGGTGGATTCTATTTTTAAAAATTGCAGGCGACTTCTACATTTGTTTCCGATTAGTTTTCATTTAAAATTGTAAGTAAGATGAAGAAAATTGTGTGGATGGCCTGCGGAATGGCCTTGATGTGTGTACCTTTGAGTGCAAGTGCGAATATCCGCTACGATGACCCGCAGGAGGAAGAGGAAGCTCCGTTGCTCGATACGGCAGCCGAGTGAATGGGATACCTGATTTTCCCGTGGGGTGATTCTTGGAATGTGCGGCAGATGTCGTAACTTTGCGGTTCATTCAAAAAGTCTATGTTATGCCCGTTATCGAAATCACCTCGCTGGAGCATCCCGGAGTGGAAGTGTTCAGCACCCTGACCGAAGCCCAGTTGCGCAACCGCATTGACCCGCAGCGGGGCATCTTTATCGCCGAAAGCCCGAAAGTGATTCGGGTGGCGCTGGAGGCCGGCTATGAACCTGTGTCCTTGCTCTGTGAGCGGAAGCACCTTACGGGTGATGCGGCAGACATTGTTCAGCGCATGGCGCATCTGCCGGTCTATACGGGCGACCGGGAACTGCTGGCCCGGCTCACCGGCTATACACTGACACGGGGTGTGCTGTGTGCCATGCGGCGTCCGGCTCCGCGTCCGGTGGAGGAAGTATGCCGTGGGACACGCAGGGTAGTGGTCATTCATGGGGTGGTGGATACCACCAACATCGGGGCCATCTTCCGTTCGGCAGCCGCACTGGGTATCGATGCCGTATTGCTTACCACGGATTCGTGCGACCCGCTGAACCGTCGGGCAGTGCGGGTGTCGATGGGTTCGGTGTTCCTGGTGCCCTGGACGTGGGTAGACCGTCCACTGGAGCGGTTGAAGGAACTGGGTTTCCGCACGGCAGCCATGGCGTTGACCGACCGTTCCGTGCCGCTGGATTATCCGCCGCTGAAGGAGGAACCGCGACTGGCCCTGATGATGGGTACCGAAGGTGACGGACTGCCGGAAGCTGCCATCGAGGGAGCGGACTATGTGGTGCGCATTCCTATGGCACACGGAGTGGATTCGCTCAATGTGGCAGCCGCTTCGGCTGTGGCTTTCTGGGAGTTACGATGCAGTGAGAACCATTGAAAATACGAGGTTTATACTCCGAAAAAAAAACTCCTTTACGCTTGAAAAAAACGTAAAGGAGTTTTCAGTAAAACGTCCTTGCGTTTCAATTCAGACGCAAGGACGTTTTGTATGAAATGCACTTGCGTTCTCATTGAAACGCAAAGGTGTGTTTCCATCGCACGTACCGCACAGTTCTTCAAGAGTCTGGGCATGCCGATGACCCTGCGCGAGGTAGGCATCGACGATTCCCGTCTGGAAGAAATGGCACACCACATTGCCGTGAATGAGGGACTGGACGCACCGGGCACGTTTGCTCCGCTGAGCGAACAGGACATCCTTTCTATTCTGAAGGCTGCGTTGTAAGATAAAGATAATTCGGAATAGCCTGCACTCAGGCTATTCCAAACAATTCAATCTCAAAAATCAGGGTAGAGCCGCCGGGGATGCCGGGCTGCGAGAACTTGCCGTATCCCATTTCCGACGGGATGTACACCTCCCATTTGTCGCCCACGCACATCTGCTGCATGGCGATAATCCATCCCTCAATCAGGTCGCTCAGGCGGAAGGCTACGGGTGCACTGCTGCGGCTGCTGTCAAACTTCTTGCCGTTGATGGTCCATCCCGTGTAGTGCGCGGTGACGATACTCCGCGGTGTGGGATGCTTGCCGTCGTTCTTGCCCGATGCCAGCACCTTGTAATAAATACCCTTCGGGAGCGGCATTACTCCCTCTTCCTTTGCCTTTTCGGCCAGCCAGTCCTTGTTGGCCTGCATGTATTCTTTCTTTCCCATGATGAATGATTTTGGCGTAAAGGTACGTATTTTCCGGGATACTTAAAACAGCCCGCTTATCCATCCCCACAGTTCGGAAGTCAGGTAGACTGCCAGTCTGGCCACCCAGTAGATAATTACGCACAGCACCAGGATGTCTGCGGCTGTCAGTACGGCCTTGCGGTTCACTTCCTGAATCACCTCCTTGTCACCTTCCACGAAACCCACAATCAACCGGTAGTTTTTCGCGTACGAACGGCTGAAAATATCCAGCAGGTCGCCAATCCAGAGCGGAATGATACCCAGCATCATGTCCACCAGCATGTTGTAGAGGATGGCCAGGGTGAGGGGAATGGACTTGATTTTGAACAGCGACACCGTGAGAAAGGGCAGTGTCATGGCCGAAGAGAAAATGTCGCCCGCCGTTGGAAAAAACAGTCCGACGAGAGGATCGAGGTAGTATCGGTCCATCACATTCTTGATGGTTCTTATCAGCCGGTAAAGTGGGTCGTTTTCCCACTGCATGCGTTTTATGTCTTGTTTCGTACTTTTCATGTAGCAGCTAGTTTGGCGCAAAGATACAAAAAGGTGAATGCAGTGTCAAACCCGAAGTCCGCTTTTGAGAAAAGACGATGCTGAACCGCATCCCGTCTTATGAAAAGATAATGATATTTGGTGGAGATTTCCGGATAATCCCTATCTTTGCTAAAAACGCCTTTGCTTTAATGACATTATATTTGATACGATGAATACATTCCGTTCTATAGATGAACTTGTGAAAATGTTTGAGCGTGAAAAAGTGTTGCTCAAGGAAATGTTTTACAAACGTAAACAGCTCTCATTCCGTTATGATTATGCCCTTGAATTAACTGAATACAAGGAAGAGCGTATTCGTTTTCTTATTGAATACGGTGTGCTGCGAGAAAGCGGTGATTTCCTGGAAATGGAAGACTTGTACTTGAAGTTTTTCGAAGAGGTTCTGCAAATAAACGAGGAAATCAATGTGTCGTTCGTGCAAGATTATCTGAATCATTTGAATGATAACATCGATTATTTCCTGAAGGAGAACAATGAACAGCGGAAGTATGCGTATCAGCGAGAGGTGAGACGTTGTTTGAAAAACATTGCACTGGCTACCGTACGTAATGTGATGGACTTGAAACGTAATTTGGATGTAACTTATAAAACGGAACCAAATTATCAGGGGAAACTGGCCAAATTGAAAAAACTGGATGAAAAACGGCGTAACATAGCTTTGCTTATAACTCGGAGTGAAGAAGTGATAGACTCACAGCAGCCTACCTTTTTCCGTGTGGCTATGGATGTACAGATGCGGGCTGTGGTGAGTGATGTAAAGCTTCAGCTGAACGATTCGTATCATAATCTGATTGAAATAGAAAAACAGATTATTCATTACTTGAACTTGATAGCCTACCAGAATCGTATTTTTGAAAAGGTAAGGCGATTGAAGTACCTGCGCGATCAGTTCCTGCTTGAAGAGAATACAGATATTCGTCGGGTCATTGGCGAAAAGAATCCGGTGTGGATGGAACCGCAGCCCAACTATCGCATCAAGTTGTCTCTGTCAAATCTGCATACTTCTGAAGTGGCATTGGAGTTGATTCGTAAGGTGATGTCGCGGCGGAAGAAGGACGTGCGTGGTCCGCGGAATGTGGCTGGAGCTATTCCGGAAAGTTATCTGTCACAGGCAGGTGAGGTAATGGACAGGGTCAATTTGCAGGAAGTATTCAATGCTTTTGCTGCCTCTGGCACACATTTGTTCCGGTTCGTAATGAACTATTCCTATGGCAAGCCGGTGGCGGAAGAAGACAAGCTGCTGTTTTTTTGCCAGCTGGCTTCACAGTATGCGGATGAGCTGGATTTTACCGACCGTTATGAGTCAACCTCTGAGGTGGAGTACCCTTTGATTTATTTACGACAAAACCCTTAATCATACTTGATAAAACGATGAAATATACGGAAGAAATATTCAATATTCTGAGCAGGGGAGGATTTATTTCCGCCAATAGTGTCTCGTCAACCGTCAAGCGGTACTATGATGCGCTTGAAGAAGATTTTACGGAGTATTACGATTATTATAAAGGCATCGGCTTCTATTTGGAAGCGGGTAACGGATATTACCTTTTTACACGTCAGGAAACCCGGGTCGATTTGGAACGAAAGCTGGAAGCTGTAGGCAAATGGATTGATTACCTGAGCTTCCTGAAAACGTATCATTCGGCTTTTGGTCCCGGATTCCTGTTCCGACGGGCAGATATTGAGGTGCAGATAGGATGTAACATGGAACTGAAGGAAAAGGCTTCCCGCTTGTTTTCCGACAAGAAGAAATTCGGAGAGGTTGTAGAGAAACTGGTGGCAGAGCTGGAAAAGGCTGGGATGATTGAACTGGAGAACGAGCACGATGAAACCTATAAAGTACTAACCGCATTCCACTATATGGAAGAAATGGTGGACTGCATCACGATATTGGAGGATACCAGCGATGAGATACCTGAATAAAGTCATATTCCTGAATAGTGCGCATATTCCTTATGCCGAAATCCGGGTGGACGGCAATGTGCATTTCATTGGTACGCAGGGAGTGGGAAAGAGTACCCTTCTGCGAGCTATCTTGTTTTTCTATAATGCCGACAAACTGCATCTGGGCATTCCGAAAGAAAAGCAGAATTTCGACGCTTTTTATTTGCCCTATGCCAACTCGTATATCGTGTACGAGGTGGTACGTGAGAATAGCGCATATTCCGTAGTGGTGTCCAAATCTATGGGACGGGCTGCTTTCCGCCTGATAGATGCTCCTTATCGGAAAGCATGGTTTGTGAACGACCGTCACGAGGTATCTGCCGATTGGAGTGAGGTGCGTACACGTATTCTTGAGTCGGATGCCCGTTGTACGATTACTCCGCTTGTTACGAGCTATGAAATGTTTCGTGACATCATCTTTGGAAACAACCGCAAGCCCGATATGGTGTCTTATCGTAAGTTTGCCATTGTAGAAAGTAGTAAGTATCAGAACATTCCTCGTACTATTCAGCATGTATTCTTGAATTCCCGTTTGGATGCCGATTTTGTGAAAGATACCATCATCCAGTCCATGAATGAGGAAGATGTGTCTATCGACCTGACTTATTACCGGAGCCAGATAGAAGCTTTTGAGCAGGAATATGATGATGTCATGCGATGGCTGCGTCCCAACAAGAATGGGGAGATTGTGGTGCGCAAGCAGGCGGAACAAGTCATTCAGCGCTACCGGAGCTTACTTTATTCTCAAAAGCAGCTGGAAGAAGGTAGAGCTGAATTGAATTATGCAGAGAAAGCAGCTCATGACATGTTGCCGGTGCTCGAGGAACAGATTCAGGAAGCAGAAGAGAAGCGGGCACGGTTGGTGCGACTTGTAGGAGAAGAAAGAGGCAAGTATTCTGCCGAACGTGACAAGCTGGTGCGCCGGGAAGGGGCGATAGCCGACGATTTGAAGCGTATCCGCGAAAAGCGCTTGTATTATGAGAAAGAAGGCATAGAAGAGGTGATGCGGCGTGTGGCAGGTGAAGCAGCCTTGCTGCATGAGCAGGATAGTTTGAAACAGACGTATGCAGAATTGACCGCTACTTATAGGGATGTGTTGCAGAAATATGATTTGCTGGTCGGAAAGGTAGAGGCGGCTTTTACCGCATTTGAGAATGAACGGCGAAAGGCTGTGCTGGCCCGTGAAAATGAATTGAACGTCTGGAGAAATGAATTGTATGCCCGCTATCGGGAACAAGAGGTACACGTGCGGAATATGTATGAGGAGAGACAAAAAACGTGGAATGAAAACCGGATACGGCTCACCGAAGGAATTTCCGCACTTCGTCAGCAGAAGATTCGCATTCAACTGACTTGCCATTTTGAGAAAGAAACCGGGGACTATCAGGAACAGTTGGATGCATTGAAAGATGAAGAAAGGCAGACAAGCTGGCAGGTAGCCGGCCTGAAACTCACGTGCGACCAGTTGCGGCAGAAATGTACCGATGAGATGAAAGAGAGTGAGTGGCAGTTCAAGCAAGAAGCTGAGGAACTGGTGCGCCGTCGTACGGCATTGGACGAAGAAATTCAGACCCTTACCAGCCTTCTTGACCGTTGGAAAGGTTCCTTCTGTGAATGGCTGGACGCACATAAGCCGGGGTGGCAGGAAACAATCGGGAAAGTGGCAGATGAAGAGCTGATTCTGTATGCCCAGGATTTACATCCGGTATTGGCTGGGGACAGTGACAATACGCTGTTCGGCGTACGAGTTGAACTTTCGGGAGTGGCGAAAGAATTGCGTACGCCAGCCCGTTTAAAGGAAGAACTGGCCGAAAAGGAAGCTGCCCGTGAGTCGTATGTCCGCGAGTTGGCTCAGTTGAACGGACGTCGGGAGGAAACACTCGGGCAGATAAAGAAGAAATATAACCGGCAGATTCGGGAGGTAGCCGACAAACAGTACCTTTTGGAGGCCCAGTTGCAGCAGATTCCTGCCAGACGGAAACACTTGCAGGCTGAACTTACCTCCTGGCAGCGGAAAGAGGCCGAATGGAAACGGGAGCAAACAGAGCAGGTAGAATTGCAGTTAGCTCAGAAGTCGCAGGAACAGGTGCGTTGGGAAGATGAAGACAAGCGTTTACGGGCGGAAAAGGAGAAACGCCTGAAGCAATTGGCCGAAGAACTGCGGAAAACGGAAAAGGCTGAAGAGGAGGTCGTTCGGCAGGAAACTGGCGTTATTCATGAAGAGATTACTCGTCAGCGAATTGAAATGGAAACGAAAAAGGCAGAGCTGCGGCGCTCACAGGCCAAGGAACTTGAAGGAAGCGGGGCGGATATGTCTGTCATTACCAGTTACGAGAAACGTATGGCCGACATCCGTCAGGAGCTGGAATACATTGTCCGTAAACGTTCTTTGGTATCCGATTTTGAGAAAGACAAACGCGAGTATTTCGACTGGGAGCCGCAACTGCGCAACGAGAAAAAAACAAACGATGCGCAGCTGGAAGATTTGGAAAATAAGTACAAGCTTCGTATGGAGCGTCTGCTAAGCCAGCAGAGTGAGGAGGATAAGATACTGGAAGCCAGGAGAAAAGAGCATACAGACATTCATAAAGATTTGGCCAGCCTGAAAGCTTTCCGTGCAGACGAAGACCTCTGTCCGTCCGAGTCGTATACCTCGGAAATGCGTCCTACCCGGAAGTCTTGTGGAACCATTATCGGAGACTTGAAGTCGCTTATTATTTCCATTCATAGAGAGCTGGACCAGTTCAAGCGGGCGGTCAATGCATTCCATGGCAATTTTACGGCTAAGAACACTTTCCATTTCCCCGAAACGTTGGTAAGCGACTCTGATTTCTATGATTTTGCGGCAAATCTTTGTGAGTTTGTGGAAGATAACAAAATTGTGGAATATCAGACACGTATCAGTGAGCGCTACACCAACATTATCCAGCGAATCTCGAAGGAGACGGGCGATTTGACCCAGCATGAAAGTGAGATACAGAAAACCATTCGTGCCATAAACGAAGACTTTGTAAGGCGGAACTTTGCCGGAGTCATCCGTGGCATCGAGCTGCGGACTCAGGTCAGCGATGACAAGCTGATGCAGCTTCTGGTAGAAATCAAACAGTTCAATGAAGAACATCAGTTTAACATGGGAGCCCTTGATCTTTTCTCGCAGGACTCGCGTATGGAAGTGAACGAAAAGGCGGTGAAGTATCTTTATTCATTCAGCCGGCAGCTGAGAGACAATCCGTCTCGCAAAAGCCTGGTATTGTCTGACACGTTCAATCTGCAGTTCCGTGTGAAAGAGAATGATAACGATACCGGATGGACTGAAAAGATAGCCAATGTGGGGTCGGACGGAACGGATATTCTGGTGAAAGCCATGGTTAACATCATGCTGATTAACGTGTTCAAGGAGAAAGCTTCGCGCAAGTTCGGAGATTTCCGGATTCATTGCATGATGGACGAAATCGGCAAGCTTCATCCCAACAATGTCAAAGGTATTCTGGCTTTTGCCAACTGCCGGAATATCGTACTGGTCAACAGTTCTCCTACCACCTACAATGTAGAGGATTATCGTTATACTTATCTTTTGAGTAAGGATGCTCAGAGTTTTACGCAGGTGGTACCTTTACTCACACGCAAGCAATAGTTTATGGAACAGAAAAAATTTACTCCGTCAATATGCCGTAAGGTACTTCGTCTTATACAGGGAGAGACACTTCCTTCCAGCCTTTTCCCGCGCTGGTTTGCCGATGAACTGAAAGAAGAAGGGTTGCTTTCTGTCATCACTCATGGAAGCCGTAACTCTTATCGTTTGCTGGATGTAGAGGCAAGCATCCGTTATGTGAAGAACAAGTATACGGGTGGGGCCGAATTGTCCCGGTGGATAGAGCTGACCGATGGACATAACCCTGATCTGGACCGGAGTGTACTGGTAAATGAAACCGGCGACTCCAAGCTTGTTCGTGTGCGGACCTTCCGCGGCTTTCTGGTAAATTGTTGCGAGCCATTGGAGGTGACGATGGGAGAGAAATCTTTCACCCTCTCTCCGCTGGAAGGTATGGCTTTTTTTGTGCAGGAACCGGAGAAATTCCGCATACCCTCCGATGTGCTTGTGGTGGGTGTGGAGAACGGCGACAACTTTCGTCTGCTTCACCGTCAGCGACATTTGTTCAAGGCCCGGAAAGTACTCTTTGTGTCACGTTATCCTCAGTCGGATGACTTGCGCAACTGGCTCCTTTCGGTTCCCAATGATTACCTGCATTTCGGCGATTTCGACCTGGCCGGCATTCATATCTATCTCACCGAATTCTATAAATACCTGGGCAACCGGGCTTCTTTCTTTGTGCCGGACGATATTGAAATAAAGCTGAAGAATGGAAATGCCACCCTGTACGACCGCCAGTATGCACGCTTCTGCCATCTGGTGCCGGAGGATGTACGCCTCATTCCGCTGGTAGAGATGATTCACCGTTATCATCGGGTTTACGAGCAGGAAGGATATATCTCTTCAATTGTTTTTAGGTAAAATTACGCTTTATTACCGCCGCATTGTTTCCATTGTGGTGGAATGCGTCTATTTTTGTCCCTTATTGTGTACCTATGAACAAGAAACTGCTTAAATACTGGAAAAACTGCCTGCTGAGTGGAGTAACAGCATGTTCTATAAAGAGCCGCGTGTGACGCTGGCGTTTGAAGACCGTATGCCGGAGTCAATACCGGAAGAAGACATCGAACTGCTTTTCCCCGACGGAAGGGAAGACGGGAAGAAGTGTAAGGTGCGCATTGCCCCCTGTGTGCTGCTTCCCGAATATGAGAATGGCAAACCTATTGGTAAGATGTTTCCTGAATACCCTTTCTTCATTACGGCGACACTAGGACCCGACGGTTCCTTACAGTTGCCTGAAAACCCGATGGACCGTGTGCCGATGTTCGTCCGCAAGTTCCTTTCGCCCAATGCCAAGGACGACCGTACCCTTGCTTCCCTCGACGAGGTGGACAGCCTGCTGAGTGCGTTCAAGACCGATGTGGCTACCGAAGAGGAATACTGGAAGGCATGCGAAGCCCTCTTCCGGAAGGCTACCGGGATGACGTTTGCCGAAATGAATTACCCCGACCAGCCGGAGATGGTTATCACGAAGGCGCCCGTCACGGGGATGGCACAGAATATCCTGCGGTTGTACGACAAGCTGCTGGACTGCAAGGAAGACCTCCCGCTGCTGGAGTGCCTGACGCGCTGCGAGTGCGAACCGTTGCTTCCGCTTCCTGCCCGTCGGGAGATTTATGCCAACAAGCGGCACCTGGCCCAGATGAGCAGTGATTTCCCCTTATCCGTTTCCCAGCGTGAAACGCTCGCCATGTACACCCATCCCCGTGGCAGCCGGATTTTTGCGGTCAACGGTCCTCCGGGAACGGGAAAGACCACTTTCCTGCAGACGGTCATTGCCAACCGGCTGGTGCATTCCGTGCTGACGGACAGAGAACCTGAGCTTATTGTGGCCAGTTCGGTCAACAACCAGGCCATTACCAACATCCTTAAGGATTTCGAGATGGAAGTCGCTGAGACAGATGCGGCCGAGGTAGGCCTGGCGGCACGCTGGTTGCCAGAATTGGATACGTTAGGCTTGTACCTGTCCGGAAAGGAAGAGCTTACCGAACGCTATGCCATGATGCTGAACACCCGAGGAAAGGGCTTTCCCGAAACGTACGACAATCCGGAGCGGGTGGACGAGTACCGCACGTACTACTTGGAGCTGTTCAACCGTTACTTCCACACCTCGTGCAAGGATGAAACAGAGTGTCAGCACTACCTTCGTGGACAGATGGCCCTGCTGAGGGACTGGATTGAAACGGGCTTGGAGGCTGCTGCACAGAAAGAATCCGGTGGTGTAAATGGAGGAAAGAATCTGCTTGTCCGGATGATGCAACACTTCCGCAAGACTTCTTCCGCCTACGAAGAAACCATGGCCCGCTGGGAGGAGAACGACGATTTCAGGGCACGCTACACCCGGCTGACGGAAGGAGAGGAGTACAGGAACCTGCCCTGCATGGAAGACATGGCCGTGCGCCTGGACATCAGTTACCGCTACCAGATGTTCTGGTATGCCATCCACTACCGTGAGGCCGAGTTCATCCGTCGTCTGAGCCGTTGCTCCGGAAACCTGAACCGTTCGGACCGTGCCGTCTACCTCGAGCGTCTGAGACGGCTGGCCTGCGTGATGCCGGTGTTCATCTCCACCTTCCATTCTCTTCCGCGCTATATGACCTGCAGCAGCGAGGGTAATCCCTCCGTGCCCCTCTACAATACCATCGACCTGCTTATCGTCGATGAGTCTGGGCAGGTGTCGCCCGAGCTGGCCGTACCCTCGTTCAGTCTGGCCCGGCAAGCCATCCTCGTGGGCGACATCGAACAGATAGAACCCATCTGGCCCGTGACCGGACAATATTCTTTCATCAATCTCCGCCGCTCCGGGGTGGTTACCTCGTCAAAAGATCCGTTGTATGCTTTCCTGAGCGAACACGGTTTCCTGTCCTCTTCCGGAAACCTGATGAAAATGGCCCGCAAGAGTGGCAGCTATCAGGTGGACGGTGAACGCGGGGCCTTCCTGCGCGAGCACCGCCGTTGCCTGGACTCCATTATCGCCTATTGCAACGATTATGTGTACCACGGGCGACTGCTTCCCTTGAAAGGCGACCGTCCGAAATACGCGGCTCTTCCCTCCAAAGGCTATGTCCATGTGAACGGATACAGCCAGAAGGGAAAGACCGGAAGCCGATTCAATGAAGCCGAAGCTGCTGCCATCGTGAAATGGCTGTCGCGCGAGAAAAGAAAGCTGGAAGAAGCCTACGGAAAGCCTATTCCTCAGGTAGCCGCCATTGTTACCCCGTTCAAGGCGCAGGAACGCCTTTTGCGCAAGCTGCTGTCCGGACTGCCCGATGCCGCAGACTTCGTTACGATGACCGTCGGCACCGTCCACTCGCTGCAAGGAGCTCAGTACCCGCTGGTGATATTCTCGCCCGTCAATTCACCCGAAGACACTTCCTACTTTATGGAAGCAGGCGGAAAGTACAATATGCTCAATGTGGCCGTGTCGCGTGCGCAATACCACTTCCTGGTGTTCGGCCACATGAACATCTTCCATCCCGACCGAGACACCCCGTCGGGCAACCTGGCCAAGTGGCTGTTCGACAGTCAGCAGAGCGAAATCTCCTCCCACTTTCTCTACCAGGACGAGGAACCCCTCCTGAGCCAGTCGCTCGACGTGCCCCGTCAGTCGGCCGCAGTCTGCCGTCTGTCCACCCTTGAGGCCCATACGGACATCTTGCGTCAGGCCCTTCAGACCGCCCGCCGGAAAGTAGTGATAGTGTCGCCCTTCCTCTCCATCCGCGCCCTTGAAAGCGACCACCTGCTGCCTCTCATTCAGGAAGCGGTGGAACGTGGGGTAGAAGTGGTGGTGTATACCGACCATTACTTGGATAAGAAAAACGGCTTGTGGAAGGAAGAAAGTCTGCAAGCCCGCCGTGCGCTGGTAGAACACCACGTCAGTCTGCGGGTGTTGAAAGGCATCCACAACAAGACCTTGGTGGTGGACGACCGCCTGCTGGTGGAAGGCTCGTTCAACTGGCTTTCGGCCCGACGGAACAAGGAAGATGCCCGCCACGAATGCTCCATCCTGGTGCAGGCTCCGGCCGCCGCTGCATGTATCGACCAGCTGATGCAAGAACTGGAAGCCATTGACAAGGAGGCTCTTTTCTACTGTCCGCCGAAGCAGAAGATTCTCTGTGCAGACTTCTTCTGTCAGCCTCTCTATCACAATTATTGGAACAGTGTGCTGACACATCTTCGTGAACGGGCCAGCCGGCTGAACCTTCCGGAAGATTCTAATCCGGAACCTTTGCAGGAAATCCGGAAAAAATATCCGCGCCACAGAGCAGCCTGGACCGACGAAGAAGTGCAACTCGTGTGGGAACTGATGAACTACACCAACGACCTGCGCGTGTTCACCGACTGCCTGCAACGCAGCGAGCGCTCCATCCGTTATAAAGTGGAGGGCACAGCCCCTTAATCCCCGGGGCTGGCTGCTCCTTTCCGGCAAAAACGCTATCTTTGCACAAATTATTCAAGCAGCCTATGCAACTCACCTATATCTTCCACAGCGGCTTTGCCCTCGAGACCGACCGCTGCATCCTCGTGTTCGACTACTGGATGGACCCTGCCGGCGTGATGCCCCGTCTGTTGCAGTCGCCCAAGCCTCTGTACGTCTTCTCCAGTCATTTCCATGAAGACCATTTCAACCGCGACATCTTCTTCTGGCGAACCCGGAAAGCGAACGTGCGCTACATCCTTTCGAAAGACATCCTGAAACACCGTCGGGCGCAGAAGGAAGAAGCCGACGCCTGGCTGGGGAAAGGTGCCACGTGGGAAGATGAACTCCTCCGCGTGACGGCCACCGGAAGCAACGACAGCGGCGTGTCGTGGGTGATAGAGACCGACGGCAAGCGCATCTTCCATGCCGGCGACCTGAACAACTGGTACGCCCGTTTCCTGACCGACGATTATCACGGGGGACTGGTCTACAGCCCCGACTTCGGCATCGACATTGACCCTGCCAAGGAAGAAAAGCGTTTCCTGGGCGAGCTGAAAGACATCCGCAAGCTCACCGACCGTTTTGACGTGGTGATGTTCCCCGTAGACGGGCGCATCGGCAATGGCTACACCCGCGGAGCCCGTCAGTTCCTCGACGTGTTCCGTATCGGCCTGTTCGTGCCCATGCATTTCGTGGCCAGCGGTTTCGAATCAGCCTGGCGGATGAAAGAGTTTACCGATGCCAAGTCCGTCCCGTTCTGGTGCATCCGTCGGGAAGGAGAATGCTGCGAAGTAAAGGAGATTATCGCCCAGGCATCCCGTTAGTTGTGATCGTACCGTTGGCCACCGGCCAGCAGATAGATAACCCCTATTATGGGCACTACTATGGAGCTGATGTTGATAGCCGATGCTTCGTCCATGAACAGCCGCAGGAGCAGGTAGCTCACGAAGACTAGTACGCCGATTGCGCAGAACACACGGCACATGAAGGCTTTGAGCTCTTTGACGTCGACTTTTTTCTGTTGCTCGGGCGTCATGGTGTTGTATCCTGCAATGAGCTTGGGGAATCTCCAGACGAGGAGCCCGAGCAGGATGAAAAAGGCTGAAAAGATGGGGATGAAGGAGTTCATATTGTGAGGTTTATTTATTGTTCGGGGTATGATAAGTATCTTCTGATTCTTCCGCAGCTATAAGTGGTTTCTCTTCTTCGTCAAAGGAATAACTCACGGTATGGTCTTTCAGGTAAATATGGTTGAGCGTATATTCCAGTGCCAAGAGCGTCTGTTCCCGTTTCTTGGGTTTCAGTTCACATTCCCATATCGTCATGCAATGCCACCCCATTCGTGCCAGTTCCTGCTGTACTTGTTTGTCACGCTCGATGTTGCGTGTAATTTTTCGTGTCCAGAACTCCGTGTTCGATTTGGGAATGACGTAATATTTGCAACCCTCATGACCATGCCAGAAACAGCCGTTGATAAAGATGCAGGTGCGGTATTTCCGCAGCACAATGTCCGGACGCCCCGGCAGACGTGGATGGTTCAGGCGGTATCTGAATCCGTGGGCAAACAGATACTTCCTGACTATCATTTCCGGCTTGGTGTTGGCCGAATGAATGGCAGCCATGTTTTTGTGCCGCTGGTCTTTGGAGAGGACGTCCATGATTGTTTGATTCTTATCTTTTTGTAAAGGTAATGATAATTTATTTGTCGCAATATGTTGTCCGGCTTAAAAACGAAAGCTTATGTATTTATTTTTTAATATAGTTAGGCATCTTCTTGCATTTTTCTAAAAATTGAGTTAAATTTACCTCGCCACGTACGTGACGAGGTCTTGACACGTTCGTGCTGATGTCTCGTCACGTTCGTGCCGCGACCTTGACAGCTACGTGTCGAGGTATTTTTGTATAAGCGTTTTTAAAAAAGTATAATTACAATATAACTAAAACGATTATGGCTATAAAATTTGATTTGTTTGAGAATCCGGTAAAGGAGGGAGTCTCCGCGCCGAAGTTGCATGCAAAAGTGATTACCAAAGACGTGGTGACCACCCGTGAAATCCGTGAAGCGATACGCAGGAAATGTACCGCCTCTCCAGCCGATGTGGCAGCCGTTATCACGGCCCTGAACGATGAACTTTATGAGAACCTGAGCAACGGATATGCGGTGCATTTGGAAGGAATCGGCTATTTCAGTCTGAGCCTGAAGTGTGCGCCGGACATTAATCCGAAGTATATTAAGGACGACGATGTACAGGTGAGAAGCATCAAGTTTACGCCCGACAAGGATTTGATTGACCGCTTTCAGAGTGTGTATCTGGAACGCAAGGTGGACAAGGCGCATCATTCTACTAAGCTGGACGAGGAAGAGGTGAAACAGAAGTTAGCGGAGTATTTCAAGACTCACTCTTTCCTGCAACGTCGCGACTTTGAACGGCTCACTGGGTTTAATTCGTCGAAGTCTACGCGGGTGATTCGGGAGCTGGTGAAGGATGGGGTGTTGAAGAATGCAGGGACGAAGTATCAGCCGGTGTATGTGGTGGGGATATTACTCGGAAAACAAAGTAAGATAAACCGATGAAACAAGCGAAATTTATTGTATTTTAAAACAGCGTAAATATATGGCTATGGACATAATAGATAAAAGAATATATTCTTGCAATGAGGCAATTTGTAAAAATATAGAATCATTACAGGATAATGAACGGGGTTTGTTGTCTCAGAACATTTTATCCCAATTGCGTAATTTTCTGGAATGTATTTTTGTAAAAATTTATGTGGCTTCAAGCAACCCGCTGGTAGAGAATGAATATCAAAACATAAAAAACGCTATTAAGTTTATAAATACTCTTCAAGGAAAGTATCGCTTCTTGAATCAATTCCATAAATTATTGCAAATATCCGTTTCTCATTATACATTGGACCCAGATAGTTCAGAGAGGTTGATGCTTAAATATTATGAGTATCTGTTGCGCATAAGGACTTTTATGAAGGATAACTATGGAATAGAATTGCTGGAAAATCTTCATAAGTTTCCATTGAATACGGATACTGCATTTGCCGAATATTATGAAGCTATAGAGAAAGTACTCGAAAATAGAGACGCTATAGCTCAGAAAACGATTCAGCATGGGCGATTCTATATTGAAAAATTACATCCTGTAATTGTTAATGATGTGATTTTTTATGAAGTGACTTTTATTCCAGCACATGATAAATCTAGTAAATTTGACAGGATAATTGCCTTCACGAAACAGGAAATATCTTCGTATTATGCGGTGGAACTGCATTTGGCTGAGTTTGATATTCAGGTATTGGGACGTAGAATGCCGATTGTGGTTATTGTAGATTGGAATGTATCTATCAGGGCTTGTGAGTTTAGGAATTTTGCAAAGATTTTTGGGTATTCACAAGAATATGAGAGCCTTAAAGAATATTCTAATTTAATGGAATTCCTGACTCGATCCAGAATGAATCTGGTTGATTTGATGGATGCTTCAGATAAATTTTATGCAAATTGCATGACCTATATACGGAAAGGAACTAGAAATAATCTTATATCCAGTCTTTTAACGACTTGCCGGAGTTTTATTTCTAATGGAGGGGCAGGAACAAATGTGCTTCGTTATTTGCTTTATCATTTGAATAATAAGATAATTAAGCGACAATTATCTGCAAATCAATGTGCTATACTTTCTAATTTGCATCTAAGCTATCAGTGCATTCCTTTTGATAAGATTCCATTTAATTTTTCGTTGGTAAATCATAATCCTTCAATTTCTGATTTGTTCTATTGTATAGACTACTCCGGTCGCAAACATGAATTGTTTGCTCGATTTATAAAAAACAATACAGAGCGTAACGGAGCATTGTATACTCCTGCAAGTGAAGTGCAGCACTTTGAGGAGCCGGAGATTTTAGCAGAAAGGTATAATGACGTGTTATACAGAAAACATCAGCATTTGCGTATTGAGTCGCATAAAGGATATTTTTATATTAAAGAATATGAAGACCATGTTCGAGATATAATCTCAAATTTGTTGAAGCATACAGAAAGTGGTATTAGAAACTACGTCAATTCAGTGGAATCTTGGATGAAAACTCCGGAGATTAATATAGATAGTGAAGAAAAGAAAGAGGCAATAAAGACTTTGTTCAAAGATTCTAAAGTTGCTCTTATTTATGGTCCGGCTGGTACGGGCAAATCCATGATGATAAATTATATTTCTTTATTTTTTAAAGATAAACATAAAATTTTTTTAGCGAACACAAATCCTGCGGTAGAAAATCTTCGCCGTAAAGTGACGGCTGATAATGCAGATTTTATGACAATTACAAAATATCTTTCGACTAGCAGTTCTAATCTGGAATGCGATATTTTATGTGTAGATGAATGTAGTACTGTTAGTAACAGAGATATGGTGAAAGTGTTAGAGAAATCAAATTTTCAGCTTCTGCTGTTGGTTGGGGATGTATACCAGATTGAGTCCATATTATTTGGTAATTGGTTTAGTATTGCTCATTTTATTATGCCTAAAAGTGCTGTAGTTGAACTGACTTCTACATATCGTACGACTGATCATGGTTTGAAAGAAGTTTGGGATAAGGTACGACGGATTACGGATGACAGATTGGAATTTATTACTAAGTATGGATTTTCATCAGCTTTGGATGATTCCATATTTTCAAAAAGTAGGGAGGATGAGATTGTACTTTGCTTGAATTATGACGGATTGTATGGAATTAATAACATAAATAAGTTTCTGCAAAGCAATAATCACAATCCTTCTGTAAGAATCGGAGTACAGACTTACAAAGTAGGGGATCCCGTTTTGTTTAATGAATCAAACAGATTTTCTCCTTTGATTTACAATAATCTGAAAGGAAAGATTTTGGCTATAGAGGAGAAAGAAGACGGTGTGTATTTTACGATAGAAATATATATGGTTGTCAATGAGCTAGATGTATTGGGGTTAGATTTAGTACTGCTGGATTCTGTGGCTGAAAATACTTCTGTTATCTGCTTTAAGGTAGAACTTCAAAATGATGGTAATGAAGATGATGATGATTTGGGCTCTATTGTTCCGTTTCAGATAGCTTATGCTGTTTCTATCCATAAGGCCCAAGGATTGGAATATGATTCCGTGAAAGTCGTGATTACTAATGAAATTGAAGAAATGATAAGTCACAATATTTTCTATACAGCTATTACAAGAGCTAAAGAGAGATTGAAAATATATTGGAGTCCTGAAACGGAAAAACGTGTTCTGGAAAGTATGAAAGAGCAGTTTAACGATAAAGACTACAGACTTTTTAAAGAGAAATTTAGGTTAGAGCTTAATTTATGATATATTTATTCATCTCTATGACTGTAAATTAAATAAGATTTATAATGATAATTTTAAGACCGAAAAACCATGACTGATTTTGATGAATATATAAGACAAAGTGAGCCGGACAGGCAGCAACGTGCGTATGCCTGGCGGACTGCAATTGGACTTCAGGCTGTAGACGGTCTGAAGCCCTCTGAATATCTGAAAGATATGGCACGCAGGCATATTGAAGGTGAAATGACCATTGATGAAGTGCGTGAACAGATAAAGAGTTATTATCAGTCAAAAACGAATCGTGAGCCGGATGACGGGGGAAAGCAGGAGGCCGACAAGGTCTCTGCTAATATTACGAAGATTCTGTCCACACGCACATTGGATTTTAGTACAAATGGATATATTTCACTGCACCGAAGAATATTTGAGGGGGTTTTGAAGTTTGCTGGAGAAGTACGGGAATATGACATCATGAAAAAAGAATGGGTGCTGAATGGGGATTCTGTCAGTTATTTGAACTGGGAAGATTTACGGAGAGCCATAGACTATGATTTGGAACAGGAGCGAAACTTTAGTTATGCAGGACTTTCAGCGGATGAGATTGTTGCTCATATTGCACGGTTTGTTTCGGGTTTGTGGCAGATTCATGCTTTTGGAGAAGGGAATACGCGTACTACAGCTGTTTTTACGATTTTATATTTACGTTCCATTGGATTTGATGTGAGTAACAATCTGTTTGCTGATCATTCCTGGTATTTCCGTAATGCATTGGTGAGAGCGAATTACAAGAATGCACAGAAAGGTATTGATTATGCACCTATATATTTGGAGCGTTTTTTCCGGAATCTGTTATTGGGAGACCAATGGGACTTGCGCAATCGTTATCTTCATATTGCTCCTCCCGCTGAATGGAAGAACCAACCTAACTTGGCAGAAACCTTGAAAACAGGACAAGTTCAGGACAAGCTCAGGACAAGCTCAGGACAAGCTCAGGACAAGGTTCATACAGATAATCCTGATATAGAACGTTTGGTAGCTGTGATTGGGAGGGAGCAGATGTCCGTAAAAATGATGATGGAAAAACTACAGTTAAAGGGAAGGGATAATTTTCTTCGTCTTTACCTTTTCCCTTCTGTAGAAGATGGCTTTGTGACTTTGTTGTATCCCGACAAGCCGCGTCATCCTCGTCAGAAATATCTTTTGACGGTAAAGGGACTGGCCTTGTTGTCTGAAATTTGACGTCTTACCATATTTTTTTCTTCATATTCCCCTATATGGCATACCTTCAGGTGTATATTTGCCATACATTATGAAAATCATTAAAAGAAAAAATGTATGGAAGAGAATTTAGATAAGCTATTCGATTACAGACCGCTGATTCCGGGAAGTGGACGTTTTGCATCTATAGTGGGCATTGGCGGGGGAGCAGGTCGTGTGGTAGACCAGATGCGGAAATGCTGTCTGCCTGATGTGCAACTGTATGCGTTTGGCATGAATCGGAAGGAAATGGATGAGTTGTCCTTGTGCGGCAAATACCTGATTGGACAGGAAGGGCTGGGCAGCGGTAAGGACCGTTTTCTTGCGGAGTATGAGTGCAGTAAGTCTTTCCCTGCAATAGAGAGTGTATTAAGGGGCAGACTTGTGGCGGTGTTTGTGGTATGCCTTGGTGGAGGAATAGGAGAGGGGGGCATCAGGTCTTTCCTGCAGAAGGCCAGAGAGGTAGGAAACATGGCAATCATTTTGGTGGCAACGATTCCCCATTCGTCGGAGGGAGCGGAAAAGCGGAAGAATGCTTTAGGTTTGCTGAAAGCGTTGGAACCGATGGTAGACGCTCTTTATACAGTGGATTATGATGACTCCCGGTATGCCACGCTTACGGAAGTGTATCAGGAAGCGGACCGGAAGATAATCGAGTTTACGGATTCGCTTTTGGGGATGGTGATCCGTCGTTGCATGATTACCTTCGACTTTAATGATTTCAGGACTTTCCTGCAGTTTCCGACTCCTTCTAAACACATCGACTTTTTTATGCTTGTCGGTAGTCTGGATTTCCTGAGGAAGGAAGTGAAGGACTGGTGGAAGAAGCTGCCGGCGAAGTATTCGTCTGCAGATGAGGTGGCGATGGCTGTGTTCTCAATAGAGAATGCGGACTGGTCGGACGACAAGGAAACAACGGAGGCGATGGACGTGGTGCACGAATGTTTTTTACAGCTGCCGCCCGACGCGGAGGGTAAATGGGGGATATACCCGGATGAGACGCTTCCGCCGCACCAGTTCAGGTTGCGGGTTTTCACCAAATGCAAGAGATAAATATGGCTTAATGTATAATTGCAGAAAAAGAGGAAAGACAATGAAATCAACCACTAAAAAGAATTTAATTTGTATCTTGATGATAATCTTAGCGGCTGTATGGGTCATTCATTTTGTGGTCTGTATGTGTGTGGGAACGCCGTCGGAACGGTGGCTGCGGATTTGGTGAACATAACGTGATATTTATGTTATGAGAATTCTTCAATTATCAGATACTTTCAACGGGGCCTTGCCGGACAACTGTAACAGGTTGTGCCGCCGGCCTCGGTTGTTTGCTTTATAAAGTCTGCAGCGGGCGTATCAGAACTCTTTCGTTTCTTGCGTTTGTTGCAGGATGGTTTTTCCGTTGTGCTGTACTTTTAGGGTAGCTTTGTCGCCCATGGTCACCACATAGCGGTAGCTGCCTTTTGAGAAGAGGAAGGTGTTGTCCTTTTCTACGCCATGAATAGATGCGCAGGCATTTGTCGGCTGAAGTGGCGATGGTGACGTATTCCTTTTCGATACTTCGGGTGAAAGGGTAGGAGAAGGTGGCAGTATCAGAAAGTACCCAGTTGACCAGGCCTTCATGGGAAGGTCCGAAAGAAATTTCCAGGGCTTCCTCTTCTGATTTTGCCTGAGAATTCTCGAGCATTTTGAGCTCTTTCTTTTCCATTTCTTTCATTTTTTCCGTCTGAGCTGTACGGGATGGCTTGCATGCAGAGATTGTTACAAAGGAAAACAGCGACAAATATAGTAATGAATAAGCTTTCATGTTTTTACGGGTTGGGTGTGTATTGGGGGGGATAAAGATACTACTTTTTCAACTGATTCCATACGGTTTCTACCCACCGGTGGATATTCTCCCGGGCGACTTCCGGACGGACGGCTTCTTCAAGGGGCATACCGTCGGGGGTAAGGCTGTCTACTCTGCTGAACCCGGCATTCAGCAGGGATTTGGCATCGCTGGCTTTTCCGGCTACCAGCCAGACAGGGATATGCTGTGCTTGTGCCCGCCGCATCACCCGTTCGGGAAGCTTGCCCATGAGTGTCTGACGGTCGGCATGTCCTTCGCCGGTAATGACGAGGTCGGTATGTGTCAGGAGGGTGTCGAATTCGCAGAGGTCGAGCAGGAGGTCGGCACCCGATTGGGTGGTGGCCTGGAGGTACTGCAGGAAGGCGTATCCCAGTCCGCCGGCAGCTCCGGCACCGGGTTGGAAGGATGCGTCTCTGCCCATGCGTCGGGCGGATTCCTTGGCAAACTGACGGGCGCGTCGGTCCAGTTTTTCCACCATCGCGGGAGTGGCTCCTTTCTGTGGGGCGAAAACTTGGGCGGCTCCTTCGGGTCCGTAGAGCGGATTGCGTACATCGCTGGCCAGTATGAAGTGGCAGTCGGACAGAGGACCGTTCAATACGTCTTCTATCGTGCCGCCGGGAGCCAGGGACTCAGTGAGGCCCTGAAGCATGCCTTTTCCGGCATCGCTCGTACCGCTTCCGCCTAGTCCGATAAGGAAGCGTCGGCATCCGTGCCGTACGGCGTGTGCCACGAGTTCGCCTACGCCGTAGGTGGTGGCCACTAACGGATTGCGTTCCTCGGCAGACAGGTATGTCAGTCCGCAGGCTTGTGCAGTTTCAATGACGGCGGTTCCGTCGGGAGCAATGCCGTAGCAAGCGGTGACGGGACGCATCAGCGGGTCGTGTACTTTCGCTTGGAGAAGTTGCCCGTGGAGGGCGGTGATAAAGGCCGGAAGCATCCCTTCGCCTCCGTCGGACATGGGGAGGGAACGGACTTCTGCCCCGCGGACTGTCAGAGCGTGGGAAAAGGCTGCCTCTACTTCTTCTGAAGAAAGGCAGCCTTTGAATGAATCGATGGCGAGCAGAATTCTCATGAGTGAGTGGATTTTAGTAACTTTTGCAAAGTTACTAAAAATAGGTGGAAGACTGCAAGTACATTGGGGGATGTCAGCTTTTGGAATCGGAAATGGTGTAGTTAAGCAGGTAAATGTCATCCGGAGAAATTTGTCCGTCTTCCGTCAGGATGCGCCAGTCGGTGATTTCAGAGACGTGATACACATTTACGTCACCACAATGCAAAGAGCTGATATAGTAAGGTTCGTTCAGTGCTTCTGCCCGGAATGTGTCGGGGCCGATGAAACCTTTCATGCGGAACCAGATGTGTTCTTTCTGTTCCTTTTCATCGGGGTCTGCGAATTCCGGATCGACCGTCAGCCCCAGTTTGACGATAGCCGATTCCGGGTCGGATGCACAAGCCCTTCTCATATAGTCAAGGCGCTCAAGGGCCATTTCTTTCATACGCCGTGTTTCGGCATTGGTAATCATGCACAGCAGGTTATCGTCCATTTTGTCCGCAAGGTCGGTAATAGGCACATATTGATGCTGATTCATGGCTTCTTCGCTCGGGTAGGCAAAAAGCATGCAGGAGCGGGTGTTGTGTCCGTATTTACGTTGCTGGAGTCCTCCATTTACCTCCTGATGGTATCGGTGCAGTGCTTCAGACCATGGTATCAGTGTGCCCACTAATGGTGAGTTGTCAGCAAATCGCGCCAGCAATACCGGTTCTCCTGTTTCCGGAATTTCTTCGTTGTCAAGCAGACTGCAAGCCATGGCGTTCATCACTTCTCCAATTTCGTTCAGGTTTTTCTTTCCGGCATCCAGAATTTCTATTTCCGGCAAGCCACATCGGGCCAGTCCGTGTGTGTGAAGCCAGACTTCGTCCTTTTCATCCGTCACGGCATGTATCTGATAGATGTACTGCGGGCTGGGAGGAGTATTTGAAGCAGCTGCCAGGTGGGCCCATTGTCCGGAGAAAATCTGTTCGGCACTTTCGTCAATGATGGCCACCGGTTCCGGCATCAGGGCATCAATGAGCTTGAGCTGGAAGTGGAAGGATGACTTATGGTCTTTTCCGAAAGGCATGATAACCATCAGGCCGAATTCAGCCTTTGCCAGTTCTTCATTTTCTTCATCAGAAAAGATGTGTCTGCGCTGTATTGATTTGTAACTGTCGTAAGCGGGATAAGGAGAGAGGTCGACAGCATAAGTCTCTCCATGATAGCTGATGGTAATGAAAGGCTGCTCACCGTCGTTCTCGGAAGCCACGGACAATACTTCTACTCCCTCCATCTGGCTGATGCGCCTGATCTTTTCTTCGCGGTCGAAAAGGGTGTCTTCCTGGTCGCTCCAGGGAATGGCGAGCATGTATGATTTTTCTTCGTAATAGGATAAAGGCTGTTCGGAAGGAGAGGCGAGGAAGTCGGTCACATGCCGGCATTCTTCCAGTGCTTCTTTCACATCGCTCCAGAATTCCTGGGTTTCGGGGTCGTCATCTATCATTTGCATGACGGCGTCGAAATAGGGTATAGCTTCTTTTTCACGTTCCAGGTGCATCAGCGCGTATCCCATTCTGCAATGCCAGTTCGGGTCGTTCCGGCCTTCCTTTCTGGTCGATTCTAACAAATCCAGTGACTTGAGCAGATAAGATTCTCCATGGTTTATGCTGTGACCATAGTTTGCGTATTCACGTGCCAGAAGACCGGTGAGTTCATAATCTCGTTCTGCTTCGGGAACAGATTCCATCAGTCGGATGGCTTCTTCTATTTGTCCTTTTTCCAGAAGTGCCTGCACTTCCTTTATCATGTCATTTTGATTTTTCATAAGATATGTGTTTTTAAGGTGAGTATTTCTGTCAGGATTTCAATTGTACGGATTCTATCAGCTTCTGGGCTTCAGCCTCATGGCTGTCGTCTGTGGTTAAGCAGATAATCAGATAGCCTTCGAGTGTTTCACGGTCCAGGCGGAATACCAGGGTTTGCTGAACATGGATGGTGCCTCCTCCAGCTACCGGATAGTCCATGGGAACAGATATTTTTTCGAACTCCTTTCCCTGGATGTTTATTTTCTCAACAGGTTCTCCTTGCATGGAATGCAGGATGGTGCGGTGCATCTCGTCCAGTTCCTCTTCAGTATCAAACTTGTTGTGATTGATTGCTATGCTGTTTTGTTCATCCAGCAAATAGAGAATGCATTGTTCGTTTGATTTTTGTGTCATCCAGTGTGCCGGATAGGAACAGCTGAATCCAAGCTGGTCAACGGTATAAGTTTCCCATTTGTCAGGGTCGGTCGTGGTGGGAGGAGACAAGATGGGAGTGTCAGAGTTGGCAGTTTCTTCTCCATCTGTTTCTTCAGTGGCATATTTTTCCAGTTCTCCGCTTTTCCATGCTGCCTGTATTTCCTCGTATTCTGATGGAGCAAGACGTGTCTGTTCGGTAAATGCCAGTATGAAGAGCACCAGAAGCACTCCTTCGGCGATGCGGGAAATGGCCCGGCTGTCTGTTTGCATGCGGTCGGCCTGCACGTACCCTGCTCCCAGCAGCAAGCCGCTTACCAGTCCGCCTACATGAGCTGCATTGTCAATTCCCTCCGTTCGGGCTCCCGTGAGCAGGTTGTACACGACGAAGAGTCCGATGCTGTACAGCAACGACCGCCGTTGGTGACGTTCTATGCGATGGAACAGAAGGTAGGAGAGGAAGATACCGTATAATCCGAAGATTGCTCCAGAAGCCCCTGCACTGATACTGTCAGGGTGTATCATCAGACTGGCGGATGCAGAACAGAGTCCGGTGAGCACGTATGCCACACTCAGCCGGTCGGTACCCACAAGTTGTTCCAGGTAGGCACCGATATAAAGCAGGGCATACATATTCATCAGGAGATGAATGACCCCGATGTGGATAAAGTTGCAGGTAAACGTGCGCCACCATTCGCCGGAGAGGGTAAGCGGACCGAAGTCGGCTCCCCATTTAAGGATGGAAATACCCGTCGGGAATAGGAAATTTACTCCGCAGAGCACCATCAGTAGGAAGATGGCTACGTTGATGTATACCAAAATAGGGGTGGCCATATTGCCTTTTCGTGGGGTCAGTATGGAACGGAATGTCATTCTGTTGCTATCGTCCAGTATGACTCCGTCGTTTTCTGCGGAATGAAACGCGCTGTAACCTTCACAGGTGTTTCTACGGTCAGTGCGGGCAATGTGTGAACAGTCTTTTAGTTTGTCAAGTAGATTCGCCAGTCCGTTAGCCTGCTTGAATTCGGTTTCTTCTTTATATAAGGGATACAGTTCGTAGAACGCTACTTTCTCACCATCGGGCAATGTACATTCTCCGGCCTGCTCATCCCGCTTTTCAGGGGAAAGGAGCAAAAGGGACTCCATGGCTGTGTTTTCATGCAATGGGCTGCCGTCGGATACCGTATGTCCGCATGTCAGCCAGATGTCTTTCTGCCGGGTAAGTTCAGCACACCGGAACAGCCACTCCACGGGCCATCTGTCTTCCGGTTCATTGCTTTCGGGGTTCCATTCCGGTGGAAGGCTGATGCAGAACTCGCACCGGGAGGGGAGATCCTTATGTGGCATTTTCATGGAACTGGCACCCGCTCCACAGGTGACCAGCGTGTAATAATCATATCGGTTGGTTGGAGCTACGAGAAGTATTTCTACCGGAGAGTTTGTCTCTTCGCTTCGCAGAATGGCATTGATGCTGCCGAAATATTTGCGGATGTGTGCCTGTACCGCCTCTTTCTGCTCACTGGTATAGGCAATGTAGGGATGCACGCTCTCCTTGTCATTTGTAATGCAGTGGCTGTCATGTAAGCGCTGCATGGTTTTGAAAAGCTTTTTAAGATTGGATTTGTTCTTCCCCCAGTCTATTATCTGTATGGTAGAACAGGCACTGGTGGCCACAATCTGTCCGTTTATTTCGCAAAGTGTTACTTTTTCCTCCCACGACCTCATGCTCATGGGAGTATAGAATACAGCTTCTGTGCGTGTCATGCCTCCCGCTCGCCAGCCTAACTGTCTGGCTGCTTCTGCCGCAACCAGCAGGATTTCGCTTGGGCTACAGCCGGGAAGACTGAGTGTCATTTCTGCTTTAGGTTTAAATCCGATTGCCATAATTGAATTTTTTAGTGTAGTAATTCTTGTTTCAAATCAAATGCTGGCTTTTCGGTGTGTGCTTTACAGAAGGGTCCAGGCTTAATAAAATGGAAGCGGACATTTAATGGTATGAAAGGTTGTTTTAATTCGTGCGAAACGAAATTAGGTATATGAATTGATAAAAACAACTTCTTCGGAAAGTTTTAATATATTTTTAATAATTGCAAAAAACTATGTAATTAATAAGAAAATATACTTGGGAACTTCATTTGTAGACTGAAAAGTATAAAAAACTTAAATTATGACCGCGTGGTCGTTTTTTTAAGACATATTAAGTGGAGAAATGAGGTATGGTAATCAATTTGTGGTATTTTTGAGCAAATGAATGGTTGGTGTGTGTGCAAAATAAATTTTGTGTAACAGAATTTAGGACAGAAAACTCAGGGTACAGACAAAATAAGGAGGAAACAGGTAGGAAAGAATTACTTGAAGTCGGTTTACTTGATATGGGGACTATGGAGGCTGTGCCTTGGTCTGTGTTCACTCCATGCAAATGAAGTGAAAAAAACGCAAGTGCATTTGCTGTCAAACGCCTTTGCGTTTCAAGTAAAACGCAAGTACGTTTCAGGTAAAACGTCAAAGCGTTTTCACACAAACGTAAAGGCGTTTGCCCCTGACGAACTTCCTTGAATCCTGATGAATGAAAATAGATGTAAAACACAGAAAATCAAAACTTATGAACCTTATAGAACAATGCCAACAGTGGAATGAACAAGACGAGTTTCAAAAAATAATAGATGCCATTGAAGCTATTCCAGCTGACCAGCGCACTCCGGAGTTGGATAGTGAACTGGCCCGTGCTTATAACAATTTGGCCGAACCTACCGACAGGCACCTTTTTCAAAAATCCCTTGCCTTACTGAAACCCCATGAAAACTATTTCAAGGGGGACCATTGCTGGAATTTCCGCATAGCCTATGCTTATTATTATTTAGAGCAAGAGGGAAGAGCGCTCCACTATTTCCGGCAGGCCCTGGATGCACGTCCTGGTGATGAGGATACCCGGCAAATGATAGAAGCATGCCGTAAGGATTTGTCGTTGCCCCGGTTTAACAAGACCTTTCGTGAACGTACAGAAAAGGCGTGGGCTGCTTTTGAACGGGAAGAAGCAAGGCTGCGCAAGATTATGCGCGAAGATATACGCCATGAGCGTAGCAAAGAACTGATTAGCCGTTGTGAGCGTGTCCTTTCCATCGCCCTGAGTGACACGGCATTCGAACTTGGTTGTCAAAAAGACCGATATGAACTGGTGCTGAGTCCTGAAGGAGAACGGATGAAGCTGTTTCCACTGGTTTATTTCCAACAACATGCTCCGGCATCCGTGCGTAAGAACTGGGACATTATAGTAGGCCGTCAGAAAAATCCTCATTCCACAATTCGTATAGATGAATATGAAGTAAAAGGAAAAGATGTGGATGTGTGGATAGAACAGATAAAAGGCAAGCAGGTGGTGCTTACTCTTTATTGTGAGAAACTGCTTCCTCTGCTGAAAGAAAACGAAAACAAGGCTTGGTGGATGGTGGCCAACCTGATGTCGCACGAGCTGGGTGAAATTGCTTACCTGTCTCTGATTCGCAGTTTCGAATTGACGGCTACACCTAAAAAGGGAATCAGCACTAAGCTGTCCGTACTTTCTGACGCATTGAAGGCAATGAATCTGCCCGATTACAAAGATGCAGAAGAATTTCTGATTCACAATCGTATCAACTATAACTTGAGCCCGGAAGAAGACAAAAATGCCGACTGGCGTCTGGATGTCTTTACAGGGGGTGCCTGTGTGCCTGCACTTATCAACGGCTATTTAAGTGCGGAACCAGATGCCATGGATGAGCTTCATCAGGATGGCATTGTGGCTGGATTCTTTATTTATCCGGCAATTGAAGCTGTAGAAGGAGAGGAACGTACGAAACAAATGCAGCAACTCAGGGATGACTTGCAGGAGAAAATCCGGAAGCAGGCTGGCGATGATGTGGTAGCTTTTCTGGGGGGAGCTACGGGACTATATTGCGGATACTTGGATTTTATGGCCTGGGATTTAAGGAAACTATTAGAGGTTGCTGCCGATGTCTTTTCACACACCAATCTGCCGTGGGCATACTTCCATTCTTTCCGCCGTGATGTAAGTACGGTAAGAATATGGGAACGTACAGTCGAAGAAGAAGCTCATCAACAGGGCATACATCCGGACACCGGTTCCCTGCTCTCGGCAGAAGACCTTCGTGCGCTGGAAGCTTTTCATGAAGGGGCCACCGGTTATTTCGGAAAAATGTTCAGCTACATTGTAGATTTTGTAAGGAAAGGTGTCAAGGAAGGCCGTTTTACAGAAGAACAGGCCCGGGCTGACCTCCAGATAGCCTTGTGGTATTCGTATAGCTGTATCAACCTGACCTCTTATGAATATTATTACCGTGCCATGCAGTGGATGCCCGATTCGGAAAAGAATGCTAAAGGATGTGCCACATGGTATTATCGTTACTCTTGTGCGCTGATGTATTGCAGTCGGTTGGAAGAGGCCCTGAAATATGCCGAGCAAGGAGCAAAGGAAGAGCCCGATTATCCCTGGATATGGCTTCAGGTAGGAAAACTCCGTTATTATTTCGGCGATAAGAAAGGCGCGCTGGAAGCCGTAAAGCAGGGGCTTTCACTTGAACCGGGCGATTATGAGTTCCTGACATTGGGCCGGGAGATAGAGCTGGGAGCCTCACTTGAACAGATGGAGTTCCACTGGATAAATCCGGATGCAGACCGCGACCTGCTTAACGGGCTGGATGAAGAGGCTGACGATAAGAGATGTACCATTTCCTGTCTGACAGTCAATCCGGAAGGTCTTGCTCGTTTCCATCGGATATTTACCCCCGGACTGGTTACTGATTATGTAAAGAATTCACCCTATTGCCGCTTCAACTATCAGACGCAGCATGGCAAGGTAGAAGTAGTGTTCAAGATGAACGAGGCGGGGCTTTCTAAACTACAGGCCGACTGGCTGGTAATGGTGAAAGATGCACTGGATGACGGACGCTGGGCTGCACATCGTACTACAGAAAATCAGGAAGGAGCGCTTGAAACCATTGTCTTAGGACTTGACTATTCCATTCTCTTAGAGTACAAGCTGAAAGGTCCGGATGAAGGATATGTGCAGGTGTGGTTGAACAAGGATGGCACACCCGTTTCAAATGAAAGCGGTGATTGATATTAAAGGGTTTAAAGAATAAAATCAACTTTAAAAACAAATGACATGAAACGAATAAACTATTATCTGCTGCTTCTGGCAACCATGCTGTGTGTATCGTCACTAAATGCACAGAAAGAATACTCTATAGATTGTGTCACTGTAATCAATTTGGGAGACGGGCGTATTCTTCACAGAGATATATCTGGCAATAAACCTCTCAATGGCGAACATCGTATCATTGACGGTTATCATTCTGCTTACATTCTTGCCGGGTTCAAGGATGGTCTCTACAATGGTGATTATGAGGAATATGTATACAATAAGCTGAAAGCCAAAGGTTCATACAAAGAGGGATGGAAGAATGGAATCTTCAAGAAATTTGATGATGAAGGCAGAGTGACAGAAGAAAAATCCTACAAGGACGGAAAACTTGATGGGGCACATCGTACATTCTATACAAACGGCAAGCTGGAAATGGAGCGTTTCTACAAAGAAGGAAAACAGGATGGGAAGGATTTGTATTATGAATTTGACGGAACTCTGCGGAGGGAACATAACTATAAGAATGGGAAACAGATTGGCAAACAATATTCATACATAAAGGGTACATTCGAACTGAAAGAAACATCCTATTACAATGAACAAGGACTGCTTGATGGTGACTTTGAGCAACTTTACTTGTTCGGTCAGCCTCGTACTATCGGCCATTACAATAATGGTCAAAAGGATGGTACCTGGATACAGATAGCAGAAAGTGGAGATACGCTTCATATAACGACTTACAATAACGGAAACGAAGAAGGACTTCAGGTTCGTTTCGACAGAGCGACCGGATCACGAGTAAAGGAATTTTACAAAAAGAATAACCGTTATGACGGATTTTATAGAGAATACGACCCTGAAACTGGAGAACTTATTTATGAGGCAACCTACCAGTTCGGACGTCTTAACGGTAAAGCAAAATCATTGGTACGCGATAACCGTTTCGATTATTGGGAAATAAGTACATACGTCAATGGTCGACAGACTGGTCCTTTTGAGTCACGATATGTAAAGAACGATAAAGTAAGAGAAATAGGTACATATCGCAATGGTCATCGCACCGGACGATGGAAACGCTATGACATCAATGGAAAACTGGAGATGGAATGGGAAGAATAGGAATTATGGTTTAATAATCCTGTGTGTTGGAAAGGCCGGTTAATGATAGAGCGTATGAAAACAGTTATATCGTTATTTATTATTAATATGCCAAGTTAGCTGCTAAACGCAGCTTCTTGTCTAGCCATTATCAACTATAAAGTAAATAAATGTATGTACGAGATTTTTTTAGAAAAGAACATCAATAGTATCAGGCAAACAGTTGATGATGCCTTTATTTCTAAATACGCCGATTTGTCTTATCCGGAACTGACTACTCTATGGCAAGAAGTTGGACTGGGCAGCTATTGTGATGGAATGCTTAAAATCATTAATCCGTCAGATTACCAAGATGTACTAAACTCTTGTTATATTATGGACTATGACAAATCGTTTCTGCCATTCATGTGTACGGCTTTCGGTGATGTCTTTGCCTATGTAAAAAATTCAAGATTGAAAAATTACATTGTTTATTTGAATGTAAGATACGGAACATATTTAATTCTTCCGGATAATCTCGTATTATTGTTGGGTAAAATAATCTTTAACAAAAGTATCTTGAAAGGTTGGTTTGATTTAGAAAATTATCCTGTAATTCAAGAAGTAATAGGAACTCCGGGCTATGACGAGTGTTTCGGATATTCTCCACTGCTGGCATTGGGCGGAAGTGAAAGTATAGAAAATGTCAGGATTTTCAAGACACTTCCTTATATAGATATAAGTACACAAACAATCGGCAGATTCAAAGACTCAGATAAATTTTGAGATTGAAATAAGTTGGTAACAATGCAGGGTAACGGCAAGCCGTTCCCTGCTAGCCATTAACGATAATAATTATGAATATAGAAGAACTTTATATTTGGCGATATGGGAAAGATAAACTGCCTAAAGGATTATTGGAGTACGGCAAATCTGATGTCTGTGATACTTACGATGAAGGTAAAAGGCAGAAATTCCAAGACCACGGGCAATGGATGTGGAAAAACAAGGATGGATGGAGAGAAAATTTACCTCCTGTCTTATACCTCGTATGCAACAAAAAACCGGGAATTCTGCAATTTGATTTTCTTGATAAATACAGCATAAAACTCAAAATCGTATCGGAAGAGTTTTTGTCTTTACTTCAAGAAAATGGGTTCGTTGATAAATATGATATTGCTACCGTCAAGGTAGTAAACAAGAAAAACGAATCTCTAACGGATAAAAAATACTATGCTTTACGTATAAATCATTTTGACAATGATTCTTTCCATTTAGGAAAAGGCATAACATTTCAAAATGATGTAGAGAAAAAATTAGGAATTAGTTTTACAGTATATCCTGATATGAAACTGAAAGACAATTCCATCAAACAGAATTTCTTTGTTTTGAATAGCATAGAATATGGAGATGGAATAATATTCCGAGAGAGAGTTTTGGATAAGGTGTTGAATCTGTATAAACCTGAAATTTACAAATTATCAGACTACTCCAAACTATGGATAAATAAAGGCTTTTATCCATATGGGAATGAGTTTATGATTGTGAAATAAAATCGTTAACAAGGTCGAGATAACAGCTAAACGCTGTTGCTCACCAAACCATTAATAACAATAGAACGAAACATGAAGATAAGAATATTGACTTATTTACCTCACATCATCTACTTTTTAGTATTGGGAGTACTATTATTGTTATTGGTGTGGATTGTAAGTCCATCTGATACAGGTGGAGGCATGGACTTTGCTCCTTTTTTACAGGCAGCTTTACTTTTTGCAGGTGTTCTTGCATATCTGATTTACGATTTGTCTTTACATAAGCTCAACTTCAGAATATCTTCACAATTTATAATATTTATTTTTTTAGCATGGTCGTTTAGACATTACTTTAAGATGCAGGAGCTGAATAAATTATGTAGTGGTCATCCGGAACCTCCATATGATTCTCTTATACTTCCACCAATAGATGATTTTATAGTATTATGGGTTGTTTGTCAGGGGATTCTTTTTTACTTATTCTTATTTACAAATGTTTCGTATTTGTTAAATAGAAAAAAGTTATTAACAAACCGGGATAACGCTTGACTGCGTTCCCCACTAAACCATTATAAACAATAAAACAAATTTTTATGGAAGATTTTGATATTCTAAAGAGATTTGACAATGATAAGCTAATAGATGTTGTGAAAAATTATAAGCGTTACGGCTATGATGATGAAATTCGTGATTATGCTATTAATTTATTGGAAGAAAGAGGCTGGAGCGTTGAGGATTTGAAAACATTCGGTTATTGGGAAAATTCCGATTACGAAGAAGCATTGATACAATACAAAGCTTATTGTAGAAATTCACTGATAGCTGTCTGTGTCTTGGTGTTAAGTCTTTGTATGCTGGCGCCTATCTATCTTGTATTTGTTTTTATGGCATATCGGAATGTATGTAAGTTCTATCAGGCATTAGGGAGAAAGGAAGAAGCCGTATTCTCCTTTGACTTGTGTTGGCATGTTTTGTTGTTCTTCTACCTAAAAGAGAAAATGAAAGAGGAGTTGAAAGGAATAAGATAAGTTTATAACAAAAAACAACTTAACGTTGTCTCTCACCCAAACCATTAACAAAAACAGAAAGTCTATGAACAAAGAATACTTTGTATTAGAAATAGAGGACACAAGTTCTGCTGAGTATAGAAAGAACTATTGGAAAAAAGCAGCCGAAATTCTCCTTGAGAGAATATATCAAAGAGAACAGTGCATATCCGAAAAGGTTAAAAATATCATAGAACTTTGTTCTTTACCCGAACATCGTTTTTTTAATGTAGATGTTTATATGCCTAAAAAAAGGAATAAGGCAGATACCAACTATTATGCTCTACATTACGACTTTACCTATATTCAAAATGATATATTAGGAATGATTGATTACCTTAAAATGATAGAACAATGATTTAAATGATGATTGGTATGCGTTATCCGTTCAATCTTTCTGAACCTTTGGTCATTCCACGGAAGAAAATCAGTACATTTGTGGAAGCCGGGTTGTGTATCGCTTATATATGGCTCTGTTGGGACATGCTGTCCGAAAGACTGGTTTTTTGGATTCCCGTAGGCCTATTTTTTTATTTTTTGGTGAAGGGTATCCGGCATTGGCACCATGTCATCCGAATCAGTGAACAGGGAATCACTACTCCCAAAAGAAAGCTGTTGCTTTGGAATAAAATCTTGTATTGCCGATATGTGGTAGTGTATGGTAGATATACGCATGTAGAACTGTTTCTCCGTACTAACCAGAACTACAACGAGACAATCCTTCTGGATGATTATTTCTGTAACCATCGGGAGTTGAGGGCTGCCATTGCATTTTACTCCAGAGGGAAGGTGGAATTGGAAAGTAAAGAAGAATTTTAGTATGAAATTACATTACTGGAATAATGTTTTCAATTCCGGGTAACAGACAGTATCTTGTTCATAGACCTAACCCAATATTAGAATGGGTATAATATTTTGCTAACTAGGTTGAGATAACAGCTTAATGCTGTTCCTCAAGCAAATCATTAGATATAACAGATATGAGAATATTTATACTATATTGCTTGCTCCTTTTTCCACTTAGCTATGTCATAGCGGAAAATGGCTGTATGGAACAAAGTTCTGCAAAATATCATTCTTTGGCTGAACAAGATTCCCTTTATATAGAAACGGAAAAAACAGAATCTGAAATTCTATATAGGTTATGTTTTAATCAGCAAGGTAAAAAGAATGTTGTTTTTGAGTTGAAAGCGGTAGATGATAGTAGTATTGACTTCATACAAAGCTATACAATCATGGGTGTAAGAAAGTTTGATAGCTTTGCTGTGTACGATAATGTAGCAGACGGAAATCGTTTTTTGTTTTTTGATTATGAAAGTCAAATTGCTTATATAACGCCTACTTGTTTTTCCGGTTTCTATCCGATATACAGTTCTGTGGACTTTTCAAAAATGGAAGTTTTGCTACAAAATGAACATTCTTGTTTGAAGTATCCAAGTGATACGTTAAGTATTGACAGTAAGGTGACTTATGTTCCATTTAACTGTAATAATCGAATCATAAAGGCAATTTTTGTTCTATACGCTCAAGTAGGAAAAGATAATAAATATTTAAAACGAAAGATAGCATCTGGCGATGCTCCTTTCTAACCATTATCAACCATAAAACGTAGAAATATGTACGAAGAATTTTTAGAAAAAAGCCTCAATAGCAAGAGGCAAGCAGTAGATGATACTTTTATTGCTAAATATGCTGATTTGTCTTATCCCGAACTGAATACTTTATGGCAGGAGGTCGGGTTAGGAAGTTTTTGTAATGGGCTGTTTAAGCTCATCAATCCATCCGATTATCAGGATGTGATAAACTCCTGTTTTGAAAAGGAGGATGACCAATCATTTCTACCATTCATGTGTACGGCTTTCGGCGATCTCTTTGCCTATGTAAAGAATCCGAGACTGAATAATTACGTCGTTTATCTGAATGTCAGATACGGAACATATTTAATACTTCCTGCCAATCTTCGTGCGATTTTTAATAAGGTAATGGTAAATGAAAGTTTCTTGAAAGGCTGGTTTGATTTAGAAAATTATCCTATAATACAAGAAAAACTCGGAACTCCAGATTATGACGAGTGTTTTGGATATTCTCTACTTTTGGCTTTGGGAGGAAGTGAAGATATTGAAAACATCAAGATAGTCAAGACTATTCCGTACATTGACATTTGTACCCAAACAATCGGCGAATTTGAAATTGCAGATAAATGGTGAATATAGAATAGGTTGATAACGAAGCAGGATAACGGCAAGCCGTTCCCTGCTGAACCATTATAAACAGTAGCAATATATGATACATAGAATATTAGGATATTTATGGTATAAGACGGAATACTTCACCCGACATTCAGATACAAGTATGTATTCTTGGCATGTTCCAAGTGTGTTAAGTACCGTAATAATATTTTACGGAGTAGATATAGCTTTGATTTATTGGGCAGCTACAAGTGTTAATCCGGGACCACTTTTTCTGCTTGCCTTTCCTCTTATATGGATTATTCTGTATGTCTATTATCATTATAAACGACGGTATTTGAAAATTCGAGAGGACGAATCATATGAGAAATATTCCAATATATGGGCTATTCTATTTTTAATATTGCCGTTTATTATTCTAATCGCATTGCTGTCTATGGCAGATAAATTTTATATGCCATATTAAAATAAAATAAGTTCATAACAAGGTCGAGATAACAGATTAACGCTGTTCCTCACCAAACCATTAGTAATAAAGAAAGCAATCAATATGTACGAAAAGTTTTTAGATAAGAGCCTAAACAGCACTTGCCAAACGGTAGATGATACTTTTGTTGCAAAATACGCAAATGTGGTATCAGAAAAAATAATCGAATTTTGGAAAGAAGTTGGACTTGGAACGTTTTGTGATGGATTGTTCAGAATTATTGCCCCCGATAGATATCAGACAATAATAGAAGATAGTTATCCTTTGTATGAATATGAAACAGCAACTCCATTTATGACAACTGTTTTTGGAGATATTTTTGCTTATGTTAAGAATCCCGTGATAGGAAATTATGTCGTATTCATCAATGAAAGATACGGAACATTCAAGATTTTATCCGAGAATGTTGATATACTATTGAATGTGGTAATTTTCAACAAAAGTTGTTTGGAATCATGGTTTTCCTTAAATAAATATCCTATGATAAAATCAGAAAAGGGTGTTCCTACGTTGGATGAATGTTACGGATATGTTCCAGCATTGGCATCGGGTGGTATAGAATCAATAGATAATATTAAAATTCTAAAAGCTATTCCGTATATAGAAACGGTACTCCAATTTATCGGGAATTTGAAGCGAGTGCGATAGAATATATTACTAACAAAGCGTGATAACGTTTACAGCGTTCTCCGCTGAATTATTACTGATAATCGAAAATATAATATGAAACTGTTCCTTTTGATATTGACATCTGTTTTTTCCATAGGGTCAATAAGTTGGAAAGATTTACCAGATATATCTCAAAATAATGACTGCATTTTCAGAGATACTTTGGTTGGATATGTAGATTATGACAATGTTTTAGACAGCATATATATTGAAAAGACTTCTGAATATCGGTATGATGATAATGATGGTATGAAAGAATGTTTCGAACAGACAGAAAGAGTAATATTTTCTGTTTCATTTGGAAATACAGGAGAAACACTTGTGTTGGAAGATAAAGAAGTTTTTGATTATCCATATGCTGGTTATTCATTTTTGGCCTACAATATCGAAGAAAAAGGCATAATATCAAGACGTACTTATTCATCAAGGTTTTCAGATAAAGTTTATGTGTACTCATATTATAAATATGATGACAAGTTAAATAACTTTTTCAGAATGAAAGAACTCATACGTTTAAGTGAAGGCACAAATATGATTGATTCAATAATGAAAATAGATTCAATTCAGCCTTCTTTGGATGGCAGATGTAATAAAATCAGTAACAAGGAAAGATAACCCCTAAACGGAGTTTCTTTCCAACCCATTAGAAACAATTATTGCGATGAAATATACAGAAGCCATATCCTCATTGATAAGTAAAGGTTTGAATGAAATCAATCATTCAGACAAAGGGCATTTGTCTCTTCCTACAAGGCGTGCGATACTACAAGCTATCAATGATTCACTTGTTATTGGACGAATAAGTATCTTATGTGCGCTGAAAGTATATCCGATATGGAATGAATTTTTCAAGGATGATACGGAAATCATCGGACTGATAAAGAATACGGAGAAATACCTGTTGGGACAAACGGGCAAAAAGGATTTATTGAAAGACGCCGACCATTTGGATGTGTTTGCCGATAATTATATGGAAGATGATATAACAGCCGCATTTGCTGCCAAAGTAGCTGTCCATGCCGCTTATGATGCCGGTTCAAGTGCAGAAATGGTTATCAGTGATTATGATTCTGACGAAGAAATAGAAGACCCGGACGAATGGGATACGGCATTCCTTGCAAGTTTAGTATATAATGGCGGTATTGTCGATTGGGATTCTATTGATGATGGGCGCAACAAAGAGTTTTGGAACTGGTATCTTACAGAATGTTTATCAATAGCATTTGATAAAATCAGATGTTGACAAATGACTATAAAATTGAGCGACCTATATACAAAACTCCGGAACAGCCAAGAACACAAATACATGAATATGTGAATAATGATAAAGTTATATCATTATTCAGCCAGTTGGAAAAGATTTTTACTGAAATATTATCTGACATAAAAGGTGATACTTTGATTTTTGATGCTTATAGAGTTGATACATGCAATTATGCTAAAGTTTCATATTATAAGGATGGTTTAAGGCTCGATCTTGAACTAGACATTTGTGTATTGCTGTATATCAACGAGTTCATAAGAAATATCAAAAATGAAATGTATGAGACCCAAAAAGATGAAGGAGGTTTTTATGAACTGAAAATGACGATAAATAAGAACGGTGATTTTATAAAAGAGTTCAACTATGATGTAAGGGTGGATGCTCTACAAAAAAAAAATTTATGATTTTCAATTTGTAAATGATTTTAAGGCATATCCAAGAACAAAAAAGTTCATTCCTGATTGGTTGGCGGATATACTAAAAAGGAAAAGAATAAGTTTCTAACAAAGCGTGATAACGCTTAATAGCGTTCCCCGCTAAACCATTATAAACAGTAATGCAAAATATGAAACAGAAAATATACCATATCAGTATCTTTTTACTCTTTTGGTTTTGTGGAGCAGTCTATCCACAAAATCACAAAGCGGATATTTTGCAGCAAGACCTTTCTGGCTTGTTTGACAATTCAAGCATGATTGGCATATTAGGAGAAGATTGTAGCCGAATTGATATTCATTTTGCCGAAGTTCGGAAAATAGATGATAGAGAATATGAGATAAAAGGTGTCAGTCGTACCCGATTGTCTTTAATCTGTCCGTTTGAAGGAAATATTTTTATAGATAGTATTTCTTCTTGTTTCCAAATAATGAAAAGTGAATGTACGGAAGTGGACGGTTTCATATACGGGCATTACTCGTTTGAGGAATACGGAGATAAACGATATAGTGGTACATTTTCCGGTTCTTTTAAGCAAGGGTATCGGATGAGAGGACAACAAATAGAGAAAGGACGGAATGAAATAGTAGAACTGAAATTAAACTTATCTGAATATCGGGGTAAGTGGAAATCCGCAAAAGGACTGACAAAAGTCTGTTCCTGGGCAGATGAAATTATACCAGATACTCCTGCAAACTTCTGCCTATTTAATGATGCAGGAGAATGGGTTGTATCACCGAAATATCGTAAGAATGGTTGGGATAATCTTTATAATGCCTATCACAATGAGAATCTGACAACGGATGAGATACAAAAGGCTCGTGGAGTGGAAGAACAGAAATGGTGGGTAAATAAAAGCCAATCATGCAAAGTAAATTGAGTTTATAACAAAGCGTGATAACGCTTATAGTGTTCCCCGCTAAACCATTAGTGATAACAACATAATTATAAATCCAAAATATAAATAATAGATATGATTGCATGTGTAATAAATATTATACTTATAGCGATTTCATTATTGCTACTCTTTTTATTAAGAAAGAAGAAATATCAAGGTGTAAAGAAAATAATAATACTAGCAATATGCTTTGTGACAGGTCTGTATATTTTGTTGCAAATAATTATGTTGCTATATTTCTTCTTAGGCGATTTCTCTGCAGAAGAATTATGGTAAAAATATCACTAACAAAACTAATAATTCTTTATGATTAAATTCTTTTTTGATGCGATGTATTATCAGTTCTTTATATACAATAGGGATAAATTTAAGTTGGAAGATCCACATGAGAGAACAATATTACTGTTCTGTGGAATATTATTTCTACCGATAATTGCATTGATTTATCCATTGATAAAAGAGAATTTCAATTATGATTTGCCGTTTATTTTCTTTGTTCCAATATTTTATATTCTATATTATTTTTTAAATAGATATTATGTAAGAAAGGGAATTGAGATAATACGAGAAAAACCTTTATTGTTTAAAAGCCAACGTTTATCGTTCATTATCTCTTGGATGGTTTACCCATTTTTAGCTGTATTGCTTTATTTCATGATAACACATCGGCATTGGCTGAAAATAATATGATAAAGATTTAATAAGTTGGTAACAACGAAAGAAAGCATCTGACTATGCTCTTTTCTAACCATTAGCATTAACGTGCAACTTAAAAAACTAAATATGAAGATAATAAATTGGATATTACTTTTTCTTGTAATGTTTTTTTGTTGCTTAGATAGCGTGAAAGCAAATCCATTACAGCAAGATACTGTAAGGAATGTAACTTATCAACTTTATCCGTTGGGTGTTGCATGCCGTAACAATGATATGGCAACCATAAAACGGCTGCTTGCAGGAAAAGATGAACCTATGGCAATGGGTAACGATTTTTATGAGTTTGATATATTTTATACGGCAATTTACTTTGACAAAGAAGATGTGCTGAAATATGCCCTTACCAGGTATAAGGATATTAATAATAGATTATATAGTGACGAATATGGGCTGACGCTCCTGACATACGCCTGTAAATTGTCTAATGTGAAGTTAGCCCGTATATTGCTGGAGCATGGCATTAACGTAAACGGTTACCAAAGTCCATACGATACATATAACGTATATCCGATTATGGAAGCCATTGCCAATAATAACATAGAACTGGTGAAATTGCTTTTAGAATATCACGCAGATCTGAATATAAAAGACAGTAACGGCAACACCCCTCTTGCTTTAGCAAAGGAAATAGGTGCAAAAGAAGTAGAAGATTTGCTTTTGCAATGGATGAAACAACATACTTTCGGACAAAGCTATAAGGAAACGATTCAAGAGGAGATTGATGCAATAAACGAAATGCCTTTATGGATTGCATACCTTGTTCCTTTGGATGGTTTAGGAAAAGTGATAGGGGATGAATATATGGAGTTTAATCAAATCCATTCATACAAAATCTTAGATGATGGTCAAATCAAGAATGCCAATATATTGTTCGCGATGTATTTCGATCGCGATAACAAAATAAGAAAAGTATTTAAGCGATGGGCTGACGGGGGAGCATTGCATAGTATTGCATATTATAATTCTAATGGGCGATTGATATATGGAATATATAATAAAGGCGATGAAACTCACGGAAAGTTGTATGCTGATGCTTCGGGTTTTCACATAGAGCATTTCCCTGAAGAGAATGAATGTAACAATTGTTTTGAAGCATACTTATTCCTGTCTACGAAAAGCATAGAAGCTCAATATAATATAATATTACAGAGCTCCTCAAATGCTAAAAGAACGAATTTTATACCACAAATTGGAGATAGTGCCATACTATGCAGTTCTTATATTTATTCTTTACCTGATGGCGAAAAAACTACCAAAGGTGAGGATGGCATAGCAGTCCAATTTGGAATGCCTGTTGTCATAAATGAATTAACAAATGGCTGGTGCAGAATAAATTCCATTTTTAATGCTCCTATTGGTTATATACCTATTCAAGACATTGAAATCATTAAGTAAATATATAGTAAGCAACTAACAAGGTCGAGATAACAGCTTAACACTATTGATTACCAGGCTATAACTGATTACGACATAATTATAAATTCAAAATATAGATATATGATTATATGTGCGATATGTGATTAAATCAAATTAATCATGTATCTTTGGGAGAAAGATGGATTATAATATATAAATATGAAAACAAATAGGGACGAAATATTGGAGAGTGCTTTTCAGTTGTTTATGGCAATGAATTATGAGCGTGTAAGTCTGCAAATGATAACTAAAAAGGTAGGGCTTACTAAAACTGGAATATTTAATTATTACCCTACCAAACTTGATTTGTTCATAGCCGTAGCTGATAAGTTCCTTTTTAAGGTGCAGGACCCTAAAACTAAATATGAGATACACGATGGTACTTTCAGGGATTTCATTCAGAAGTATGTTCAGGGTGTGAAGAATGCGATGGCTAAGATTGTCAATTTAGGCAATTTAAGTAAAGATATTATGCCAGGTAAATCTGCTAATGCCGGATATTTGCATCTTTTGCAGCAAGTAAGATTGTATTATCCGGATGGGGCAAGCAAGCTACAGGAAATGATTGAAAATGATAAGGAGCATTGGCGTGTGGCTATACATGCTGCTGTTAAGAATGGGGAATTGAGAAAAGATATAGATGTGGAGAGTGTGATACTCCTTTATCATCATATTTTCATGGGTATGTCTTATGAGATGTCTTTGTTTAACGGACTTGATACTGATTTGCTCTATTCAAGTTTTATGTGTTTGTATGATGCGTTGAAGCAATGATATAAAATAATCCTTTTCAATTAAAAAAAGCAAAATATTACCAGTTGGTCATATTTTGCTTTTTTATTTTTTATATTTGCAAAAATGACCAACCGGTAATATTATGGAAAAGGAAAAATTTGAGAGCGTAAACAAAACGTTCAATTACACTCCAAACAGTGTTTTTACGAATCAGTGGTCCAGTCTGGCATTTGGTATAGGTATGGTTGTTGTACCATTGATATGGCCTTTCGGACTTCGTATCAGGCGTGTTCATATATTGTCGCCTGCAGTATTGCCAACAATTCTTGTAATAGGAGGGATATTGCTTCTGTTGTTTACTTTGCAGAGCATGCGGAAGGCTAAAGCGTTGATTGCACAAGGAGGAACAATCAAGGTAGAAGGTAACAGCGTGACATATCCATCCATTGAAAAAGGCAAGGTAGAATATCGCTCATTCCTCATTTCAGATATAGAATATATTAAAGATGATGAAGAAGAGAACCAGTGTAAGGTCAGTCTTCCTGATAAGTATGTGATTTTTGAAATCAAATATTTTGACTCATACGATGAGTTTGAAGAATTTCGTGCGATTTTAGGATAAAATAAACCAATTTAAAAACTTAATATTATGATTAGACAATTTTTCAAGGCAACACTGGTAGTTTCAATGGTTGCATCGGTACTTGTTGGCTGTAATGGAAGTAAACCTTTAGGAATGGGAGCAGAAGAGAGTATTTCGAAAATAAAGGAGCTCGTAAAAACCAATGTCGATATGAATGAAAACAAAATCTATGAATTGCAATGGGAGGAAGATAACGGTGAGCATAAGTTGGAAAATATGCTTTCAAGTATCACTGTTGGCTACATTGATAAAGAAAATAATGATTATAAACTTATTATAGAGTTAAAAGACGGAGAATTTGTTGCAGGTGAACCGGATAAGAATGAAAAATGGAAATATTCGTATGAAAAGTCAACGGCACTGAATCTTGACGATATAAATGTCGGTTTGTTGAAAAAAATGGTCAAAGAGGGATATGACTTGTTTATGACACAGGAAGACAGTACACAATATGATCTTAAATCAGTCGGGAAGTACAGGTTCTACATTTATCCGGTAAAAGTCGGTCGTGAGCATTTGCTTGCTGAGAATGAATCTTTCAAAAAGGAATATACCACCATGGTTTCTTACTTTGACTTGAATTTCATCAAGAAAGATGAGGCACCTGAAGTACGTGGAAAACACATATGGACCAATTACTATACCGCTTCATTTAAGATTGATGAAAACGGAGAGATAGGATTTTTTTGATAGACAAGAAGGCTAATTATAAATCAAAGTATTATGGAAAACGGAAAAACGTATGGAAAACAGACTCCGGAAGAAATAGCAAGAGCCGCACAGGAAGCGGCTATCAAGTCAGCCATGGAACAGGCGCAATTAATGTTAGGAAACATACCAGGTATGAACATGCAGGACATGCAGGCACAGATTATGGCTCAGATGCAGGCTGCTGTTCCGAATCTTGCCGATATACAAGCTCAACAGGCTACGATGGGGACATTAGGAGATGTGGATACGGATACAGTACGTAATGCTGGTATGAAAAACATGAATGATGCTGTGGATATAACACAATCTTTGATGAACCTGGATTTCAATGCTGATGATTTCTTTGATGATAATGATAGTTGGGAGATAAAAAGAAGCAAGGATGGTACCTTAAACAGCGAACAGCTTCGTTTGTTGGCTCTTGGGGCACCGATATTGGTCTATAATGATGAATATACAGATACCATAGGACACCAGGAGTATGTGGATTCATTGAAGGAACAGATAAGAAGCTGGTGGGAGGTAACTGACAGAGAGTCTGCCTTTGAAATTGTTGACTGGCTGCTTCGTGAAGGACATCATGCTGAAGCGGATAGGGTTCTTGCTGCCATGAGAAACGGGCAGGAAACCGAAGATATTGATGAAGATAAGGTAGAAGATGTGTCGTTGATAACGGACTACATGTTGGAAAACAGTATCTGTGATATGAATTCTGTACCTCATACAGCCATTGCCTGGGATTTGGTACGTATTGTCAACCTCGGGCGTTGGGCTTTCCAGTGTGGTTATATTACAGAAGAAGATATGTGGAACATCATGTGTGTAGCGGATGAAACAGCTTCTGCAAATTTCTCTTCGTGGGAAGAATATGGCATGAGTTTCGTTTTGGGTCGTGGTGTATGGCACGGTGATACAGACGATTGTCAGACTGCATACGAGATTGTTGCGGAATTGCTGAAGAATGAAGATTCACCTTGGTTACAGCTTTCATGGAGTGATTGATTATTTAAAAGAGCGGAAAAAATGAGTTACGAATTTTATATAATGTCGGGTATTGCCGTTTTTGTAGGCTGTACGTGGCTGTACCGGAAAGGTAAAGGGGCATACATGATGGTACGGAAAATCAGAAGTGCGTTTAAGGTTGTAAATATTAATCCGGCATCCTCTCTTGCCGATGAGCAATATAAGAAGCTTGCTGTCGGTGCGTTGTATGCTTCACAGCAAGGAGTATACCAGAATTCTATAAAGACCGGTATAGACTATGAACTTCCACAGATACTTGGTGAATGGTGGGGAATCAAAAACAGTCAGGATGCCAGGGAAAAAATGGATTATTTGCTGGAAAAAGGATTCAGATATTATTTTCCTTATGTGTGGCAGGCTTTTCTTCTTTCCGACTCGAAGCAACAGGATGAGGTGTTTCAGCAGTATATGGAGTCGCAGGAAGATTATGATAAGGCTGTATCTCAGCTTCAGAATCTGGAAGAGACTTATGATGAGTTGATTGAGAATAAAGTCATATCTTCAAAAGAAGACTTGAAGCGTTATGGTGTTGCCGGATGGGATGCAGGTAGGGTATGTTTCCTTGCACGTGCCTGTTGCGAGATGTGTTATATCACAGAAGAAGAAGCCTGGCAGTATATTGACAGAGCGTATGACCTGGTACATCGGGAGTTCGCTTCATGGCATGACCTGGCAATGAGTTATATTATAGGGCGCTCAATGTGGGGAGGAAAGAAATCTTATAATTCAGTAATGAAGGATAACGCTGATAAATTACTTTCCGATGAAAAAAGTCCGTGGGTAAGACTTCAATGGTAATAATTGTGATACAACATAAAAGGTTATGCTTATGGAACTATTTGTCAATACCCAACGAACAACTGACAAGGAAAAGGAACGTTTGTTTTTTGCCGGAGTATTGTTTCTGCTTGGCAAAGCGTATTCGGACGCTTATTCATGCTTTGACCGTATCCAGGAAGAGCACTTCGCAGTAATGTACAACAAGGCATTGTGTTGCTTTATGGTAAAATGGTATGACGAATGTTACAGATTGCTTTGTGAGGCGGAACGGCTCCTGCATGGAATGGATATTGCATGCGAAACGCAGTTGCCTGAAGCTTTTCTCCGCTACGATTATGATGAAGATTTCCCTTTTTACCCCATTCCGCAAGGTATTCCAGTGTTCGGGGCATACAAACAATTGCTTCGGTTGAAAGCGGAAACGGCTTTCCGGCTGCATTTATATAGTGAAGTGAAAGCTATTTCCGCTCGTCTGGGAGGAAAGTACAAACACATAGAAAAACTGATTAACTTTAAAAATAACAACAATGACTTGTAAAGATATATTCGATTTGTACGCATCCGATACCGAAAAATCAGATTTGTGCGATGCTTACAGGAATGTACCGCTTGACAGTCGGGACGAAATACATAAAAACAACACTCCTTTGCATACAGCCTGCTATTTTGCAGACATTACCGCTGTGGCTATCCTCTTGGAAAGAGGTGCGGATACGAATGTGAGAAATGATGACGGTGACACACCGTTGTGTGTCATGGCGAAGCGGAACTCGTGTCCGAATGATACCCTGTATGCCGATATTTCCGGACTATTGCTTTCAAAAGGGGCAAAGGTAACGCGCTCAGGTAAAAATACAACTGCTTTGATAGAAGCAGTACGCAATCGTCATTTTTTGATGGCTGATGTCCTTCTGATGACGGGAAACCGTATTGATTCTACCGACTGGAATGGTGACAATGTGCTACACGCTATTTGCGACTCCGCAGGATACATTGCAAACAATATTAAGTCCAGAAAAAAACGGATAGCTGACTTTGCTGAAAGATGGTATTCGGACAAGGACAAGCAGGAAACTTATGAAGAGCTGGAAAGCCTTTTGGTATTGGACAAGCAGTGTTGCCATACTGCAAGGATTATTCTGGAAAGCGGGCAGATAGATTCGGAGGAAAAAAACAATTGCGGGAAAACACCCTTTCTTATAGCAGCAGAAAGAGGCGCCTGGAAAATTGGAGCCTTGCTATCAGGACAAGAACCCGAAACAGACGAGTTTGCGGCCATTACCGGGGGATTAAACCTGTTTCAGGCATTGTGGTATGGGGCCGAAGAGGCTTTGGACGCTCTGCTACGTTCCGGTGCGGATACTCAAGTTGTGTGCGAGGATAATGGTATGACTGATTTCAAGGGAAAATCCCCGTTGGGATGTGCTCTGACATGGGAGAATTTTTCAGCAGCAGAGTTATTGCTGAGAGGGGGAGCCGATCCGAATTTTAGGGATTCGGAGGAGCGGACAGCCTTTGCAGTATGGATGAGTAACAGAGGGCATGGCTGTGAGTATAAGGAGTCATGTCTGCATTTTCTTCAATGCCTGACAGCGTATGGGTGGGATTTGGAAAGTCCGGCCGACAAAGAAGGAAACACTGCCTTATCCGTGGCCTGTCGCGGGGTAAAATATGACACGGGAATATGGGCTGTTCGTTATCTCGTAGAAAACGGAGCGGATGTGAATGCAGCCAATATGCAGGGACAGACCCCTATGATGAATCTTTATGGAGGACGTTACTGGGATGGAAACATACCGCGTTTTTCTGGCTTCGCAAGGTCGTATCCATACGACGGGCGAGTTTGTACGGAACAAGATGCAGAGACGCTTGAGGTGTTGCTTGAAGCTGGGGCAGACATCAATGCCAAGGACAAATGGGGTAATACTTTGTTGCATTATATAGCGGGAAGCTCGATGAGCGGTTCAAAGGAGGCGACCGAATTGGTCATGGAGTTCGGTACTCCAGATGTGAGTGCTGTGAATAATGAAGGCTTGACAGCCTTGGACATCGCAGCGAAAAAAAATGACGAAACTCTTGTAAAATTTTTATTGAAATATAGTTGAGATTTGTATGGATAACAATATGACTTTCCTGAATGCCTGCCGTAACGGTCAGAAAGGTATTGTACAGATATTCCTGAAAAAAGGTGGTATTGATGTGGACAAACGGGATGTAGAGGGTAATACTCCGTTATATCATGCTTGCCTGAAAGGATTCAGAGACATTGTGAATCTTCTGCTCGATAGCGATGCGGATGTTTCCATTGCTAACAACCGTTCGGAAACACCCTTACATGCAGTTGCAAGGAACGGGAATAAGGAGATAATCGGAAAACTGATACAATATGGAGCGAATCTGGATGTAACGGATAATGAGGGACGAACTCCATTGATTCGTCTCCTTGATAACAAGCGTACCGATGCAGCCCTGTTTCTGATAGAACAAGGGGCAGACACAGAAATCACTGATAATTCTGGTCATAAGCCGATAGATTACGCTACTGCCCACGGGCTGAAAGAAGTTGTGATACGCCTGATAGTGGATGGAACAAGCGATATCCAAGGTAATACACCTCTCCATCAGGCGGTTTTCAATGGTCAATCGGAAATAGTCCGTTTGTTGCTCTCTACAACTCCCGACATGATAGATGTAACGAATGATGCTGGGGAAACTCCTTTGCTCATCGCCTGCATGAAAGGAAACCTGACCATCGTTAATCTGTTGATTGATGCTGGGGCAGAAGTAAATAAAGCCCTTTTAAATGGAAATACCCCCTTGCACTTTGCAGCTGGGTTTGGAAATAAATTTATAGGCAATAGCCTGATAGCGGCACAAGCACTAGTTAATGTTAAAAACAAGAATGGGGAAACGCCACTTATTCTTGCTTCCAGGGAAGGCAACAATGAGTTTGTCACACTGCTTGTGGCACATGGAGCAGACGTAAACCTTGCGGATAATTTTCAGCAGACAGCATTGCATTATGCAGGTGAACGAGGCTATAATGAGATTGTGGAGACATTATTGATGGCAGGATCTGAAGGATAGCACGGATAACACAACATAAGGCCCCATTCCCTGCAAACCATTATGAACTATTTTCCTTATTATAAAAATTGAACCATGGAATTTATAAAACGACTAGCCAATAATCTGTTTGGCAAACGTAAAACGTATGATGCGAAAGAACTGGGTATATTTCATTCTAAAGTTTGGAATTGCTGGAAAAATGAAAGCTATTATTGGTTCACGTCCATGAAATTTCCGGTATATCGGGAAGAGACTTTTTTGTGTATAAATGGAGATTCAGATGCTCCATTTCAGCCACAGATATTCTGCCTGAGAGAGGTACTCAACAACTGGGAAGAAATACGCAGTCAGATAAGCAGAATTATACCTAAACATGTTCGTTATATAAAAAATAAGGAAGTTTTTATTTATTGGAAAGAGTGCTTTTACCCGGAGTCTGTCGATGTGTTTGGAGCTGGAACTAATGGAGTGAAGATTACTTTTTCCACATATGACTTAAATCATAGTTTCAGTTTTGTATGGAGAGATGGACATGTCCGTGATTTCGTTTTGGAAAACGAGGAAAAGGAAAATATTCCATATCCGGAGGCATACACGTATTATTTATTTGATTATTTGTATTATATAGGCGAAATATGGGAAAAAAGCAAATCTCGGATGTGTGGCAGTATATTACTTTTTTGGTATTACACATTCATTTTTGTTATTCCTGTATATTTTCTTCTGCTACATATACAAGAAATAGGTAGAGCTGATAATTTCCCATTGTATTATATAGGATTTAATTTCCTTTTTCCATTTCTATTTTCATGGGTTCGATACAGGAAGAAAAGAAAATCAGCTCTGATGAAACATTATCGTTATCCTAAGAAAATAAAGATTATCAGTGCTATTTTCTTTTTGTTGGTTCCAATTGTAATATGTGGTTTAGAGATATGGATTTATGGTAAACAAGGATGGATTAATATTGTATATTGAGAAGCTGTAAAACTGTTTGGTTTAAATTATTATAATCATTTATAGGGATAATGAACGTGAGGGATTATTCAACAGATGAGCTCTTGATGATGGCCAATAATGTAACTGAAGAGTATTCTGAAGAGGAAGTCAGACTGGCAAAGAAAGAGTTATATAAGCGAGGAATAAATGACGAGTTAATAGCCGACATTGTGAAGGAGGAAGAAGAGGCTTTTATGAAAAGGTTGGATGCTGCTGCACGTGCGGAGCAGGCCCGGATAGATAAACGAAACGAAAAGAACAGGAATATAAGTTATCAATGGTGGGAATTACTGATTTTATTTGTATTTGCACCATTTTATTTGTGCAGGAGATGTTATTTACCTCATAATTTTTTCCCGAAGTTGAGACAGTTGAGAGAAGAAAAATATGACCTGAAATTTAAACAACGGCTTATTGCATTAATTGCTGGAGATATAGTATGGGTCCTTGCTTATTGGATTGAACGTGTAATCATGGGAAACTAGATTACATAATTTCTCTGGCTATCCACGCGCAGGCTTCAGCATCGGCCAGTGCGTTATGATGGTTTTCCAGACGGTATCCGCAGGCTGCGGCCACGGTGTGCAATTGGTGGTTGGGGAGCTCCGGAAATACTCTGCGTGCCACGCATAGAGTGTCATAAAACTCATAGTCGGGATAGTCCATCTGATAGACGCGGAAGACGGCTTTCAGGCAGCTTTCATCGAAAGGACGGTTGTGTGCCACGAGCGGCAGTCCCTCTATTAACGGCTCAATCTGTGCCCAAACGGCAGGAAATACCGGTGCGTCTTCGGTATCTTCACGGGTGAGTCCGTGTACCTGTGAGCACCAGTATGTGTAATAATTCGGTTCCGGATTGATGAGGGAATAAAAGGTATCGGCTATCTCGCCGTTGCGCACCACGACCACGCCTACCGAGCATACGGATGAGCGCTGGTTGTTGGCGGTTTCAAAATCTATTGCGGCAAAGTCTCTCATGTCTTTACTTGCTCTATATACGTTATCGCTTGGTCACGGTAATCATGAACGTGACGGCTACCATGGCAATGGAAATGCCGACAATGATGTTGGTGGTCAGCGGTTCGCCAAACATCAGTGTGCCGACAATGATGGCGGTGATGGGTTCGAATACGCCGAGTACAGAAGCCTTGGTGGCTCCGATGTTACGGGAGGCAATGGCGAGGGTGGCCGTAGAAACGATGGTTGGCAGCAGGGCAAGTCCCACAAGGTTAAGCCAGTCTGCTTCGGTAGTGATTCCAGCCGTAATTGCAGTGTCGGAACTGAGGATTTTTCCGATAAAGACAATCGCTCCTACCATGAGGGCATAGAAGGTGAGCAGGGAGTTGGATATGCCGGCAATGGCCTTGCTCCGGTTGATGATGACGATGAAGAGTGCATACACCAGTGCCGAGGCGATGGAGAGCAGCACACCGATGGGGTTGATGGTTTGTGAACCGTCACTCTGTGTCATGATGAGCACACCTCCGAAGGTGGCGGCAATGGTAAGCCATACCGGCCATGAGGGAACGACTTTCAGGAACACCATGATAATGGCCACGAGGACGGGGTAAAGGAATACCAGCGTAGTAGCCAGTCCGGAAGCGATGTATTCGAATGCATCGAAAAGAAAGATGCTGCTGGAGGTGTAAAGTAGTCCGAGGACGAACAATACGCCGATTTGCTTTCCTGAAACCCGGAAACTCTGTTTGCGGAGCAGCAGGAACAGGCCTAAGAGCAGCACTGCGAAAGCGTAGCGGAAGAAAAGTATGGACTCAGTGGCGGCACCGTTCTTCATCAGCGGAACCGCAAATAAGGGATTTAATCCGTAAGTAATACCGGTGATAATTCCTGCCGGATAGCCGATAATGGCATTTTTGCTTAGTTTTTTCATGTGCGGGTAGATGTAATTGTGTAATCGGGGTGCAAAATTAATTATTAAATGACAAACCTGCGCTTGTGACGGAGGAGATTCTTCCCGTGTGCCTACTTTCTGTAAATATATCTTGCCAGTCCGTAGATGTATCTCCGGAATCCCGGACGGTACTTAAGCAGACGGTCGAACCATTTCAGGTGGTGGCTGGCAATACGTACGGCCCATCCTACATAATACATGGCAAACAGCGTACCTACTCCGATGATATGCCATTGCCATTTTCCGAAGAAGATGTAGCAGAAGACGATGCCGAGAAGCACCAGTGAAACGTCTACCACAATCTTGACTTTCGGAAATTCTATGCCCGTCACCTTGCTGATGGCGACGGGAAAGCCTTCTCCAGGCATGGTCACGCTGCCGCATCTTACCTCCAGTGCAATGCCTGCTGCCAGGATGGTGCATCCGGCCAGTTGGGCCATGGCTTTCTCCCATATAGCTTCGGGTTGCAGCCATGAAAGAAGGTAGAGGTTCAGGTCGATTAACATGCCGAATACAAAACCCACGAGCAACTGGAACAGTTGGACCGGGTCAAACTGCCGGCGGAGTACTCCCACTTGTCCCACTACCAGCAGGGCATTCATGATGAAGGTGTATTGCCCGATGGTCAGTGACGGTGTCAGTCCGCCGGTTCCCGCATCATGAAATACATAGGGCAATACACTGATGACGCTTGCTCCCAGCATGCTCTTTACGCAGGCGGCAATTCCCAGTGTCATGATGTACAAGGCAATGAAGAGCAGTAAGTGTTGCCAGGCAAAAGATATGATTTTTTCTTTTTTGTCATTTTTGATTGTACTTCGTGCGATGTTGTTTTTCGTGTGGATTATTATCTCAGAAACGGATCAATCGTACTGAGCAGCTCAGCCTTCTGCATCACGCCGCTGGTTCTCCAGAGTACTTCCCCGTTGCGGAACAGCATGAGGGTAGGGACGGACTGAATCTGGTATTTCTGAGACAATACGCTGTGTGTGTCCACATCAATCTTGATGATACGGATGCGGTCGCCCAGCACGTCTTTCACCTGTTTCAGAATCGGGTGCATCATTTTACAAGGTTGACACCAGGTGGCGAAGAAGTCCACCAATATAAGCTGATTGCCTGTTACTACGTCATAAAAAGTTTCCATTGCTTTCGTTTTTAAGTGGTTCTATATAAACAAGGCTACCTCCCGAAAGAAATAGCCCGGTGTGTGTTCAATACGTTTAAAATGCGGTGCAAATGTACGAAAAGCCGATTAATGATGAACATGAAATAGTAAAGAAAAATCTGTATCTTTGCACGACTTTTTTTAAGGTAAGAAGAAACAATGGATGCAATCGTTACACAGATGATTATCCTGTTTATTCTGGTAATCATCGGCTATTATCTGAGTAAGAAGAAAATGATGGATGCGGATTTCGACCGCAAACTTTCGGGACTGGTTATCAACGTGACGTGTCCCAGTCTGATACTTTCGTCGGTGATGGGCGACACGCTTCCCGACAAGACGCTGATTCTGCCTTTGCTCGTGGTAGGTTTTGCTACCTACGTGGTGCTTATCGGGTTAGCCTTTCTGCTTCCGCGCTATTTGCCCGTCAAACTGTCCGACCGCGGTATTTACAGTTTTATGTTGGCATTCGGCAATGTGGGTTTCATCGGCTATCCCATTGTGGCTTCCATTTTTGGAGCCAGTGCGGTGTTCTATGCCAGCATTCTTAATTTCCCCAGCACGTTGTTGATTTTTGTGTTCGGTACCCTGTTTATTTCAGGCGGTCAGGGAAAGATGCGTTTTGACTGGCGTACTCTCTACTGTCCGGCCATGATTGCGTCGTACCTCTCCATTCTGATTGTCGTGACCGGATGGGTGCCTCCCCGTGTCATCAGTACCCCGTTTGTCCTGTTGGGAAATGTCACCGTGCCTGCTGCGCTGCTCATCATCGGCTCGTCCATTGCCCGTGTACCCATTCGCCGGATGTTTGGCAATACGGCCATCTACCTGATGTCGGTCTTGCGTCTGATGCTGGTTCCACTCCTTATTTTGTATCTCTCACGCCTTTGCCGGGTGGAAGAAACCATTGCCAATATCAATGTGGTGCTGGCGGCCATGCCCGTAGCTTCGTACGGCACCCTGTTCTGTATCCAGTATCAGAAAGGGGAGATCATCATGGCAGAAGGAACCTTCCTCACTACCTTGCTTTCCGTACTGAGCATTCCGTTGCTGACGATGTTCCTGTAGACTTATTTCAGCAGGGCTGCATACGTCTTTTCGGATTCATGCGGCAGTATCTTCTGGAACTGGGTGAGCATCCGTTCGCGTGATTCCTGCGGACTGCGGTCGGGATGGCAGGCCTTCCGTCCAAAGAGACGTTCGGGCGTGGTGAGCAGTGACCAGCCCCAGCCATATTCCCTTCCGTGGCGGTCGAGGGGGTAGATAAAATCCTCCGTCACAATGTAGCCACCCATTTCCAGTCGGGTGAGATAGGCATCGAAGCGGCTCCGCATCCTTGGTCCGGTAAATCCGCATGCCGCACGCAGTTCCCGTGTAATCAGGCTGCCTTCGCATCTTAGTATGTCGAGGATGGTTTCTTCAATGCTTCCCGCCTCCGGATAAGGAAACAGACTCCGCCGGTAATTGCAGAAGTCGGGCCACCACTCGCGACTGATGAATGCGGCTTTGTCCTTGAAGAACTTGCCGTATGCGCAACCGCTTTCTTGCAGGATGGCACCTTTCCATTCCCAAAGCGGCCATTCCCATCCGCCGTCGGGCAAACGGGTATGCTGACAGTCTTCGTCCGTGACTTCTTCGGCCGACCATCCGGCGATGCCCATGCTTAGCAAGGGAAGGAAACCCGTTTCATTGATGTAGTCAATAAGTTCGGGGCAGGAGTGTAGGAGTTCTTGTTTCATGGTTACGGTGATTTTTCCTTGTAAGATAATGAACAAAACTGATATATTTGCGTATTATTGTATAAAGCAAAATCTGCATGATGGCATCTACATCGTCCTGAATCACACACTTGCCCAGTTTCTGGCAAGCCAGGCACCCGCGGCAGAAACGTATATCTTTTCCGATGAGTGAGATTTTTTCTACTTCGTGGCCTGCCTGGAGGGCACCTTCCATAAACTTGTCGGCCAGCATGTCGCTGTTGGAACCAGCACGCAGACTGGTTGAAATCACAATTACTTTTTTTATGTTATCTTGTTTTGAGTTGGTTTTTTCTTCCAATTGGTTTGCTTTAAACTCGATAGCAAATTTATAGTTTTTTTGCCGAGTATTACAGGCTTATCAGCTTTTCCATATGAAAGGTGTGTAGACAGAAGCAAAACCATATCACTGAATGTCTGAGATATTGAGGACTTTTCGTATCTTCGCAAACAAACAAAACAATCAATGAAGTATGAGAAAAAGAATGATTAATTTTTCGGCAGCCTTGTTGGGAGTTGCCACGATGGCTTCCAGCCTGTGCTCGTGCAGCAACCAGCAGAAGGAATCGCCGATGAAAGCAAAGGTAGAGGAGTATGCATCTGTTGAACTCAAGTCTGATCTTGTGAACAACTTGAGCGACAAGGAAAAAGAGTTGGTGAGAATATTCTTCCAGGTGGGGAAAATTACCGACGACCTTTTCTGGAAGCAGACATTCGGTGATAAAAGCCTGCTTGATACTATTACCGACAGCTATGCGAAAGAGTTTGCCATGATTCACTATGGCGCATGGGACCGTCTGGACAATAACAAGCCTTTCCTGGCTGGTTATGGTGAGAAACCGGATGTATGCAACTATTACCCGCTGGATATTACCGAAGCCGAGTTCAATGCCTTTGAGGATGAAAACAAGGACTCATGGTACACGGTTATTCGCCGCAACGAAGACGGTTCTCTAAAGAGCGTATGGTATCATGAAGCCTATGCTCCTGAAATAGAACGTATTTGTGCTTTGCTGGAGAAAGCAGTGGTACTGGCAGAAGACCCGGGCCTGAAAACTTACCTTGAAAAGCGTATCGAAGCATTCAAGACAGATGATTATCTGGCCAGCGATCTGGCATGGATGGACATGAAGGACAGCAAGATTGACTTTGTGACAGGACCTATTGAAACTTATGATGATAAGTTCCGCGAAACCAAGGCATCGTACGAGTCGTTTATTCTGCTGAAGGATGAAGCCCGCAGCAAGGACCTGGACAAGTTCGTAGCCATGCTTCCGGCCCTTCAGAAAGAGTTACCTTGTCCGCCAGAATATAAAACCTTCGTGCCGGGCACGTCGTCCGACCTGAATGTGTATGATGCGGTGTACTATGCCGGCGACTGCAACGCAGGAAGCAAGACGATTGCCATCAACCTGCCGAACGACGAGCGGGTACATGCGTTGAAAGGTACACGCCGTCTGCAACTGCGGAACTCCATGAAGGCTAAGTTTGACAAGATTCTGTTGCCTATCGGACAGCTTGTTGTTACGCCCGAACAGCAGAAATACCTTAACTTCGATGCGTTTTTCTGGAACGTGACTTTCCATGAAGTGGCACACGGACTGGGTGTGAAGCAGACCATCCGCACCAATGAAAGCGTGGATGCAGTCATGGGCACAGAGAAGACTTCCTGGGAAGAAGCCAAGGCTGACATTCTGGGCCTGTTCATGGTGACCAAGCTGATTGAAATGGGTGAAATTACGAACATTACAGCCGAGGATGCGATGGCTACTTACATTGCAGGCATCTTGCGTTCAGTCCGTTTTGGAGCAGCTTCTTCACACGGAAAAGCCAATATGATGTGCTTCAATTATATGGAGAAAGCAGGAGCATTTTCACGTGATGACAAAGGTCAGTATGTGATTGATTTTGCAAAGGCCAAGGAAGCCATGAACGGTTGGGCAGCGTTGATTCTTCAGACGCAGGGTGACGGCAATGTGGAATTTGCGAAGAAATACAGAGAAGAGAACGGTGGAATCACTCCGGTACTTCAGGCCGACCTTGACCGGATTAACGGAGCAGGAATTCCTCGTGACATTACCTTTGTGCAGGGAGAAGAAGTGCTATTGGGAAAAGCGCAGTAACATCAGTTACTGAAACATGATAAGCCTGCGGTTCAGATGCGTCTTTGAACCGCAGGTTTTTTTTATGCTGTCATTCTCATGCTGCATGTGCATGCATTGATTCCTTATTTTTATCTGCCTGTCTTCTGAAAATCTGTGCCGCAATGCTGCCCGAAAAGTTGTGCCATACCGAGAACATGGCTCCGGGTACGGCCGCCATGGGAAACAGGGCAAAATGAGTGGCGGCCAGTGAAGTGGCCAGACCTGAATTTTGCATGCCCACCTCGATGGCAATGGCCGATCGTTTGGATGGCTTGCTTCCGGCCAGAGAGGAGAGACCATAGCCCAGGGCCAGTCCGAGTACGTTGTGCAGAATCACCGCTACGGCCACTATCAGGCTGCATGCAAGGATGCTGGCTGCGTTGTGTGCTACGATAATGCCGATGATGAACGCAATGGACAAGGTGGAAATCATCGGTAGCAACGGTACTATCCGTCGGGTGGTGCGCTGGAAGTAATGATTGGCAGCTACTCCCAGTACGATGGGCACTATTACCACCTGTACGATACTTAAAAACATGCCTGCCACGTCTACTTTCACCGATTCTCCGGCAAGTAGCCATACGAGAGCAGGCGTTACGATGGGAGCCAGCAGTGTAGAAACTCCGGTCATGGCCACGCTCAGGGCTACATCGCCTTTAGCCAGGTAGCAGATAACGTTGCTGGCCGTACCTCCCGGACAACATCCCACGAGAACCACTCCTAAGGCGAGTTCTTCCGGCAACGACAATAACTTGCAGAGCAGCCACGCCAGCGAGGGCATGATAAGAAACTGTGCCAGTTCGCCGACGAGGATGTCTTTCGGGTGCTGCAAGACCGGCCGGAAGTCGGACGGACGAAGCGTCAGTCCCATGCCGAACATCACCACGCCCAGCATCGGTGTGATGGCCGATGTATCTATCCAGACGAACGAGGAGGGAAGAAAGAGAGCCACGGCCGTCACCAGCACCACCACAAGGGTGATGTGGGTCGCAATCCATGCAGAAATTTGGATGAGTTTATTTTTCATTGTCATTTTTTCAAAATTGTCTGCAAAGCTACAAAATTTCGTGCGAATCCTGGCGGGAATGTGGGCAAACCGTATCAAAAACCTTAAACTGCATGGAGGAACTTATCCCTTCATGTTCAGCAATGACATTTATGTGGACGGACTGGAGAGTGACAGCAAGTATGTTTTCCAGTATGTGAAGAATGTGGAGATTCACAATGCTAAGATTACCACTAAGGATGCTTTCTGGGAAGTGGAGAATGTGACTATCTACGATTCTGAGCTTAACGGCGAATACCTTGGCTGGCACTCCAGAAACCTCCGTCTGGTGAACTCCTTTGGGTAGCCGATATGGATTTCCGTACGGCACCGGCAATTACCGAAGCACTGGCCAGACGTGTAGTGCACGGTATATTCGGGTATGTGCGTGTCCCCGATGAGTACTATACGGCAGTAACCCGCTGGTTTGAAAGGCGCCATCACTGGACTTTCCGTAAAGAATGGATGATATACACTTCCGGAGTGGTTCCGGCCCTATCTGCTGTCATAAAGGCTCTGACAGAACCGGGTGACGGGGTGGTTGTGCAGACTCCTGTGTACAATTGCTTCTTCTCATCCATCCGTAACAACGGGTGCCGCGTTGTCACCAATCCTCTGATATACGAGGACGGTACCTACCATATCGACTTTGACGACCTGGAACGTAAAGTGAAAGAACCGGGCGTAAAGCTGTTGCTTTTGTGCAACCCGCATAATCCCGCAGGACGTGTATGGACCCGTGAGGAGCTGTGCCGGATAGGGGAGATTTGCCTGCGGAATAATGTGACCGTTCTATCGGACGAGATACATTGCGAACTTGTTTTCTCCGGGCATACCTATATACCGTATGCATCTGTCAGTGAGGAACATTCGTGGAATTCGGTTACCTGCGTATTACCCAGTAAATCCTTCAATATTGCAGGGTTGCAGATAGCCAGCATTATTGCCCGCGATGAGGCCGTGCGCCAGCGGATAGACCGCGCCATCAACATCAACGAGGTGTGCGATGTCAATCCTTTCGGGGTTGAGGCTACCATCGCCGCTTATAATGAAGGCGAGGACTGGCTTCTTGAGTTGCTGGACTATCTGAAGGCCAACTATGACTGTCTGTGTGCATTCTTCCGTACCCACCTGCCTGAAATACCCGTGACGAAGCTGGAAGGAACCTATCTGGTGTGGACAGACTGCAGGGCACTGCATCTGCCTTCCGATACCTTGCAGACCCGCCTGTTGGAAACCACCGGACTTTGGCTCAACAGCGGTACCATGTACGGAGCCGAAGGAGAAGGATTCTTGCGCTGGAACATTGCCTGTCCGCGTTCGGTATTACAGGATGCCCTGTCGCGCTTCAAGGGCTTTGTCGATGCCTTAACAACAGAAGGATGACCCGATGAAACGTAACTTACCTGAAACGGACACAAATGGAGCCTTACCGGAGCAATTCAGGGAGCATCCGGCTGCACAAAAGAAAACAGATGTGTTGCTTGACCTTATCCGTGACGGTTGTCCGATGACCTTGCGGCAGCAGCTGTGCCTGACCGTAGAACTCAGCGTTCCGGCTATCATTGCACAGCTGTCTTCCATCATCATGCAGTATATTGATGCAGCCATGGTGGGACGTATCGGTGCGAAGGCATCTGCTTCCATCGGACTGGTATCGACCACTACATGGCTTTTCTGGGGACTCTGCAAGGCTGCTGCTGGTTGTATTGGGTGCAGGTATCAGCTCTTCGCTGCCGGCATGGCGGGAGGCGATGTTTCCATCCGTCGGGATGCTTCCATTTTTTCTTCATATTTTCCATTTTCCTGCCTGTCCTGCAAATGATTTTTCTGGCAGGCGGTATGCTTCGCTGTAGTGGAAATATGCGTGTCCCCAGTCTGTTGGGCGTCATCATGTGCGTGCTGGATGTGGTATTCAACTTTTTTCTGATTTTCCCGACACGCGGATGCGGCCACCACTCTTGTAGGTCAGAGCATCGGAGCCGGACGGAAGAAGCTGACCCGTAGCTTTGCCCATATTACCGTACTGATGGGAATGGCCATCATGGGCGTAATGGGTATCCTTATGTATCTGTTTGCCCCTCAGATTATCGGGATGATGACTCCTGTGGAGGAAATCCGTCAGCTGGGGGTAATGGCTTTACGCATCGAAGCTTTTGCTGAGCCGATGTTTGCGGCCTCTATTGTTGCATACGGAGTCTTTGTCGGAGCAGCCGATACACTGATACCATGCCTGATGAACTTATTCAGCATCTGGGCTGTACGTCTGACTCTGGCTGCCTGGCTCGCCCCGACACTGGGACTGCAAGGCGTATGGATTGCCATGTGCGTAGAGCTGTGTTTTCGTGGATTTATCTTCCTTGTACGTTTGAAACGTGGACGATGGCTGAAATGTGATAAGACGTAATTGATGAGAATTACCGAACCGGCAACCTAAGTAAACGCCAAGGCTGTGGCATCAGCTCTTAGGTGCCTTTATATCAAAAAAAACACCGATCATCGGAATATGGTAAAGTCGTATCCGGTGGTCGGTTTCATTTCTTGTCTTTTTGTTTGCCTGTTATTCCTGTTCAAAATGGGCAAATGTGAACTATTATTTGTTCAGAATCTGTAGTTGGTTGTCGCCCATCATTCTCAGGCCTTTAATAAAGCATTTAATAATAAATCTCATTTTCGTAGTTGTTTTTATGTTTTACAACACAAAAGTACGCATTGTTTATTACATAATATGTTGTATAGCATAAAATTTTCATGAGAGGCCTTAATACTTGATATATGTCAACCAGATGGCTTTTCAAGTGTCGGTAGAGGTGGATACTCATAATTGTGGATATTGATTAAATGTAAGTATGCGATAACAGCCCCACTGATTTTTATGCAGGCAGCGTCCTGATAGGGAAAAATATGCGCGATTTATTACAAGAAAAATAATTGATCTGTAGTGTTTCCGGAAAAAGCTTCATTGAATTGTGACTCATGAGGAAATGTTATTTATGTTTCCCATACGAGAGCCGTATGTTTTTCATTTGTGAAATGTACGTTTCTCAAGGCGGAAACATACGGTTTCTGTGTGGAAAACATGGAAATTTCAAGCATAAATGAGTATTTATGCTTAGGTGTTTTTAAGTCCACATAAAAAATGGGGGGAAGAAGATAGTTGCCAGAAGCAAAAAAACGGAATTCATACCTCATGGCTGAGCGGTACAGGAAATCAAGATTCTTTTTGGTGGTGACATTTACCGTTACATCCCTGTTATTCTCTACATACAGATAGGGAACGATGGAAGGTTTTCTCGTGTTCAGAAAACATAAGGCTTTCTGCAGGAGGGAGTTTTTCTTTTCTTCCTGCTTCTGATGTCCCGGTTTAATTGAGTAAACATCTTGATTTACAGATAGATGTCGTTAGTGGAAGATTAAGCCGTTTAAATGTTATATTTGTTACTGTGAATTTAATGCTTTTAGTGCTATATTTTGTTTATTCTTATACCAGGATTCGATAAAATGTATAATTTTGTAACAAAAAAATGAGAACGAGTAACATGATGCAGACAAAAAACTGGATGGCACTGGTAGGATTAACTTGTGCCGCATTTATCTTTAACACTTCTGAGTTCATTCCGATAGGACTCTTGACAGATATTGCGAATGACTTTTTGACAACAGAAGCTCAAGCTGGAATGATTATATCAATTTATGCTTTTGTAGTCATGCTGCTTTCGTTACCTCTTATGATTGTAGTATCCCGATTTGAGATGAAAAAGCTCCTCTCCAGTGTAATTTTGAATGATGCTATTCCGGTTGCTTTTTGAGCTTTTTCGTGCTTTCGATGTATCCAAAGTCCCTGTTTTGCTTCCCTCGTATGAAGTTCTTTTTGCTGACTTGGTTGTGAGCAAAGATAGCGATTTTTGTTGGATATTTGATGGGTGGATGAAGGTTTTTTGTGGGTGTACTTTTTGAATCCAGTACAGTGTACAAGGAGTTATCCTCGAAAAAATATAGGATTTCGACAAAAGTATCCTCGAAAAAGTGTGATGGTTGCAGGTTTTTATCCTCGAAAAAGTGTATTTTTGCATAGAGTCAAAAGAATAAAAGAAGAAAAACCATGAAACGGAAGATTATTGGGCAGCTGAAAAGTTGGAAGGAGAATCCTGAAAGAAAACCATTGATATTGCTGGGTGCTCGTCAGGTAGGCAAAACTTGGGTGATGAAACACTTTGGTCAGACTGAGTTTCAGAATGTAGCCTACATCAACTGCGATGAGGAACCGCTGGCCAAGGAACTGTTTGCAGCCGATTATAACATACCCCGTATCTTGCTGACGCTGCAAGCTATTACTGGGACGAATATTGAAGCCGGGAAAACGTTGATTATATTCGATGAGTTGCAGGAAGTGGAAAGAGGCTTGCATAGCTTGAAATATTTCCAGGAGAATGCACCCGAGTATCACGTGATGGCTGCCGGTTCGTTGTTGGGAATTACTTTAGGCAAAGGACAATCGTTCCCTGTTGGAAAGGTCAACACGATGCATCTGTACCCAATGGACTTTGAGGAATTTCTGATGGCCGCCGGTGAAGCCGATTTGTGCAACCTGCTGCATCAGCCCGATTGGGAAATCTTGAAGATTCTCAGCACGAAATACATTGATTTCCTCCGTCAATACTATTATGTAGGAGGCATGCCCGAAGTGGTGGACCATTTCGTTCAGCATCACGACTTGCAGGAAGTGCGCAACAAACAGCGTGAAATATTGGATGCTTACCGGCGGGACATTTCCAAACATACCACCCCTATGGAAAGTATGCGCATTGGACAAGTACTGCAGTCACTGCCTTCGCAACTGGCCAGGGAAAATAAGAAATTCATATATAACGTGTTGAAAAAGGGTGCCAGAGCTGCAGAATATGAACTTGCCATTCAGTGGCTGATGGATGCGGGACTGGTACATAAAGTAAGCCGTGTGAAAGAGTTGCAGATGCCCGTCAAGTTTTATGAAGACCTGAGTGCCTTTAAGCTGTTCCTGCTTGATTGCGGTTTGCTTGGATGTATGACCGAAGCACCTGCCAGCCAGATGTTGGTGGGCGATAATGTGTTCAAGGAGTTTAAGGGCGCCTTTACCGAGCAGTTTGTGTTGCAGCAATTGGTGGCTCAAGGTTTTTCGCCCTATTATTGGAGCAGCGACAAAACGCCCGCCGAGATTGACTTTGTGTTGCAGACGGACCAGCGCGTGATTCCGGTCGAGGGGAAGGCGGAGGAGAATGTGCGAGCTCGGTCCATGTCGGAATACATCAAGAGCCATCCGGAATATTCGCTGAAAGGTTTGCGCATCTCCATGATGGGGTATCAAGACCAGGATTGGATGGAGAACATTCCGCTCTATGCCATCTCGAAGTACTTTGGGTAAAAGACTCACTCGACTATGGATATGAAATATACCTATGAAGAACTTTGGAAAGCTTATCAAAGACTGCAGGCGGAAAATACGGCTTTGAAACAGGAAATACAGCAACTCAAAGGTCGGAATATAGGGGAGTGTAAAGAACTCAATACACTTTTCCAAAAAGAATTTAACCAAGTTTGCTTGTCTTTAGAAGAAAAAGTAGCCTTGTTTAGAAGCCTGTTTCGGGGTCGGGAAGATGTGTTTGCACGATGATGGTATAGCCGTACTACTGATAAATCAGGGTATCAGCCTGTGTGCTTAAACGAATGGCATCGAACTTTCTGTGACAAAAAGAAGTTCAAATGTGCAGAATGTCCTCATCGCCAATTCAAAACACTTTCTTATGAAGATGTGTACAAGCACTTGGAGGGCAAGCATCCGGATGGATGTGACGTAATTGGTGCGTATGCAATTCTACCTGATAATACCTGCAACTTTTTGTGTGCCGATTTTGATGATAAATCCTGTATTCATGGCTATCAGACAGATGTTCTGGCTTATGTGAAAGTCTGTAAGTCTTGGGGTCTACACTGTTATATAGAGCGTTCGCGCTCGGGGAATGGAGCCCATGTATGGGTTTTCTTTGAGCAGCCCATATCTGCAGTGAAAGCCAGAAAGTTGGGGTTTGCTTTATTGACGCAGGCCATGGAGCGAAATGTAAAGTTGACCTTTCAATCTTATGACCGCTTGTTTCCGAACCAAGATTATCTTCCGGAGGGTGGACTGGGGAATCTTGTGACCTTACCTTTGCAGGGACAAGCTCGTAAATTAGGTAATAGCGTATTTGTAGATGAAGACTTTGTTGCTTTCAAGGAGCAATGGTCATACCTGCAACAAATTGTGAAAATCACGGAGAACGAGGTCGATACTCTCCTTCAAAAGAAAGGCATTTTGACAGAAATGGGCGATTTATCCACTACCAGCGATTCAACCCCTTGGAAAATTCCAGAAGTACAGCTGGTCACCCGATACGATTTTCCCCGAAGTCTACCATCATACGCTCCAATCAGATTTATGTACCTTTGAAGCACTTTTCTAGCAAAGTATTGGCGCATTTAAAGCGGGTAGCATCCTTTAAGAATCCGGAATTCTATGCAAGGCAAGGAATGCGTCTTTCTACCTATAATATTCCGCGAGTGATTTGTTGCGCAGAAGTACTGGAGGATTATTTGGCATTGCTTCGCGGCTGTGAAGATGCATTGATTGATGTACTGAAAGCAGGGGAGGTGTCTAGTACATACCCGAACTTTGCTGGAACAATGGAAAACACGGCTGGAAGAATTTTTGGAATTGGAATATCCTATAGAAGAAATGGCTCCGAAGCGGGGAAGAAAAAACATTTTTCCCCCTTTGGTACGTTGGATTCCAAAGGAAATAGTTTGCATGGTTGGGTAGATGTCGCTCTTATGCAATCCTGCTTAACTGATGAAGGCGTTAAGCCTTTTGTCCGTCAGTATGGTATGGTGATTGTTGATGAGTGCCACCATGTTTCTGCAGTCAATTTTGAACAAATATTGAAATCGATACCTGCACGATATGTATATGGGCTAACTGCCACTCCCATACGGAAGGATGGACATCAGCCCATCATTTTCATGCAGTGTGGACCGATTCGCTATTCAGCAGAAGCCAAGAGCCAACTGGCAAAACAAACGTTCAAGCGATGGTTGATACCTCGGTTTACAGCCTATCGTGACTTGTCGGATAGTTCATCAACCTACGCGCAAATAGTGCAATCACTAGCTACGGACGAAGCCCGAAACGCTCTAATTGTTGAAGATGTATGTAAGACTTTGGCTGTTGGGCGCTCGCCGATTGTGTTGACTACACTAACTTCACATGTAGAGCAACTGAGTCAATTACTTTCTACGTGCTGCAAAAATATCATCACTTTAGTGGGGTCTGAATCCATGAAAGATAAAAGGCAGAAGATGGAACGATTGGCTGAACTTTCTCCTAAAGAACCTCTAGTGGTAGTGGCAACCGGGCATTATGTTGGAGAAGGGTTTGACTACCCCCGTTTAGATACGTTATTTCTGGTTTCACCTGTTTCATGGAAAGGGATTATAGCTCAATATGCAGGACGTTTACACCGCGAATACCATGGAAAGACTGATGTCCGCATCTATGATTACATTGACATCCGCCTTCCTTTATGCGAACGTATGTACCAACGCAGATTGAAAGGCTATGCCGCTATAGGCTATCAGTTGTTGGAGAACGAGCCATCAGTAACTGAGCAGCATCCTCAAAGTCTATTTTCAGGAAATAACTATCAAGCGTCTTTGGTGGAACATATATCCCAAGCCAAACATTCTGTACTGATTGCTGCCATGAAAAGTGGATTGAAAAAACAGTCTGGTCTTTGGAGGGCATTGAAGGAAGCTATATGCAGAGGAGTACAAGTGGTTGTATTCGTAAAACATAGGAATGAGCAAGTGGAGTGGCTGCAAAGAGAAGGATTTGCTGTTTATGTTTCAGAATCGTTGACTCTTCAATTAGTCGTTATCGACAAAAAGGATATCTGGTATGGGAGTATCAATTTTATCGGGTATGCAACAGAAGAAGATTTTGCAGTACGATTCGCGGATAAACAATTGGTTGCGGAAATGATAGACATGTTGTATGGTGAGTAGTTACTTTTAAAAAACTCGAAAAAGTGTGATTGGGCATTGCATGGCTGATTGTCTTTCTTTATCAACCTATCATATAATAAGCAAATATCGCTCTATTTGTGTGTTTAGGTTTAGTTCTCTTTGTTTCTATATCTTATCAGGCTGTAAAATACCTATGAACTCTCCTATAATTCGGAACTCATCTGCATTTTCTTCTTCAATAATGATAGGGGAGTAGTTAGAATTTTTGGGCTGGAGAACAATCTCTTCATGAGCCCAATTCCCTTCCGCATCAAATGATTTCTTACTGGTATATGTTTTGATAGAATAACTGCCAGTATAGTCAGGATCATAGTAATTATGGTGTTCTGCAAGTACAATTTTCCCTTGTCGGCTGCCTGCTGGATTCGCCCTAAAGACACAATAATCTCCATCGTGAATGAGCGGTTCCATAGAATGTCCTACAGCCTGTACGATAAACATATTCCGGTTAAGTTTTCCCATTCCTTCAACTTTCATCCAACCGGTTTCATCAACTATTTCTCCTTCCCCAAAATATCCACATGCAGCCCGTATGGAATATAAAGGCAGAAAATCAATGTATTTCACTTCGTCATTGACTTCTGGCTCTATTCTCAATTCAGGAACAGACTCATGTTGAGGTTCTAATTGGGCTGCAAGATATTCAGCCAATGCTTTATCACAACAATACACATAACAGCCTTTCATACCTCTTGTAAGTAAAGTACGGTATGTGTTTTTAATAATCTCATCGGCATCTTGCAGAGCTTTACTTTTATTGTGTGTAATGAACGACTTGAACCCTTTAACAGACTGGTCGTTACCAGAACGTTGAGTGACATCAGTAATAATCTGTCCGTTTTCATAGCGCATGTCTGGACCAATAATGACTCCTATGTACTCCAGTTCCAATCCTTGGTATGTATGTATGCAACCTATTTCCTCGATAGATTTATCACCTATAATCCATAAATTTTTATCTGTATTCAGATTCCATCGTTTCTTGAAATGAAATTCTGGCAGGACAATGTCATAGTCATTGGGACTTTTCTTACTGCTCCAATCCCAGCAGTATCCAGCTACAACACGTGCTTTGTTGTTGATTTTATTTTTTTCTTTGATAGCCTCAAATAATTGGTTTGGATCTGAGAAAATTTTGAAATCGTAATCTTCAGCAGACAACCGAATATTGGCTGTTTCCTTAATCTGCAAAGTGTTATCGAGCCAACTTAAGTAACCGTCTGAACCATTGCATCGGAATTGAGAACTTAATTTAGCAGTGTGTACAATTGCTCCACACGATTCTGCAAATTTTTGTATGGCAGCTTTGGAGCCTATATCTTTGATATGTACTCTTTGACGGTCATCGACAAAAAATATGGAAAAACGAGCTGCTTGTATAATTTCAAGAATCTGATTTTCGCCTAAATTACTGTAGAGACCACTTTTCATATTCAGCCTGTGGGCTTCATCCACAATTAAAGCTCCAAAAGTTTTCTGTGGGGTATCTATAAAACTACCGCTACCTACAAACAAGTTGTTAATGTAGCTTTTTTTTAAGCTCCCTGATAATTTAGCTGTATATACATCACGTGGTGCTGCATTTTTAGATACATATTGAGCTACAACACCTTCTTTAGTCAATTCAACTAATAGATTTACGGCGACAACGCTTTTCCCTGTGCCAGGTCCACCCTCTACAATAAAAACATGTTTGGGTCCTTTTGCGGCTTCTCTTGCCAAATTTAACGCAGTTTCGTATACAACCTTTTGATCATCCAATAATACAAACTCTCTATTTCCATGTAACATGGAGTTTAGAGCGTCAGCCAGTTGCTTGGAAGGCCGTAGTTTACCCTTATCGATGAGATATATAATATCCTCTTTAGAACCGTACTTGATATATTTCTTAATAAAATCTTGTAGTTTTCCTGCATCTGACTTTAAAAATAAAGGTGCTTTCGCTATGTACTCAGCATAGCATTCATTAGAGATGATATGATCTTCCTGATAGTTATGTAAGAAAGCGCAGGGCATGAGTTGTATACTTTGTTCGCGTACGGTCTCATTATAGTTTTGAAGCATATAAGCATACGACCAGGCCTGATAGGAAGGATGTGCCGTTTCACTTTCACCGTGTTGAAAATGAGTTTGTATGATACCAGATTTTTTGGACAGTTTTGCTTGTTCCCATTGTTTCAGTTCAATAATGACAATATTGGAACGCTGATTAGTATCAACTCCAGAAATAATGAAATCAATACGTTTGGACGTAAAGGGTATTTGATACTCGATGGCTATTGTTGAAGCATCCGGAATATCTGGTGTATTGATTACTTTATACATGTGCATCATGGAATTTTTCCATGATAGCTTTTCATTGGGAGAAGTATGTCTTCCTAAATGAAGCAAGAAAGCGTGATCAATATCGTCCGCAATAGTTCCATTGAAAACGTCATTGATGAATCCTTTTTTACTGGCGTGATATACAATCATAATTCAGTGTATTTCTTAGCGTTACCTTTGGATTTGTCAACAGGATATTTTTCTGCGTTTTTAGCTAATTTTGACAAGATGATTTCTTTGATATCTAATTTGTATTTATCAGCAATAAGAAATGCATAATTCATAATATCGGCTAATTCTTCTTTAATTTTATCAACGTTTACCTCTTCTGGCTGTTTCCATAAAAACGCTTCGTTTAATTCTGAAGCTTCAATAGACAAAGCCAGTGCCAAATCTTTTCCGTTGTGGAACTGATCCCAGTCTCTATCTTTAGTAAACTGGACAATTTGTTCCATTATTTTTTTTATATCAGAACTTTGTGATGACATTACTCTTTCCTTTTTTTGTATACTAAAAATACTAAGAGTAGTAGGAATTTGATATTCTAAATTCTACTACATTATCATTTACCCACACAAAAGTGCTTAAAAATATTCCCCAGCACCTCATCCGTCTCAATCGTTCCGCCCACGATTTCTCCCAAGTGATAAAGACATTCGCGAAGGTCTTGTGAAACCAGGTCACCGGAAAGTTGCATGGCCAGTCCGTCTTGTACGCGGTGGATAGCTTCCAGCGCACGGCTTAGTGCTTCGTAATGGCGGATGTTGCTCACCACTACATCGTTCTGCGACAGGTCGGGCAGGGCAGCGAAGTCCACCAACTGCTTCTGAAGCTGAGAAAGTCCCTCTTTCTGCTTGGCCGAAAGGGAAAGCACACAAGCATCCTCCGGCAAATCGGGGAGAGCCACTTTCAGGCGATCAAACTGTGCATCCTTCGAAGCCGCAGTATCCATATCTGCCGATGAAAGCAAATCCGCTTTGTTGAGCACAATCACCAGGTGCTTACCTTCGCAGCGAGGAAGAATCTTGTCGGCCAACTGACGATATTGCTCTTCGGCACAAGTGGCATCAATAACCCAAAGCACGATGTCGGCCTGATCTAGCTTCTGGAAACTCCGTTCGATGCCTAAGCTTTCGATGGTGTCGGTTGTTTCGCGGATACCGGCGGTATCGATGAAGCGGAAGGTGATACCTCCAAGATTCATGGTGTCTTCAATGACGTCGCGGGTGGTGCCATGAATGTCGCTCACGATGGCACGTTCTTCGTTCAGGAGGGCATTCAGCAGGGTGGACTTACCGGCATTTGTTTCGCCAACGATAGCCACGGGCACTCCGTTCTTCAGAGCATTGCCCACGCTGAACGTATCTACCAGGTGATGGATAACCTGCTCAATCTGACGGGCGATGTCTTCCAGTTCCGAACGGTCGGCAAACTCCAGTTCCTCGTGGTCGCTGAAGTCGAGTTCCAGCTCCATGAGGGAGGTGAGATGGAGCAGTTTGTCGCGCAGGACGGCCAGTTCACGGCTGAATCCGCCGCGCATCTGGTTCATGGCCATGCGGTGGGTAGCGGCAGAGGTGGATGCAATGAGGTCGGCCACGGCTTCGGCCTGGCTCAGGTCCATCTTGCCGTTCAAGAAGGCACGCTGAGTATATTCACCCGGTCCGGCGGCACGGCATCCTTGGCGGATAAGGAGCTGCATCACTTGCTGGAGGATGTAGCTCGATCCGTGGCAGGAGATTTCCGTGGAATCCTGACCAGTGTAAGAGTGGGGGGCACGGAAAAGGCTGACCAGCACTTCGTCGATGATTTCTCCTTCGGGCGTGAGGATATGGCCGAAGGTGAGAGTATAAGGTGCGCGTTCGGCTAATGGTTTGCCGGAAACGGGCTTAAAGACGCGGTCGGTGAGGGTGATGGCTTCCGGCCCCGACACGCGGATGGTACCGATGGCTCCACCCTGAGCGGTGGCAATGGCACAGATGGTATCTTCAGTTTGTAATATGTTCACGTGTGTATGTCTTTTTAAAATCCTTGCAAAGATACGGTTTTCGGGTTACATTCGGAAGTGGAGTCGGCAGATTTATGCGGGCTGGTAGAGGGTTTTCACCAGCAGGTCGACTACTTTTTCGAGGTATTCACGGTCGGTTTCATCGAATGTAGCCAGCTGGTCGCTGTCGATGTCGAGCACGCCCCGCACTTCTCCTGCCGCTATCATCGGCACGACGATTTCGGAACGGGAGAGGGAACTGCAGGCAATGTGCCCGGGGAACTTATCTACGTCGGGCACGAGTTGGGTACGGGCTTCAGCCCAGGCGGTGCCGCATACGCCGCGTCCTTTCTTGATGCGGTAGCAGGCCACGCTGCCCTGAAACGGACCAAGGTGGAGTTCGCCTTCGTGTACGAGGTAGAAGCCTACCCAAAAGAATCCGAAGGCTTCTTTCAGGGCGGCACTGGTGTTGGCCAGTACGCTGATTTCGTTTTTCTCGTCTTCAATCAGAGGGGCGAACTGTTCGAGGAATTGAGCGTATCGCTGACGTTTGTCGGTAAGGGTGGATTTAAAACTTGCTTCCATATGAGTGGGTTTTCAGACATAAAAGCAGGTTCTCTCCCGAAGAAGAGAACCTGCTGATTCATAATAAGTTTGTTAGATTCTTTCGAGCACGACTTTAATCAGGTCGTCAATTTTGTTCTTGTATCCGGTGTTGGCTTCCTTGGCTACGCGGTTCGCAATGACCATGCACACGGTGGTAGCTTTATGGCCTTGCAGACGTGCCAGTCCGGCCAGTGCGGAACTTTCCATCTCGAAGTTGGTGATGCGGTGTCCCTGATATTCGAAGTTCTCGATTTTCTCGTTCTGGTGCGGGTCGGCCAGTGGAATACGGAGCTGGCGTCCTTGCGGACCGAAGAAACCGCCACAGGCTACTGTCACACCACGTACCATGTCTGTACCGGCGATACGGTCTACCAGTTCTTCGTTGGCATGAATCACGTAGGGAGCCGGTGCACAGAGATTGCCTGTCCAACCTAAATGGTTAAGCAGAGCACGTTCCATGGGCAGGTCGCATACCGCGTTACGTCCTTCGTAGAAGTTCAGGAGGCCGTCGAATCCTACGGAGATAGCGGAACAGATGTAGGTGCCTACAGGCGTATAAGGTTGCAAACCGCCGCAGGTACCGATACGCACAATTTCCAACTGACGGAAGGTATCGTTTTCTTCACGGGTCTGGAAATTGATGTTGGCCAGTGCGTCGAGTTCATTCATTACGATGTCTACATTGTCGCATCCGATACCGGTAGAGGTTACCGTGATGCGTTTGCCCTGATAAGTACCGGTCACGGTACGGAACTCACGGCTTTCTACTTCGCATTCTTTGGTGTCGAAATGAGAGGCTACGAGAGCTACACGTCCGGGGTCGCCTACCAGGATGACTTTATCTGCCAGGTGTTCCGGTTTCACGTGGAGGTGGAACACCGAACCATCTTCATTGATGATCAGTTCTGAAGGAGGAAAATACTTTTTCATACGCATTTGTTTTTAGTTAGCAAGTTAAGTGTTTTGTTTCTGTCTTTTTATTTGCCGATGGGTTCATGTCCGGCCGGGTGTGAATCAGGGCGGGCAATGCTGCTTCGCATGTCGGTGTCGGCCTGAATGTTCTTCATCCGGTAGTAGTCCATGATACCGAGGTTGCCGCTGCGGAAGGCTTCTGCCATGGCTTTAGGCACTTCTGCTTCGGCTTGAATTACGTTAGCACGTGCTTCTTCGGCTTTGGCTTTCATTTCCTGCTCCAGGGCAACAGCCATAGCACGACGTTCCTCAGCCTTTGCCTGAGCGATGTTCTTGTCGGCGTTGGCTTGGTCTATCTGCAAGGAAGCTCCGATGTTACGACCTATATCAATGTCGGCAATATCAATGGAAAGGATTTCGAAGGCAGTACCGGCATCCAGTCCCTTACGCAACACAAGTTTGGAGATGGAGTCGGGATTCTCGAGTACTGATTTGTGGTTTTCGGAAGAACCGATGGAGGAGACGATGCCTTCGCCTACACGAGCCAGTACGGTGTCTTCACCGGCACCACCCACTAATTGGCGGATATTGGCGCGTACGGTTACACGGGCTTTGGCTATCAACTGGATACCGTCTTTGGCTACAGCGGTTACAGGAGGTGTGTCAATGACTTTCGGGTTGACCGACATCTGTACGGCTTCGAACACGTCACGTCCGGCCAGGTCGATTCCGGTGGCCATCTGGAAAGACAGGTCGATATTGGCTTTTGATGCCGATACCAGTGCATGTACTACCTTTTCCACGTGTCCGCCGGCCATGTAGTGAGCTTCCAACTCGTCGCGCGTAATGGTGCTCAGTCCGGCCTTGTGGGCTTCAATCATGGCAGGCACGATGACGTAAGGCGGTACGTTACGGATACGCATCAGGAACAGCTGGATAAGCGAAATCTTTACTCCTGACACCTTGGCCGAAAGCCAAAGAAAGAAAGGTACATAGTGAAAGAATATGACCAGGAAGATAATGGCACCTCCGGCCAGTATAAACGGAAGATAAGCGGGATTAATCATATAACTTAGATTTAAAAGTGAATACAAAAAGGGAGAGAGGGATTATGCCTGCTTCACGTAAACAGTGGTTTCGTTGATGCGGACAATTTCTACCGGTGTTTTTTCGTCGATGAATCCGTCGGCCGATTGCACCTCGATGATGTGTCCGTTGAAGTCGGCATTACCTATCAGGGTCAGGCGGGTGACGCTCATGCCTTTGTCACCGGGTTTCAGGTCCATTCCTTCAAAAGGTGAGGGACGGTAGTCGAGCGTTTTCTTCAGCGACAGGCGGTCTACGGTCTTAGAGCGCATGAACCACCATGTGACGCCGATGATACCCAGCAGGGAAACTCCTAAGGTAATGAATCCTGCCTCCGAACCGAGTGATGTAAAGGCGGAATAGATGGCATACAGGATGCATACCGCCGACCCGATTCCCGCTATGCTGATGCCGGGAATCAGGAAGACCTCTATGGCAAAAAGTATCAATCCGCCTACGATGAGTGCAATGATAATCAGTGTTTCCATGGTTATGTGAATATTAAGGATTTTTGAGTTTGCGGATTTCCGTGTTCCGGATGTCGAGGGTCAGACGAGCTATCTCCTCGCGCAATTCCTTTACCCGTTTTTCCTGATCTAGTATGCCGGGAGTCAGCTGACTTTTTGTACTCTGATTACCAGAAGCGTACTTGGCCCGTACTCTGTCAAGTGCATCAATCATCGTATCCAAATCCTTTTCCTTCTGCTGGAGCAACTGATATTTCTTTCGTGCATCAGCCGATCGGAAATCACTAAGTGTGTGATAAATAGCGTTATCGTCCACCACGAAACGGAAGTCACCTTTCTTCTGGGTTTCATTGCCTCCGTACATCACTTGTGCCAGTTGCTGTTTGGCGATGCGTACCTTGTCGGCATCGTTCCAGGTGTGACGGATACCGTTCAGCATAGCTACGTTGGTCAGCAGCGCAGGGTCGGTGGTGTCATAGTCGTACACCCGCTTGGAATTGTTGGGGGCAAACACGTACACACAGACTTTTCCTTCCGGCTGATAGCGGTCGGAAGCAAACCAGCCCAAGTCGTTGAAATCGTCGATGGCATACATGTAATCATTGAAAGGAGAGTTAAACGGTAATCCCATGTTGTCGGGCTTCAGGTAGCTTCCATCCTCTGCGTCATAGCGGGTAATGAAAATATCGTATCCGCCTAAACTGGCTTCGCCCTTGGCTGCAAAATACAAGATAATGCCATCGGAATTCATGAACGGATAGTTCAGGTCGGTACCCACCTCTTCCAGTCCTTTGACTTTCTCCGGCACACTCCAGTCTCCGCCTAATGTAGCGCTGGAGTACAGCACCTTCTGGTTGGTTTCCGGCAAACGGTGGGAAAGTATCTTCTTGTCCTTCATCCCGTTCGTAAATTCCGTGCAGTCGCTTTCTCCTGTCAAACCGATTTTTCCAGATTCTTCGTGGATTTTATAAGCTTCAAGAAAATTCGCTTTATCGACTACAAAACTATCAATTACGGCCACATTCTCTACGCCTCTTATCATACGAGCTCCCATGCGGTAGCGATTCATCAAGCCTTCCACTTCAGAAGCGTCACGATTTTTTCTTTCCAGCCAATAGATATGTTCATCCAGATTCTCAATGGCTTCGTCGAAACGGTAGAGGTCGGCATACGCCTTGCTCAGATAAAGATAACCGTTGATTACCTTGCGTTCGGCACTCTTTTCCAGATAAGGAAGTGATTCCTGCAGTTCGCCTGTCTCGTAACAGCAGGCGCCGTACCAGAAATTGTAATTGGCATTCGAAGGAGACTGTTTCACCAGGCGCTTGAACACGGGTTTGGCCTTATCGAATTCTTTATTGTTGAACCATTTCTGTGCCTGGCTTAAGCTTTGGGCAGAAGTTCCTCCTGCGCAACAAAGAGCCAGCAGAGGAAGCAAATATCTTTTTTTCATCGTTTCTGTGTCTAAAAGTTTCTCAAATGTAGGAATATTCTTGGAATTATGCCATTTTCTGTTCTGCTATTTTTCATTCAGGCAGAACTTTTGTGTGTTTATTTTTGCGAATGTAGTAAATAATGCGCTATTGTCAAAGCGTACGCTCCGACTGACTTGATAAAAATCTGTAACGAGAACCTGTGGTTCGGCCGTTTTTTCGTAAATTCGTCGCCGTTTTAACAACATACGATATGGGAAAAATGACGGAAGAAGACCGCCTGATGCGCCGCATCAACCAGCGGTTTATGAAAGGAGTGATGAATTACAAGCTGATAGAGGAGGGCGACCGCATTCTGGTGGGGCTTTCGGGAGGAAAGGATTCGCTGGCCTTGCTGGAGTTGCTGGCCCGACGTTCGCGCATCTACAAGCCGAAGTTTTCGGTGGTGGCGGCGCACGTGGTGATGAAGAACATTGCTTATGAATCCGACCAGACTTACTTGCGCGAATATGCCGAAAGTTTGGGAGTGCCCTACGTGTGTTATGAAACGGAGTTCGATCCGTCGACCGATACGCGAAAGTCGCCGTGCTTCCTCTGCTCATGGAATCGCCGCAAGGCCCTTTTCACCGTGGCCAAAGAGCAGGGATGCAACAAAATCGCCTTGGGACATCACATGGACGACATACTGGAAACCCTGCTGATGAATATGACTTTTCAGGGAGCATTCAGCACCATGCCGCCGCGCCTGGTGATGCGCAAGTTCGACATGACCATTATCCGCCCCATGTGTCTGGTACACGAAGCCGACCTGAAAGAGATGGCCGCTCTCCGTGATTTCCGCAAGCAGGTGAAGAACTGCCCGTACGAGAAAGATTCTCACCGTTCGGATATGAAAGAGGTGTTGGCACGTCTGGAAGCCATGAATCCGGAGGCTCGCTATAGTTTATGGGGAAGTATGAACAACATCCAGCACGATATGCTTCCGGTAGAAATAGAAGAAGACGGCTCACTCAAATAAATGTCAGTCGGCAGAATGAAGAATCACCTGTTTGCCGGACATGGTGACTTTTCCTTCGGCAATCAGTTCAGACAAAGCACGAGCCAGTGACGGACGTGCCACTCCTAAGATAAAGGCTACTTCCTGCTGGTTGTGGATGCCACCGTGCATTTTCAGGTAGTTCAGCAGGCGTGATTTCAAGCTTTGCAAGGCAAACTCGTTCAATTTTCGACTCAGGAACAAACTCCGGTCGGATATCGTGGCAATGAAATTCCGCATTACAGCCGGCTGGGCATGCATGAACTCCTCAAAACGTATCCGGTCCATTACAAGTACCTCACAAAGTTCTGTGGCTTCCACATTTACCGGAAAGCGATTCTCTGAGGCATAGATAAAAGCCGGTGCCAGAATGTCGGGTGCCTTAATCCAGTCGATGGTAAGTTGCTTGCCCTCGGCATTCTCCATTTGTGTCCTCACATGTCCCTTTATCAGAATAAACAAGGAGCGGCACACGTCACCCTGACGGGCAATGAATTCTCCTTCCTTATATGTGCGCAGACTGTTCGGGGCTTCACGGAGTAACTGATAAAGTGCCTCCGGGTCACAGCCTTCAAACAGGCTCATTCGGCTCAAAATTTCGGTATGCATCTTTCTTTTAACTTTTCTTTGGGTTACGTGTCACATAGGTGACAGAAATTCCGTGCAGGATTCCTCATCTTTGCGCAAACTTAATGAAAAATCAATAATAACCCAAGAAAGAATATGGAAGGAAATATGTTTTGTTACCAGTGTCAGGAAGCGGCTAAAGGCACTGGATGTGTGTTGCGAGGAGTGTGTGGAAAGAAAGATACCACCGCACGCTACATGGATTTGTTGCTCTTTGTGGTGCGCGGCGTATCGGTGGCTGCCGATGCCTTGCGCACGAAGGAATACGAAGTGGAAGCCGGTACGAATGAGTTTGTCACCGACGCACTTTTCTCTACAATTACCAATGCCAATTTTGACGATGAAAGTATCCTGGCTCGTGTGAGAAAGGGACTGGAACTGCGCGATCGTCTGAAGGCATGTGCCGTGGAAGCAGGTATCGTCCTACCGGAAGCGGATGAACTGACATGGAACGGTAAAGAGGAAGAATACCTGTCCAAGTCAGCTTCCGTAGGAGTGTTGAGAGAACGGAACGAGGACCTTCGCTCGTTGAAAGAACTGCTGATGTACGGACTGAAGGGAATGGCAGCTTACCACGAACATGCCATGCGTCTGGGATTTGCCGACGAGGCCATTCATGCCTTTATGCAATCGGCTTTGGCGCGTATTACCACACAAACAATGGGAGCGGATGAACTGGTGGCTCTGGTACTCGAGGCCGGACAGCACGGAGTGCAGGTAATGGCTTTGCTGGACCGTGCCAACACCACTCGCTACGGACATCCGGAACTGACGAAGGTAAACATCGGAGTAGGGAAGAATCCAGGTATCCTGATCAGCGGACATGACTTGCACGACCTGGAAGAGCTTTTGCGCCAGACGGAAGGTACGGGAGTAGATATATACACGCATAGCGAAATGCTCCCGGGGCACTATTATCCGGCCTTCAAGAAATACAAGCATTTTGTAGGAAACTATGGAAATGCCTGGTGGAAGCAGCGTGAAGAGTTTACGGCATTCAACGGCCCGATTGTGTTCACCACCAACTGTATCGTACCGCCACTGGAAAATGCGACTTATAAAGAACGGATGTTTACGGCTAATTCAACGGGGTATCCCGGATGCAAGCATATTGCCACGGATGCCGACGGCCACAAGGATTTTTCAGAGGTCATCGCACTGGCCAAACAATGCCAGCCGCCTGTAGAGCTGGAGCAGGGAGAGATTATCGGCGGATTTGCCCATAATCAGGTGATGCAACTGGCTGATAAGGTAGTAGAAGCCGTGAAGAGCGGTGCCATCCGCAAGTTTGTGGTCATGGCCGGATGTGACGGACGCATGAAGAATCGCGACTACTATGCCGACTTTGCTCAGGCACTTCCGAAAGATACGGTTATCCTTACGGCTGGTTGCGCGAAGTACCGTTACAACAAGCTTCTGTTAGGCGATATTCAAGGAATTCCCCGTGTGCTTGATGCCGGACAATGTAATGACAGTTACTCATTGGCCGTAATTGCCTTAAAGCTGAAGGAAGTCTTCCAGTTGAACGACATCAACGAACTCCCCATTGTGTACAACATTGCCTGGTACGAACAGAAGGCGGTCATCGTCCTGCTGGCCCTGTTGAGCCTGGGCGTGAAACATATTCACCTGGGACCTACCTTACCAGCCTTCCTCTCACCAAACGTAGCCAAAGTACTGGTAGGACAGTTCGGCATCGGAGGCATTACTACCCCCGAAGCGGACATGAAACTGTTCGGTATCTGCTGACGGCTTAATACGATTTCTCGTTAGCCAGGTTCCAGGCGTTAAGGAAAGAAGCCTTGGTAATTTCCACCACCTTCTCCCAGTTCAGCTTGTCGGCATGGTCAGAAGGCTGGTGGTAATCCGGATGTCCGTCAGTGTGATACCAGATGATGGGAATGTCGTGTACGGCAAACGAAGCATTGTCGCTTCCTCCCACCGGACGGTCCCACGGGCGGTAATCCGGTTGCAGTTTCAACCCGTAACGGGCAATGTCATCCTTGAGCCACTGGCCCAGTGCCGGATGTGCTTCCGTATAGAAATACACCACGTGCTCGGGTTGTTCCGGCCGATTGTTCCGGCCAATCATATCAAAATTCAAATACCCTTTGATATCCTTTACAAAATCGCAGTGCTGCATGAAATACTTAGAGCCTAAAAGTCCTTTCTCTTCTCCATCCCAGAATGCGATGATGACATTGCGCAGGGGCTTTTTGCCACTGGCCTGAAAAGCACGGGCAATCTGCATCACGGCCGATACACCCGACGCATTGTCGTCAGCTCCATTGTAGATCTTGTCACCTGCCAGTGTTTCATCAATACCCAGATGGTCGAAATGCGCGCCTACCACCACGTACTCATTGGCCCGTTCTCCTGGAATCATGCCTAATACATTGGCCATGCGGAGCGAGCGGTGCGTGCCCTGCTTCAACTGGGCAATGGAATCGGGATGTACCTGCCAGCGGCCTTTCTGCTGCCGTTCCTTGGCACAGGCTTCGAATGGCTGGTAATACGAATCATCATACAGAGGAGCAATGCCGGCTTCCTGAAGACAGGAAACCAGGTAGCGGGCTGCCACGCGCGAGCCAATCATGCCGGCTTCACGTCCTTGCAGCGCGTCATCGGCCAAAAAGCCTACAATGGCCTCGGCAGAAGGGCGGTTGATACTCTTCAGACCTTTTTCTACGGCGGTCTGTGCCTGAAGGAAAGATGTACCGCATGAGCCTATCGCCCACACCAGTAGGAGAGAAGTGATTGTCTTTTTCATAATGAGAGCAAAAATAGGCAGAACTTATGAATTTCACAAACTTATCCTAAAAATTGAGATTGATTCCAGTCATCACAGTGGCACGCGGCATGGGATACCCGGCATTGATTTCATATTTCTGTGCCAACAGGTTTTCACCACATGCCCAGATGTCCAGCCAGCGGTTCACACGGAAGGTAGCACGCAGGTTCTAAAGCACGAAATCTTCGGTCACCACGGGGTCTGTCTGCGTATAAAGTCCGGCAATGTATTGCAGCCCCGTAGATACGTTCCACCGCCCTCGCGAGAAACTGGTTCCGGCATAAAGTTTATGTTCCGGAGCAGCGATGACCGGATTCTTCATGTGAAGGTAACTGTAATTTCCGTCTACCGACCAGTGGCGGTCGATACGGTAGGCAGCCTGTACTTCTACACCCGCATTCTCTATCTCTCCGGAGTTCTGGTTCAGCATACCACTTCCGTTAGGATTCGGCGACGTCTGGATAAGGTTCTTTCCGTCAATAAAGAACAGATTGACGCCATACTGCAGCTTGCCATTCATCAGTTGCTGTGAGAAGGCCAGTTCATAGTTCCACATAGATTCTGGTTGCAAGTCAGGGTTTTGTGGCGGGAACATGTACATTTCCCGAAGGATAGGGTAGCGGAAACCTTTTGAAGCCGATGCCTTCAGTTCCATAGTCTGTGGCAGATGGAAAGCCAGACCGACCTGCGGTACCCATTCCGTTCCCACACGCGAATGATGGTCTACCCGAAGTCCGGCATTGAACGTCAGCCACGAACGGATGTCCTGACGCAAGTCCACGTATCCGGCCAGTTCATCTTCCTATTTATCCACTAGGTCGGCAGACGTACCCGCATTTTCTCCACTCACATATTCATTCCACGCATGCCCTCCGTAGCGGAACCAGTCAAAACCAAAGGTAATGCGGTTTCCCTTGAAGAATCGGGAACTTTGATAGAGCGAAACACCCATCATGTGGTCGCGGGAGTTGAAGCGGGCATCTTGCGGACCCTCTCCGGCAGAAGGAGTGTATCCGTCGTTAATCCAGTGGTTCCCCCAGTTATAGAAAAAACTCCATGCGCCGGAAGTCTTTTCGTAGCGGTTCTCCATGGCAAAAGAAGTGACTCCGCGCGTAATGCGCTGGTCGCCGTCGAGTAACGGGGCAGTTATCGGACCGGGATAGGAGGCATTGAAATGTGTCACGTTTACATCTCCATGCAGGTTCCAGTGTTCAGCCACTTCATATCCCAACTTGGCATATCCGCCGTATTGTTCAAATCCCATATCGGTCCGATGCCCGTCGGTCCGATTGTAGGAGCCCGATACCACACTCGAGAACCGTCCTTGCGGACACGGTTGGTGAGTTCCGTTTCCAGCGTGTTATACGAACCATAACCCGCATGAAGATGTGTATCGACCCCGTCTTCCTGCATCTTCCGTGTCACAATATTGATCACGCCTCCCATAGCATTTCCGAGATTTCCGTACGGGTGATGCCGTTCTGCTTGGCTGTCTGCAAGTGATAAGTCAGCGAGCTGTCGGTAATCCCCTGACTGATAAGTGAAGTGATGGTGACCAGACTCCGGTCGCGCAGACCGAGTTTGTCGGTACGGCTCCACACCTCACCGAAAAGTACATCATCATTAAGTTCCGCGAATTTAGGAGCAAAATCTCCCAGCTGGTCGCGTCCAGCCGTTTGTTTAATTGTTTCCTGTGCCATAATAGTTGTACTGTTTATTGCCCATGCGGCAAGCGCAAGGACCATTTGTATTTTCATAATGGTATGAGTTATTGGTTTGTCTTCTTTTTCAATGGCAAAGTTAACCGATTAATATGGGGAGAATGTATACCATTTACAGATGTTTATACCCGAATTGTGGAAAGTGTTTTCAGGTATTGCATAATATTCGCCTATAAAAACAGCCTTTTAGGAAATGATAACCTATCTGTTTTTCAGCTTTTTCTGTTCCTTTTCAAAATTCTCTAAGAAATGAATCTCTACAGGCGAAAGACTATAAGTAGTTCTTTCCTTGAACTTATCGTATTCCGTATCTGCTTTCTGCTTTGCCAACTCAGCAGAAATTTTTCCAGCATGGCTTAACAGCTCTTTTCCAGAAAGCTTTAGAAAATCGTCCAGTTTTTGAATCCAGTCTTTCATGTACATTGGCTTATGCGATTTAGCCTGAAGTTCGGCAAAATCCAAATACAGACTGACGATTCGGTTGAGTGTATCCAGCTCATCAGAAGAAAGATAGTTCTTCGCTATTTCTGCATCCGTACGTTTAGGCAATGCTCCCGTCCAGGAAGTCAATCCCATAAAATCTTTTTCAGCGTTAGCACGCTCGTATATAATTTCGGCAGCGGTATGACCATGTACAGAGAAATGCATCTTGTTTTGTACGGTTTTGAAGAACTGCATGGTAGCTTCAGTGCGCGGGTCATAATCAATGCTTAAGGCGTATATTTCAAGTATTTTGCGATAGAAAACCTTTTCCGAAGAACGGATGTCACGGATACGGCTGAGCAGCTCGTCGAAATAGTTTCCTCCGCCAGCTCTTTTCAGCAAATCATCGTTCATGACAAATCCTTTTACTAGATATTCACGCAGAACTTGTGTAGCCCAAATTCTGAACTGTACACCACGATGCGACTTGACACGATAACCTACACTGATTATCATGTCAAGGTTATAATATGCCACCTGATATTTTTTATTGTCAGCGGCAGTTGTTGCAAAAAATGCAACAACTGAATCCGGATTCAATTCTCCATCCTCGAATACATTCTTTATATGTCTTGAAATAGTCGATTTGTTTCTCTGAAACAATTCTGCCATCTGGTCGGCAGTAAGCCACACTGTATCATTGCATAGCGTTACTTCTATTCTTGATTTGCCATCCTCTGTCTGATAGAGAATTATATTTCCATTGTTAGGCTGCTCATTCATGGTTGATTTCCTTTTTTACGGATACACCTGTCACATTACTTGTAGAACAACTATCAAATAAGATTGAATATTTTATTTTTCCCAATGTTCAATCTTATTCCACAAAATGTTCAATCCACTGAACAAAAATGTTCAATCAATTTCAAAGATACAAAAATATTATTCTGCAAAAGAAAAAACCTCTTCTAAACAACCATTTACTCGCTTTCTACTATCGTTGGCTAGGTTGCGTCTTCGCATAGTCAAAATCAGAAAACAATTCTTTCTATTTGCCGCTGCACTCGGCTTATACTATCTTTGCACCATGAATTACCTGGAAGTGTTTGGAACCCTCGTAGGGTTAGTCTATTTATGGCTGGAGTACCGTGCCAGCATTTACCTGTGGCTTGCCTGTATTGTGATGCCTGCCGTCTATCTGGTGGTGTATTATCAGGCCGGACTGTATGCCGATTTTGGAATCAACGTGTATTACCTGCTGGCTTCGGTGTATGGCTGGATAGCCTGGAGCAGAGGAAGGAAAAAGAAGAACATACAGCAGGCTGAAGAAGAAACGCCCATTACACGCATGCCGCGCAAGGTATATTTCCCCTTGACAGCCGTGTTTATTCTGTGCTGGGTGGTTATCGCCTGGATATTGATTACATGGACAGACAGCAGTGTGCCCTGGACGGACAGTTTCACTACGGCACTGAGCATCATAGCCATGTGGATGCTGGCCCGCAAATATGTGGAGCAGTGGGGAGCCTGGATGATTGTGGACTGGGTGTGCTGCGGACTGTACATCTACAAGGGGCTGTATTTCACTTCGGCACTGTACGGGCTTTATGCGGTAGTGGCCTTTTTCGGATGGAGAAAGTGGCTGAACCTGATGACGGAACAGGCATGTGACCAAACTAATAAAGAGTAGAAACAATGAATGACATAAAGAATGAAAATGAACGACTGACTTTGCCGTTTGTTCCTGAAGCGGTGATAGTAGGAAACGGAGACTTCCCTTCACATCCGTTCCCATTGGCTGTGCTCGATCAGGCACCTTGTGTGGTGTGTTGCGACGGGGCGACGAATGCGCTGGCCGACAGCGGACGTGTGCCCGACTGGATTGTGGGCGACGGTGATTCACTTTCAGAGGAGAACCGAATCCGTTTTCACGACCGGATTCATCGCATTCCGGACCAAGAGACCAACGACCAGACCAAGGCGGTGATGTTTCTGCTATCGCAAGGGATAAAGCGCATTGTCCTCGTAGGGGCTACGGGCAAACGGGAGGACCATACACTGGGAAATATCAGTCTGCTTATGGAATATCAGCAGATGGGGACGGAAGTGGTGATGCTGACCGACTATGGTTTCTTCATTCCTGCCACAGGTGATAAAGTATTTGCCGGATTCCCCAGGCAGCAGGTATCTGTCTTTAATTTTGGGGCAATACAACTTCGAAGCGAAGGATTAAAATATCCTATCTATGATTTTCACTCTTTATGGCAAGGTACGCTTAATGAAGTGGAACACAGCAGTTTCCACATTACAGCGAAAGGAAGTTACCTGGTGTATTTCACCTACGAACCGAAGGCCTAAAAAAACGCCTTTGCGTTTTTTCAAAACGTCAAAGAGTTTTACTTCAAACTCAAGTGCGTTTGGACTCAAACGGCCTTACGTTTTCCCTGAAACGTACTTGAGTTTTCCAGCACACTCCTTTCTGTCATCGCCATGGCATATACCATAGGAAACATTTCCGGCTGCCACATCAATCCGGCCATTACACTGGGTGTATGGCTGTCGGGAGGCATGAAAACGAAACGGGCGTTGATGTACATGCTGTTTCAGGTTGTGGGCGCCATTATCGGTTCGCTGATTCTCACGCTGCTGGTATCGACCGGTGCACATGGAGGACCGACGGCTACAGGCTCCAACAGCTTTGCATCTGATGCTATGGGACAGGCGTTCCTGGCCGAACTGGCCATCGGACTTACACTGATACTGATTCACATTGTGTGTATCCCGATTACGGGCACATCCGTGAACCCGGCACGAAGCATCGGACCGGCTCTGATGGAAGGCTGGCAAGCCATCGAACAACTTTGGCTATTTATCGTGGCACCTTTCGTGGGAGCGGCTTTCAGTGCACTGGTGTGGAAATTCCTTCGTACTGAATGAGTAAAGACGCAAGGATAGCATGTCTTTTTCATTTAAAAAACGTATCTTTGCAGCCGATTTTTAAATAAGGAAAAAGATATGCTATCACAAGGTATTTATTCGATTGTTTTACTGATTTTCTCGAACATCTTCATGACGTTTGCCTGGTATGGCCACTTGAAGATGCGTGAAGAGTTCAGCTGGTTTGCTTCACTGCCGCTGATTGGGGTGATTGCGTTCAGTTGGGCCATTGCTTTTTTTGAATACTGTTTGCAGGTTCCGGCCAACCGTCTGGGGTTCAGAGACAGTGGAGGACCGTTTGACATCATGCAGCTGAAAGTGATTCAGGAGGTGATTACGCTGGCCGTGTTTACCATTTTCTCCATGATTGCGTTCAAGATGGAGCTGAAATGGAACCACCTGGCTGCATTTTTCTGCCTGATACTGGCTGTATATTTCGTATTCAAGAAATGAGATAAGACACTCGTCAGTTCTGCTGTTCGCGTAGGCGCTGGATTTCACGCTGCACGTCATACTGGTTGTTTCTGACTTTATCTTTTCGGAAGAATTCTTTTCGCCGGATGGAGTCCTCGGCTGCTTTCTGGCGAATGTATTCATACAAGTTTCCCGCATCCTCCGCCTGCGCTGGTTGCGGGTTTTTCTTTTTCTCCACTTTTACAGTATCGGGCTGGGGCTCCGCTTGTTTCTTTACGGAATCAGGCACGGCGTAAATGGGCAGGAGAGGGGCTTCCGAAAAAGCCGGCTGAAAGGTGAGCAATGTCTGCGTGCTGTCGGCTGCCTGCTGTTTACGGAGCTGACGGTAGAAGTTTGGCACTTTCATGCTGTCAGCCGCCGTGGGCTGATAGTCAGCATAGGTTTTCCAGGCATTGGCATGCTTGCGGTTGTGTGCCAGCATGCGCCCGCGACGGGTCATGTTGTCATAGATAAAACCCATGAAATCGAGTCCGCCGATACCGATGCCTACACCTGCAGAGCCTCCCACACTTTCATACATCCGTCCGGTAGAAGACTTGATACTTCGTCCGTATTCTTCGTCGGCATATATGCGATTGGGATTGAGTGTCCAGGAGATTTCCCATTGCTTGGGCCGTCCGGCCATCAGTACATCATACACCGGGTCTTCTCCGAAACGGGTCCAGATGGTATAAGGTTCCATGCGGACATAACTTTCCGGTTTCCATACTTTGGTGGTATCAATCAGGCTGCGGGGCACTTTCAGGTCCACCTTGAAGTCCATCCATTTTTTGTTCAGCGGGGCTTCCAGCGGTTGGTTTTCCTGTTTGGGCAGGGAATTGAAATCGAACTGAATCATTTTCACTGCATCCATGTTGAGTTGCAGTTCCTTTTCCTGCTGCTGGCTCATGGCGGGCAGGATACCGACTGTACATAGAATCAGAGTCAGCCGGGATGATAGATGTAAAGAGTAGTTCATGCCGTGTACGTGTTTATAGTCCTTTTACTCGCCCTCCCTGCATCCAGCACTTGCGATAGTAAGGCTCTTCCAGCCGGCTGACAATGACGCCAGAACTGGTGCTGGCATGCACGAATTTTCCGTCTTTCAGGTAAATGCCTACGTGATTGGCAACGCGTTTACGCCGTCCGTTATGGAAGAACACCAGGTCACCTTCCTGCAACTGGCGCTTGGATACTTTTCGGCAATTTTCCGTCCGCTGGGCGTCGGAATTGCGCTGTAGTTTCTTGTGGTACACTTTCTTATAGACAGCAGCCGTAAAGCCTGAACAGTCCGTTCCCCGGTGAGTGCTTCCTCCGTGGCGGTAGGGCACGCCAATCCAGTCGGCCACTTCCACGTAGAGACGATGATTGTCGTCGGCATCGATGTCCATTTCCAGTCGCACAGCTGCACGCGCCAGTTCACGGTAGTCCACGCGCGGAGCACGTGTGCCACACGAGGATAACAAAAGTGTGCACACCGCGAACAGCATGCACACTGAAAAACGAGTGAAGCGGTATCTGTACATAGTTGTTTGTTTTGAACAAATGTACATAATATCCTCGTTACATGGATAGGTACTTAGGGTATTTTAGAACCTGTTGAAGATTCTTTTATTTTATTCTTTTACCTCGAAATAGTTTTCCAACTCTACTCCGGCAGCCCCATCGGTATTGTCAAGGTCGCGGAGCAGATGCCCCTGTTCTAGCAGTACGATACGGGTACTGAGGTCGACGGTGTGGCTCAAGTTGTGACTGGACACAAGAATAGTGGCCTTTTGTTCTTCACAATAGTGCTTGAGGAGATGCTTGAGCAACGATTGTGAAGTAGGGTCGAGGAAGTTGAACGGTTCGTCCAGAATGACGAGTTCCGGATTGTGCAGCAGGGCGGTAACAATACCCGTCTTCTGCTTGTTTCCGGCCGAAAGGTTGCGGATGTATTTCTTTTCTTTCAGGATTTCATCGCCCAGAAAACGTTCATAGCGATAAATCCGTTCATGAAGGGTGGCTGCATCGAATCCGTACATGCGTCCGCAGAACTGGAAATATTCTTCGGGGGTAAGGTAATCTATCAGAAAACTCTCGTCCATATAGGCTCCCACATGCGACTTCCAGTCTTCACTTTGTGACACGTCGGTTCCGTCTAGGCATACATTTCCGCTGTCGGCTTTCAACAGGTCGAGCATCAGGCGGAACAGAGTGGTTTTCCCAGCCCCGTTATTGCCCATCAACCCCAGGATTTCAGGCCCCTGTAGGGTGTAGTCGGGAATATCGACAGCCGTCTTGCTGCCGTAGGTCTTTTTCAGGTTATGTATCTTGATTTCCATAAGAATTCATTAATTGGTTACAGATAAAAAATCACCTCGTTTCACGCAGGTCTTCCATGAGCGAATGCCGTTTCTGAAATACTTTCCGATAGAGCAGCTTACACCAAAGGGGATGAAGCACAATGCCCGGCACACCCAGCAGAGTGCAAACCAGATAGGTTGTGGAAGGCTCCATCCAAAGAAGTAGTATGCGACAGAGTGCCATCGGTACAAAGAATGCACAAGCCACAGCCAGCATCTGGAAAGGAGAGTTCCACTGACCTTTCCCCATAAGGGAAGCATCCAATGGGGCGGTCTTCCGGTTTACGAGAGCCAGCAGCATAATCACCGGAAAGGTAACGCCGGCCGTGTAGACCAGCTGACTGACAAGCATACTGACGGAACAGTTACTCCAGATAACGGAAGGCAAAAGGCATATCAGTGGAATAAGTAGCAAAAGGCAATAGACATAATATTTAGCCCTGAACAGATGGAGCAGGGAATCACGGTGCATCATCAATCCGTCAAGATAGGCTCCTTCGTAGGCCATGATGCGTGACAGAATACTGATGGCATATCCCGTAAAGCAATAAATGGAGTATAAGTACAGCGTGAACCAAGTTGCTTCTTCCGTGTGGCTCATACCAAACAAGGCAAGGGCAAACAATACGATAATGACAGTCATCATCTGGAAGTTTTTCCGAGGAGCCTTATTACGGAATATCATCTTCAGTTCCAGTTTCATGTATTCACCTGTCAGTCCGAAACGGTTCAGGAAACGGTAACGCCCGGCATGTTTTACCTGCGGCATTTTTTCCCGGCGGTTCAGTTCACTGTAAATACAGGCCATCTGCACACGGCTGTTCAAGAAAGCCAGCAGGGCTATGACGACCAGTATTCCTAGATAGGCCAATATTTTTCCTTGAATGAGGGTCTCGCCTAACGCCATGGAGAAATCGCTGACGTATGAATAGAAAAATCCTCCTACTGCCAGCAGGACATAGCATCCCACGGGAAGCAGTACCCAGACTATGTGGCGACGCTGCAATGTGCGCACCAGTACACTCCAATAGGCGTTGCCCACCATCAGAAGCCAGATTCCGAGTGCATAGCACACCACACCGGTTACACCATAGAAACGTATCACGGTCATGGCGGCAAAGGGGACGAAGAAAAAGAGCCAGAAGAGATTGAATGCTTTCAGTCCCACCTGTACGAGCAGGACATTGATAAGCTGTTGCTTTTTAATCGGCAGCAGCAGGTAGGGTTTGATTTGCTGCACAGGAGTAGGAAAAAGAAAGCGCAGCAGGAAATCAATGAACAGGAAGCCTGGCAGACAGGCATTGAGCATATCGTAGGGTTCCATCGTAGGGAATCCTTCTTCAAAAGCAATGGGCAGCGTAACCCCAATCAGAATGAGGTACGCTGCCCAAAATGCAGTAAACAGATAAATCAGAAACTTGGCAAAGCGGTTCCTGTCGTACATCGGGTTCCGCTTTGCGGCAAGTTTTTGATTCCTCCGTATTTCGGTCAATAACATAATCGGAGTAATTTCACGGTTTCATTATTTCTGTACCGGAGAACTTATGCTGACTTCCACTTCGTTCTTCTGTCCGAAGAAGGTCTTGGCAAAGGCTTTCAGGTCGTCACCGCTGATAGCATTTACTGTGGCTTCGTATCCGGTATTCATATCTAGATTTTCCCAGTAGTAAGTGTTCAGGATATTCATCCAGTAACCGTTTTCTTTCTGGTTCTGCTTGTAAGTCTTCAGCATGTACTCCTTCACCTTGCTCAGGTCTTCGCTAACCGGACCTTTTTTGATGAATTCCTGAATACCTTCGTTAATCAGCTTCACCATTTCTTCACGACGGTTCGGGTCAGTATCGAAGTATACCTGGAAGGCACCTTTCTCTGTCGGATATTTGCTCAGGCTTCCGTTACAGCTTACACCGTATGTACCACCGGCATCTTCACGTACGGTACGCAGGTAAACCATGTTCAGCAACTGACCAAGCATGCTCATCTGCAGGTTGTTCTTCAAATCATATTTGCAATCGCCAGAATATACCATCAGCACGGTAGCCTTCGGAGTTTCCAGTTCCTTCACGAAGTTGTTTTCGAAGTGTCCTTTGCGGATGGCCATACCTGTATCGCGGAATTTTTCGTTTCGCTTGGTAGCAGGCAGTGCACCCAGGTACTGCTCGATAAGCGGAGTAGCTGTTTTTGCATCTACGTTACCTACCAGAATGAAGGTAAAGTCGCTGGCGTCCGCAAAACGGTTCTTGTAGAGTTCCATTACTTTGTTGTAGTCAATCTTGTCGAGCATGTCGGCTTTCATTGACAATGCACGCGGATGACGGTTGTAAAGTGCTACGTTAATAGAGTCGCTGAATGCAGTCATCGGGTTTGCTTCTTGGTTAGCCAAAGCAGCCTTGTTACGTGTGATGAAAGAAGTGAAGGCTTCCTGGTCCATACGCGGTGCAGTGAAGCGCAGGTAAGTCAGCTGCAGCATGGTTTCCAAGTCTTTCGGAGAGCAGCTTCCTGACAATCCTTCTGAATAGGTGTTGACCATTGCGCTGGCTGATGCCATCTTTCCGGCCAATACTTTATCCAGGTCTACAGAATTGAAGTTGCCCAGTCCACCCAATGAAGCAATCTGGCTGATCAGAGCGAACTGCAATACATCTTTATCGTTGAACAAAGAAGTTCCACCCGGACTGAAGGCCTGCATGCGTACTTCGTCAGCCTTGAAGTCTGTCGGCTTCAAGATGACACGCACACCGTTGCTCAGTGTCAGGATAGTAGAACCGAACACACCCTGTTCTGTTTTCACTACCTTTCCAGCCTGCGGTTTTTCCTTCATCAGCGGTTCATCAGATACCTTGTCTACATAAGCTGTCAGCTTTTCAGCTTTCACCTTGTCGATTACGGCTTTCAGTTCAGCTTCAGTCGGGTATTTCATACCGTCTTTTTCCGGACAGAATACGCTCAACACGATGTTTTTCTCTGTAATAAGCTGCTTCATTACTTGATTAACGGCTTCTACCGGAATGTTCGGCACAATCTGGTTCATGATGGCATATTCATTTTCAATGCCCGGAATCGGTTCATTGTCAATAAAATGACGAACGTATTCATTTACATAGCTGGCATTACGCTGCTTGTTACGTTCATTGTAAGCAGATTCCAGTCCGCGCAGGTAGTCAGCTTTCGCACGGGCATATTCGCTGGCTGTGAAACCAAACTGACGCACGCGTTCAATTTCGCGCATCAATGTTTCTGTGGTCAGGATGATGCCGTCTTCCTTGGCTGCGGCAAAGGCTGCAAATGCTCCTTTTGTCTTAGCTACCAGGTAATCTCCATCCTGTACACCTGCTTCAATGAACGGCGGGTTAGCCTGCTGGGTCAGCTCGTTCAAACGGCTGTTAAGCATGCTTTCGATAGAAGAAACCATGTAGTTCATAACCAAATAACCCATGTTGTTCTTCTGGTCGTTAGGCACTACATCGTGTTTGTGGAACAGATATACGATGGGCACCTGCTGTTCCTTGTCTTTTGCCACGGTAATGATAGGTTCGTCATTGTCGGGTACAGGGAAGTAGGTACGTTCTGCAGCGTTGGCCGGCATTTCAATCGGAGAGAACAGCTTCTTGATTTTAGCTTCAATGCTATCCACATTGATGTCGCCTACTACCACAATACCCTGCTGGTCTGGACGATACCATTTTTCATAATAGTCTCTCAAAGCCTGGTAGGGGAAGTTGTCTACCACTTCCATTGTTCCGATAGGCAGACGGTAGGCATACTTACTGTCTTTATACATGGCAGGGAATACCTTTTCATACATACGCATCATGGCTCCTGTGCGTGTACGCCATTCTTCATGGATAACTCCACGTTCCTTGTCGATTTCTTTCGGAGCAAGTGTCAGGTCATTGGCCCAGTCGTGCAAAATCAACAGACAAGAGTCTACGATTCCGTCACGGATAACCGGTACGTTAGAAATATTGTACACGGTTTCATCTACTGAAGTATAAGCGTTCAGGTTAGCTCCAAACTTCACACCGATGGTTTCGAGGTATTCACGAAGCAGGTTGTCGGGGAAGTGAGTGGTTCCGTTGAAACACATGTGCTCCAGGAAGTGTGCCAGACCACGCTGGTTGTCTTCTTCCAAAATAGAACCCACTTTCTGTGCAATGTAGAAGTCGGCCTGATTGTCGGGCAACTCATTGTGACGGATGTAGTAAGTCAATCCGTTTTCTAACTTACCGATACGCACGTTGGGATCGGTCGGAATGGGCGGCATCTGCTGGGCGAATGCGGTCATGGCACCTCCCACTAAAATTACCGCCGCAAAAGTTCTTTTTAATTTAAAAACTTTCATCGTAATTTTTATTTAGGTTGTGAGTAATTCAAATTATAGAAGTCCATTAGCAGACAAATAACGTTCTGCCTCGATGGCTGCCTTACATCCGCTTCCGGCTGCTGTAATAGCCTGACGGTAATGCGGGTCAGCTACATCGCCTGCAGCAAATACGCCCGGAACACCTGTACACGGAGTATTGCCTTCAGTGATGATATAACCGGTTTCATCGGTTTTCACCCATGGCTTGAAGATATCGGAATTCGGTTTGTGACCGATAGCCAGGAAGAATCCGTCAATAGCCACATCGTAGCGTTCTTCGTCGGCTTCACCCATGCGTTTCACTACGTGCATGCCTTCCACACCGTTATCGCCGAACAAGCCTATAGCATTGTGTTCAAACAATACGGTAATGTGCGGATGATTCAGTACACGTTCCTGCATGATTTTAGAAGCACGAAGGAACGGCTTGCGTACCACAAGGTATACCTTGCTGGCCAGTCCTGCCAGGTATACAGCTTCTTCGCAGGCTGTATCGCCACCGCCCACTACAGCTACGGTTTTCTTGCGATAGAAGAATCCGTCGCAAGTAGCACAGGCACTGACACCCATACCCGCATATTTCTTTTCGTCTTCCAGTCCCAGATATTTAGCAGTAGCACCGGTAGAGATAATAACCGTATCAGCGGTGATTTCCTTTTCATCGTCTACTACAAAAGTATAAGGGGCCTTGCTCAGATCGGCTTTAGTCACAATGCCGTTGCGAATATCGGCGCCGAAACGTTCAGCCTGTCTTTTCAGGTCGTCCATCAGCACCGGACCGGTTACCCCATCCGGATAGCCGGGAAAGTTTTCTACTTCGGTGGTAATAGTAAGCTGACCGCCGGGTTGTATTCCTTCATAAAGCACGGGAGAAAGATTGGCACGGCTGGTATAGATAGCGGCCGTGTATCCTGCAGGACCTGATCCGATGATCAGGCATTTTACATGTTCTTTTGCCATAAAATTGGAATAATGTTTGTCTTAATTTGAGTAATTGCAAAGCAAAAGTATATATTTTTTTAGAATAGTCCTTTTATTTATTCAAAGAATTTGCCGAAATATGCATTCTTTATTCATTCTTATTCGCCCTTTGAAGGGGGATTTTTATTGCATAAATGAAAAATAGATGCTAACTTTGCCCGTCAATTAGATAAAACTAACATTTAATAAAGATATGTTTAGAAGTCATACTTGCGGTGAGTTACGACTCGCCGATGCAGGCAAGAACGTGACACTGGCCGGATGGGTGCAGCGTGCACGTAAGATGGGAGGAATGACATTTGTGGACCTCCGCGACCGCTACGGTATTACGCAGCTGGTGTTCAATACGGAGGTGAACGCCGAACTTTGTGAGCGTGCCAACCACCTGGGACGTGAATTCGTGATTCAGGTGAAAGGAACTGTAAGCGAACGTTCCAGCAAAAATGCTAATATCCCGACGGGAGAAATTGAAATCATCGTATCGGAACTGAATATTCTGAATTCAGCCCAGACACCACCTTTCACCATTGAAGATAATACGGACGGGGGAGATGACCTTCGTATGAAATACCGTTATCTGGACTTGCGCCGTACTGCTGTACGCAAGAATTTGGAACTCCGTCACCGCATGACGATGGAAGTACGCCGTTATTTGGATAGCAAAGGCTTCCTGGAAGTGGAAACTCCGATGCTGATTGGTTCTACTCCGGAAGGTGCACGCGACTTCGTGGTTCCTTCACGTATGAATCCGGGACAGTTCTACGCATTGCCTCAGTCTCCGCAGACTTTGAAGCAGCTGCTGATGGTTTCCGGCTTCGACCGTTATTTCCAGATTGTAAAATGTTTCCGTGATGAAGACCTTCGTGCAGACCGTCAGCCTGAGTTCACACAGATTGACTGCGAAATGAGCTTCGTAGAACAGGAAGACATCATCAATACTTTTGAGGGTATGGCCAAACATTTGTTCAAGGAACTTCGCGGAGTGGAACTTACAGAACCGTTCCTGCGTATGCCGTGGGCAGATGCCATGAAGTATTACGGAAGTGACAAACCGGATTTACGTTTCGGCATGAAGTTCGTCGAACTGATGGATGTGCTGAAAGGCTATGGTTTCTCTGTATTCGACAATGCAGCTTATATCGGTGGTATCTGTGCAGAAGGTGCAGCTCACTACACTCGCAAGCAGCTGGATCAGTTGACAGAGTTCGTAAAACGTCCGCAGATTGGTGCTAAAGGTATGGTATATGCACGTATTGAAGCAGACGGTACCGTGAAGTCAAGCGTAGACAAGTTCTACAGCCAAGATGTGCTGCAAAAGATGAAAGAAGCATTCGGTGCTAAACCGGGTGACTTGATTCTGATTCTGAGTGGTGACGATGCCATGAAGACCCGCAAGCAGCTTTGCGAACTGCGTCTGGAGATGGGTAACCAGCTGGGCTTGCGCGACAAGAACAAGTTTGCTTGCCTGTGGGTAGTAGACTTCCCGATGTTCGAATGGAGCGAAGAAGAAGGCCGTCTGATGGCTATGCACCATCCGTTCACTCACCCGAAAGACGAGGATATTCCTTTGCTGGATACCGATCCCGCAGCTGTACGTGCCGATGCATACGATATGGTTATCAACGGTGTGGAAGTTGGTGGTGGTTCTATCCGTATCCACGACTCAGCATTGCAGGCTAAAATGTTCGAAATCCTGGGATTCACTCCAGAAAAAGCACAGGAACAGTTCGGCTTCCTGATGAATGCCTTCAAGTTTGGTGCACCTCCTCACGGTGGTCTGGCATACGGACTTGACCGTTGGGTATCTCTGTTTGCCGGTCTGGATTCTATTCGCGACTGCATCGCCTTCCCGAAGAACAACTCCGGACGTGACGTGATGCTGGATGCTCCTGGCTTCCTCGATCAGAAACAGCTGGATGAACTGAATCTGAAAATTGATCTCAAGGAAAATAATTAATAACGTTTCAAGGAAAAAGACAAGAAAGTAACCGGATGAAGGAATCGGTACGGATTATACGCTTTGCAATAGTAGGAACGCTCAATGCCCTGATTGCAGCTTTCGTGGTATGGCTGTTGATGCACATCGAGGGCGAGAGTTATATTATAGCCAATATATGCGCATACATCGTAGCACAGATACACAACTTTATCTGGTGTAAATACTGGATTTTTCCGCTTGAAACAGATGACAAAAAAAATAGCATCTGGCATCAGATGCTATTTTTTATTGGTGCTTTCGCACTGGCTTATAGTGCGCAGTTCCTTTTTCTTCTTATACTCGTGGAGCTTCTTCACTGCAATGAATACCTGGCACAGTTCCTCGGACTCTTTGTCTACGGTGCCGTCAATTTCATTTGCAATCGCCACCTGACTTTCCGCTAGGCCATCTTCATCAGATTTTCTTCTTCAATGTACTGAAGTTTCTTTTCCAGTATCACTTCACGCGTTTTCTCCGTGTTGTCGGTACGGAATACCAGTATACCTTTTCCTCCCAGCAAGAAGGAATAGAGGTAGGAGATACCTATGCCTGTCTCGCTGAAACTGCGGATGGCATCGGCAGCCCGTCCCGGCTCATTATCCAGACTGATAGCAAACACTTCGGATACGTTGGCTGAAATGCCCGCATCCTTCAGTACCTCGTAGGCACGCAATGGTTCAGAACAAATAATACGGTAGATACCGTACTCTACGGTATCGGATATGGTAGAAGCAATCAACTGGATATGCGCTTCTTTCAGTAGTTCAAGCACCTGAAGCAGTGTGCCCGACTTGTTTTCTACAAAAACAGATAGTTGATGTATGGTCATATTCTTTTATTTTTAAATCAATGTTTTTCGTAAATCTTTTACGCGCACGGCTTTTCCTTCCTGTACGGGCAGGCTTCCTTTAGGCACCAGTTTCACGCGCGGGGTAATCAGGATTTCGTCTTTCAACTGTCGGGTAATTTCCTTAGTCAGGTTCTGAAGGAATCCATAGTCATCGGTAAAGTCATTTAATTCTACTTCCACCGTCATCTCATCGTTCGCATCAAGGTTGGTCAGCGTAATAAGGTACTCATTGCCCAGTTCCTTGAACTGCAGCAAGATGTTCTCAATCTGAATCGGGAAAATATTGACACCCTTGAGAATCATCATGTCGTCACTGCGGCCTTTCATTCGGTCAAGACGCTTGTGATGGCGTCCGCAAGGACAATCGCCTGGAAGGATACGGGTCAGATCACGCGTACGGTAACGCAGCAACGGCATTGCTTCACGGTTGATGGTGGTGAGCACCAGTTCGCCCACTTCGCCTTCGGGTACTGGTTCCAGTGTGACAGGGTCCACAATTTCTACGATATAATAATCCTCCCAAATGTGGAGTCCGTTCTGTTCCATGCATTCAAAAGCTACCCCCGGGCCACACATTTCCGACATACCGAAAGAGTTGTAGGCTTTCACGCCCAGCATCTGTTCAATACGGCGACGCTGTTCGTCAGAATGCGGTTCGGCTCCGATAATCAAAGTCTTCAGATGGGTATCGCGGCGCGGGTCGATGTGCATCTCTTCCATCACTTCGTACAAACGGCCGGCATAACTCGGGATGGCATGAAGAGCGGTGGTACCAAAGTCGGTGATAAACTTAATCTGCCGCTTGGTATTGCCGGCAGCAGCTGGAACAGTCAGCATACCTAGACGTTCGGCACCATACTGGAAGCCCAGTCCTCCGGTAAACATACCGTAGCCGGAAGAGTTCTGAAAAATATCTCCCTTACGCAGTCCCACCATATACAGACAGCGCGCCACGGCATTGGCCCATTCTTCCAAATCGTGCTGTGTGTGCAGAATCACGGTAGGAGTTCCTGTGGTACCACTGGAAGAATGAAGACGGACTACCTCTTCCAAAGGCACGGCAGAAAGCCCGAACGGATAATGGTCGCGCAAATCCTGTTTGGTAGTGAAAGGGATTTTCTGTAAATCCTCCAGTGACTGTATATCTTCCGGTTTGATGCCGCATTGCTGAAAGCGTTCCTTGTAGAACGGAGAATGCATACAACGGTTGATGGTTGCTTTCAACCGTTTCAACTGAAGTTTCTCAATGTCCGGTCTCGACAAGGTTTCCACTTCAGGATGCAAGTACATTTGGTCGTTTTTCATATTATTTTTCGTTGTTTGATGCACAAATATAGAAATAATAAACTAAAACCAAACAAAAGCTTTCATCTTTCTTTTAAGACTGCTCAAATGATTCAAAATTTGTCAGGATAGCTACCGTACATGTATCCTCCCTATGCGGAAAAACAGGGAATACCATTTCCGATCCTATATGAAAAGAGCCACTGCGAATCCCTCTTTTACGAAGAAATGCAGTGGCTCTTCTTATTTTCTATGTCAAGCCAACGTGACTTTAAAGACTTTATTCAAAGCTTCCGTAACGTGTAGGTAGCAACTTACGGTCGCCCAATGTATTATCGATACGTGCTACGTTAATCCAGAATTTGTTGTCTCTTACACTCTGAATCGGATAAGCCGCCTTAGCTCGACCATAAGGATGAGTCCAAGCATCTCCCACAATCTCGTACTCCGGATGAGGAGCATTCACCAATACGTTGTCTTCTTTGTCGGCCTTTCCAGTCTCAATCTCTGCAATTTCTTCACGGATATGTACCATGACATCCACAAAGTTGTCCAATTCTGCCAGACTTTCACTTTCCGTCGGTTCAATCATCAGCGTACCGTGTACAGGGAAGGAGAGGGTAGGTGCATGGTAACCGTAGTCCATCAGACGCTTGGAAATATCATTTTCCGAGATTCCGCTTTCTTCGTGTATCTTCCGGCATTCCAGAATCATCTCATGACCTACGAAACCGTTCTTTCCGCGGTATACCACTCCATACGTATCTTTCAGGCAAGCGGCCAGGTAGTTGGCATTCAGGATAGCTGTCTGAGTCGCTCTTCTCAGACCTTCTGCCCCCATCATGCAGATGTAGCCGTAAGTAATCGGCAGGATACCGGCACTTCCATAAGGAGCAGCAGATACTTCATTCTGCGGATTGCCCGTGCTGACATGTCCCGGAAGGAAAGGCACCAGATGCTCGGCCACACAAATCGGACCTACACCCGGACCGCCACCACCGTGGGGGCTCGCGAATGTCTTATGCAAGTTCAGGTGACACACGTCTGCTCCGATAGTACCCGGATTGGTCAGTCCCACCTGTCCGTTCATGTTGGCTCCGTCCATATAAACCTGTGCACCGCACGCATGGATAATCTCACATATCTCCTTGATTTCTTCCTCAAAAATACCATGAGTAGACGGATAAGTAATCATCAAAGCTGCCAGTTCATCCTTATGTGCTTCAGCCTTCGCACGCAAATCTTCCAAATCCACGTTTCCATTCTCATCGCAAGCACACGTCAGCGGTTCGTAACCTGCCTGTACAGCCGAAGCCGGATTGGTGCCATGTGCCGAGGCCGGAATCAATACCAATCGGCGGTTACCCTGTCCGATGCTTTCCTGGTAACTTCTAATCACGCGCAAACCCGTATATTCACCTGCTGCACCGGAATTCGGCTGGAGAGATACGCCTGCAAAGCCTGTAATCGTCTTCAGCTGTTCCGACAGATTGTGAATCAAAGTCTGGTATCCCGCGGCTTGGTCTTCCGGAACCAACGGGTGAAGGTTCATCCAGGCCGCATTGCTAAGAGGTAACATTTCGGATGCCGCATTCAGTTTCATGGTACAAGAGCCCAATGAAATCATGGAATGAGCCAACGAGATATCTTTCCGTTCCAGACGTTTGATGTAACGCATCATTTCCGTTTCGGTGTGATACTTCTGGAAGACTTCGTGAGTGAGGTACGTGCTCAGACGCTGGAACTGTGCGGCTACAGGAGCTTTTTCCGGTATGGCACAGACATCATGCATCGGTTCTTCTGCCGCTACGGCAAACAGATTCAGAATCAGCGTAGCATCTGCCTGCGTAGTAGTTTCATCGACACTGATACCCACATCGCCATTATCAAAATAGCGCAGGTTGATTTCCTTGCTCAAGGCAATGGTGCGCACTTCCTGAATGGTTACGTTGTCCGGCAACTGTATTCTCAGTGTATCAAAGAAATTTTCGTTCTGCAATTTATATCCCAACTTCGTGAGCTGTTCTGCCAGCCAGAAAGCCACGGCATGCACATGATTGGCTATCTCCTTTATGCCGTCAGGTCCGTGATAAACGGCATAGAATCCGGCCATGGTAGCCAGCAGCGCCTGTGCTGTACAGATATTGGAAGTAGCCTTTTCACGCTTGATATGCTGCTCGCGAGTCTGCAATGCCATACGGTAACACAGATGACCGTATTTGTCTTTTGACAGACCGATGATACGTCCCGGCATATTTCGTTTGTATTCATCACGTGTAGCGAAATAAGCCGCAGAAGGTCCTCCATAGAATATCGGTGTGCCCAGACGCTGTGAACTACCGAAAGCTATGTCGGCTCCCCATTCACCGGGAGGAACCAGTAGGGCAAGCGACAGGATATCGGCTGCTACGGCCACCTTACATCCGGCAGCATGTGCCTGTTCGGCAAATTCCCGATAGTCTTCTATGCTTCCGCTATTATTCGGATACTGCACGATGCAACCGAAAATATCCGGCGTAAAAGTCAGGTTCTTGTAACTGCCTACCTTTACTACCATTCCCTGCGGAATGGCCCGGGTACGAATAACTGCCAGCGTCTGAGGAAATATTTCTTCATCTACAAACAGTACGTTGGCCTGCGCTTTCTGTTGCGCACGGCTTCTCAGTCCGTACATCATCGTAGCTGCTTCCGCCGCAGCCGTCGCTTCATCCAGCAGAGAACAGTTGGCCAGCGGAAGGGCAGTCAGATCGCTGATTACCGTTTGAAAGTTCAGCAACGCTTCCAGTCGTCCCTGGGAAATTTCAGCCTGATAGGGCGTATAGGAAGTGTACCAAACCGGATTTTCAAATACGTTACGCTGAACAACTGCCGGAGTCACCGTATCATACCACCCACATCCGATATACGTCTTATATAGCTTGTTCTGGGCTGCCAGTTTGCCGATGTGCTCGGCAAATTCACGTTCCGTCATGGCAGCTCCCAGTTTCAAAGGTTCTTTTAGCAGGATATTGGCAGGAATGGTTTTCTCTATCAGTTCATCCAGACTGCTTACTCCAATTTTTTTCAGCATCAGCGGAAGTTCCTCTTCCCCGATGCCGATGTGTCTGTTTGAAAATGTCGTTGTTTTCATGATTATTAAGGTAAGATTTATGGTTTTCAAGCAAAAGAATAACGCATCAGCGGAAGAAAGGATTGTTCATCTTTTCATAGCCGATGGTAGTGGGATTTCCATGACCCGGATACACCATTGTCTCGTCAGGGAGTGTCAGCAAACGTGCCACGATGCTTTCCCTCAACTGGTCAAAGTTTCCGCCTTCCAGGTCTGCACGCCCGATGCTGCCCCGGAACAATACATCACCGCTGAACATGCAGTGCTGTGCTTCACAATAGAACACCATGCTTCCGGGAGAATGGCCAGGCACGGCAAGCGCCTTCAGTTCTATATTTCCTATTTTTATCAGGTCGCCGTCATGCACGTAGCTGCCCAGTGCAGGAGGTTCCTCGTTCAGAGGGAAACCGAACATGCGGCAATACTCTGCCGTTCTCGGCAACAGAAATTCATCTTCCTTTCCAGCTTCGGCACTGACTCCAAACTCTCTGAGCATAAACGCGTTGCCGAAGATATGATCCAGGTGCAAATGCGTATTCAGCAAATGCGTCACCGTAAGTCCGTTTTCTGCAATGAACTTCTTCAATGTCTGCTGCTCTTCCTGATAATAGCATCCGGCATCAATTACAGCTGCCTGCAGCGTTTCCTCGTCCCACACCACATAGCAGTTGACCGGAAACATATTGAATTCAAATGTCTTAATTTTCATATCGATTATCCGTTGATTGTGACATAAACCACTTTCTTGGTCTCAAAAAATTCCTCTTCAAAATAATCCTTCAAATCATACATAAGTGTCTGATGCTTTACAGGCATGACTTCCCGTTCCAGTTCACCGCCTTTCAGGCAAATCAGTCCGTTGGGGAGGGCATTGTGCTGTTCCTTCTTGATATTCTTGCGGATGATTTTCAGCAAGTCGGTCAGCGGCATGACGGCCCTGCTTACCGCGAAGTCAAACAATTGCTTTTCTTCCTCCGCACGGCAATGACGGGTAGTGACGTTCTTCAAGCCGATGGCATTGGCTATTTCAGTAGCCACCTTCACTTTCTTGCCGATACTGTCCACCAGATGGAAATGTGTTTCCGGAAAGAGAATAGCCAGCGGAATTCCAGGGAAACCACCGCCGGTACCCAAGTCCATCACAGCCGTTTCCGGACGGAACTGCATGACCTTGGCAATACCCAGTGAATGCAGCACATGATGCTCATACAGGTTGGTAATGTCTTTTCGCGAAATCACGTTGATTTTGCTGTTCCAGTCAGTATATAGGTCATACAAAGCCGCAAATTGCTGTTGCTGAACCTCGCTCAGGTTCGGAAAATATTTTAAGATAATGTCCATGTACGATTATTTCTTGATTAAATAAGTATTGATTTCTTCATAGGGAACCGTCAATTGGAAACGTCCCATGTAATAAGGTGCAATGTCGTAGGTGTTATAAAGGAATGTCACTCCCTCTTTTTCGAGCAGGAAATTATCGGGCACATACAAGTCCGTGTCCAACAAGATACCTACCGCCTGAAGTCCCTCTACACAGGTCAGCGTATCTGTCTCCAGCTTTTTATTGGCTTCTGCCAGCAGTTTGTCCAGAATCAGCCGACAGATATCCTCTTCAGTTCCTTTGGCAAACACTTCGCTCTTGTCCAGCTTTTTCCCATTGGCCGCATCAATGTTAACCCACTGTGCCCATGTGTTGGGATGTGCGCCTCCGGTATATTGGAAAGTAGTGACGGCATAATTCCATATACTGTCTTTACCTTCTTGCAGTTCCGAATTTATCTCATATTCGTAGTTATACCAGTTAGGAATTTCATCGGGCTTCATTCCGTTCTTCAAGTCGGTATGATAACTTCCCTGCACATCCTTCAGGTAATCACCTGCCAGGCTTTCCTTGATAGACGAGACAAAGGCCTGTGGAGAAGCTGCTCCGGCATGTGCACTTGAAAAAGCATCTTCCAGCACCTGATTGATTACCTGCGTCAGCGAATCGTTCTTATCGGCCGACTTTAAATATTTAAAATTGATTTTTATCTGGCATTTAGGTGATTCCGTATTGGCTTCATCCAGATACACAGTCGTATCCATAGGAATGGAATCCACTGAAACTTCGTTTCCTCCGGCTGTCCCGTTTCCGATACACCCCGGTAGCATCATGGTGGAAAACAAGCCACACACGACAGAGGGGAATAAGCCTCTTTGTATTTTTTTCATCATGTTCAGACGTTTTTCTCAAAAAAATGATTTCTCTGTCTACAAATATAGCATAACTTCCCGAATTGCGATGTAAAAAGGAATTCTTTTTGTAAATCTTTGCCATTCACACCAAAAAATTTTTTCTTTGCAAAATGTAACCTTTTAAGAATTGAATGCCATGATTACAATAGAAAACTGGGGACTCATCTCTTATTCTGAAGCTTGGGAACGACAAACTGCTCTTTTTGATGAACTCATTGATGCCAAGCTGAACGGGAAGCCTTATACCAACCGGATTATTTTCTGCCAGCATCCGCATGTCTACACCCTGGGCAAGCACGGAAAGGCGGCCAATATGCTGTTGACCCCCACACAGTTACAGACCATTCATGCCGAACTGTTTCAGGTGGACAGGGGAGGAGACATTACTTATCACGGACCGGGACAATGGGTGTGTTATCCGATTCTGAACCTGGAAGATTTTCACTTGGGTTTGAAGGAATACCTGCACCTGTTAGAGGAAGCGGTGATCCGCGTGTGCCGGACCTACGGCATAGAAGTCGACAGAGTGCACGGGGCTACTGGCGTCTGGCTGGCTACGGGCACGCCCGAAGAACGTAAAATCTGTGCCATGGGGGTAAGAAGCAGCCATTTCGTTACGATGCACGGTCTTGCCCTGAACGTCAATACAGATTTAAGGTATTTCAGTTACATTCATCCCTGTGGGTTTATAGACAAGGGAGTCACTTCACTACAGGCTGAGTTACGGCAAGAAGTCCCGATGGATGAAGTGAGAGACAGACTGGAGCAACTGATTCTGGAATTATTAAAAGAAACGGCCTGACGTATTCGTCAAGCCGTTTTCTTTTTCCTTATTGCCGACTGGCAAAATAAGCTTTTATCTGTTCGTTGATTTGCTGCATACCTTTTATGGAAGGATGCCCTCCCTGCTTGTCGATTCCTTTCAGTTCGATGCAAGGCACGTGATAGTGTGCGCAGATGGTCTTTACAGACTCATTGATTTCCGGTTTCAGGTCGCAGTTCAACAGAAAATAAATCTCCACGTTGGGATAACGGTACTGCATGTGTTCCAGCATATAAGCCATGGCCGGACGGAAGCTGTACAAATCTTTTTTCGTCCAGTTTTCATACTGGTATTCACCGATGGGAGCCCCGGCCCAGCTGTCGTTCGTTGCTCCAAAAATGAAAATGAGGTCCGGACACCCCAGGTTGTTCATTCGTGTCACAAACGAGCGGTCGGAATAATCCTCTTTCCGGTAACCGGTGTGGCAGATGGTTGCACCCGAGAAAGAATTGTTTACGCACAGACGGTATCCGCTTTCCTTAATAAACTTATACCACCAGGTCTGGTCTACAGAACGGACATCGTTGTTTTTCCGCGGCTGCTGAAAGTACCACACGGCATTGGTATCAGGCTGAAGGTAATTCTCGAAAGTAGAGTACGAATCTCCTAAAATAGAAACAGCCTTCCGGGTCTGCGAAAATCCCATGGTGCAGACCAAAAGGAAGGAAAATAGCATTGCATACGTTTTTTTCATGATGTGTCATTTAAAGTTTCTACAAATGTACGTGATAAAAAACAAAACAAACAGAAAAAAGTGATACAAAAATGGGGCATTTTGTCAGTATACAAGTAATTGGGGTATGATTATCCCTAATATGTATATCGTGTTTCCCGAAAAATCAGGATATTTTTGTAAAATAAAAATTGTATAACCCTTTCAAAACATAGCACATGGAACTAAATGATTTTTTGGCTCACGTAGCCATGCGGAAACCGCTTGATACACCCGAGATCATGGAATTGCTGAACCGCATGAGTGACGAAGCCCGCCGCATCACATTCGAACTGAACGGATCGTATCACACCATGGAAGAAATCCGGGCACTGATGTCCCGGCTTTTCGGTCGGCCGGTAGACGACACTTTCCGGGTATTTCCTCCTTTTTATACGGATTTCGGGAAAAATATCCATATAGGAAAAGATGTGTTTATCAATGCCTGCTGCCATTTCCAGGACCAGGGTGGAGTGACACTGGGCGACGGTTGCCTGATTGGACACAACGTGGTTTTCGCCACACTTAATCACGACATGAATCCGGAAAAGCGTGCGGCTATGACACCGGCTCCCATCGTGCTGGGAAAACGCGTATGGGTAGGCTCTAACAGCACCATTCTGCAGGGAGTCACCATTGGCGACAATGCCATCATTGCAGCCGGAGCCGTCGTAACGAAAGACGTGCCTGCCAATACCGTAGTAGGAGGTGTACCGGCCAAATTCATACGGAACATAGAATAATCAGGTTTCTTGATAGAATGATGTAAAAAAGCAAAGAAGATAATTTGCAAGCCTTTTTTCACCTTTTATGTTTCCCGATGCAGAACCGTATATTTTCCTAGCGTAAGCCTTAGGGTTCTGCGTACAGAAACGTAAGGTTTACGGTGCTGAGACACAAAAAATCGCCTGTCTCATTGGTAAAGAGACAGGCGATTTTTATCATATAGACTTTCATGTTCAGGCAGCCAGCCAGATGTATCCCAGCGGAATCAGAATACCCGCTAAAAGCAACCATTTTCCGCGTCCTGCCAGTCCGTTTTTTCCCTTGACCATGAACAATCCGGAAACGGCAAAGAATACCAGCGAGACAGCGAAAAAGTCGCCCATGAGGTTCCATCCCTGAATGCGGTTATAATGCAACCGGTTGAACCAGTACACCACCGGACGTTTTTCGTGTACTTCATAATCTACACAACCGCTGGCTGCGTCATACACACCCACGCCGCCTTCCAGCATCAGGCGATGATGGCTTTCATCAATAGACAGCACCCGCTTTACAGGAGGCAAATCTTCCTGTCGGTTCCATGCCGCAAGGAGTTCTTCGGCCTGCATGCCTTTCTCCAGTTGAACGGCCGCTTCCGTGGTACGGAAAGCCGGATCCTTGCCATTCATGTGGTTCAGCAGGATGCCCGACACGGCATAAATCAGGCAGACTCCTACCATCAGGTAGCCCAAGTCACGGTGCAGCACACGAAACCAGTAGGAGAGACTCTTATTCCGCCACTTCATATTCCGTGCCGTCTATGTAGTAAATGGAATAATAGTCCTTGTTATTGGCCTTCATCCATTCACGCATGCTCTGAATGTTGTTCATCTCCGCATCGCAGGTTTCACCGTTTCCTTCTGCTTTTTCCTGCTTTTCCTTCAATTCTTCTTCCGCCTGGTCAATGTATTCCTTGGTCAGACGGTTCTCGCGAAGAATCCCTTTGATAATGACCTCTGAACCAATCAACTCACGGTTGAATCCGCCGATATTACCTTTTGCCTCCACACGTACGGAAGTCTTCTGGTCTTTTCCCATCACAAAGCAACGGCGTCCGGAATGCTTGCAGGTATGCGTGATGAATCCTTTCAGCACCACCTCCTTGTCTACATTCTTTTCTGCATCCTTCAGAATGTCTTCCACATATTTTGCCTCATTGACCGACAGAGCGGCAGTAGGCTGTTCCTGAGAGGTCTCTGATTTTTTGTTATTGTTCACACACGAGGTAGCCGTCAGCAGACAGGCCGCAGCTACGATAAAAAACAGTTTTTTCATTTTTCAATTGAGTTTATAGTTATTCATATTTATTCCAAAGAAGAAATAACAGTGCTACTATCCCGGATAAGCCGGCAGCGCACACGCATAGCGCCATCAGTATCCGTCTGTACAAAGATACCTTGTTTCTACACAAAAAGAAAGTCAGGAGGGCTAAAAAGAAGCTCACCGCCAATCCCTTTGAAGAAAGATTGCCCGCATAGAGATTTACAAAGGAACTCGTTTCTGACGAAGGTGACAAACGGAACGGGAACAGCCATTCCGAAAGCTCATCCCACAAAACGCGCTTCCGGTCCTGATGATAGAAAGAGAGCGACTGAAGCGTCACGGCATCCAATCCGTAGCAGTCCATTCCTTCCGCATCCGATACGCGTACGGTCCAGTAAAGCAGGTTTCCCAGAATGCTGATTTCGTCTTTCGTGATGTCTACCGGACGGATATCGAACGGCAGGAAGCGATAACCACCTTCGTCCGTGCTTTCCAGTAAGCCCATTTCACCCTTCTCACCAAACAGATAGCCATAGAAACGCTTGTCGCTCGTCTCACTCATGACAAACCATTTGATGCCCAGCTGCGAACCGATACCTGTATCTTTCACGAAAGGCCGTCCGTTCACCATCTTCAGGTGGAAAAGAGCTCCTTTATTGTCCAAACAGAAATAGCCCTCCTCATAGGACTTTCTCACTGTAGGGTTTCCCCAATAAGCTTTTACCGGAAAGCTAAACCCTTTCTTGATAAGCTCTTTGGTGAAGATTTCACTCTTCTGCCGATTTACCGAATTGGACTTCGCATCGACAAAAGTCAGTTCACGGTCCATCCGAAAGTAGTCGCCGGGAAGCGTAAGATTTCCCCGTTTGGGCATGGCTTCCAGCAACACCCCCATAGCGGGTTGCGGAGAGAATACATCGACCGGACGAAAACGGAACATCACTTGTTTGCTCCGCAGGATTTTCACGTCGATGGCCTGTCCCTCCAGCGAATCGGGCAACTGGCCTTCCATGGCCAGCTGGCGATAGTTCAGCAACGGAAGCAGTGAATCGTATTGTGCGCGAGGGTACTCGTTGCCATGAATATCATAAAATGAATTCTTATGCTCGCGGAAGTCAATCACACAAAGTTCCTTCAACCGGGCGCTATAATACATCAGCGGATAGCTGTGCGAATCGTCGGTCATTTTCTGTACCAGTGCCGGCACCGTCCAGGAAGCCAGCAGGGTGACAGACACCAGAATGATTGAAAAAATGAGAGATTTGTATTTCATTGTTCATTGTTTTTATTGTACACCATACTTGAACCGAATGCAGGATGAGAAAGGAAAGATAAAAGAAGCTGCCAGTATCCAGCAGATTCCTGCCCCGAACTGTGAATAGGCTCCGGGATAGGAGGAAACAAACAGCATGGACAGCAGTCCCACCGATACCACAATGCATAGCATCCGCTGTTTCCACTGGGGCTCGATACAAATCCACGCAGTGAAGCCATAGCCTGCCACTGCTGCCACCATCCAGGGAAGCAACTGCTGGAGCATCATTCCTACAATTTCGGAAGGCAGGAACAGGCAAACCACAGCTGAAAGGACCAGCGAAAGCAGCAGACAAAGCAACAAGACAATACTGAAACCATACCACAGCATGGAGGCCATAATCTGTGTTTCTCCTGCCGGAAGATGGAGTGTCAGCTTCAGCCGTTTCTGCGTCATCTCGGGCACATACTGCACGACTCCCAGTGCAATTCCGGCCAGTGGCAGCAGATACATCATCCACGGGGCAACCGATGTGCCCTGAAAAAGACAGCCATACCACACATTGACCGCTTCATTCAAACGGATTTCATGGGTAAGGTCGATGTAGGTATAACCCACAGCTGCTGCCATCAGCAACAACATCACCCCAATCAGGCGGCGGGTTTTCATCCATTCTTTATAAGATAAGGCTCTGAATAAATTCATGACATTAATATTTACCTGTTAAACCAATAAATGCATCTTCCAGCGAAAGATTCTCTTCTGTAATTTCCGTGACACCCATCGCCTTCAACCGTTGTTCGACTTCGGCCTTTGGCAGAAAAGAATATACTTCCCATTTATCACCCAATGCGGAGGGATGCCAGAAGTCTTCATCGGCTTCCAGCTTAAATCCATCTCCCGGACGGGTGAAACGGTATCGCTTGAAATGGTGCATGATTTCCTTTACCGGCTTATGCAACAGCAAGCGACCATAATCCATGATCATACAATCATCTATCAGCAGTTCCATGTCCTGAATGATGTGCGAAGTGAGAAAGACTGTCTTGTTCTCTGCCGACGCATATTCCCGAAGGTATTCCACAAACAGACGACGATAACCCGGGTCCAGTCCCATGGAAAAATCATCCAGAATCAGCAGTTCCGGGTCCTGGGCAAAAAGAAGTCCCAGCGCTACCTGCGAACGCTGTCCGCACGACATGGTAGAGAGTTTCTGTGAAGGAAGTACCTGCAACTTTTTCAGCAATTCATAATAGGCCTCTTTCTTCCATTTCGGGAAGAAGGCCGAATAAAATTTCTCTATCTGCGAAACCGTAAAATAGGCATGTTGCACATGCCCTTCCAATAACAGTCCCACCTTCGATTTGGTAAGCGGAGAGAGGTGTTCCATCTCCTCACCAAACAGCCTGCACACGCCCGAACGAGGCTTCAGGTAACCGTTGAGGATATTAATGATGGTGGTTTTCCCAGTGCCGTTCTTTCCCAACAGGCCCAATACCTTTCCCTGCTCCACGTCGAAACTGAGATTTTCGTAAATCAAGCGGTTTCCGTAATAATGCGTAATATTTTCACACTCTATTATTTTACTCATTGTAAAACGATTAAATGATTAGTTCTTAAAATTTTACCCCTACCTTGATGACGGGTTGCACGAAATTCTTTCCTGCCATTGTAGTTGTAAAAGCCCTGGCATACGTCACCTCGCCCCGGACATAACCGGACAAGGCAGGAGTAATTTCTCTTTCATACCCCACGGCCGCATATGGCACCAGCCGGACAGCTGTCTGATAATCGTATTCTTGCACCAGTAAGTCTGCTCTTTCTGCCGGACGTTGCTGGTCCTCCGATACACTGACATATTGTCCGTCTTCCTTCATACAGCCCCATCCGCCCTGCAAGCCCAGTCCGGCGGAAGCAGTCCATACCTGCCGGCCTTTATACCAGTTTCTGGCACCCTGAAGCCATAGCCCTATGACGTGCAGACTCTGCTTCCGGAAGAACGGATATTGCGATGCCGTCACAGAGCGGGAACGATAGTCCAGCCGCACTTCGGCCGACCAGTCTGAACGGCTCTCTTTACCTCCTGAAAGAAGTTGATACGCCAACCAGGCACGCAGCTGGTCCCTGCTCATCACTTCATTGCTACCGTAATAGACAATCTGCGATACGCCCAGTCCGTCCGTACTCTCCTTATATGAGTTTTCCCTGTTTTCCAGTGATTTCAGCGCAATGCCCAGTTCCATCGCCTGAAAAAGTCGGGACTGCTGCCAGGTAAGCTTTGTACGGTAACCCACCTCACTCCCTGTATGAGTAGAGTAGGTGATGGAAGTTGAAGAACCGCTTCCAAAGCGTCCGGAAGTCTTTCGGATGAATACCTCCTGAAACCAGTGCAGGTCTCCGCGATGATACTGTCCCTGAAAGGCTGCTTCATGCGTTTGGGTAAACAAGGGTGTCGTGTTCGAGGTATATCCACTTTCACCAAACACCTCACTGCGCCCGTAGAAACCTCCAAAACTGATGAGAGAAGTGTATTGACGGTCGGTCGTTCCATAGATTCCGAAGCCTACCGTTTCCACGTTGCGCAAATACCCATAAGAAAGTCCGATCTGCCATCCGGAAAAGAGTTCGTACGAGAAGCCCGTCGACAAATGCAGGTTCATCAGGGAATTCTGATGCCGCAAGTCCTTGAACTTGGAGTAGTTTTCCGTACGGTATTCCAGTTGCCCTCCCCATGAAAGGCGAGGAGTGAGGAGATAGCCTGCTTCTCCTTTGAGCATGTACCATTCATGCCGTTTCGTACCGGCTCCCGAGTCGTCCATCTCCACAATGTCAAAAGGTGTCTCTTCCGGATGCAGAAAAGCCGAACCCGACATGTGCTTGCCTTTTTCCGTGCCGTATGCCATGGCACCTCCTAATACCAGCCGCGAGTTCAGCCGCCAGTAGGATTCGGTTGAGACCAATCCGCCCAGCCGGCTGTCCGACTGATAATAATTCACCAGTTTCCCGCTTCCGTAACTGCCTTCCGCCTGAAGATAGGAGATGCGTCCGCACTCCATCCCCGACAGAAAAGAAGGATTGCTTCCGGCAGAAGCCGCATACCTCCACAAGGTTTCCTGAAAGTCCGTACGAAGAGGAGAGGAGGGCCCTGAGGGAACACTTCCCCAGGACCTGCCTCCCGCCACAAGTACAAGAAAAAAGCAAGCGATACGAAAATGCTTCATGTTTAGTTTCTCAAAGAAGATTTGCTCCGCTGATGGAAGTCAGCTGTCGAATTGTTTGTATCCTGAAAAATAATTCTGGCCCCGTTTTTCAAGGATGCCTCGGCATCTATTCCGCTGGCATCGGTTGAATTTCCTACACCGAGCGAATAGTTATAGACCAGCTTTCCTTCATTCTCCGCAAGTACTTCCGTAGCCTCTTTATCCACGTTGCGATACAAGGTATATCCCATGCCGCGTGTAAGTTCCACATAGCCTGCATCTACCGAGGGAAGAAGGCGCTTCTGGTTGCCGTCGGCTCCCTGCACGAATACTTCGATACCGTCTACCACCCACTCTGTCGGCACTTTCTTACGCGGCTGACTGGCACTTCCTCCATAAAGGTTGGTGGTGGATGCATCGTCTACAAAAGCCTGTAGGGTAGTACCTTCCGGACGGAACACAAAGAATGCCGGTCCGAACTGGCTGACAGGCCATGCATTACCCAAACCATATTTGTAAGCCTTCAAGTAATGGTCGGTAGAAATAAGTTCCGAAGGCGAAGGATAATATAAGGCATTATTGAAGTCCTCAATATCATACAGGCAGTAATAGGCACTGTTGGCCAAATTTACGGACTGAGAATAGGTCTGTGTGTGGTCGATGGCCCCATTCAGTGCAATCACCAGTTCTTTTCCGGCTTCCAGCTGTACCTGCTTGTCGAAATACCAGACAGCCGTTCCGGCCGGTATCCATCCTTCTGCCGCATAAAAGAGTTCACCGTTCATATAGTCCTTATTCGACGCATGAGGGTTGTAAGGATTGACCATACCCAATGCAAAGTCGCTGATATCGAGTGTTTCCGAAGAATTGTTATACAGCACGACATACTGATCCATGGCAAACGTACCCGAACCATCGTCTTTCGGACAGCCTCCTACATACAGTTCCTTAATCAGCACGGAACCTCCTGAAGACATTTCCAGTTTGATGGTAGCCTCTACCGTTTCCTGAGTCACATTGACCGATGTATTCAGTCCATTGAAAAGATACACTTTGGCATCGGCCACCCGTTTGTCGAAAGCCGAAGCTTCATAGATACCTTGCGGCACTTCAAAAACAGCCACCCCTTCCGCATTGGTCGACTGACTGAAAGTAGTACTGCCCGACGTATTCTTCAAAGTTACACTGACTCCCTCCACTGGTTCAAATCCGTTTCCCTCGGGATACACCAGCCGAATGCTTACACTGCTCACCTGATAACCGCTGTTTTCTTTCTCTTTGCACGCGCTGAAAGCCAGTATCTGGATTAAGACACAGCACGCAAATAACATCTTTTTCATCATACTCATACGTGTTTATAGTTTTAATTTAAATGATATGCCATAGTTAAAGGGAGTGACCAGCGAAGAAGCAAACAGACTTCCCTCATTACCCGTCTGCCAGTTCTTTATCTTCTGCATGCTGTAGAAGAAATTATTGGCAAAAAATGACACCGTCAGGTACTTCCCGATTTCTTTTGATACGTTCAAGTTGGCTGAGAAATAGGGGGAATATCCCTGCTTCCTGAACATATAGCCGGTGGTGCTTTTTACCACCAGTTTACTGAGTTCGTTATACAACTCCTTGTCATGTTCGGCAGCCCACAGGAACTTTTCCATAAACGGTATACGGGTTTCCATATCTTCTCTCGATACATAATACAGCGGATACGTAGCCACGTAACTGGCTCCGTTATAAATATCCGTCTGGGTGGACGAGGGAAGATAATCGCTCTGCGAGTCGAGCACATAGCTCCGGGTTCCACCGCTGTATTCACTCAGGTTCTGCCGCGTATTCAGAAGAGTGCCCTCAAAACGCAGAGAGAAAATCATTCTGATTTTCGGCACGTGCGTCACCAGGGTCAGGTTGGTGTTCAGTCGCTGCGTCATGAATCCGTTATAGTTGCCATTGCCTCCTACATAATAACCGATGTATTTATAAGGCTGTCCGTCCGTATCGGTCAGGCTGCTGGTAGACGGTACCATCACTTCATCAATTCCTTTGTAGCGATAATACTTCCCGTCTATGCGGATGGAGGTATTGATTGCTTTTATCCGGTCAAAATCAAGCACCCATTCCAGTCCCATCCGTGAAGAGGAAGAACCATTCACATTCATGACGGCCGACTGGAAATCATGAATCTCCTTATAGGCAAGCGTCTGAGAGGTAAGTATCCCGTTCTTGTCGGACACGGTCACGACTCCTGTCGTACGGTCAATGCTATACACCCTGTCGGCTGAAGGTATCAGGCAATCATTGAGCGCGCTTTGGTCGGTCAACTTATAATCAAACGGAGTATAGATACGCGTACTGGTATAAGGCTGTGACAGGGTGTTGTAGAAGAACGACAACGAAATCCGTACCCCCTTCAGACGAATGTCCATTCCGGCTTCCCGCATAAGGCTGTACTGCCACTGCAACTCCGGATTATAGACAGGAAGCACAGGATGGGTGTGATAAGCATAATAGGTTGTTCCGTCGGCCATTGCTCCAGGGGCAAATGCCAGACGGTCTACATACGTTTCCCGGGGATACAGCATCTCGAACGAAGGAAGTTTCACCGCCTTTCCCCATCCGGCACGAAGGGTCGCCCCTCGAAAGAAACCATGCTCTTTTTCGCCAAATGAATACTTGGCACTGAAACGGGGAGACAGACTGGATACGGTGCCATACACGGTGCCCGGAATGAAAGTCATGTCACTTCGTAGTCCTCCTTTAAGCAGCAACTGCGAATGACGGAAAGGCAGGGTTATCTCTTCTTCTGCATACGCAGCCAGATTGTGCATGAAAGGCAACTCATCATAACGGTATTCCCTCCAGGTAGGAGCTACCGACATGTCTTCATAATACGTTCCCTTACCCAGGTTGCCTTCTCCTTTCATATCTGCTCCTGCCAGCAGGTTGCTGGTTATGCTCCCGATTTTATGGCTCCAGCGCGCTTTCAGGTAGGCTGTGTAATTTATGGGACGGCTGTCGTTGAATGACGTCACATACCAGTAGCCGGTGGGCAACAAAATAATAGGTGAGGAGGGATCCTTTTCATATTTGGAAGCCACAAAATATCCTTCTTCGGTAGTATGCAGTGCAGGCTGGACGGACGAAGCCGACTGGTTTTTCTTTTCTTCCACCCGGTTGTCGGCGTACGAGAAGGTCACTCCTCCACGCAAATTGGATAACCAGGGCGAATTCAGCATATAGTTAAACGAGAGACTGCTCCATAACGCATTGTCCCGACTCTTGGTATAAGTCTCCTTGAAGGCATCCGGATCGGCCTTGGTATTATTACCTCCCACATTACCGTTCAGACTGAAATCGACAGACAAGGTTTTTCCGGTCTTTGTATGCAGGCTGTTAGAGTATCTCACGCCAAACGCATTGCGTACATACGAGGTGTAGGGCGATGCAATGTCTGACACAGAACGAACCCGTTCATAGGACAGGTTCAGTACGCCAGCTTTTGCCCCCAGTTCCACTCCTTTACTTACGGCATACGACTGGGTGGTAGGACGCACAGCCACATCGACAATCAGCGGACTTTTTCCTTTGCGTGTCACAATTTTTACCACTCCGTTGGTCAGGTCACCATATTCCACAGAAGGTACACCGGTGATAACTTCAATCCGTTCTACATTGCTGTTGCCAATGTTACGGGTATCCGTTCCGGAAGTAGAAGCGGCCGTAGCATTACCCAACAGGCGCACCCCGTCCATCTCAACTACGGTTCCAAAATCAGGATTCCCCATTTCAGTGCTTTCTCCTCTCAACGTGATTACCTGAGCGGAAGAAGTCAGTCCCTTGAACTTGCTGGTCTGTTCTCCGGGCAAAAGACTTAACGCATCAGACACGCTGACACTCTGCAAATGGTCCAGTGCCGTACGGCCCAGCGTGTATGCTGTAGTAGCATCTGCGGTTTTTCTTTCTGCCGTGACAGTCACTTCGTTCAGGGCCAAAGTCTGTTCGGAAAGATATACCACGATGTTTTCCTTATCCTTTCTGACGTCCAGCTGTAATTTATATTCAGAATAGCCCAGACAACGCACCAGCACCTCATGCTTTCCTTCTGCCAAATGCTGAATGACGAACTTTCCTTGCGAATCGGTCATGGTACCGATACCACTTCCTTCAATCCACAAAGTCGCAAACTCCACCGGTACTTTCGACTTGGCATCGAGCACGGTTCCTGCTACCTTATACGACTGCCCCCAGGCAGTCAGACTGGCACTTGCGAAAAAGGCTAAAACGATTGTTTTCATATCCTGATGATTTCAGGCGCAAAGGTATCCTTATTGGCAAGCTGTGTCAATCGCCAAAATTAGGTAATGTGAGGTCTCTTTCTCATCATATATAGGTACTCCGGAATCTGATGCATAAAGTAGGAGGATACTAAAAAAGGCTCTGAAAATCTATCGATTTTCAGAGCCTTTCCTCATTTTGCCTCACGGCTTCGGTACACCCTCAGGGATTCGAACCCTGGACCCACTGATTAAGAGTCAGTTGCTCTACCAACTGAGCTAAGAGTGCATCCACTATAATTGTCAAACTTTCCGAAATTTTGTACACCCTCAGGGATTCGAACCCTGGACCCACTGATTAAGAGTCAGTTGCTCTACCAACTGAGCTAAGAGTGCATCACTATTTTCATTTGCGAGTGCAAAGGTATATTTTTTACACGAAACAGCCAAACGTTTTCGAAATTTATTTTACAATATTTTTTCAATTCTTTTCTGAATGGCTGGTTATTAGTCACATAAAAAAGGTCGGCACTAAGAATTTTTATGCCGACCTTTCGTTTTTATGGATGAATATGAGATTTATTTCGCAAATTAGAAACGGTAACCTACGCCGATAGAGAAGGTCATGTTCTTACATTTATCTTCTCCTTCTTCAGTGTCCCAAGGACAGATGAAACCATTCTGACCAGTCAAATTAATCAAATAATGATCGCTCAATTCAAGACCAATACCATACTGGATACCTAAATCAAAACGTTTCCAATCTCCTTCATCACTTTTAAATAATTTATAATCAACATCACCATATTTAGCTTTACCACCCAATCCAAAAGCCAAATAAGGACCTGCATTAATTACAAACTTAGTATTATCGCTGATATTAAATTTGTAAGCAGCCAAGATTGGAATATCTAAGTAGATAGGACGGAATGTATTTTTTATATCACCTTCTTTTTCCTTCCAACCTTTAGAAGATATCATCAGACCAGACTGCAATGACCAGTTTTCACTGAAGCCATAATCCATACCTACTCCTAACTGGAAACCCGGCAATGCTTTAGTGTTATCCGCTTTAGTCATGTTACTAAAGTTCATGCCTACGCGTGCATCCCATTTTACTTGAGAAAAACCAGCCAATGCAAACATTCCCAATACAGCGGTCATTAAAAACTTTTTCATAATTCTCTTTTTTTAGTTTTAGGTTCCGTTCCCTTGAACCGTTTTGTTTTATTCCGGAAGCAGAGGAACCGCTTTCTCTTATAATATATAAAGAGAAAAGCCTGCTTTCGTTTGTGATTGTTTACAAATGTATAAAACTATCTCAAATTATCAAAACTTTACAAAACATGAAAAAGCGTAAAAGAGTGATATTTTAGGTTATCATGCCTAAAAACGGGATTATCCGTCTGTTTTTGGAGATTAAAAAAAACGCCTTTGCGTTTACGCCAAAACACAAGTACATTTTTGAACTGAAACGCACTTACGTTTCAAATAAAACGCAAGTACATTTAAAACAAAACGCCTTTGCGTTTTGAATCAAACGTAAAGGCGTTTTTAAAGAGTACTTAAAGCTCCTTCAAGATGTCATAAAATCAGAATTAGAATCCCATATTTTTGCATTTTCCACTGACTTTCTGAATATCCAGACGGATAATCTCCGTGCGATGGAAAGACTTGTTGGCATATTCGATGCCCTGCATCTTATGCTCCGGACAGTATTTGGAGATCAACAGGGAGAGGGCAGACATCCGCTCGGCTTCGTGCAAGCTATGATGTGCCGTACATTGCAGTACGATGCTTTCATATCCCGTAGTAAACTTATCGGGAATGACCTTACTGCGACCGGTGACACAGAAAGACACGTTAGGGCAGGCGTCAATGCAGCGCAACTTGCGTCCCACCGGTGCACAATGGATATAAATGGAGTTTCCACGGTCCCACACATAGTTGATTGGGATGCCGTATGCGCCGTCTCCCTCTTCAGTACGCATAGAAAGGATACCAAATTCACCTTCCTTTAATATTTCAAATGCACGTGCTTCATCGAGCAGACGATCTTGCCGGCGCACGTCTTGATTCGTATATTCCATAATGATAGTGCTTATTGGTTGGCCAGTTCATAGATTTCACGGGTAGCCTGTGCATCCAGACGGACATAGCTGCCCACGTATTCACCCTTGTTTTCATGCAGTTTTTTTACCAGCAGGTCGATGTCTGGATGCTCAATACCCAGTTCCTTGAAGGTGACAGGCATACCGATGGCGTGGAAGAAGGATTTCAGACGGGCTACACCTTCCAGCGCCATAGCCTTCTTGTCGTCCGATTCGGGCACATCCCACACACGATGAGCATATTGTGCTACCTTACCCACGTTATGGCTGGCCATGTAGGTTAACCAGGCAGGGAAAATAACAGCTAGTCCGGCTCCGTGCGTCACGTCGTATACGGCACTCACTTCGTGTTCCATAAAGTGAGAAGCCCAGTCCTCCACGGCTCCCACGCCGCACGTACCGTTGTGTGCGATGGTACCTGCCCACATCAGGTTGGCACGGGCTCCGTAATTTTCCGGCTCCTTCATTACCCGAAGGGCTTCCGTGATAATGGCCTTGAGTGTTCCCTCACACATACGGTCGGGCACCTCCTGATCTTCTGTATTGGTGAAATAGCGTTCCATGATGTGTGCCATCATGTCGGTCACCCCGCAAGCTGTTTGCCAGGCGGGGAGGGTATAGGTCAGTTCCGGGTTCATCACAGCAAACGTAGGACGCAACAACCCGTGCGTGCGGACACTCAGTTTCTTCAGTCCGTCCAGTTTCGTGATGACCGTATTACCAGAGCCTTCACTTCCAGCCGCAGGAATAGTCAGGACAACACCCAGTGGAATGGCTTTTTCAGGCACTACCTTATTCATATAGAAATCCCAGAAATCGCCTTCGTAAGGGATACCCATTGCAATGGCTTTGGCTGTATCGATAACCGAACCGCCTCCCACCGGAAGCAGAAAGTCGATTCCTTCGCGACGTCCCAGCTCGATACCTTCGTACACTTTCGGGTCGGTGGGATTGGGCTGAATGCCTCCCAGTTCCACATGAGCAATGCCTGCTTCGTCGAGGTATTTTTTTACTTTATCGAGTAGTCCGCTGCGCACTACGGAACCTCCTCCGTATACAATCATCACTTTCGTACCTTTATATTTCTTCACCAGCTCGGCGGTCTGGCTTTCCGTTCCTTTTCCGAATACGAATTCGGTAGGACTGTAAAAAGCGAAGTTATTCATATCTATTATAAATTATAGGGTTTACATGTAGTACGACAAAGTTACGGAATTTCTTTGTATCTTTGCGTCACAATAAAAAAATTGAACCTATGAAATCAGATATTGAAATAGCTCGCAGTATCGAGCTGACAAAAATCAAGCAGATTGCCCGCGAGTATGGTATTCCCGTAGAAGAAATCTCTAACTACGGACGCTACATTGCTAAAGTTCCCGAAACATTGATCGATGAAGAAAAGGTGAAAAAGAGTAACCTGATTCTGGTAACGGCCATCACACCGACTAAAGCCGGTATCGGAAAGACTACCGTATCTATCGGTCTGGCGCTGGGACTGAACAAAATCGGAAAGAAAGCCTTCTGTGCCTTGCGCGAACCATCACTTGGTCCTTGTTTCGGTATGAAGGGTGGAGCTGCCGGAGGTGGCTATGCACAGGTGCTCCCGATGGACAAAATCAACCTGCACTTTACAGGTGACTTCCATGCCATCACTTCGGCTCACAACATGATTACGGCCTTGCTCGACAACTATATGTACCAGAACAAAGACAATGGCTTTGCCATGAAAGAAGTGCTCTGGAACCGTGTGCTCGACGTAAACGACCGTGGCTTGCGCTACATCGTGACCGGACTGGGCGGAAAGACCAATGGTATCACTCGTGAATCGGGATTCGACATCACACCGGCATCGGAAATCATGGCTATCCTCTGTCTGGCAAGAGATGAAAACGATTTGCGCCGCCGCATCGAAAACATTCTGTTAGGATTCACCATCGACAACAAGCCTTTCACAGTAAAAGACTTAGGAGTAGCCGGAGCGATTACGGTATTGCTGAAAGATGCCTTGTCGCCTAACCTGGTACAGACTACGGAACATACACCGGCCTTCGTACACGGTGGTCCGTTTGCCAACATCGCACACGGATGTAACTCGGTACTGGCTACCAAACTGGCAATGACCTTCGGTGACTATGTAGTGACAGAAGCCGGATTCGGTGCCGACCTGGGTGCAGAGAAGTTTTACAACATCAAATGCCGCAAAGCCGGACTTCAGCCGAAACTGACCATCATCGTGGCTACAGCTCAGGGATTAAAGATGCACGGCGGGGTAGATGTAGACAAAATCAAGGAACCGAACATGGACGGCCTGAAGGAAGGTGTGAAGAACCTCGACAAGCACATCGAGAACCTCCAGTCATTCGGACAGACCGTAGTCGTAGCTTTCAACCGTTATGCTAACGATACCGATGAGGAACTTGACTTCGTACGTCAGCACTGTGAAGAAATGGGCGTGGGCTTTGCCATCAACAACGCGTTTATGGAAGGCGGAGACGGTGCCATCGAATTGGCTAATCTAGTAGTAAACACCATCGAAAACAACCCGTCACAGCCGTTGACCTTCACTTACGACGAAACTGATTCAGTGGAAGAGAAAGTTACCAAGATTGCCTGCGAATTGTATGGTGCCAAACAAGTGCTGTTCGGCCCGGCTGCCCGCAAGAAGATTCAGATGATAAAAGATCTGGGATACACCAACTTCCCTGTCTGCATTGCCAAGACACAGTATTCATTCTCTACCGACCCGAAACTCTACGGAGTGGCTTCCGGCTTCAACTTTGCCGTGCGCGATATCGTCATCAATGCGGGTGCAGAAATGCTGGTAGTAGTGGCTGGTGAAATGATGCGTATGCCGGGATTGCCGAAAGAGCCGCAGGCATTGCACATTGACATTGTGAACGGAGAAATAGAAGGATTGTCATAAGCAGATGAAGCCACAGTTTCTTGTCGGAGCCATGATGCCCGGAAGCGGGCAGACCCTCGTTGCCTTGGGACTGATGCGTGCGTTGCGTCAACGCAACCTGCGTGTGCAGTCTTTCAAATGCGGACCCGAACTGGCAGACCTTCGCTATCATGCGCTGGCTGCCGACCGTGAACCGGTAAGCCTGGACACCTGGCTGAGCTCACGCAGTCACCTGCAAGCCGTCTACAATCGTTATGGAGAGAAGGCTGACGTGTGCGTGGTAGAAGGACGGGCAGGTTTGTTCGACGGATTCCGGAAAACGCAGGGAAGCAGCGCCGAAATGGCCCGACTGATGAAGATACCTGTGGTGATAGTGGTGAGTGCACGCAATGCAGGCTACTCCATCGCTGCCATGCTGTATGGCTTTAAACATTTCAATACAGAACTGAAAATAGCCGGAGTGATTTTCAATCAGGTCACTTCGGCTGCACAATACGGTTTCCTGCGCGAAACCTGTGCCGAGGCCGGGGTGGAATGCTTGGGCTATCTCCCTTATCTGGAGGAAACAGGCCTTCCACCTCGTCATCAGGCACTGACACTTCCTGCAAGGAAGAGCCTTGACCTGCTTCTCAATCAAGTGGCGGAACAACTGGCACAGCATGTAGACATTGACAAACTGCTGAATCTTTCCACCCGTATTTTCCCTTGTACCTATTCGCTTCCTTACATTTCCGAAACAGAAACGGATATGTGGACCGGCAAGCGCAAACAGCGAATCGCATTGGCTTCCGATCCGGCTTTTCCTTTCGTGTATCGCCAGAGCACAGACAAGAGAAAAGGAGACATCACACGTTTCAGTCCGGTATATGGCAGTGAACTTCCCGAAGCGGACATTGTATATCTGCCCGGAGGATATCCGGAATTGTTTGCCCGTCAGCTGCATCGTCGGAAACGCTTAATGGAGCAGTTGCGCGAATACGTAGAGAAAGGAGGGAAACTGCTGGCAGAAGGAGGGGGAATGGCCTTGTTGGGACAGACACTAACCGCACGGCCCGGAGGTACAGCCTACGAAATGGCGGGAATTCTGCCTTATTCGGTCATTGTGAAAGATAACCGTCCGTGCAGCGGATACCGTCAGACACACTACCGTGATTTATGTCTGAAAGGATATGAGTACCGTTATTTTGACATTGTTCCTACGGAAGAAACTACTTCACTGCAAACACCAGTCTGTAATTTAAAAGGTGGAGAAGTATCGGGTTCGTTTTTCTTTCGCTATAAAAACTGTATTGCCACCACTGTACATCACTATTGGGGAGAAACCGGACTGTATGAGCTCTGGGAATAGCTGGAGAAAGGAATTTTTCTATTTCCCTCACGAAAAAAATCGGAGAAAACGGACTATTCTAAAAAATAAATTCTATATTTGCATCACCAAAGTCGCGGCAGTAGCTCAGTTGGTAGAGCATCAGCTTCCCAAGCTGAGGGTCACGGGTTCGAGTCCCGCTTGCCGCTCATCAGTATTTAAGGCTAATATTCTGACAGTGAAGAGTATTAGCCTTTATTTTTTATATTCGTTCATCTGTAGACATACAAGAAAGTTGCTTGTCCAACAACCTACTTTTTATCTCCCCCAAAGAATGTATCATAAAGAAAAGCAGGGAGATAATCCATTCATGGATTATCTCCCTGCTTTTCTTTATGTAAATGCGATATTCTTTTAAGAGTTCATACTCATCAGGAACTCTTCGTTGTCTTTTGTCTTCTCCAAACGGTCTTTCACGAAATCCATTGCTTCGATAGGATTCATGTCCGACAAGTATTTGCGGAGGATCCACATACGGTCGAGCGTAGTCTTGTCAAGCAACAAGTCGTCGCGACGAGTACTTGAAGCCACGATGTTTACGGCCGGGAAGATACGCTTGTTGCTCAGGTTGCGATCCAGCTGCAACTCCATGTTACCTGTTCCCTTGAATTCTTCGAAGATAACTTCGTCCATCTTAGAACCCGTATCAATCAATGCAGTAGCCACAATTGTCAGTGAGCCTCCACCTTCGATGTTACGTGCCGCACCGAAGAAACGTTTGGGTTTGTGCAAGGCATTGGCATCCACACCACCGGAAAGTACCTTACCAGATGCCGGAGAAACCGTATTGTAAGCGCGAGCCAGACGAGTGATAGAGTCTAGGAAGATTACGACATCGTGTCCGCATTCTACCATACGTTTGGCTTTTTCCAACACAATGCCGGCTATTTTCACGTGACGCTCTGCCGGTTCATCGAAGGTAGAAGCGATTACTTCAGCTTTTACGCTGCGAGCCATATCGGTTACTTCTTCCGGACGTTCATCGATGAGCAGCATAATCATATACACTTCCGGATGATTGGCCGCAATGGCATTGGCGATATCTTTCATCAAGATAGTCTTACCAGTTTTAGGCTGTGCTACAATCAGTGCACGCTGTCCTTTTCCGATAGGAGCAAACAAATCAACTACACGAGCCGACAGGTTATCGTTATATCCTTTGCACAATTTGAATTTTTCATCGGGGAAGAGTGGAGTAAGGTGGTCGAACGGAATACGGTCGCGCACCAAAGCCGGATCGAGTCCGTTAATTTTAGAAACCTTTACCAGCGGGAAATATTTTTCACCTTCTTTAGGCGGACGGATAGTACCTTCTACCACGTCACCGGTTTTCAAGCCGAGCAACTTGATTTGTGACTGTGACACATAAATGTCATCAGGTGAAGAAAGATAGTTATAATCTGAAGAGCGGAGGAATCCATATCCGTCGGGCATAATTTCCAGTACACCGGTACCTTGAAGAATATCATCAAAATCGTAGACTTTTTCTACCGGTTTGGGAGCTGGTGCCGGAGTATTATTGGCAGGAGTTTCGATAGAAGGAGAAGAGGGTTGTTCTGACGCGGTCTGGTTGGCAGCAGGCTGCGGGTTGTTGTCCTTTCCCTGATTATTGTTATTGTTGTTATTAGGACGATTGTTGCGATTATTCTGACGAGCCTGACGCTGCTGATTTTTCTGTTTTGGTTCTTTAGCCGGCATTACAGGCGCCTCCATTTTGGTAGCCTCAAATTTACCCAGCAATTCAGAAGGTATTTCAAATTTCTCTGACGGAAGGTCTTCGATAGGAATGAAATCGTTATTATTCAAGTCGAGCGGTGGAAGTTCCATGTCGTCATCATCGATGGGAAGCGGAGCTGGTTTGGCAGCAACCTCAGCGGGTTTATTTTCAGCGGCTTCCTGTGCTTCTTTTGCCAGAGTAGATTTATTTTTCGAACCCGGCTTACGTCCACGCTTGGCTTTAGGCTTTTCTTCAGTGGCAGGAGCAGCAGCAACTTCCGGCTGAACTGTTTTCTCTGCAACCGGTGCAACAGTCTCCGTTTGCTCTGGCAATGCAGGAATTTCCTTGAACAAAGGAGTTGGTGCTGGAAGGGCAGGAGTATTGGCCTCCAACTTCTGTGCTTTGTCTTTGGTAGCCGTGTATACTTTGTCCCCTTCTTTCTTTATACTGATACGCGAGCGCTTACGTGGCTGTCCTTCCTTGCGTTCTTCGTTGTTTTGCTGTGCGGCCACTTTTTTTGTCGCACCGACAATTGCCTGCTCATCCAAGATACGATACACCAGCTCTTCTTTTTTCAGTGAATCGACCTTTTTCAGACCCAACTCTTTGGCAATCTGCTGCAATTCAGACAAATTTTTGTCGTTTAATTGAATGATATTGTACATAAATAGGTTAAATGAATTATTAATATTGGGTGTGTGAAGCATGACAAACCGTTCAGAGGTCTCTTTCCTCTTTCACACATTTGAATTATCAATGATTTTTGATTGTTTTTTATTGAATCCGGATTGGATACGAAGACGTTTCCAAATACCTTTTTGCATTATTGCGAGTACAAAAGTAAGTGTTTTTTGTTATAAACACGAATAAATGCGGACTTTTTTTACGGTTTCTGTCCACGGATTAAAAGAATTGTGCTAAATTAGCGTTGAAAATACAATTTAATTGACACATTAACGCTTATGAAAAAAGTAATTTTTACAGAAAAGGCTCCTGCTGCCATCGGTCCGTATAGCCAGGCAGTAGAAGTAAACGGCATGGTATTCTTGTCGGGCCAGATTCCGGTAAATCCGGCTACAGGCGAAGTGGTAGAAGGTGGAATCACTGAACAGACTACTCAGGTATTCGAAAATATCAAGAATGTACTTGCTGAAGCCGGACTGACAACTGCCAACGTGGTAAAAACCACTGTGTTCCTGGCAGATATGGCGCTGTTCGGTGAAATGAATGCCGTATATGCCAAGTATTTCGAAGGCGATTATCCTGCCCGTTCTGCGGTAGCTGTCAAAGCTTTGCCGAAAGGAGTGCTGGTAGAAATTGAAAGTATTGCGGTAAGATAACCGTAAAGGAAGCGGACCGTAAAGGAAATGTCTTTATGGTCTGCTCCCAATTTGTTTAACAGGAAATTTTGTGACAATGCAACTGAACATGCGTACAATTTGGGGAGAAAATAAATGGAAGCTGGCCACTTTCATACTGGCCATTCTGACAGTAACGGCTTCGGTTTTATATATTTACAGATACGAACCATTCTCGTCCGGACTGGAAATTACCGACGAATTAGGAGGAAATATCTTTCCGGTTACCATCTTGTCTACGGCTACGACCGATGCCCAACTGATTGTACCGGCTGACAGTACCTATCTGGGAAATCCCAAATCGTGTATCGGCATTAAGATACGCAGTCCGCATGCCAACAGCAAACTTCACATAGAATTAGCAGAGACTCCTTTCTTTGCTCATTCGGTTTCTGAATTCATTCTGCCGGAATCAGGAAAGGAATACCTGGTTTTCCCGGATGTGATATGGAATTATCAGGCCCTGCTGGAAAATACTCAGGCCATGCCTGTCACCGTGTCCATACAGGCAAAGGTGAACAACAACCGGACATATTCGGCGGTACATACGTATTCCGTACGCAGTATCAACGAATGTCTGTTAGGCTACATCGACAGCAAAATGAAATTTCACGACACAGGCGATTTCTTTGCGGCCTACGTCAACGAAGACAATCCCAACATCAGCCAGGTGCTGCGCGAGGCACTGGATTCACGCATTGTCAACCGTTTCTGGGGATACCAGAGCAAGGACCCGAAAGTCGTAGACAAGCAGGTGTATGCCTTGTGGTATGTCTTGCAGAAAAGAGGGTTCAAATACAGCTCCATCAGCAACAGCAGCCTGTCGTCCAACGTGGTCTTTACCCAGCGTGTACGTACCTTCGACGATGCCCTGCAGTCAGCACAGATTAACTGTGTGGATGGAAGCGTACTGTTTGCTTCGTTGCTGAAAGCCATCAACATCAATCCGATTCTGGTACGCGTGCCGGGCCACATGTTTGTGGGTTATTACACCGACCGTTTGCACCAGGAGATTCATTTCCTGGAAACGTCCATGATTGGCGACGTAAACCTGGATGACTTCTTCCCGGAAGAGAAACTCGACTCCACAATGGCGGGAAAATCACAGGAAAGCGTGTCAAAATTCATGTTCGAGAAATCCAAGGAATATGCCACCCGCATTTATAATGAACACAAAGACCTGATTCATTCAGGCAAGGTGAACTACATGTTCCTGGAGATAGACAAGGCCACCCGCGCGTATGTGCAGCCCATTGCGGCCAAATAAGACCTCAATTTCATGAAACTGATTTATCTTTATCATAGCGGCTTCGCCCTGCTGGGGGAAGGTTACACGCTTATTTTCGACTATTTCGAAGACTCCGTGTCGGCCGACAAAGGCATCGTGCACGAACAGCTTCTTTCACGTGAAAGACGGTTGTATGTGTTTTCCAGCCATGCACATGCCGACCACTTTAACCGGCAGATACTCTCCTGGAAAGCGCTTCGGCCTGACATCGTCTATCTGCTTTCGACCGACATTCCTCTTTCTGACCAAGACAAAGAAAACGGAAATTTCCATACATTGGCGAAAGGAGACACCTATCGTGACGAATATCTCACCGTGCGGGCTTTCGGCTCGACGGACATAGGCATCTCTTTTTTAGTTCAAACCCCGGAAGGAGTTACCGTATTCCATGCCGGCGACCTGAACAACTGGCACTGGATGGATGAAAGTCCGGAGGAGGAATGGAAACGTGACGAAGCTTTCTTCCTTCGCGAACTGGAAGATATTGCCGTCTACAAGGCGAAAATGGATATCGTGCTGTTTCCGGTCGATCCTCGTTTAGGAAAGGAATACATGCGAGGGCCTTTACAATTTGTGAAACGGATAAAAACGACTATATTTGTACCGATGCACTTCGACGAAGCTTTTGAGAAGGCTTCGGCTTTTGCACCTTTGGCCGCATCGGAAGGAACTCAAGTTCTTACTCCTGTCCGTCGCGGCGAGACATTGAACTTAGACCACTATATCAACTTAAAATAAAAAAACAATGGAAATAAAAGGAAGATTTGACCACTTCAATATCAACGTAACTAATCTTGAAAAAAGTATCCAATTCTACGAAAAGGTGCTCGGACTGCATGAGTCTCACCGCAAGGAAGCGGCCGACGGCTCTTTCATCCTGGTGTACCTTACCGACGGATGCACGGGTTTCTCACTGGAACTGACCTGGCTGCGCGACCATACGGAAGCCTACGAACTGGGAGAAAACGAAAGCCATCTTTGTCTCCGCGTGGCAGGCGACTACGATGAAGTACGCAAGTTCCACAAAGAAATGGGCTGTGTCTGCTTCGAGAATGAACAGATGGGACTGTATTTTATCAATGACCCGGATGATTATTGGATTGAGATTCTTCCGCTGAAATAAACCTTTATCTCTAATACTAAAAGCAAAAAACGTTATGAAAAAGTACATTTCTCCGGGTTCCTGGTTTTCACTGGAATATCCCGACAACTGGTGCGAGTTTGAAGATTCGGAAGACTGCTTTCTGTTTTACAACCCTGACAAATGGACCGGGAACTTCCGTATTTCTGCCTACCGGGGCAATTCGTCAGCCTATGCCAACGAATGTCTGGAAGACGAGCTGCATCAGGTACGCGGGGCCAAGAAGGTGAAAGTCGGTTTATGGGACTGCGCCTATTCTTCCGAAAGCTTTCAGGAGAATGGTGTGTGGTACACCACCCATATCTGGGTAACCGGTCGGGGAGAGATTTCCGTAGAGTGCTCGTTCACCGTGGCCAAGGGCGAGAGTCCCAAGGCTGGCGAGGCTATCGTAGCTTCCCTGAAGGTGCGCAATGTATCCGACAAACCGGTGAAGGAAGTGATTCCGGTCCGTATTCTGGAAATTAATCAGATAAACGAGAATTATGACTGGGCTGTTTCCACAGTGAAAAAACAACTGACCAAGGACTTTACCGGAACGGCGGCCGACTTGGAAAACTTGCAGAAAGTAATCGATAGCGGACGTTTCAACCCCAAACAGCGTCAGGCGTGGGAAAGCTTCGGTACGGCATTCGGCGTGATCCTGGTCAACGAGATGGACGGCATGGAATGGGTGACGGTCATCGACGGACAGAAAGAATCTCCGGCACTGCGTTTCCGCGATTCAAAAGTAATGGTCAACCCAATTTCCCTGATATGGGACAAGGCAAAAAGCGGACAGCCGTGCGACCTGAAAGCGGAATTCGAACGGATAAAGAACGAAGTGGAAGCGGTGATGGACTAATCCTGTCCGCATCCTATTTTTAGCAGCTACGAATTAGATTATGACTCCATATTTACAAGTAGAAAACCTGACCAAGTCGTTCGGCGACTTGGTCCTTTTTAACGGCATATCTTTCGGCATTGCAGAAGGACAGCGCATCGGACTGATAGCCAAGAACGGTTCGGGAAAAACCACCTTGCTGAATATCCTGGCCGGTAAGGAAGGCTACGACGAAGGAAAAATCACTTTCCGCCGCGATTTGCGCGTGGGCTATCTGGAACAGAGCCCGAAATATCCCGAAGAACTGACGGTGCTGGAGGCCTGCTTTTATCACGGCAACTCTACCGTAGAGCTGATTAAGGAATATGAACGGTGTATGGAAACACCCGGCAACCCCGGCATGGACGAACTGCTGGTGCGAATGGAACACGAAAAGGCGTGGGATTATGAACGACGTGCCAAGCAGATTCTTTCGCAACTGAAAATACGCGATTTCTCCCAGAAAATCGGACATCTGTCCGGCGGACAGTTGAAGCGCGTGGCACTGGCCAACATCCTGATTACCGAACCGGATTTGCTGATTCTGGACGAGCCGACCAACCACCTCGACCTGGACATGACGGAATGGCTGGAAGAGTACCTGAACCGTGGCAGCCTGAGCCTGCTCATGGTGACGCACGACCGCTATTTTCTGGACCGTGTGTGCTCGGAAATCATTGAAATAGACAACCGCCAGTTGTACTCCTACAAAGGAAACTACAGCTACTATTTGGAGAAACGTCAGGAACGCATCGAAGCGACCAATGCGGAGATTGCCCGTGCCAACAACCTGTATCGCACGGAACTGGAATGGATGCGCCGTATGCCGCAGGCACGCGGCCACAAGGCCCGTTACCGCGAAGAAGCCTTCTATGAACTGGAGAAGGTGGCCAAACAGCGCACGTACGACGCGAACGTGAAACTGGATGTCAAGGCTTCGTACATCGGTTCCAAGATTTTCGAGGCCGACCACCTGTGCAAGCGCTTCGGTGACCTGAAGATTCTGGATGATTTCTCCTACATCTTTGCCCGCTACGAGAAAATGGGTATCGTGGGCAACAACGGTACGGGTAAATCCACCTTCATCAAAATTCTGATGGGACTGGAGAAACCCGACAGCGGTACGCTGGACATCGGTGAGACAGTACGCTTCGGCTACTACTCGCAAGAGGGGCTTCAGTTTAACGAACAGATGAAGGTGATTGACGTGATTACGGACATCGCCGAGGTAATTGAGCTGGGTAACGGCAAACGGCTGACAGCTTCACAGTTCCTGCAGCATTTCCTCTTCACGCCCGAAACGCAGCACAGCTATGTGTACAAGTTGAGTGGGGGAGAACGACGCCGGTTGTACCTCTGTACGGTACTGATGCGGAACCCGAACTTCCTGGTACTGGACGAGCCGACCAACGACCTGGACATCGTGACACTACAGGTGCTGGAAGAATACCTGCATAACTTCAAGGGATGCGTCATCGTGGTGAGCCACGACCGCTACTTCATGGACAAGGTGGTAGACCATCTGCTGGTATTCAAAGGACAGGGCGACATCCGCGATTTCCCCGGCAACTATTCTGACTACCGCGACTGGAAGCTGGCCAAGGCAGAACACGAAAAGGAAGCAGCCAAGCCCAAGGAAGAAAAGACGCAGCGTGTCCGTCTGAACGACAAGCGCCGCATGACCTTCAAGGAACGGAAGGAATTCGAGCAGCTGGAAAAAGAGATTGCCGCACTGGAGGAAGAAAAGAAACAGATAGAAGAAGCCTTGTGCAGCGGTACACTCAGCGTAGACGAACTGACCGAGAAGTCCAAGCGTCTGCCTCTGCTCAACGATGAGCTGGACGAGAAGACCATGCGCTGGCTGGAACTGAGTGAAATTGAGGGATAAAAAAGTTGAAAGGACGTTTGAAATAAAACGCTTTTACGTTTAAAACAAAACGCAAAGACGTTTTACTTCAAACGTCCTTGCGTTTTATCTGAAATGCCTTTGCGTTTTCAAGCAAACGCAAAGGCATTTTTTATGTCCGTTTTTTTACTGATACAAGAAGCGCTTGATGCTCTTCTTAGCCGTCTTTTCAAATTCCTCCGGATAAAGTTTCACTTGCGTAATCTGCGAATAAGCCGGAAGTACCTTGTTCAGTTCGATGCGGTTCAGTTCCAATGCTTCCTCCAGCTGTTTTTTGTTCATTCCATGCGAGAAGGCGTCTTCATTGTCCGGATAAACCAGCGCTACCAGCTTGTTTTCTTTCAGAATCACCAGCGACTCGTTCACGTAAGGCATGTTGTTCAGGCGAGCTTCAATTTCTTCCGGATAGATGTTCTGTCCGGAAGCAGTAAGCAGCATGTTCTTGCAACGGCCATTGATGAAGATGTTTCCATCCGTATCCTTGATGGCCATGTCGCCGGTATGCAGCCAGCCGTCCTTGTCGATAGTCTGTGCAGTGGCACTTTCGTTCTTGTAGTATCCTAACATGACGTTCATACCCCGGCACACCAGTTCACCCGGAATCCGTTCTGGGTCTTCCGAAATTACCTTAGTTTCCATGTTGGCCACGGTCTTTCCGCACGAAGTGTACAGAATCTCATCCCAGCGGCTGTGGCAGATGAGCGGCGCACACTCCGTCATACCGTATGCAATGGTATAGGGAAAGTTGATTTTACGCAGAAAGGCTTCCACTTCAGGGTTGAACGGTGCCCCTCCGATTACGATTTCGATAAAGTTACCGCCGAACACCTCCATGGCTTGCTGACGAATCTGTTCCTTGATTTTATCGCTGATGATAGGCAGGTTCAGCAACAGCTTTCCGAGTTTGTTGTCCACCTTCGGGAGAATGTTTTTCTTGAAAATCTTTTCCACAATCAGCGGCACGCAGGCAATGACGCGCGGACGGATTACGGCAAACGATTCTGCAATGATTTTCGGGCTCGGCATACGGGTGAGGAACCACAGATGTGCTCCTTTGGTGATACCGTAAAGGAAGTCGAACACCAGTCCGAAGATATGTCCCAGCGGAAGCATGGACACGATGCTGTCGCCTGCTTTCAGTCCCACTTTCTGGTCAATGTGTACGATGTTTGAAATAATGCTACGGTAGGGCAGCATCACTCCTTTAGAGTAGCCGGTAGTACCTGAGGTATAATTGATGACAGCCAGTTCTTCCGGCTCTTCCCGACGGTAGGAAACCTGTTCGGCACGGAAGCGGCAGGGATATTTCTTTCCGAATTCCTCGTTCAGGTGCTCGCGTGCATACGTCAGCTTTTCCGAGCGTGACACCACCAGGTCGAAATTCTTCAGTTCGATGATTCCTTCCAGATTGGGCATGGCTGCTTCGTTGAACATCTCCCACACTTGATCGCCCACGAAAAGCATACGTGCTTCCGAGTGGTTGACAATGTGGTGTACGTTGTCGGCCTTGAATTCGTGAAGGATGGGCACAGCTACTGCCCCGTAAGTGACGATGCCAAGGAAGGTGGCCGTCCAGTTGGCACTGTTGCGCCCGCACAGCGCGATTTTATCTCCCTTCCGGATTCCTGCATGCTGGAACAGGATATGCATTTTTTCTATTTTTCTGGCTACGTCTTTATATTGCAGCGTAGCTCCTTTGTAGTCTGTCAGTGCATCACGGTCCCAGTTGGCGCGGATGCTTTCTTCAACAAGTTGTATAAAACTGTCTTGTATTTCCATTTCAAATTGCACAATGTTTGACACAATGTGCGCAAAATTAATAAAACTTGTCCGATTTCTTTTCATTCTTTGTCATTTTTTTGAGAGAGTAGACTATTTGACAAGAATTTCTGCCGTTTGGAACAAGGGCAGATAGATGAATTTTCCGCCTTAGAATACGGTTCTGCAGCTGCAATTCTCGATGTATCTAATTTTATTCGTATCTTTGCCGATTGAATAAAAAATAATAGCGAAAGAATGAATTTTCAGAAACTGACTCCCATTGTGAACAAACCCAATGCGTGGGCTCTGAGTCCGCTGGTGGTATTTTTATGCCTGTATCTGGTGACTTCCCTGCTCATCAATGATTTTTATAAAATTCCGATTACCGTAGCTTTCATGGTGTCTTCTATTTATGCCGTGGCTACGACGAAAGGACTGAGCTTAAACGACCGCTTGTTGCAATACTCCGCAGGAGCGGCCAACAAGAACATCATGCTGATGATATGGATTTTCATCTTGGCGGGGGCCTTTGCACAGTCGGCTCAGGCCATGGGGGCTATCGATGCGACGGTAAACCTGACCTTGCGGCTGCTTCCGGGCAATCTGCTGCTGGCGGGAATATTTCTGGCATCATGCTTCATTTCCCTTTCTATCGGTACGTCGGTCGGTACCATTGTCGCACTGGTTCCTGTAGCTGCCGGTATCGCGGCCAAGACGGATGTCAGCGTGGTTTTCATGACGGCGGTAGTAGTGGGTGGTGCCTTTTTCGGCGACAACCTGTCCTTCATTTCCGATACGACCATCGCGGCTACCCGTACGCAAGGGTGCGTGATGCGCGACAAATTCCGGGTAAACTCTCTGATTGCCTTTCCGGCTGCCTTGCTCGTATTCATCTATTATATTATCTACGGAAGCCATATCGAAGTGGCACAGGATATTCCTCACGTAGACTGGATGAAAGTGATTCCATACATCATAGTGCTGGGAACTGCAGTAGCGGGCGTCAACGTTCTGCTGGTGCTGTTGCTGGGACTGATTTCTACGGGTATTGTAGGCATGGCATACGGCACGTTCGATGTGTTCGGATGGTTCGGCGCCATGGGAAAAGGTATGACGGGCATGGGAGAGCTGATTATCGTGACTCTGATGGCCGGAGGCATGCTGGAACTGATACGTTTCAACGGGGGAGTGGACTATGTGCTGCACCGCCTGACACAGCACGTAAAGGGTAAACGCGGAGCTGAACTGAGTATTGCGGCCCTGGTAAGTCTGGCCAATATCTGTACGGCCAACAACACGATTGCCATTATTACCGTAGGTCCGCTGGCCAACGATATTGCCGAGCAGTTCCGGGTAGACAAGCGGAAGAGTGCCAGCATTCTGGATACGTTCTCATGCGTCATTCAGGGCATTATTCCTTACGGAGCACAGCTGTTGATTGCGGCCGAGCTTTCCGGTCTGTCGCCTATCAACATCATCGGTTATCTGTATTACCCTATGACATTGGGCGTAGTGGCCATACTGAGTATCTTGTTCCGTTATCCGCGCCGGTATTCCTGATCAGGCTATGCACCGGATTTTTTAATTTTGTCATCAAACTAAAACAGAAAAATATATGCTGATTTATAATACTACTTTTCATGTAGAGATGGGCGATGCCCGTAACTTTGTGATTTGGCTGAATGAATATTACATTCCCGAAGTGGAAAATCTGGGTGAGCTGAAGAATCCCCGTATTCTGCGTATCCTGAGCCATAAGGAGCAGGACAGTGAATGCTTCTCACTGCAGTGGGAAGTGGAAGACAGTGCTGCACTGCACCGCTGGCACGTAAAGCAGGGGGCGACACTGAATGCGGAGATGATGAAGGTGTTCAAGGATAAGGTTATCGGTTTCCCCACATTAATGGAGGCGATAAGGTGATACAGCCGGTCAAGGAAAAAATCATTCTCGGCATCGACCCGGGTACGAACATCATGGGATACGGAGTGCTGAAGGTGACAGGTGTCAAGCCGGAGGTAATGACCTTGGGTGTCATCGACCTGCGTAAATGTACCGATTCGTACCTGAAACTGAAGCATATCTACGAACGGGTACAGGGCATCATTGCTTCGTATCTTCCAGATGAACTGGCCATCGAGGCTCCATTCTTCGGAAAGAACGTGCAGTCCATGCTGAAGCTTGGACGCGCACAGGGAGTAGCCATCGTGGCCGCACTGACGCGTGATATTCCCGTAACGGAATATGCCCCGCTGAAAATCAAGATGGCCATTACCGGCAACGGGCAGGCCAGCAAGGAGCAGGTAGCCGATATGCTGAAGCGCATGCTGCACATACCCGACTCGGAAATGGGCCCTTTTATGGATGCGACGGATGCTTTAGGAGCGGCTTATTGCCATTATTTGCAGATGGGACGTCCGGAAATGCCAAAAGCTTATTCCAGCTGGAAGGATTTCATTGCCAAGAATCCGGGACGCATAAAGAAATAGGAGATTATAACCATGAATTTAAAACAGCTTGTAGTAATGTCGGCCGTGGCTGTGGCTACCGGGTGTACTTCTTCACAACAACATACCAGAACGCCGTTTGATGAATATCCGGTGTACGAGGGGGAATCGGTGGAAATGGCTTATACGCCAGCTTCAACCCGGTTCTCGCTTTGGGCTCCTTCGGCTCAGGAAGTGCGGGTGCTGCTGTATGAAAAAGGACAGGGAGGTTCTGCCTATCGTATGGTGAAAATGGAACCGGAATCTGACGGTATGTGGCAGGCTCGCGTGGACGAAGACCTGAAAGGAAAGTTCTATACGTTCAATGTCAAGATAGACAACGTGTGGCAGGGAGATACACCCGGACTCATGGCCAAGGCTGTGGGGGTGAACGGCGACCGTGCAGCCGTCATCGACTGGAAAGAGACGAATCCGGAGGGGTGGAACGAAGACAAGCGTCCGCCGCTGAAACGTTTCTCCGACATGGTGATTTATGAACTGCACCATCGTGATTTCTCTATCGATACCATCTCCGGCATCCGGAACAGAGGAAAGTTCCTGGCTTTGACGGAGGAAGGAACGCATACCTATCTGGGCGAGAAAACGGGTATTGACCATTTGAAGGAGTTGGGGGTGACACACGTACAGCTGTTGCCTTCGTTCGACTTTTCTTCGGTGGACGAAACCAAGCTCGACAAACCGCAGTACAACTGGGGATATGACCCGAAAAACTACAACGTGCCAGAAGGTTCGTATGCCACCGACCCTTATCAGCCCGAAGTGCGTATCCGCGAGTTCAAGCAGATGGTCATGGCGCTTCACCGGGCAGGTATCCGGGTGGTGATGGACGTGGTGTATAATCACACGGCTGTCACGAAAGGGGGCAATTTTGAACGGACTGTACCGGGTTATTTCTATCGTACGGACGAGGACGGGAAATGGGCCAACGCATCGGGTTGTGGCAATGAAACGGCCAGCGAACGGCCGATGATGCGGCGTTTCATGATAGAGTCGGTCTGCTATTGGGCCAGAGAGTATCACATAGACGGATTCCGTTTTGACTTGATGGGGATTCATGACATCGAGACCATGAATGCCATCCGCCAGGCACTCGACAAGATTGACCCTACAATATGCATGTATGGAGAAGGCTGGGCGGCCGGAGAACCGCAACTGCCGGATAGTCTGCTGGCCATGAAGAAGCATGCGGCCCGGTTGCCACACATCGGCATGTTCTGCGATGAAATGCGCGACAGCCTGCGTGGCCCGTGGGGAAACGATGCCAAGGGAGCTTTTGTCATCGGACGCATGGGATATGCTGCAGGCGTGAAGTTCGGACTGGCGGGAGGAATTGCACATCCGCAACTGGTCAGCGACAAGGAGTCCACCGTTCCGGCTTTCTGGGCTGCACAACCGGAGCAGATGATCAGTTATGTGAGCTGTCACGATGACCTTTGTCTGGCCGACCGCCTGAAGGCGACGTTGCCGGGACTTTCTGCGTTAGAGATGAATGCCTTGGCCAAACTGGCCGCTACGGCAGTATTCACATCACAAGGCATTCCGTTCTGGTATGCAGGTGACGAAGTGCTACGCGACAAGCAGGGGGTAGCCAATTCGTACAAGAGCCCGGACGCAATCAATGCCATCAACTGGGGACGGAAGACTTCGCAGCGTGATTTCTTTGATTATGTGAGGGGCCTGATTGCCATGCGAAAGGCACATCCTTCTTTCCGTATGGGCGATGCGGACTTGATTGCCAAACACCTGGAGTTCTTGCCGGTACCAGCCAGCAATGTGGTGGCTTTCCGTATCAAGGGAAGTCCGGCTGGCGATTCGTGGCTGAACACGATTGTGGTGCTCAATGCCCGTACGGAACCAGTGCAGATTGACGTACCTGAGGGGCGTTATTGGATAGCCTGTCGTGACGGACGCATAGACAATGTGCTGGGACTGGGCACGCTGACCGGCAACAAACTGGTGGTAGCGCCTCGTACGGCCATGATTGTGCATCAATAAACCAAGAGAACAACTACTTAAAGAAACAAAATAAAAACAGAGAAAGACAATGCAGAATGTAATTACAATTGAGAACGGAGTGACTCGTCATCCGTTGTACCGGATGAAAGAGCCTGTGAACTTGCAGATTGCGGCAGGAGAACATGTGGCCATCGTAGGACCGAACGGCGGCGGAAAGAGTCTGCTGGTAGACACCATTACCGGACGCTATCCGTTGCTGATGAATGAGGTGAAATACGACTTCTCTCCTTCGGAATCGAAGATGGCTTGCGATAATATCAAGTACATCACTTTCCGTGACTCGTACGGGGATGCCGACGGGAACTATTATTACCAGCAGCGCTGGAATTCGCAAGATTTGGACGATACGCCTATCGTGGCCGATTTGCTTCCTCCCTGCAAGGACGAACAATTACGAAAAGCACTGTACGATTTGTTTGGCATTGAGGAGATGCTCAGCAAACATATTATTCTGCTGTCGAGCGGGGAGCTCCGCAAGTTTCAGCTGACCAAGACCCTGTTGAGTGGTCCGAGAGTACTGATTATGGACAATCCTTTCATCGGATTGGATGCGCGGACTCGGGGACTGCTGCACACATTGCTGGGAAAACTGACTGAAATGACCAACCTGCAGGTGATTTTGGTCTTGTCGAAGACAGACGATATCCCGACGTTCATTACGCACGTGATACCGGTGGAAGACCGTCATTGTGGTCCGAAAATCACTTTGCAGGAATATCTGTCACACCGTGAACCGGACCCTGCTCATGTGCTGTCTGACGAGAAACGGCAGCGGATACTGGACTTGCCGTATGCTGATAACCTGTTCCACACGGAGCATATCGTAGACTTGAACAAGGTAAGCATCTGTTACGGTGAACGGGTGATTCTGAAAGAGCTCGACTGGACGGTGAAATGCGGTGAGAAATGGGCGCTCAGCGGCGAGAACGGGGCAGGGAAGTCCACTTTGCTGGGCCTGATCTGTGCCGACAATCCGCAAAGCTATGCCTGCGATATTTCTTTGTTTGGTCGCAAACGGGGCAGCGGCGAGAGTATCTGGGAAATCAAGAAGCACATCGGTTATGTGAGTCCCGAAATGCACCGTGCTTATCTGAAGAATCTGCCGGCCATTGACATTGTGGCCAGCGGATTGCATGACTCCATCGGCCTGTATCGTAAGACACAGGAAAAAGATGTGGATGCGTGCGTGTGGTGGATGGATATCTTTGGCATTGCCGACCTGAAAGACCGTAGTTTCCTGCAACTCTCCAGCGGGGAACAGCGTATGGTGTTGTTGGCCCGTGCGTTTGTCAAAGACCCGGAACTGCTGATTCTGGACGAGCCGTTGCACGGACTGGATATGCGTAACCGCCGGCTGGTGAAGGATGTCATCGAAGCATTCTGCGCCCGGAAGGATAAAACCCTGATTATGGTAACCCACTATCAGGAGGAACTGCCCGCTACCATTACGAATTCTTTGTTCCTGAAACGTAATAAGTAAAAGAAAAGTGATATGGTGCAGTTCTCTTTTTTCTGGAAAGAAAACTGCACCATACGCAAAGTTACACATGTGTTGAAATCTATCAAAGTTCTGATTCTAACCCCTCCACAAGCCACCAGCATTTGGAACCTAGCGGATATTCTTCAGGGTCACCACAGCACCAATTCAAATTAGTAAGTATGCTGTCAAGTTCCATTTCAGGCTCTTCATAATCCATCTCGTATTCATCATCCCATATTGCAGAAACAAAGTTTTTATCTTTCGATAATTCAACTAAGCGGAAGCATGGTAAAACTTTTGCGACTTTATAAAGCTCTTGTACATCTGTTGCTCCCAAAATTAAAGATAATGATTCTCCCATAATGATGTTGTTTTTAGTTATGTATATTCTTTCTACTCCTAATGCCTCTTCTATGCGTTGTATAACGTCGGCACCAGGACTATATTTTCCCAACTCAATTCTTGAGATGTTTTGTCTTGTGACGTGACTTTTTTCTGCCACTTCTGTTTGACTCAATCCCATCGTTTTCCGGATGGAGGCTAATAATTTTCCTATTTTATATTCTTCTTTTTCTTTCATATCGCAAATATAATTCCTTTTCTTAATGCAGCAAATCAGATGCATAGAATATTGCATAGAAAAATCATAAAGGCAACTTGTTTTTACGAATGATAATATCCTTTTACTATAATAATGTTATTATTCTTTTGTAATATCTGTTGCAATGGAAATTCAGAAAGACTATATACATAAATATTACTGCGTCTGATTAGGTGCTAAATGGAAAAGTTTTTGTACATTTGGACAAGAAATTAAATAGAAGAAATTATGAAAATTCGAAACTACATGCTGATTGGACTTTTGCCGTTATGTTTTACGGCTTGTCAGACTGACGAAATTCCGGTACCTCCGGAAGGAAATGGTAATACGGAACAAACACCCGAAGAGCCAGAGGAACCGGAAGAAGAACCTGATAAACCAATAAATGAAGAGTTACTGCTGGGCTTGGATGCAACACTGGAAAATTTTGTTGAGTCCCGCAGCGGAGTAATCAATGTTTGGCAGACTGGCAATGAAATAGGCTTGTACACGGAAGACAAGAACCTGAAATATACCTATAATGGAAGCAAGTGGATAGCCGCTGAACCGTACGAGGTGCAGAAGGAACAGACTGTTTACGCTTATCATCCCTATTCGGAAAACATTAGGGACATGTATCTGGACATTGATGTGACGAAGCAGGAAGATGTGATGTATGGCCAGTGCGTGGTTACGTCTGATTTCCCGACTGCAAAGCCGGAAATGAATCATGCGCTTTCGCTTGTCAAGGTAAAGATTCTGCGTGACGAATATTTGGGTGAAGGAATGGTTACGGACGTGACCATTCGTAATGTGACTTCCTACCTGAGAATGAATATCCAGGACGGAGTTGTATGGAAACAGGATAAAAAGAGTGATATACCTATCGGTGGAGGATATATGCTGAATGATGCCAATCCGACAGTTCCGGAAGCTATCTTGCCCCCGCTTTATCATCCGCAGGACGTATCTGTATCCTTTAAGCTGGACGGAAAGGATATGAGTTATACCTTCCCATCCTATCATGAATGGGAAGCTGGAAAAATCTATACCTATTCCATCAAGATTAAGGGTGCGTATAATGGTGAGGTTAACAAGGAAGATGTGCCCATTGATGTGGAATACTGGAGTCAGTTCGGTAAAACGGATGATATTGTTATCAGAGAGGTGGATTTTTCTGATTTTGAAAACCAGTTTTCGATTAGAACTAATCATACACAGTTCGGATACGATTGTTATCAGAATGAAGGGAAACCCTTCGGCCTTTTCTATACTCATTGGGGAAGTGAACTGTTTGAGGGAAAGTTGCGTTTTGTGTTTATGCAAGGCAACCAGATTGTGGAGAAGTTCCAGCCCATTGACATCAAAGTTCAGGGAGATTGGGACGGGAAAAAGATTCAATGCTATGTGACGGCTGCACCGGGTACATACCAGCTTGTACCGCTGTTCCAGCGAAAAGGTGAATCTACCTGGTTCAAGGCAATTGATTATGAACAGAATGGTTCAGCTGCGGAATGGATGTATGAGGTGAAGGCTCCTGCTCCGGATAATCTCCCGGCGTTAAGGGATATTTTGCTGGAGAAAGAAGGTGACAATACGAATTTTTTATCTTATAGAATCCCGTATAATGAATCATTTAATGTGGTGTATACCCTTTCCAATAAGGGAAAGAAAGCCTTGAAAGGTGAAATCAAGGCGGTCTGGGAGCGTGAATTTAAGCTGAAGTCAAATTCATATCGGCCCGGCACCCAGAAACAGAATACCACAAATGATGTGCAGTGGGCGGATGAAATCGGCAGGGTGAGTGTGGACATTCAGCCAGGTATCCGCTACTGGAAAGGAATCATGGAGTGTAAGGTAACTAAATACTATGCTAAGCCGACAGACAGTTATGGCAATGAATATGCTGGGCCAGTAATTCATCTGTACTGGAAGCCGGATGGTTCATCCGAGTGGACGCTGCTTCGTCTGGATGCAGATTATCTTTTCAATAATAATTACCAGGGAGCAGATGTGTGGGATGAAACATTGAACTATATTAATGTCTCTTTAGCTGATTGGTATAATTGAACCCCCGAATTCTTATACATCTATTAAAAATTTTCCCCGATGCAGTGATGCACCGGGGAATTTCATATAGAAACTTGTGGAAGAATGTTTGTTGGATAATCAGACAGGAATTTCGGAGAAACAATTCACCAGCCCTGTCTGTCCTGCATCTGGCGAAGCGCTGTCCGGTAGTCTTCTACCAGCTCTTTCATCACCTCATCCACCGTCTGTAACTTGCGAAGCTGAGATGCGGCTTGTCCTATTTCCAGTTCTCCTTCGTAGAGGTCGCCTTCGAAGATTCCCTTTTTGGCCCGGCCTTTTCCCAACAAAGCCTTCAGTTCGTCTGCTGAGGCTCCTTTTTGTTCCGCTTCCTCTATCTGCTTGTAGAAATCGTTCTTCACCAGACGGGTAGGGGAAAGCTGCTTGAGTGTCAGAAGGGTATCTCCTTCATTCAATCGCAGGCAACGGTCCTTGAAATTGAAATGCGCTGAACTTTCTTCTGTCAAGGCAAATCGGGTACCCATCTGTACCCCTTCTGCGCCTAACGCTTCGGCGGCTAAGATGCCTTCGCCCGATACAATTCCTCCTGCGGCAATAAGAGGTACACTGCACACCTTTTTGACGGCCGGAATCAGACAGAAAGTCGTAGTTTCCTCTCGTCCGTTGTGTCCGCCTGCTTCAAAGCCTTCTGCCACAATGGCATCTACTCCGGCTTCTTCACATTTCATGGCAAAACGGCTGGAAGATACCACGTGAGCCACCTTGATGCCTGCCTGTTGGAGCTTGGAAGTCCATGTCTTGGGATTTCCCGCAGACGTAAATACGATTTTCACGCCTTCTTCCTGAATGATTTCCATGAGGGTTTCAATCTCCGGATACATCAGCGGCACATTGACTCCGAAGGGCTGGTCGGTAGCAGCCTTGCACTTGCGGATGTGTTCACGCAGGGTCTCCGGGTGCATGGAACCGGCCCCTAACAGCCCCAGTCCACCAGCATTGCTCACGGCTGAAGCCAGTCTCCATCCGCTACACCATACCATTCCACCTTGAATGATGGGGTAGCGGATACCGAAAAGGTGACAGACTCTGTTTTGCATATCAATCAGTTATTTTTTATATTTCTCAATCAGGTTCTTGGCTACGGTGTCACCCAGTTCTACTGCTTTTTCCAGGTTGGCCATGCCTTCCTTCTTCTTTCCCTGCTGTACCTGGCAGTAACCCAGCATACGATAGGCTGCCGCATTCTTGGCATCCAGTTCAATAGCTTTGTTCAAGGCTTTTACCGTTTCTTCCGGCTGGTTTACCCGCAAATGTACGCTTCCTTTTTCTACCCAGTATTCCACGTTCTTCGGTTCCATCTCAATAGCCTTGTTGATGTCATTGATGGCCTGCTGGTACATACGGCATTGCATTTCAACCTGCTCACGGATAAAATAGAAATCAGACGATACCTGGCCCATCATGGCGTCGTGGAACAAATTGTAGTCTACCACTGCTTCGCGGAACTGTTTGTCTTCCGCTTTCATGCGGGCACGTTCGTACAGATATGGAGCAGCTTCTTTTCCATAGGGAGGATTGTATTTAGCCACGGCACTGTCCATCAAGGCAATGGCTTCCTTCTTTGAAGCACCTTCAATCAGTTCCTTGGTCTTGGCAGCGGCATAGAAAGAAGCGGCAGAAGCTAACGGCGAGCGGTTTACTGCTTCGTAGCTGGCAAATGCTTCCGGATATTTCTTCATGGCAAAATAAATATCTCCCTGCAGCTGGTAGTACAGTCCCTGCTTGTCGTTTTCCAAGGCCGTATTGATTTCCTTCAGTCCCCGCTCCATGGTCCAGTCGCCATACGGTTTGGCTCCCTGGAGACCAAGCACATAATTATATAGCAGTTTAGAAAGGTTATAGTATGCGTCTCCCTTGTTTTCGTTCACTTCCACCATGGTTTGCAAATCTTTTTCTGCCAGTGCATAGTGTGCGTCGTCACCGTATCCTATGTAACAAACGGCACGGCGGGAATAACCTTCACTGTTTTTCGGATATTGCTGGACAAATTCGTTCAGCAGGTTCAGGTATTCTTCTTTTGACAGGTTGGAAGAAGACATATAAAGGTACACCAGTGCCTGAGACTCGTCTTCCGGCAATCCTTTTTTGATGCCGATGGTATTCAGCGTAAAGTCATTGGCAGAGAGTGCGGTGATAGACAGACTCTTTGCATAGCCTATTCCGATGGCATAGCTTGATGTACTTTCCTTGTCACTGTTCTTCTGTACCAATCCCACTACTTCTCCTTCTGCATTCATCACCGGACAGCTTACGGTCTTTTCGCCCGTTTTCATGTTCAGAGTATAATAGAAAGAGTTGTGGCTGATGGTATCGATTTTGGAGATGGTGCCGTGTGTGCCCGAAGCCGCTTTCTGTGTAGAGTAGGGAAGCACGTACACCGTTTCACTGACTGCACCCGGACGGGATGTCGGTTGCAAGGCCACAATCTTCTTATCGGCTGCTGTCTTGAACTTTACTACGTCGTACATATCGTTGGCTCCCAGAATGTATTCCACCGGCAGTTCTTTTCCATCGGCAGTCACGACTACGGCACGTTCGGCTCCTTTAAACAGGGTATAGTCGGATACGGCCGTACCGTTTTCATCAATGTAGAATCCGTTTCCGGTATTGAGAATCTGATTCCCCTTATTGTACGTGATGACAGAGAACACAGCTTTTCTGGCTTTGCTGGCCCATTTGGGAAGTTCCTGAGCCATTCCGGTCTGAAAAGCCATCCCACAGCATGTCAGCACGAGGGTAATTTTTCCTATTTTCATGGTAGTATGTATGTTTTATTGTTTTATTCTTCTCCGAATCCTCTTTGTTTCACAGCTTCATAGATGAGGATACCTGCTGCCACGGACACGTTCAGTGACTCAATGTTGCCGAACAACGGAATCTTGATCCATTCGTCGCAAAGTGCCAGGTGGTCATAAGGCACACCGGTATCTTCCGCACCCATGATGATACACGTAGGACCCTGATAATCGGCCTTGGTGTAGTCATAGTCACCCTTCTCTGTCGCTGCCACAATCTTGAATCCGCTTTCTTTTAAGAACTTGATGGTATTTGTCAGGTTGCTCTCGCGGCACACCGGAATGGTATGCAAGGCTCCGGCAGAGGTCTTGATGGCATCTGCATTGACACTGACACTGTTTTTTGACGGAATGATGATGGCATCTACACCGGCACATTCACACGTACGGGCAATGGCTCCGAAGTTACGCACATCGGTCAGGCCGTCCAGCAAGATGAGCAGCGGGTTCTTGCCCTGCTCAAACAAGAAAGGCACGATGTCTTCTGTACGCTGGTAAGTGATGGGCGAGATAAAGGCCACCACTCCCTGATGGTTCTTCTTGGTGATGCGGTTGATGCGTTCCACCGGTACGCGCTGCACGGGGATGAACGTATCTTTCAACACGGCGAAAAGCTCCTTCGACAAGTCGCTCTGGATGTCTTTCTTGATTAATACTTTGTCAATTTCTTTTCCGGCCTGGATAGCCTCGATAACGGCGCGTACGCCGAAAATCATTTCGTTCTTTTCTATCATGGTCTTGTTTGTTTCTTGTTATTGTTTAAAGCCTAACAGGGCACGGGCGTTCTGTACGGCAGCCTCTGTCAGGGTGGCACCGCTGAGCATGTGGGCAATTTCCTGCACCCGTTCTTCATCCGTCAGGCGACGGATATGACTGTTGGTTCCGGTGTCGGTATCTTCCTTGTACACCTTGTAGTGCGCAATTCCGCGTGCGGCAATCTGGGGCAGGTGAGTGATGCTGATAACCTGGCGGTTCTGGCGTCCCATGTCCTGCATTATCAGTGCCATTTTCTCTGCGATGGAGCCTGACACACCGGTATCAATTTCATCGAAGATGATGGTCGGTAGTTTGACGGCTCCGGCAATCATGGCCTTGAGTGAAAGCATGACGCGGGCAATTTCACCTCCCGAAGCGATGGAAGCCACGTTCTGCAAAGTTCCGTTCTTATTGGCTGAGAACAGGAAAGTCACGCTGTCCATCCCTTTGCTGTCGGGTTCTTTTCTGGGAGTCAGTTCCACGGCAAAACGCACGTTAGGCATACCCAGTGGGATGAGCAAGGATTCCATCTGCGATTCAATGTGCCGTGCCGACTGTGTGCGAAGCGCGGTCAGCTTTTCGGCCTGACGAAGCACCTCGGCATACAATTTCTTCTTTTCACCCTCCAGTTCTGCAATCCGGTCGTCGAAAGAAGTGATGGCATTCAACTGGCTGCGATAGCTTTCCGTCTGTTCAATCAGTTCTTCTACCGACTGCACACGGTGTTTCTGCTGCAAGGAATAAATCAGGTTCAACCGTTCGTTGACAAAATCCAGACGTGCCGGATTGAATTCCACTTCTTCCTCCGCATTGTCGATTTCGCGGGAAATATCTTTCAGTTCAATGTAGCAGCTGTTCAGCCGTTCCATCCATTCCTTAGCCGGCGCATATACCTGTGTCAGGCCCTGAAGAGTCTGCATGCACTCCTTGGTCAGTGAAACCGTACCGCCTTCCTCACCGTTAATCAGCTGGCTGGCTTTATAGAGTCCGGCCTTAATGTCCTCGGCATGGCTCAGTGTCTCTGCTTCCTGTTCCAGTTCTGCCTGCTCTCCGTCTTTCAGTCCGGCTTCTTCCAACTGTTCCAGCTGAAAGCGGATATAATCTTCATCCTGACGGCTCTTTTCAGCCTGTGCGATGAAATCATCCAGTTCCTTTGCCACCTTTTTATAAGAAAGGTATACCGACTGATAAGCCGACAATGCCTGCTCGTCTTGTGCCAAAATGTCCAAAATGTTCAACTGGAAACCTTCCTTGTTCAGTAGCAGGTTTTGGTGCTGGCTGTGCACGTCAATCAGTTTTTCGCCCAGCATTTTCATCTGTGCCAGCGAAGCCGGCGTATCGTTGATGAAAGCACGGCTCTTCCCGTTGGCCGACACTTCACGGCGAAGGATACATTCGTCCGGTTCAAATTCGATGTCATTCTCCTGAAAGAACGGTTCCATGCCGTAGTTGGCAATCCGGAAAGTCGCCTCCACGATGCACTTGGAAGCTCCCTTCTTGATGGATTTCACGTCGGCACGCTGTCCCAACAGGAGTCCGATAGCCCCTAAGATAATAGACTTTCCGGCACCGGTCTCACCGGTAATCACCGAAAAGCCGGACGTAAAGTCAATGTCCAGCTTATCAATCAGGGCATAGTTCTGTATAAAGATAGACTGTAGCATAACGGTTTAGGAATGAAACAGACTGGAAAGTTTATCCACAATGTCTTCGGCCACTTCCTGCTTGCGCTTTAACGGGTAGGAAACAGCTTCAGTGCGGTCTATAATCGTAATCTTGTTGGTGTCGCAACGGAAACCGGCTCCTTTGTCATTCAGCGAGTTCAACACGATGAAGTCAAAGTTCTTGCGTGCCAGCTTATCCTGGGCATGGCTTACCTCGTCGCAAGTTTCCAGTGCAAACCCCACCAGTAACTGGTCCGGACGTTTTTCCTTTCCTAAGGAAGCGGCAATGTCGCAAGTCGGTTTCAACCGCAGCACCAGGTCGTCCTTTTCCCGTTTGATTTTCTGGTCGGCCACCTGCTCCGGCGTGAAGTCCGCTACGGCTGCACACAAGATTCCTGCGTCTGCATCCTTGAAGGCATCGGCAGCTGCACGGTGCATTTCGGCCGCACTCTCCACGTCTATGCGACGAATGTTCGGATGAACCGTCTGCAGGGTAACCGGACCGCTCACCAACACCACTTCCGCTCCACGTGAAGCACAAGCCTCAGCCAGGGCATAGCCCATCTTTCCGGAAGAGTAATTGCCGATAAAGCGCACCGGGTCAATTTTCTCATAAGTAGGCCCTGCGGTAATGACGATTTTCCGTCCGGCCAGGTCTTGCTGACGGGCAAAGAACGCTTCTAATACCTCGATGATTTTCTCAGGCTCTTCCATGCGTCCTTTTCCTACCAGGTGGCTGGCCAGCTCGCCCGAAACCGGTTCGATAATATGATTGCCATAGCTGCGCAGAATGTCGAGGTTATGCTGGGTAGAAGGATGAGCAAACATATCCAGGTCCATGGCCGGAGCCACAAACACCGGAGCCTTCATCGACAGGTAGGTCGTCACCAGCATGTTGTCGGCTACCCCGTGCGCCATCTTTCCGATGGTGGAAGCCGTAGCCGGAGCGATGACCATGGCGTCGGCCCACAATCCCAAGTCCACGTGGCTGTGCCATGTGCCGTCACGCTGTGAGAAAAACTCGCTGATGACCGGTTTGCTGGTCAGCGCCGAAAGCGTGATGGGAGTGATGAACTCCTTTCCTGCCGGCGTGATGACAATCTGCACCTCCGCACCTTTCTTAATCAGTCCGCGTGTCAGCACGGCCGCCTTGTAGGCCGCAATGCTACCCGTGATACCCAGTACAATTTTTTTGCCTTGTAGTGTATTCATGCTACCTTCCGTTTACTTGACCAGCCCCGTTTCGCGCAGGCGGATTTTTGTCAATACATTCTTCGTGTTCAGTGTGAAGTCTCCGTTCATAATCCAGCCATAGTAGCCCAGATCTTTCTTGAGCACTTCCGACACCGGAATACCTTTGTATTTTCCGAAGTTGAACACTTCCACGCCGTTGTCGTCATACACGATTCTTCCGGCAAAGTCCACGTTCTTGCTGTAGCTGGAATATTCCGACAAGTAGTTGATGTCGTTCTGAAGCACGTCAGGATAATGGTCGAGCTGCGCCTTCAGCACCTCGTAGGTAGCCCGTGTATCGGCTTCTGCCGTATGCGCGTCTTCCAGATTCTTTCCGCAGTAGAACTTGTAGGCAGCCGAAAGCGTGCGCTGTTCCAGCTTGTGGTAAATCACCTGCACGTCGACAAACTTCCGCTTGGTCAGGTCGATGTCAATGCCAGCACGGAGGAATTCCTCTACCAGCACCGGCACGTCAAAGCGGTTGGAGTTAAAACCGGCAATGTCGGCCCCTTCAATGTCGCGGGCAATGTCCTTTGCCACTTCCTTGAAAGTAGGGCAGTCGGCCACATCCTCGTCGTGAATGCCATGAATGGCAGTCGATGCCTCCGGAATGTGCATTTCCGGATTGATGCGCAAGGTCTTGGCCTCTTCGTTGCCGTTAGGATAAACCTTCAAGTAGCAGATTTCTACAATACGGTCTGTATTAATATTAGTGCCCGTGGTCTCCAAATCGAAGAACACGAGCGGATTTTTCAAGTTCAGTTTCATGAGTCTGTGTGTAACAAAAAAGGATTAGTCGTTCAGCATCATCGGCATCAGCAGCATCAGCAGGTCTTCGTCTTCCTCCTGTTCTTCAGGAACGATGACACCTGCGCGTGACGGGTCGGCCAGTTCGATGATGATGTTCTGTGCAGAAATGTTGTTCAGAATGTCAATCAGGAACGACGACTTGAAACCGATGCTCATCGGGTTGCCGCCATACTGACAAGCGATGGTTTCTTCGGCCGAAGTAGAGAAGTCGATGTCCTGAGCAGAAATCTTCATCTGGTTTTCCGACAAGCTCAGCTTGATCAGGCTGCTTGACTGTGAAGAGAACACAGACACACGGCGCAGGGCACTGATGAAGAGCGCACGGTCAATGATGGCACGGTGCGGGTTGTTCTGCGGAATGACAGAATTATAGTTCGGATAACGTCCCTCAATCAGACGGCAAATCATCTGATAGTTTTCGAGGGTGAACATGGCATTGCGGTCGTCAAAGCCAATCTGTACGTCGCCCTGTTCCTTCGGCAGCAGGTTCTTCAGCAGGTTGGCCGGCTTCTTCGGAAGGATGAAGGCAGCTTTTTCTGCTCCTCGTGCGGCATAGGTCTTGCAACGTACCAGCTTATGACCGTCGGAAGCCACCAGTGTAATGTCTTCCGTACTGATGTCGAAATAAATACCGTTCATCACCGGACGAAGTTCGTCGTCGGCAGTCGCAAAAAGGCTGCGGTTTACGCCGTTCATCAAGATTTCTGCTCCCATGGTCACCTGTACGGCATTGCTGCCCAATGCCTGTGCCTGCGGATATTCGTCGGCATTCTGTCCCATCAGACTGTATTTTCCATTCAGGTATTCCACGGTAATTTCCATGTTGCTGGGTTCGATGTGGAAACTCAGCGGCTGTTCAGGAATCTCTTTCAATGCTTCCAGCAATGTCTTGGAAGAAACGGCAAAACGGCCGTCGCTGTCCGATTCATTCACTTCGATGGAAGTAGACAGCGTAGTGTCATTGTCCGAAGCAGTCATAAAGAGTGTACCGTCTCTCAGTTCGAAGAGGAAACAGTCCAGAATGGGTAATGAATTTCTTGAGTTGATTACTCGGCTGATAGCCTGCAAATGACTGAATAAAGCAGTACTTGAAACGATAAACTTCATAGCTGTTTTTATATTTGTTTTTGTTCTGTTTTTATTATTAAATGCATCTACGGATGCTCTAAACCAATTGCCAAAGTTACGAAAAGATTGCATACGTCCCACAAAAAAAGGTCTTAAAAATTAGTTTTCTTCTATGGAAAGTCGTAATTTCGTCACCGAATTTAAAAATACTATTTATGGAATTAGCAGGAAGAGTGATTGCGGTTCTGGAACCGAAAGGCGGTACATCGCGGAACGGCAACGAATGGAAGGTACAAGAATATGTCATCGAAACACACGACCAGTATCCGCGCCGTATGTGCTTTGATGTCTTTGGTGACGACAAAATCAAACAGTTTAATATTCAGGTGGGCGAGGAGCTGAACGTATCGTTCGACATTGATGCCCGCGAATGGCAAGGACGCTGGTTCAACAGTATCCGTGCATGGAAGGTGGAACGTGTGGGAGCCACTCCTCAGATGCCTCCGGTAGAAGCTCCATTCCCTCCGGTAAATGCAGCTCCGGCCGATTTCTCCATGACAGACGAGAAAGACGACCTGCCGTTCTAAATGAATACGGAAATTTGAATGCCTCCTTTGCTTCTGGAAAGATGAAGTGAAGGAGGTTTTTTATTGTCCGTTTTCGGCCGTGTACTTGACGGGTTGTCGGTTTATGCTCCTTTGTTGGTTTAATGTTTGTAAATCAGGTAAGTATGGTTTTTCTTCCATTCTTCCTTATTATTGCTTGAAATCTTTGTTTGAAGGCATTTTCACACACTTTTTCGTGTTGGTTTTACATCTGTTTGCATTTGCATATCTTTGTGAAAAAACGCACTTACGTTTTGACTCAAATGCACTTGTGTTTTGATTCAAACGTACTTGCGTTTTGGGTTGAATGCACTTGCGTTTTTTAAAGAGTTGAGAGTGCTTTTATTTTCTGCAATTGGGGAGCTTTGCAGGGGAATATGTCTGTGTTTTTTTCTAACTTTGTAAAAACCATTGAAAGTTATGAAAACAAAATTGTTGATTGCCCTGTTCGGCCTGCTTTTGTGTTTGGGCGGAAGCTCTTGCATGGTGCATCGCCATGCACCTAAGCCACCACATAAGAAGGGGATTCCTCCTGGCCATGCGAAAAAAATACGTGGTAAAAAATCTGCAAAGTTTGATGCTCCCGGACATCGTAAGCATCTTCCTCCTCAATTGTAGATATATAAAGCGTAAAGGAATTAATTGATAAATCTTTTTATGCTTTCTACGTTTCTCGTGACCGAAACGTAGGTTTTCTTTTCTTGGGTTGGCAAGTTTGCGAATGAAAAAATTACGATGAATACATTGTAAAGGTACTCCGCTGGATGTGAAATACATCATATTCCAACGAGTGAATACCGCTGGAGTACCTTTAACTCCACAAGAAATGCGTCATGCATTGAATCAGGGGTCTGCGGCGATATTTATAAAGGAACTGGCTGATATGGAGTCTTTTAAAAAGGCTACCAATTATTCTGTGGAAAGCAAGCGAATGCAAGACCGGGATTTTGTAAACCGATTTATCGCGTTCTTTATTGGCTATCAGGACTATATGGGCGACTTGGACATGTTCCTGAATGATAAGATGGGGGAATTGAACAAAATGACTTCTGAGCAAAGGGATGACGTACGTGTTTCTTTTGACAAGGCGATGAAGTGCTGTTATGAGATATTCAAAAATGATGCATTCCGGAAAAAATATAGTGTTACTGATAAGAGGAAGCCAATATCCAAATCGGTATATGATACATTGAGTGTAAACACAGCCTGGTTGAGCGACGAAGAACAGCTTATGCTGTTGAAAAATGCAGAAGCATTTAAAACTGGTATGATTCGTTTATTTAATGATGAAAGATTTAACTTCTCTATATCAACTGGAACGGGGCAAAAATATAATGTAGACTTACGTTTTACGATGGTAAAATCATTAATAAAAGAAATAATAAGCCTATGATAATTAAAGCAAAGAACATGCAAAGAACATGCTTCTGAAAGCCATTGGTACAGATTTGCGGGTTCTTTACTTTTTCGACCAGACACACAACCAGTATATAGAGTTCAAGCGTGAAAGTGAGAACACTTATCATGGGTTTCATCTTGATGCAATAGATGAAAAGAGGGTACCGGAAGAAATTAAGATGATGATAAAAGAACTGATGTCATGATTTAAAAAAACTGTTATTCGCTGTTTTCGATAAAAAACAGTACTTTTGTCCTCATTAATTAATTCACAATTTGAATAATGGCAAAAAAATTAGAGGAGTTACGCTATTCGCTCCATTATCTTGTCATGGATGGACAAACCTATGTGCCACAACATCGGGAACGTATTATGATAGTAGGTTTTAATCGGAATAAGAAACAATTTGTAGCATAAATCTATGGCAACAAATAATCTTTGGACTAGAGACGAAATGATACTGGTACTGAATTTGTATCTAAAAATGCCTTTCGGCAAGATGCACAAGGGAAATCCAAATGTCATAAAAATGGCTCATCTGATAGGAAGAACGCCTGATGCTGTAGCTTATCGTTTGGTTAATTATGCGTCCTATGATCCGCAACTTAAACAAAGAGGAATCTCCGGAATGTCACACGGAGGAAAAAAATGTGAGGAATATTGGAATGAATTTGTAGATGACCGTGAAAAACTTCTATATGAAAGCGAACGTATTTTAGCCCAATATGAAGGCACATCTATCGAGAATAAATATAAAAAAGAACTTAAAGATATCCCCTCTGGCATAGTAGGGGATACCAAAATTCGTCAGGTAAAGATACGTGTCAATCAAAATGTGTTCCGTCAAATAGTCCTTGCAAATTATGATTATAAATGCGCACTCACTGGCATTGACATACCCGAACTACTTGTGGCAAGTCATATTATTCCTTGGTCTGAGAACAAAGAGGAACGGCTAAACCCGACAAACGGAATATGTCTTTCGTCCTTATATGACAAGGCTTTTGACCAAGGATTGATAAGTTTCGATTCTTCTTTCAAGGTTCTTTTCTCGGAACGATTGTCCAGTAATGTTGGGAAAGAGTATTTTGACAAGTATTTCAGTCCGATACAAAACAAGTCACTGGCTGAAACTAAAAAATACGCAATTAACCCCACTTTTTTAGAATGGCATCGCGATTGTATCTTTAATAAATGATTCAGTAATGACAGTAGAAACCAAATATAAGAAAGGAGATACCATATACTGGTATTGTGATACTGACGATGAAGTTCATCATGCAGAAGTTCAATTTGTGAACTATGTTCCCGTTGGTTTTCCGGAAATTAATTATGAGGTGGAAACTATTTGTTGTGGTGAAAGAAGGACGCTCTTTATAGAAGAAGATGATGTCATAGACCCTAATTATATGTAGCTTCAACCGTCGCAAATCCCGTGCAGGCAAATCCTTGGAACATCACCTTGCAACCATATTCACGGCGGCACAATTGGAGTACGAAGAACAAGTCGTAACAGAAGACAATAAAAAGCCCGATTTCCTGTTTCCCAATGGAGAAGCTAACCATGACATACTGTTTCCTGCTAATAAGCTGGTATTTCTTGGAGCAAAAACAACTTGTAAAGACCGCTGGCGATAAATCCTGAATGAGGCAGACCGCATCGAGACTAAGTATTTGTTTACCCTGCAACAAGGCATTTCCAAGAATCAGCTTCGGGAAATGAAACATGAACACCTTAAACTTGTCGTTCCTGCCCCTTACCGAACATCATTTGATAAAGAGTTTCAACCTGAAATTGAAACATTGGCTTCATTCATCGAAATGGTTAAATTAAAACAAAGCAGCGCCCCCATCTATTCAGTATAAATCTCCTCTTCTCATATCTCGTAACCATTCAAAAATGGCCTATTGATTAGCATTGCTCATTCCCATACCTTCGTGCTAAACTTAACCCCGAAAGAAAGAGTGATAAGACCGATTACTGTCCAACGAAAGAATAGCCTGTTCTTCGGACGTTTGAAAGGAATACAGAGTTCCGCAATCTATAATACATTTATAGAAACCTGCGAACAGGCAGGAGTCTCCTTCAGAGATTACTTCTGCAAGTTGCTCAGAGAATTAAAAAAGGGAAGAACGGATTACGAAAACCTTCTTCCCATGACAATATGCAAATAATAATCGTAAAGGGGCTATCCTAAAATTGGAAACTTACGTTATTATTAATAAATTGTAGGTATGAACGAAGAAAAGGATATACGTTGGTTGCAACGTTTCGATAATTATCGAAAAGCACTGTTCCGGTTAAAACAGGCTGTAAAAATAGTTTCAGGTAATATTGAAGAGGATGAATATGATGAAATTGATGAATTGCTGAAAGAAGGCTTGATACAGCGTTTCGAGTATACTCATGAACTTGTCTGGAAGGTGATGAAAGACTATGCAGAATATCAGGGATATACTGATATAAGAGGTTCGCGTGATGCTTTCCGCAAAGCTTTTGAAATGGGAATTATAACAAACAAACGCTGGATGAACTTAATAGAAGACAGAAATCTTACATCGTATAATTATGACGATGAAACGGCAGAAGAGATTTTGGAACTTATAATTAAAGTTTATTTCCCGTTATTCCTTGAATTTGAGAAAACGATGTTGTCAATTTCAGGTATTGAGCCTACGTTATTTTAATTATGCCCTACGGACTTACTGACATAGAATTACAGAAGCTTTTAGAAGTGTTTGCTCAAAACGGAAGAATAGAGCAGGTTATTCTTTACGGTTCGCGAGCCAAAGGAAATTTTAAGCCTTTCTCCGATGTGGATATAACATTGGTAGGGAGTGAATTGTCTCGTGATGATTTGAATAAGGTTATTCAGGAAATAGATGATTTGCTGCTGCCATATCAGTTTGATATTTCTTTGAAACATAAATTAAAGAATGTAGCGTTGATCGATCATATTGAAAGAAGAGGTATCGAAATTTATAAAAAGAGGGTATAGGAGAATGGAAAGACATAAAAACCCGAAATGATATCCGCAGAACTGATAAGGAAATAATATTATGAAAGCCGTTTCAAGGTATTGCAAGCTCTATATGATTATATAACTATCCTCTTTAGTTATATTAACTATAAATATTAGTTTATAAACTAAAAAAATTAGTTCTTTGCAATAACCAATTGAAACGGAAATGAAAACACTTACTGCCAAAGAAGAAGAAATCATGGGATTTTTCTGGGAGAAAGGTCCGATGTTCGTCAAGCAGTTGCTGGAACTCTACGAAGAGCCACGACCGCACTTCAATACCCTGTCGACCATTGTAAGGGGATTGGAAGATAAGGGGTACCTGTCGCATACAGCGTTTGGTAATACCTACCAGTATCATGCCGTAGTGTCGGAAGAGGAGTTCCGGCGGAAAACCCTGCGTGGGGTCATCTCCAAATATTTCAACAACTCTTTCTTAGGGGCTGTTTCCTCGCTGGTGAAAGAAGAAGACATCTCGGTGGAGGAACTCAAAGAACTGATACAGAAAGTAGAGGAAGGGCGGTTATGAAAAAACGTATGTTACTGATGACATGGCTGCTTTGTGGTCTGATGCTGCCTTCCTGGGGACAGACAGAAAGCAAAAAGGAACCGAAACTGCTGGTAGACGGCTGCTTTTTCATGGAGATGCCCTCCGAGCTGAATGGGGCAAAACTTAAGATGGCTGTTCTGAAGAACGAAGACGGACGGAAGATGATGCTGGTGACAGGCGTCAAACTGAGCGAAAGTTCGAAGAAATATGCCGTTCCCCAGTCGGAAGTGGAGGATGCAGATTATTGGCTGGAGAAGGCAAAGGGAAGCATAAAGTTTATGTCAATGATTACTCATACCTCTAAACTGGCCATGAAGGAGGGGGAACGCATCAAGCCTTTCAGCGTACAAGCTACCGACGGTACCCGTTGGACTGACCGCAATACCCTGGGGCGTCCGCTGGTACTCAACTTCTGGTACACGGGATGCGGCCCTTGCATTCGTGAGATGTCCGAACTGAGCAAATGGCTGGATGCCTGCCCGGATGTGAATTATCTGGCCGTCACCTGGAACACTCCCGAACAGATACAGAAGATTGTGGAACGTCAGGGATTCCGCTTCCGTCAGATAGCAGGCGATTCTGTGTTGTGGAAAATGTTTGGCGTACAGCAGACACCCACCACGGTTGTGCTCGATAAACAGGGAGTGGTGCGAAAGATCACTATAGGCACCAACCAGCAGAAACGTGATGAACTACTGAAAACCATCCGGCAATTATCTGCCGGGAAATAAGCGGAAGTTAGCGAAGACCTTGGTCGGTACAGAATAATATAATCGTAAACACACATAAAAGTCATGGGAACCTTTTTAGTCTATATACTCAAGTCGGCTGTCTGCCTGGCGATGTTCTATCTGTTCTATCGCCTGCTGCTCAGCAAAGAAACTTTCCATCGTTTCAACCGGATGGCTTTGCTGGGAGTAATGCTGCTCTCATGCCTGCTGCCTTTGGTAAAGGTGACGGTGGAACAGGCTTCGCCGGTAAATGCACAAGTGATGTCGATGGAAGACTTGCTGCTGATGTACCAATGGAATAGCGAAGCGGTAGTGGTGGAAGAGGGAAGTCGCCCGTTCCACTGGCAGGAAGGGCTGGTGTTAGTCTATTTTGCGGGATTGTTTTTTGTCATCGTCCGTCACCTCTGGTCGCTGGGACGCATGCTTTATCTCATTCGTCACAGCCGGTGTGAAAGGTTAGACAACGGTGTATGCTTGGTAGTTCACCGTCGCAAACTGGCTCCTTTCAGCTGGATGCGCTACATCGTGATCTCGGAAACAGACCTGAAGGAAAGCGGACATCACATTCTGGTGCACGAAATGGCCCACATCCATCACCGTCACTCATGGGACTTGTTGCTGACCGAAGCCTGTGCCTGGCTGCAATGGTTCAATCCGGCCATCTGGCTGCTCAAGCAGGAGTTGCAGAACATCCACGAATACGAAGCCGACGAAGAAGTTCTCCGTCAGGGCATCAATGCGAAAGAATATCAAATGCTATTAATAAAAAAAGCCGTTGGCGCAAGGCTCTACTCTATTGCCAACAGCTTTAATCACAGTTCACTTAAAAAACGTATCACTATGATGATTCGAAAAAAATCCAATCCGTGGGCACGTGCCAAGTACCTCTATGTACTTCCGTTGGCAGCCGTTACCGTAGCTGCTTTTGCCCGTCCTGAAATCTCCAAACCTCTCGACGAGATTTCAAGTGTCAAAGTTAATGATTTATCGGCAGTTCTGGAAACGTATGCCGATAAAAATGTGTCGAACCCTGCCGAAAAGACCAAACTGAAGATGAAGGTGGTGGATGAGAAAGGAAAACCCATCATCGCGGCAACTGTACTGGTGGCGAATACGACCAACGGTACCATTACCGACGAAAACGGTAATTTCACGCTGGAAGTCGGCACCGACCAAAGCATCCAGGTGGCCTACATCGGTATGAGTACGGTTACCATGTCGGTCAAAGACTGTCTGAAGAAAGCCGACCAGACAATTGTCTTGTCTGAAAGTGAGACAAAGAAAGATGTGAAGGTGGTAGCGCCTGCTCCGCAAGCTGTGGTGTCGGACGACCAGACGTTTAGCGTAGTGGAGCAGATGCCGGAATATCCGGGCGGTATGCGTGCTGGTCTGGAATTTATGGCACGCAATCTCAGGTATCCTGCAAAGGCACAGGAAGCCGGTAAGCAGGGGCGTGTCATCGTGCAGTTTGTGGTAAGGAAAGACGGTTCGCTGAGCGATTTCAAGGTGCTCCGTCCGGTCGACCCGTGGCTGGATGCCGAAGCTATCCGCGTAATCAGCACCATGCCGAAATGGAAGCCGGGCATGCAGGACGGAAAGCCGGTCAGCGTGAAATTTACTCTCCCGGTGACTTTCATGCTGGAGGGAACCAACAACAAGCCGAAGGCAGGTGACAAGGACGTCGTAGTAGTGGGGTATGGAGTCCAGAAAAGCGAGGAATCGGTAGATGTGCCTACTATTAAACTCCATAATCCTATGGATGAATTGTTCATTACAGGAGATTTCAAGATAGATTCAGTGGGTAGTACCAAAGCCTCCGGAGTGTCTCCGCTTGTCATTATGGACGGGCTGGAAGTGTCTGACGATGTGATAAAGAAGCTCAATCCGAAAAAGATACAATCCGTCAGTGTGCTGAAGAATGAAGCCGCTACCGCAAAATATGGCGAAAAAGGAAAGAATGGCGTGATTCTCATCACTACCAAAAAGAAATAAAAACACTCTCTATCTACAAGAAACGCGCAAGGGTATTTGAAAATATCCTTGCGCGTTCTCTTTTAGTTTTCAGAGGTTTCTTTAAAGTGTGACACCATTCTTAAAAATGGCAATCTCACGGTAGTTCTTCTTCTCATTGTTCACAGGCTCTCCGCTGGCCACCTGAATCACATAATCAATGAAACGGCGACAGGTAGTTTCCATCGGTTCGTCTTCTACGATGACACCGGCATTGAAGTCAATCCATCCGGGCTTGTGCGCCGCCAGGTTAGAGTTGGTAGAAATCTTCATGGTAGGTACGAAGGTACCGAATGGCGTACCGCGTCCTGTAGTGAACAACACGATGTGGCAGCCGGAAGAGGCGAGGGCCGTAGCAGCTACAAGGTCATTGCCCGGAGCCGAGAGCAGGTTCAAGCCTTTTGTCTGCAAGCGTTCTCCGTAAGCCATCACACCCGATACGTAACTCTTTCCGCATTTCTGTGTGCAACCCAGTGCTTTTTCTTCCAGGGTAGAGATACCTCCGGCCTTATTACCCGGCGAAGGATTCTCGCCCACGGGCTCTCCATGTGAAAGAAAGTATTCCTTGAAATCATTAATCAGACTCACCGTCTGGTTGAACAGTTCCGTAGTACGGCAACGGTTCATCAGGATGGTTTCTGCCCCGAACATTTCGGGAACCTCAGTCAGTACCGAAGTTCCTCCCTGCGCAATCAGGTAGTCGGAGAACATGCCCAGCAGCGGATTGGCCGTAATGCCCGAGAAGCCGTCGGAGCCACCACATTTCAGTCCCACACGCAACTCAGAGAGGGGCACATCGGTACGCTCGTCCTGACAGCACTTGGCATACAGTTCACGCAAGATGCGCATACCTTCTTCGTATTCATCGTCTACCTTCTGTGCTACCATGAAGCGGATACGGTCTTCGTCATACGTACCGACAAATTCACGGAACACATCGGGCTGGTTATTCTCACATCCTAATCCTACTACCAGCACGGCTCCGGCATTGGGATGAAGCACCATGTCGCGCAGAATCTTCTTCGTATTCTCATGGTCTTCGCCCAACTGCGAACAGCCGTAGTTATGCGGGAAAGCCACAATGGCATCCACTCCCTTTCCTCCGTCCGTCTCGCGGCGAAGGCCCTCGGCCAACTGGTTCACGATACCGTTCACACAGCCCACGGTCGGGATAATCCAGATTTCGTTACGCACGCCGACGTCTCCGTTCCGACGGCGATATCCCTTGAACGTGCGGTGTTCCACCGGAATGTCCGTGTGCACCTCCACAGGCTGGTAAGTATAATCCAGCAGTCCTGCCAGATTAGTCTTAATTTCTTTCTCGCTCACCCATGTACCTTCGGGCACATCGGTAGTAACATGACCGATAGGGTAGCCGTATTTAATGATATTCTCTCCGGCCTGGAAATTCTTCAGCGTCACCTTGTGGCCGGCAGGCACATCCGTGCGCAGGGTAATCACCCGTCCGTCTGCCTCGATGGTTTCTCCTGTATGAAGGGGAGAAATAGCCACCGCCACGTTATCAGCCGGGTTGATTCTCAAATAAGTTGTTTTCATATTAATAGTGATGTAATCAGGTTATTCGTTGACATGTGCATCGAAATAGAAATCGATGTTTTCCGTCGTAATCAGGTTGATGGGCATGTAGTTGCAGTCCTTCACCTTCTTGCGCAGAATCAGGTGGTTGCACAGACATTCTATGCTGTTGTATCCCTGCACGGTAGGCTGCTGAGCTATGACAAAGTCAATGCTTCCAGCTTTCAGGCAAGCCACGTTGCGACGCAGCAGGTCGTAGCCCATAAGGTGGAAGTCCGTACGTCCGTGACGCTGCATATACTCACCGATGATATACGCCTTCGAGTTGAAGGTGATACCGCACTTCACGTTCGGATGCGCCGCAAAGAAATCATCCAGCAACGAAGCATCTTCACCCGGCTGTTTGGCATAGAGGTTCAGTTCCCACATTTTCAGTTCCGGACAGTGCTCCTTCATATATTCATAGAAACCCTCTTCACGATGGAGCTGCTGGTTCGAACCCAAGCGTCCTTCGTTTATCTGACGGAAGAGGACAATCTCCGGCTCGCCTTTTGCCAGCAGACGCAACATGCGGGCGGCAAAGTATCCGCTCCGCTGGGCATGCTGTCCGTAGAAAGCCAGCGGTTCCAGTCGGGCAATATTCGAATCAATAAACACATACGGAATGCCGGCTTCACGCAGCAGGTTGACAAACTGCTCCGTTTCTTCTTCCACGGTAGGCGAAAGGATAACTCCGTCGGGCTGTGCGTCCAGAATGCGCATACCACTTTCTATAAAGGCGCCCGACTCATACTGGTCATAATAATAATCCGACAGAGAAACATTGAAATCGGAAAAGCGGGTGATGGCCTGTTGCATGCCGCGCTCCACATCTTTCCAATAGTCCCCCTCATTGTGCGAAGGAAGCAGATAGGCAAATCTGTATTTCTTGTTCGAAGCCAGCGCACTGGCATACATGTTGGGCTGATAGTTCAGCTTCTTCAATATTTCTTCCACTTTAATGCGGCTGGATTCGGACACACCGCTCCGGGAGTGAAGTACACGGTCTACTGTTCCCACCGATACTCCGGCCATCTGGGCGATGTCCTTGATTCGGATTCTATCTTGCTGTTTCTCCATGCGTTCTTACCTTATTATATTGTACAATCTGTGCATTCAGTAAAAAATCAATTTTTTCGATACAAATATATAACTTATTTTGGTTTTTAAAAAATAAACCGTACCTTTGTGTGCGTACACAAAATAGATATTTCAAAAGCAACCGATGAAAGAATCGTTTTTGTGATACGAGTTAAGAACTACATTATTAATCACATAAGTATAAAAATATCTGGCAATGGGAAAAATTGTTACTTTAGGCGAAATCATGTTGAGATTGTCTACACCGGGCAATACTCGTTTTGTTCAATCAGACAGCTTTGACGTAGTTTACGGTGGAGGTGAAGCAAACGTAGCTGTGAGCTGTGCCAACTATGGTCATGAAGCATACTTCGTAACCAAATTGCCGAAACACGAAATCGGACAGTCAGCTGTAAACGCATTGCGCAAATACGGTGTGAAGACTGACTACATCGCCCGTGGTGGTGACCGCGTAGGTATCTACTACCTGGAAACAGGTGCTTCTATGCGTCCTAGCAAGGTTATCTACGACCGCGCTCACTCTGCCATCGCTGAAGCTGATTCTTGCGACTTCGACTTTGATGCTATCATGGAAGGTGCTGACTGGTTCCACTGGTCTGGTATTACTCCGGCTATCTCTGACAAGGCTGCTGAACTGACTAAATTGGCTTGTGAAGCTGCAAAACGTCACGGAGTAACAGTTTCTGTTGACTTGAACTTCCGCAAAAAACTGTGGACAAAAGAAAAAGCACAGTCTATCATGCGTCCGTTGATGCAATATGTAGACGTTTGTATCGGTAACGAAGAAGATGCTGAACTTTGCTTAGGCTTCAAACCAGATGCTGACGTAGAAGGCGGTAAGACCGATGCAGAAGGCTACAAGGGAATCTTCACAGCCATGGCTAAGGAATTCGGATTCAAGTATGTAATTTCTACTTTGCGTGAATCTTTCTCTGCTACTCACAACGGCTGGAAGGCTATGATTTACAACGGTGAAGAATTCTATACTTCTAAGCGTTACGACATCGACCCGATTATTGACCGTGTAGGTGGTGGTGACTCATTCTCAGGTGGTATTATCCACGGCTTGCTGACCAAAGCTACTCAGGGCGAAGCATTGGAATTCGCAGTAGCAGCCTCAGCATTGAAGCACACTATCAACGGCGACTTTAACCTGGTATCTGTAGAAGAAGTAGAAGCACTGGCTGGTGGTGACGCTAGCGGTCGCGTACAGAGATAATCACTCAAACAAACAACATTTCATTTAAGGTTAAAAAAATGGCTAAATTCGATAAAATTGCAGTGTTGAACAAGATTGGTTCAACAGGTATGGTTCCTGTATTCTATCACAAGGATGCAGAAGTAGCAAAGAAAGTGGTAAAGGCTTGCTATGACGGTGGTGTACGTGCATTTGAATTCACCAACCGTGGTGACTTTGCACACGAAGTATTTGCTGAAGTAGTGAAATTCGCAGCAAAAGAATGTCCGGAAATGGCAATGGGTGTAGGTTCTATCGTAGATCCTGCTACTGCTTCTCTGTACATCCAGCTGGGCGCTAACTTCGTGGTAGGTCCGTTGTTCAACCCTGAAATCGCAAAAGTCTGCAACCGTCGTCTGGTGGCTTACACTCCGGGATGCGGTAGCGTATCAGAAGTAGGTTTTGCACAGGAACTGGGCTGCGACCTCTGCAAAATTTTCCCGGGCGACGTACTGGGTCCGAAACTGGTAAAAGGTTTGCTGGCTCCGATGCCATGGTCTAAACTGATGGTAACCGGTGGAGTAGAACCGACTCAGGAAAACCTGACTTCATGGATTAAGGCAGGAGTATTCTGCGTAGGTATGGGTTCTAAGTTGTTCCCGAAAGACAAGGTAGCTGCTGAAGACTGGACTTACGTCACAGAAAAATGTAAGGAAGCATTGGCTTACATTGCAGAAGCTCGTAAATAATACAGAAATTCATTTTGTTTAAAGGTGTATAAGTGAGAAGCCTCGCTACGTCCGGAAGGGTGCAGCGGGGCTTTCTCATGCCCGCAAGTGAAGGAATATTCATGAAAAAATACAAAAACGAATACTTCCTGCATGGATATGTGCGCGAAAAATCCTATCTTTGCATGAAATTTTTCGCGAAATATGAAAATTAAGGAAATTGTGAATGCCCTTGAGATATTCGCGCCTCTGCCTTTACAGGACGGATTCGACAATGCCGGACTGCAAATCGGATTGACAGACGCGGAAGCTACAGGGGCTTTGTTGTGTCTGGACGTAACCGAAGCCGTGGTAGATGAAGCCATCGCACTGGGATATAACCTGATTGTATCTCACCATCCGCTCATCTTCAAGGGCTACAAATCGATTACCGGACGTGACTACGTGGAACGCTGCATCCTGAAGGCTATCAAGAACGACATCGTGATTTTCTCGATGCACACCAACCTGGACAACGCACCGCAGGGCGTCAACTTCAAGATTGCCGAGAAAATCGGACTGAAGAACGTAAGAATTCTGGAACCGAAAGAAAACCAGCTGCTGAAACTGGTTACCTTCGTACCGCAGGCACAGGCCGATGAGGTACGTAATACCTTGTTTGAAGCCGGATGCGGGTGCATTGGCAACTACGATTCCTGCAGCTATAATCTGGAAGGAAAGGGCACTTTCCGCGCACAGCCGGGCACACATCCTTTCTGCGGAGAAATCGGCCAGTTGCACGAAGAGCATGAGGTACGGATTGAAACCGTGCTGCCGGCATTCCTAAAAGGGAAGGTGCAGAAAGCCCTCGTCGAAGCACATCCTTACGAGGAACCGGCCTACGACTTCTATCCCTTGCAGAATGAATGGACACAGGCAGGAGCGGGCATCGTAGGTGAACTGGAAGAACCGGAAACCGAAACCGATTTCCTTCGCCGGATAAAGAAGCTGTTCGAGGTGGGCTGTGTAAAACATTCGCGCATGACAGGACGCCTCATCCAGACTGTCGCCCTCTGTGGAGGAGCAGGAGCCTTCCTGCTGCCCAAGGCCGTAAGAGCCCATGCCGACGTGTTCCTGACAGGCGAAGTGAAATACCACGACTATTTCAGCTACGAGAACGACATTCTCATTGCAGAGATAGGACACTACGAAAGCGAACAATATACAAAAGATTTATTATATTCAATCATACGGGAAAAGTTTCCGACACTCGACGCCCAGCTGACGCGTGTCAATACCAATCCCATAAAATACTTGTAGAAAACTATGGCTAAAGAAGCAAAGAAAGATCCGAATGAATTGAGTGTGGAAGAAAAGCTGAAAGCACTCTACCAGTTGCAAACCATGTTGTCGGAGATTGACAAAATCAAGACACTGAGAGGAGAGCTTCCGCTGGAAGTGCAGGACCTGGAAGACGAAGTGACGGGTCTGAGCACACGCATCGAGAAAATCAAGGCTGAAATCGAAGAACTGAAGTCAAACGTAGCCAGCAAGAAAATCGAAATCGAAACTGCCAAGGCTTCTATCGAAAAGTACAAGAGTCAGCAGGACAACGTACGTAACAACCGTGAATACGACGTACTGACTAAGGAAATCGAATTCCAGAGCCTGGAAGTGGAACTCTGCGAAAAGCGTATCCGTGAATATACAGCCGGCATCAAGTCAAAAGAAGAGGAAATCGTAAAGAGCGAACAGTTGCTGGAAGAAAGAAAGAAAGACCTGGAAGTAAAGAAGAACGAACTGGACGAAATCATCTCAGAAACCAAGCAGGAAGAAGAAAAACTGAGAGAAAAAGCCAAGAATCTGGAAGCTACCATCGAACCACGTCTGCTTCAGGCTTTCAAGCGTATCCGTAAGAACTCACGCAACGGTCTGGGTATTACTTACGTGCAGCGTGACGCTTGTGGCGGTTGCTTCAACAAGATTCCGCCTCAGAAACAGCTCGACATCCGTATGCGCAAGAAAATCATCGTATGCGAATACTGTGGCCGTATCATGATTGACCCGGAACTGGCTGGTGTAGAAACAGAAAAGCATCTGGAAACAAAAATGAAATAAGCGTCAGACTTCCGTCTGACAGCAGAAGAAGGGATTCCCGCTCAGGGGATTCCTTCTTTTTTATGCACTATAAATCTGCATAACGGGGAATGTCCGGGAGAAAATAATACGTATTCCGTGCATAGTCGATGCGGCAGCAGTAGTGACGAAGCCCGTTGCTCACCACCAGGTAATCCACCTTCAGCACCATGTTGTAACGGGTAATCTGGTCAAAGACAGCCTGCGTAATCTCCACCGAAGGAGCCTTGTATTCCACAATCATCTGCGGAGTCAGGTCGCGCCGGTAGAGCACCGTATCACAGCGTTTCTTCGTCCCGTTCAGGTTAATTTGTATCTCATTGGCCAACAGTCCTTGCGGATACCCCTTTTCCTTCAGCAGGAAATTCGTAAAATGCTGGCGTACCCACTCCTCCGGAGTCAGCGCTACATACCGGCGGCGAAGCACGTCAAATATCACGTTCTTTCCCTCTCGCTGGGCAATCTTGGCCTCAAAAGCAGGCAGGTTCAATGCAAACATAAGCGTTCTTCTATTACGAAGCAAAGATACTCCATTTTCTCAAAAGTACATAAAAGCTGAATTATTTTCCAAAAACCGAAGGTCTCCGGTAAGAGAAAATCCCAAATTCTTTTTTCTGTTTGCATTATTATTGTACATTTGCGTTTAAGGAAGATAATATCATCTTCCCAATATTTTATTTGGCAACACAAATTCTGAGAGCTAATGAAAACAAAAGAAGAAATCGTAGCAAACTGGCTCCCGCGTTATACCAAGCGGAAACTGGAAGACTTTGGTGAGTACATCTTGTTGACAAACTTCAATAAATACGTCGAAATCTTTGCCGAACGGTTCAACGTGCCCATTTTAGGACGCGATGCCAACATGATTTCGGCCCATGCAGAAGGCATGACCATTATCAACTTCGGCATGGGAAGTCCCAATGCAGCCATCATCATGGACCTGCTTAGTGCCGTACATCCGAAAGCCTGCCTGTTTCTGGGCAAGTGCGGAGGTATCGACAAGAAGAACCAGATAGGCGACCTGATTCTGCCTATCGCGGCCATCCGTGGCGAAGGAACATCGAACGATTATTATCCGCCTGAGGTGCCGGCTCTTCCGGCCTTTATGCTCCAGCGTGCCGTATCTTCGGCCATCCGTGACCACTCACGCGACTACTGGACCGGAACGGTGTACACCACCAACCGCCGCATCTGGGAACACGATGAGGAGTTCAAGAAATACCTGCTGAAGACCCGTGCCATGGCAGTGGATATGGAAACGGCGACTTTGTTCACCACCGGATTTGCCAACCACATTCCTACGGGTGCCCTGCTGCTCGTGTCCGACCAGCCCATGATTCCGGAAGGCGTGAAAACGGAGCAGAGTGACAGCATGGTGACCAAGAATTTCGTGCATGAACACGTAGAAATCGGTATCGATGCCCTGCGCATGATCATCGATGAAAAGAAGACCGTGAAACACCTGAAATTTGACTGGTAAACCGACGAAAATGGCAAAGGAAGTCACTTACGAAGAGATTGTACGCAACCTGAAGAACCGCATCTATGCGCCCGTATATTTCCTCATGGGCGAAGAGGATTACTACATCGACCGGATTGCCGACTACATCATCGACACCGTGCTCAGTGAAACGGAAAAGGAATTCAACCTGACCGTCACATACGGGGCCGATACGGATGTGGCTAACGTCATCAACGCCGCCAAGCGTTACCCGATGATGTCGGAATACCAGGTGGTAGTGGTAAAGGAAGCACAGAGCCTGAAACGCATCGAGGAGCTGGCTTTCTACCTGCAGAAGCCCCAGAAATCGACCATACTGGTGGTATGCTACAAGCACGGCAGCATTGATCGCCGGAAGAAACTGGCCGCCGAAATCGAGAAAAACGGGGTACTGTTCGAATCGCGGAAGCTCAAGGACAGTCAGATTCCCGGTTTCATCTCCTCATACCTGAAGCGGAAGAAAGTGGAAATCGAGCCCAAAGCATCGGAAATGATGGCCGAGTTTGTAGGAGCCGACCTGAACCGTATGGCCGGCGAACTGGAGAAGCTTATCCTGACACTGCCGGAAGGCGCACGCCGCATCACACCGGAACAGATTGAGCGGAACATCGGTATCAGCAAAGATTACAACAACTTTGAGCTGCGGAGCGCACTGGTGGAAAAGGACGTGCTGAAGGCCAACAAAATCATCAAATACTTCGAGGAGAATCCCAAGAACAATCCGCTACAAATGACACTGGCCATTCTGTTCAACTTCTTCTCGAACCTGATGCTGGCCTATTATGCACCTGAGAAATCAGACCAGGGAATAGCGGCTCAGTTAGGCTTGAAAAGTCCGTGGCAGGCGAAAGAATACATGGCAGCCATGCGACGCTATTCAGGCGTAAAGGTGATGCAAATCATCCATGCCATTCGCGAATGCGACGCCCGGTCGAAAGGTATAGGCAATCCTTCCACGCCCGATGGAGAGTTGTTGCGCGACTTGATTTATTTCATTCTTCATTAACCGAAACTGAATCTCTGAAAAGAGGAAAGCAATACGCTGTACAAGCGGCATACATCTGAAAAAGACCGGATGTATGCCGCTTTTTCGTTTTTCACGAGAATTGAAAAATCAGGAGGAGAATACAAATGGACGTCAAATTTTCAATTCTCACGAAGTTTCCCTACAAACGGTAAATTACAGATAGAAGTGGAAGGTACAAAATACAAATGTAATCGCTTATTTGTGTAGAATTGGATGATTTACATTTGTATTCTGCCTATTTATCCGCCACAAATGTAAATTTTAGCAAACGGGTAGGGGAGATATTACACTGATACAATGCAATTTACAAGAATAAAGTGTTACTTATCTAAATGTAAACGAATAAATATAACATGCAGCTTTAAGAAGCATAATATACTGAATACCAGCATATTTTAGAATAATATCTATAAATCTGTTCAATAAAACGACCTGAAAGAGCGAATAAACTCTTATTTTTCCCATATATACACATGTATACAATTATAATATACTAATATCCAACCCAATAACCGACTAAACTAAAGTTAATTACAAATGTATTTACACTTGTATAAAAGCGTAAATGTACAATTGGAATGATATGATTTACACTTGTAACAATGTAAATTTAGATTTATAAATTTGCATTTCTAAATTTAAAGAATTACTTTTGTAATCAACAAACAAAGCCATTTCCATTTGTATATGAAGGACCGGATTCTAAAAGTCATGCAAAAAGAGGGTTTATCGAATGCCGAATTCGCCGAAAAGATAGGCATCTCCACCTCTTCACTGTCGCACATCTTCAGCGGGCGAAACAAACCCAGCCTGGAAGTCGTCATGCGCATCCATAAAGCATGTCCGTACATCAACATCAACTGGCTGCTCTACGGTGAAGGCGAAATGGAAGAAAGTGCTCCCGCCGTAACAGGCATGGACTTGTTCTCACAACCGCTCGAGAATCCGAAAAACACGACCGAAGAGCCGGCTCACTCCGATTTTCGCAAGGAGAACGAGGTTCCCACCGTGGTTTATCCGCCAAAAGAGATTATCAGAGAGGAAGTTAAGTACATCGAAAAGCCGCATCCGAAGATTACCGAAATACGTATTTTCTTCGACAACGGCACATACGAGGTATTCAAACCCGAAAAATAAGTCCCCGAACGACAAAAGCACCCGCCAAGGTGTTAGGCATATAAAAGGTAAATTCGTATCTTTGCGCGAAAGAAACGAATTTACCTTTTTTTATATGAAGAAATACATCTTAGATTTGATAGTCACCGAGAACACTCGCCTGCACGCGAACTACGTTCTCATCAAGCTGACGCAAGAGGCTCCCTTGCCCGAAATGCTTCCGGGACAGTTTGCCGAAATCCGGGTGGACGGTTCGCCGACTACCTTCCTGCGTCGCCCCATTTCCATCAACTACGTAGATAGAGAGAAAAACGAAGTATGGTTCCTCGTCCAGCTTGTGGGCGACGGTACCCGTAAACTGGCTACCGTACAGAAAGGCGATACAGTAAACGTAGTGCTCCCGCTGGGCAACGGATTCACCATGCCGGCTTCTGCCGACACCAAGGTGCTGCTCGTGGGCGGCGGTGTAGGTACGGCTCCCATGCTCTACCTGGGCGAAGTGCTCCTGAAACAAGGATGCAAACCCACCTTCCTGCTGGGTGCCCGCTCGAAGAACGACCTGCTCCAGCTGGAACAGTTTGAAGCCCTCGGCGACGTGTACACCACCACCGAAGACGGCAGCATGGGCGAAAAGGGATACGTCACCATGCACAGCGTACTGAAAGCACAGAAGTTTGACATGATTTACACCTGCGGCCCGAAACCCATGATGATGGCAGTGGCCAAGTATGCCAAAGCAGAAGGCATCGAATGCGAGGTGTCACTGGAAAACACCATGGCCTGCGGCGTCGGAGCCTGCCTCTGCTGCGTGGAAAAGACAGACGAGGGACATGTGTGCGTATGTAAAGAAGGTCCGGTATTTAATATAAAGAAACTATTATGGCAGATTTAAGCGTAAACATCGGTAAATTGAACTTGTCGAACCCGGTCATGACCGCATCGGGTACATTCGGATATGGACTGGAGTTTCAGGACTTCGTGGACCTGGAGAAAATCGGAGGTATCATCGTGAAGGGAACCACACTTCACCACCGTGAAGGAAACCCTTACCCGCGTATGGCCGAAACACCCATGGGTATGCTCAATGCCGTGGGATTGCAGAACAAAGGCGTGCATTATTTCGTGGACCATATCTATCCGCAAATTAAGGACATCCGTACGAACATGATTGTAAACGTGTCCGGCTCACAGGTGGAAGACTATGCGGAGACGGCTTCCATCATCAACGAACTGGAAAACATCCCGGCCATCGAACTGAACATTTCCTGCCCGAACGTAAAGCAGGGAGGTATGGCTTTCGGTGTAACTGCTCACGGAGCTGCCGAAGTGGTGAGCGCCGTGCGTAAAGTCTACAAGAAGACACTGATTGTAAAACTGTCGCCCAACGTGACTGACATCACCGAGATTGCCCGTGCCGTAGAAGGTGCCGGAGCCGACAGCGTGTCGCTCATCAACACCCTGCTGGGTATGGCCATCGATGCAGAAAAACGTCGTCCTATCCTGTCGACCGTGACCGGAGGTATGAGTGGTGCTGCCGTGAAACCCATCGCCCTGCGCATGGTATGGCAGGTAGCTAAAGCCGTAAACATTCCGGTAGTAGGTCTGGGTGGTATCATGAACTGGAAGGATGCCGTGGAATTCCTGCTGGCAGGTGCCACTGCCATCCAGATTGGTACAGCCAACTTCATTGATCCGGCCATCACCGTGAAAGTGGCTGAAGGCATCAACGACTATCTGGACCGTCACGGATACAGTTCCGTACGCGACATCATCGGTGCACTGGAAGTCTGAAAACAACGCTTTTCAAGGCCCGAGAACAGGCATAAAAAAACGTCCTTGCGTTCGTCACAAAACGCAAGGACGTTTTCTTTTAAACGCAAGTGCGTTTTACCTAAAACGTAAAGGCGTTTTAAATGAAACGAACTTGCGTTTTTTTGAGAGGGAAAGAGCCGCTGAAGTGTACTGGGAATCACTTGAATAATTACTTCAACACCTAATCCTGCTGGTATCCGGACATACTTTTGATATAACTCCATTTTGACAAAAAAGATAATTCAACTTTTCCTTCACTGCTTATTATCGTAATCTTATTCTTATCAATTGCTATTTTCTCACTTTTTAAAATACATTCTTTTTTAAAGTCTTCATCTATATTAAACTCAATGAATTTTACACTTAGAAAACCGAATACAAACTGAACTGTATTTATCTTTCTTTCTATCCACTTAGAAGGCATATCTTTAGGCATGTCCTTTATATCAAATCTTATATCTAACTCAATGTCTTCACCTGTTATTATTGTAAATTCATGGATATATATAGATTCCAAATCTGGCAAAATACCGTTATACAGTTTTTCTACTTTTTCTTTTCCATCAATAATTGACCACATAAATATTTTTATTATTCATTTATCATAAATATAATGTTTTCTGTACCTGGATATATTACATACCGAGCATTTTACCCCAAAGAGGTACTGTGTCCATTACTTCCATAATTTACTTTCTGTTTTAGGAAATATTTTGGGAAGTGAAAATAAGATATTTATATGACTTCTCAAAATAGAAATATAGGGATCTCTTAAACCATCGTTTTGAGGAATTATCAGAGATGTAGAATTTTTGATATAATTATCAACTAATATCAAGAAATAACATCTGTAGTAAATGTTGGTGGTATCCCTAAAAGAGATTTATATTCTTGATATTAAAAATGGTCTGAAGTACTTTCCATGACCTTCTTTTTTCGCTAT